>Ga0105239_10000129_pt1 | contig 106549 bp, 79 predicted proteins | sample KBSC44metaG_FD_92761 | JGI IMG/M metagenome (GOLD analysis project Ga0105239, IMG submission 92761) | Corn rhizosphere microbial communities from Kellogg Biological Station, Michigan, USA - KBS C4-4 metaG | ecosystem: Host-associated > Plants > Roots > Rhizosphere > Soil | place: Michigan, USA... | reverse complement strand
CAACTTTAAAGCCTTGAGCTTTTCTGCGTTTGACATAATCGTTGTTTTTTTAGTTCCCCCAAATTTATTGATTCAGCAAAGCTAAGGTAAATTAGTTATACACACTAATATAATTAGTATTTTTTCACTAATATTTTTGGGCGCCCTCTGAAAATCAGGCCATGGGCCCGACATTAGCGGATATTTGGCGTGGCGAAGCCGCGCGGGAGAAACTTTCACTTGCCCGGGCAACTTAATGTTCGTAAACTGCATTTAAGGAGTAAACCGGCCGATGAATATATCCGAACAGATCCACGATGCCCGCTGCGGGAGCGCGGCAGCGCAGAAAGCGCTGTTCGATCATTTGGCCGACCCGATGATGGCCCTCTGCTGCCGGTATCTGAAAAACCGGGAGGATGCAGAGGAGGTATTGCTCGACGGTTTTTATAAGTTCTTTTCGCATCTGAAGGCATTCCGCTACCAGGGAGAGGCCGCGTTGTATGCCTGGCTGAAGAGGATCATGATCAATGAATGCCTGATGTTCCTCCGGCGGCGTCACGCTTTCTCGGTCGTGTCGGAGAAGACGGTGGAGGACCTGGCGTTGAATGTCGAGCCGCTGGCCGAGCTGTCGGCGGCGGAGATCTTTGAGCTGATCGTACAGCTTCCCGTAGGTTACCGGACGGTGTTCAACCTCCATGTCATCGAGGGAATGGAGCACCGGGAGATCGCCAGGCTGCTGGGTATTTCGGAGGGGACCTCGAAGTCCCAGCTCAGCAAGGCCCGGCTGCTGTTACAAAAAATGTTATTACAAAACGGGATAAACTATGTCAAGAGAAACACCCGATGAGCCGGCCGGCGCCGAGCAGCATTGGCGAAGGCTTTGGCAAAAGATTCTGAGGGAGCCGGACGCCCTTCCCGGGCAGGGTCTTGCCGATAAGGATGCGGCCTGGGAGAAGCTGTCCGGACGGCTGAATGCGAAGCCGCGCTGGCGTCTGCGAATAACGGGGTGGTTCGGCGACCCTTTCTCCGGCCTCCGGATCGCCGCCGCCTGTATCCTGGTCGTCCTGATCCCCGTCTCGCGGCTGTTCCACGATCGGGATCGGCCCGGGCCGGGCCGGCCCGCGGCGGCCGCACAACCGCAGGAGACCATTGGCATCCACCCGCCCGCGACGGCCGGCCAGCCGCAGGAGAGTAATGCCATCCGCATGCCTGCGACGGCGCCTATCGTGGCGGTACCGCCGGCTGTTCCCGCCCCCGCTATCACCGCCGGCCGCGCCGGAAAGCAGCCCGAAAAAAGGCCGGTTGCCGACCGGCTCGCATCCGCTGGCACAAAGCACATCCCGGCCCCTGCCGGGGTACCGCCAGCTAAAATGAATTCAGCCGCTTCAGCCGCGCCAGCCGTGCCGTCCGCTTCAACCGCGCCGTCCGCGGCAATCCCGGCCCCGCCGGCTCTCATCCTGACGGAAAGCACACCACCCAACCCGGCCGCGCCGCCAAAACCGGCGGCAAAGAAACAATGGAAAGTTGTCGACATCAACGAGCTTGAGCCCGGCAACACCCAGCCACGAATGGTCGCCGGCCGGCAGCCCAGGCTGCTCCGGCTTGGCCCCGGCATCGGCAATACCGGCCTCGCGGAAGATCCGCCGGGAAGAGGAGAGGACAGCCGCCTTAAAATAAATCTTAGCACTCAAAATCACTAGTATGACCCTAAAATCGGTCGCCCTGGCCGGGCTGCTGCTGAGCCTGGCCGGATCTCTCTGTGCCCAACGGAACCGGACCGCCACGCCGGACGACGGCTTCTTTGACCTGCCGCATTACTCCATCGAGACGGCCGTTCACATCGACCTGGGAAAAGGCAACTTCCTCGAACTGGAACTGTCGGCCGACAATCAACTGAACAGATTCAAGAACTTCGACTCGCTGCTCCTGGTCTTTCTGATCGACATGAAGCCGTTCAAAGATTCAATGGCCGATCCACTATCGGGCAAGCGCATCGACTATCGCATCGATACGGCCGGCCGGAAAATGGTGCGGATCCGTGAGACCCGCTCACCGGGAACCACCTTCCTGCTTGGCGAGAACGACCCAAGCCTGCTCCGTTTGCGCCAGGATACGGTGTACATCCTGCTGGCGGAGAAAAAGGATCGTTTCAGCCGGCTCACTATCGTCGCCAACCGTTATAGCGATCTCGAAAGCTGGATCGCCACGGGGATTAATGCGAAGATGGAGGAGCTGGAGACAAACAAAGAAAACATAAAAGATCCTTCCATTACGATGAAGAAGGACAGCATCTATCATGAGGCCGGCATCAATAATTATCTTGAGATCACCTCCATCGTCTCCTTACAGAACTACAAGAACTACGTGACTCCCTCAGTCGATCTCGGATTCGCGATCGGACTCCGTAAGAAGGGTTTCGTACATGAGTTCGGATTCTATTGGGAGCCGCTGTTCCTCTTTGGCTCCGACGCCCATGGACGGCTCCAAACCTATCGGAACGATCTTCTCGTCTTCCATTATGCCTTCGATGTCTCGGCCACGTTAAAGGATCCCCTGGCTCCGGTAGGCCTCAACACCAACATCTCTCTTGGCTATTTTATCCGGCGCAGCGGCGATTTCTTCGAAAAAGACAGCTGGCGACTCACCGCCGGCGAGGTTAAGCTCCTTCGAAACCGCATCCTTCTCCAGCCCTGTCTTTATTTCAACAACATTTTTAAGAATGTAACGCCGGGGCTTAGACTCTGCTATAAAGCCTTTTAACGGTTAGCCGGGCGCTCCTGGAAGCCCGTAAAACCACGGGTTTTTGTCTCATTGCGCGGTCGGGTTTGAAATAATGGGGATCGCCGCCGATGATTTTGGCATCAAATTCGCCTATTTTTTGCCACAACAGATTATCTTATATTAGTTTGTTGGGTTATCTTTGCCACCGTTATTCTGTTCTGATGGCAGCCTCTAACACGCACAGCATGCACAGAAGGAATAATTATTTTTCAAAAAAATGATATTACTATGAAGCTTAAACAAACTTTGCTCTTCACTGCCCTTTCTGTGTTCCTTTTCTCATGCGTTAGCCAGAAAAAATTTAAAGCAGCGCAGGCAAAGATCGACTCCTTAACCGCCGCCAATGCCAAATTAGCCGGTGACCTCAAGGCTTGTAACGACCTGACCGCCGACGACGCCAACAAGCGTACCGCCCTTCAGAACCAGATCGACGCCCTCAACAAACAGATCGATTTCCTGAAGCAGAATCATGACGTTACCCTTAAACAGCTGCAAGATCTGTCTGTCATCTCCAACTCCCAGGCAGAAAGCATCAAAAAATCTTTGGACAATATCGGGGCAAAGGATACTTATATCCAGAACCTCCAGGCCGAGCTGGCGCATAAGGATTCCCTTAATATGGCCCTCGTGATGAACCTGAAAGGCGCTATCGGCAACATGGACGACAAGGATATCAACATCAAGGTCGACAAGGGTGTTATCTACATCGACATCTCCGACAAGCTGCTGTTCAAGAGCGGTAGCTATGACGTTACCGAGCAAGCCAAGGGCGTACTCGGCAAGGTTGCCCAGGTGCTGAAGGCTCAGCCCGATATCGAGTTCATGGTCGAAGGCCATACCGACAACAAGAAATATGTTCGTCCTCCTTATATGAAGGACAACTGGGATCTTAGCGTGAAGCGCGCTACCTCCGTCGTCCGCATCCTGCAAACCCAATATGGCCTTGATCCGGCTCATATCACGGCGGCAGGTCGTGGCGAATATGTTCCCGTTGCAGGCAACGATACCGAAGAAGGCCGTGCAGCCAACCGCCGCACCCGTATCGTGATCCTGCCGCAGCTGGATCAGTTCTTCAAGCTCCTCGAGAAGAAATAAGGACTCGCATAAAATATAAAGGCGGCCGTCTATAAGACGGCCGCTTTTTTTTCGTTTTGGCTATATGAAAGGGTTAAGGCGACGTGTCTGCGGTCTGGCGGGGCTCCTCTGCGTTCTTTCGAGTCTGGCCGGACTCGGACAACAGCCTGTCGCCCAAAAAGGAGTGATCGATCTCCGCAATGTCAATCTGTTTGACAAACATGTGAAGATCAATGGAGAATGGGCGTTTTACCCCAACCGGATCCTATCTCCCGACAGCCTTTCCGCCGCCACGCCCGGCTATATTCCCTTCCCCCTTCTATGGAAAGAGGTAAAGATCAATGGCAAGCCGCTGCTTTCGCAGGGCTGTGGCACTTACCGGCTTACCGTTCTTCTTCCAAAGAAAAGGCCGCGGATCGGAATGGAGATCCACCACGTCTACAGCGCCTATCGGCTATACGTCAACCAGGTCGTACAAGCGCAAAACGGCCAGCCGGCCGCTACAAGGGACGCGGCCACCCCATTTTGGGCGAGCCGCACCATCGCGATCCCTTCCGGGGAGCCCGATACCCTGGTGTTGGTGATGCAGGTTTCCAATTTCTGGCATGCCCGCGGCGGTCCCTTTAAGGATATTCTTCTCGGCGACAAGGATGAGCTCTTCCTAAAAAAGAACCAGGATTTTGCCTATGACTTCACGCTGGCCGGGTGTATGCTGATGGGGGGTCTCTTCTTCCTGGGCCTTTACGCCTTTGGTCGCAAGGATAAGGCCATTCTCTATTTTTCCCTTTTCTGCATCGTCTTCAGCTACCGGATGGTAGGCACCAACAACTACGCCCTCCATTCCCTGTTCAACGATCTTAACTGGTTCGTCACGATCCGCATCGAATACCTCACCCTGTCCGTAGGAATCGCGCTGTTCACCGTCTACACCCGGAGCCTCTATCCCGACGATTCGCACCGTCTTGTGATGAGGTCGATGACCGGGTTCTGTTTGCTGTATACCGGGGTGATCCTGGTGACGCCGCCGCTGTTCTTCACCAGCTGTCTTATCATCTTCCTCGGCGTCATGTTCGTTTGCATCGCCTATGCGGAATACGTCTATATCCGGGCCGCCCGCAACCGGCGCAGCGGCTCCTTGTTTGCGCTGCTGAGCACGGCCATCATGTTACTGATCTTCCTGCTCGGCAACCTCCATTATTTTGGGTTCATCCCCGATCTGCGGCCCGTCCTCTTCATCTGCTATATCTCCTTTTTCTTCCTCCAGTCCCTGGCGTTGTCCCACCGGTTCGCCGATAGCTTCCGCAAGGCCACGTTCCAGGCGCAACAGGGTCTCCGGGCAAAATCCGAATTCCTTTCCACCATGTCCCACGAGATCCGGACCCCGCTGAACGCCGTCATCGGGATGACCCATCTGCTGTTGCGGAACAAGCCCCGGCCGGACCAGGAAGAAGACCTGGGCGTATTGCTGTTCTCTGCCAACAACCTGCTCGGCATCGTCAACAATATCCTTGACTATAACAAGATCGAGGAAGGGAAGATCAATATCGAACAGGTCCCCTTCGATCTGCCCGGTATCGCGGGCAATATCGTGGCGGGTCTGCAAAATACCGCCGGCGAGAAAGGCATCGCCCTGCTGCTCGAGGTCGATACCCGGCTCGACAGCCTGCTGGTCGGCGACCCGACCCGGACCAGCCAGGTGATCAACAATCTTGTCCACAATGCGATAAAATTCACAAAGGAGGGGTCGGTACGAGTGTCCCTCGCCGTGGAAGAAAAGGCGAAGGATGCGATGACCGTTACGGTCAGGGTTGAGGATACCGGTATCGGCATCCCGCCGGAGAAGCAGCAGATCATCTTCGACCGGTTCACGCAAGCGGACTCATCCACTTCCCGTAGCTATGGCGGCACCGGGCTCGGGCTGGCCATTTCGAAACGCATCCTCGAATTGCAGAATGTCGATCTCCGGGTGCAGAGCGAACCCGGAAAAGGTTCCTGCTTTTATTATACCCAGACCTTCCCGCTCAGCGACCAGCCCACGCCTGAACCGGGGAAGAGCGCCGCAGTCGCCGGCCAGGAACCCTTGTTGCGCGATCTGTCCCTGCTGCTGGTGGAAGATAATCCCCTCAATGTCCTCGTAGCTCAGACCATGTTGGAGAACAACGGCGCCCGGGTGGACGTCGCCACCAACGGCGTGGAAGCGCTCGAACGGTTGGATCGCAACCGGCACCGGTTGATCCTGATGGATCTCCATATGCCCGTCATGGACGGTTATGAAGCGACGGCGCTGCTCCGCGAACGCGGAGAGACCCTGCCCATCATCGCGCTGACCGCCAGCATGCCAAAAGAAGTGGAAAGCGAGGCCTTTGCCGCCGGGCTCAACGGCGTTATCGTAAAACCGTTCAGTCCCGATGAGCTCTACCGGGTTATTCTACAGCATGTACGGCTCTAAGGCAGAGGGCGGATCCGGCTAGCGCCGGTAACGAGCTTCTTCCAGGTCCAGTTCGGTCTCCTTGCTTCGCAGGATCTCCTCGGAAAACAGGTCGTCCCGCCGCATCCTGGCCAGCTCCTGCCGCTGGACGTCCACCAATTCGATCAGCAACCTGCGGTATTGGGGAAGGAATTTGGCTGCTTTTTCACCCGATTCTTCCATCTTCAGCCGGCTGCTGGTGATCGCCGCCATCCGTTCATACCGGTTCTTCAACCGCGTGAAGGCCTCGATCGATTCGGATTCTTTGGGATAGTGTATATTGATATGATCCACCACCACATTGGCCATGCGAAGCCGCATCTCCAGCCGTTCCTCCTCCTTGTTCTCCTTTGTCTCCACCTTCAGCCACCGGATGATTAACGGCAGGGTCAGCCCCTGCACGACCAGCGTCGACAGGATGACGCAGAACGTAATGAACAGGATCATATTCCGATGCGGAAAGGCTGCGCCGCCGGACAGGGTCACCGGGATCGCCAGGGCCGAAGCCAGTGAGACGACGCCGCGCATCCCGGCCCAGCCGATGACGAAGATCGGCCGCCAGCCGGGGTTAGGCTCATTCATCCGGATGCGTTTGCTGAGCATCCGGGGACAAAAGGCTCCGGGGTAGACCCATAACAGCCGCACGATAATGGTCACGATGCTGATCAGGACGCCATACCCGATCGCCGCCGGCAGGCTGTATTCCCCCAGTCCCCGGACGATACCCGGCAGCTGAAGCCCGATAAGGATGAACACCACTCCGTTGAGCAGGAAGACCAGGACATTCCAGACGCTTTGCGTCTGTAGCCGGGCCTCATAGCTGAAGATATCCGGGCTCCGGTAGCTGAGAAAAAGCCCGCCGCTGACGACGGCCAGTACGCCCGAGCCATGAAAATGTTCCGCGGTGATATACATCAGGAAGGGACAGATCAGCGAGATGGCCGTGTCGATGCTGGAGGTGGTTGGAAGCCAGCGATGGATAGCATAGGCGATGTTCCCGATGACCAGCCCCACCACGATCCCGATGACCACCACCAACCCGAATTCCACACCCGCCCGCCAGAAGACGAATTTACCCGTCATGATCGCGGCCATGGCAAAACGGAAGACGATGAGGCTGGAGGCGTCGTTGACCAGGCTTTCGCCTTCCAGAACATCGGCCACCCGTTTGGGGACCTTCAGGTTCTGCAGCACGCTGGTGGCGGCGACGGCGTCCGGCGGGGAAATGATACCCCCCAGCAGGAATCCCAGTGCGAGCGAGAAGTTGGGGATCAGATAATGACTGAAATAGGCAACGGCCAAGGCGGTGCAAAAGACGAGGCCGAATCCGAGCAACCCGATGGGCCGCCGGAGCTTCCAGAAGTCATGCCAGGAGGTGTACCAGGCCGCGGAATACAGCAGTGGCGGAAGAAAGATGACAAAGACCAGGTCGGGGTCCAGGGAGATCTGTGGAATGCCGGGTATGAGGCTGATCCCAAGCCCGGCGATGACTAGGAAGATGGGATAGGAAATGCGCAGCTTCTGGCTGAGCATCGCCAGCATGGAAACGACCAACAGGAGGGAGACGACGATTAAGAGGCTGTCCTTGACCATGGTTTGAAGATACGGCATAATTTTTCCATAGGTATCCAAAACACCCAGTTATGAGACTCCTTCCATATGCCGTTGGCCTCGTTTTCCTGGCCTGTCAGTCCCCCCACAGCGAACCCACGGCGCAAAAGGGCGACTCCGTTCTTCCCACCGTCGTGAAGAAGGCGGCCCCGGACACCACGACCCTCGGCGGCAGATGGTATCTTCAGGCCGTACTGCCGGCGGATACCGCGTCCGGCAAGACGCCGACCCTGCAGTTGGACCTCGCCAAATCCCGCTTTACGGGCAATACGGGCTGTAATTCCATGCGGGGGCAGTTCTGGTCGGGCAAGACCGACAGCAGCCTTTCGTTCAGCGACAAGATCGTGATGACCCGCATGGCGTGTACCGGCTACAACGAAGCGGCCTTTCTGAAAAGCCTGAAGAATGTGACCCACTACCGGCTGAGCAATGGAATGCTTATCCTGCTCTCCGACGAGAAGACCGAGCTCTCTCATTGGATGCGGAAACCGGCGAGCGGTCCAAAGGCGCTCAAGGCGTAGCGCTGCGCGCCAACAAATCGGGCCACGGGCCCGATGGCCGAAGGCCCAACATAAGAGAATAGGCGCCAGGGCTATTTTTTCCGATAGCCCGCCAGCGCCTATTCACAGGAAATGAACAAATCGCCCTGGAAACGGTTTGATAACGCAACGTTCACAATCCGGTAACAGGATCGGAGGAACTTTCGGTAACACAAAAAGATCTTATGCCAAACACACTGATCGATCTGACGAGGGAGCTGCTCAACAGCGGCGTCTTCAACCATCTTCCCGACAACGAGATCGCCCGGCTTCACTGGATGATCTTGCAGGGACAACGGGATGAAGAGGTCCCCCTGCACCCCCTTTTTAGCTATTGGTACCGGGGAGACTATTATTCCTCGAACGCCTCCGCCCGCCTGTTGCAACAATGCAACGAGTTCCTGCAGCGGATGGGCCAGCCGATGATCGATGTCTACGGCGAAGAGTTCTACGAAGCCTGACATCGGTACGCGTTTTACGAGCGGTAGTAGTCATTGGGGTCGCTAAGGACCTTTTTCCACTGCCGCTGGTGGCTTTCCTGCCACTTTCTATCCGGATGTACCGTCCAATCCACACTCTTCAGCTGCTCCCGTACAAAATCCCGCTGCTCGGCATGGACAAATAACGGATGCCGGTAATACCACTCCGGGTCGCGGCTTAACTCCTTCCAAAAGGCTTCAAAGCTGACATACCAGGTATCGAAGACCGTTACTTCATCGGTCCTGGGATCGATCGTGCTATGGTTGTATAAAAAGGCCACCCCATCTGCCTGATCTATCCGGTAAAGGCTACCGCCGCTGTTCTCGCTGCTGATGTCGAAATAGAGTTCTTTTGCCATCGGGGAAAAAGTAGTATTTTGTGAAGTATTATAGTTCTGTTATCTTATAAAAAACATTATTAATATGGCACTCATCCCCAACAATAAGAAAAAGAAAGACGGCAAACAACTCGCCGGTCCCAAGAGCAATATCCCCGGCTTTCCGGCCCCCAAAGGAAAAGCCAACAGCAAGGGGGTGAAGAGCAATACCCGGTTGACGGGCGGTTCGCAGCGTGGCTCCTAAGCCGGCCGGAACCCTCTTTCCAGCTGCTCTTTTTCCTGTTTCTCCAGCTCCGCCAATGCGGAAGGTTCATCGGCAAAGGTCTTTAGCCTCGTCTGGCCGCGGGTTGCTATTCTCCCCCAGCGGACGATCAGGGTATTCCTGTCGGTAGCCGCCTCCCAGAAGGCGCCGCTATTCCCGTCTCCCTGTATCAGCTTGCGAAAAGCCAGGTGGTCGTGTGGGCCGGCTGGGTTCGCGGGCTCTCCGAAGACGCCGAAGGCGTCTTCGGAGGCCAGATCTGCACTCTGTTCCCCCAACGCTTTCACGATCTGTTCCATCACCTTTTGCGGCTGATGCAGCCAATCCTTGGCATACACCGGCACCACCTTCCAGCCAAAACTCCGGAGGGTCGCGGGCCGCTGATAATATTGCTCGATCAGGTCCTCGTTCTGGTAGTGGCTTTCGTCATCGATCAGGATCGCGAGGGAGTACGCCGCATCCTCGGGCCGGCGCCGGACGGCGAGACTGCATTTGAAATCCGACTGGCCGATCGGTCCGTCAACGATATAACCAAGGGCGACGAGCTGCGCTTTCAGCTGGCTGCGGATCATCGTCGGCGTGACCCGGCCCTCGCCACCGCCCTGAACCCGCACCAGCCCGTCGAGGATCGTCCGCGCCATCGTCATCTTCCCTTCGCTGATCCCTTCGGCATATTGCAGCCACCGCCGGAGATAACCGGCGCCTTCATTGTATTCATTGGTGATCTGCTCATAGCGGATGCTGCTCACCACCGCCATATGCTTACGGGCCCGGCTGAACAGCACATTTAACCGCTTCTCGCCGCCTTTTTTATTGATCGGCCCAAAATTCATCAGCATCCGCCCCCGGCTGTCGGGGCCATAGCATACGCTCATGATGATGATGTCCCGTTCATCGCCCTGGATGTTCTCGAGATTCTTGATGATCAGCCCCGCATATTGGTCGTTCTCGGTCCGGTTGTACGCCTCTTCCAGCAGCCCTTCGAATTCCGCGTCTTCCGCTGCCAGCCGGTCGAGAGCCGCCTCGATGATATGCTGCTGTTGCTGGCTGAAGGCGACGATGCCGATGCTTTCGCGGGTCTTACGCCGCAACAGCTCGCGGATCAGCGCTGCGATATAGACGGCCTCCGCCGGGTTGCCGCGTCTTTCATAGACGCTGTCCGTTAACAGGTGGAAGCTGATGCTGCGGTCGAAGAGGCTGTTCACCTGTGTGGCGGCATCTGCCGGTCCGCCGATGCGGATGGCGGGCTTTTCGGCATGATGGATCGTCCGGTCGGGGATGGTCAGCAGCTCGCCTTCATAGAAGGCATGGTTGCTGAAGCTGATCAGCGTCTCATAGTGGCTGCGGTAGTGCCAGCTCAGCAGGGTGCTTTCCAGCTTGCGGGCGCCCTGGGCCAGCAGGCTGTCGGCATCATCGGCCAGTCCCTCTTCTTCGCCGTCCATGCTCTTGTCGAGATCGTCCGGGTCGGAATTTCTTGATCCCGAGTGGAAGAAATCCGTGGGCGGCATCTGCTTTTCATCTCCCACGATGATCGTCTGCCGTGCGCGATACAGGGCCGGCACGCCTTCCTCCAGCGTGATCTGGCTGGCCTCGTCGAAGATCACCACGTCGAAATGCGTATCCTCCAGCGGAAGGCTGTCGCTGACGCTGTAAGGGCTCATCAGCCACACCGGTTTTACCGCTTTCAACACGCCGCCGCTCTCTTTTTCGGAGAGCTCGCGGATGCTCTTATAGCGCATGCTCTTGCCAAATTCATTCTCCAGTATTTTCCGGCCTTCGGTAAAGGTCTTCTTGAACTTCTTTTGTTCTTCGCTGAGCTGCGCCGCCGGTCTACCCGCCAGGTCCAGCTGTTGAAGGAAGCGATGGCGCACAAAAGCGCGGATCAGCTCCGCATTCAGTTGCTGGAGACGGGTATAACCATCGCCGAATTGCCAGACCGCTTTTTCCAGGGCCTGGGCATCGGTATTGGCGAATCCGCGGTATTGCTGGTACAGCCGGTGCAGGGCTTTCCGGGCGATGGCGGCGTCCGCCTGTCTCATTCGCAGCGGCAGGCGGCGAAGGCAGTTCTTGACGCCGTCGGGAAGACCGGCAAAGGCTCGCAGGGCCGGCAGCCAGTCCCGGAGGCCGTCCGCGTTGAGCTGGATGTTGAGCAGTTCGTCGCGCGTCTCCGCGAGGCTTCCGCCGGGGATCTTCTGCAGACAACGGCCCAGCAGGGTCTCCAGCCGGTTGAGCGGCTGATGCAGGGCTTGCAGCGAGACGACAAGCGCAGCGCCGTCCGGCCGCTGCACCAGGTATTCGAGCTCGGGATGACCCTTCCTGCTTTGCAGCAGATCGATGCTCAACCGCGCCGTATCGATATTCTGATCGAGGGCATATTGTTGCTGCAATTGCCGCCGCGCCTGTTCCGCGCGTTCCGCGGCGGCATATTCGGCCTTCAGCTCCTCCAGCACCTGGCGATAGGACGGTTTCTCCGCGGGATGCGCGGCAAAATCATAGCTTTCGTGCAACCGGTGCTTCAGCCTTCGCCAGGGTCCGTTCAACGCGCTGAGAAAGGTCCCTTCCTGTTTGCCGGCCAGGAGCAGCGCGGCATCCAGATCCGCCTCCGGCAGCTTGTGTTTCCAATGCTGGTTCTTTTGCTGTGCCTGTTGCGCGGCTTCTTGCAATGCCCGCCAATCCTCATATTGCCGCTTCCATTCTTTTGCCTCGGGCCGGTCGGGGTCGGCAAGCGCCATATTCCCCGAAAGCGCCAGCGGATAAAGAAGGACGGCAAACTGCACGAGGCTTTTCAATCTCTCCGCCTCCTGTAAATGCCGCGGCTCCAGCCGGCAGGCGTTGACCAGCGCCGCCAACTCGTCCACCGATCGAAGGGCCTGTTGCAAGGCCGAGTCTAAAGTGCGATGCGGACTGTCCGAAAGAAAGATGCTCTCCTGCACTCTGCTGAAGGGGTGCGTAGAAAAAGTCCCATCCGCACCCGTCTCTTCCAGCACGGCTTCCAGCTCCGCGATGACGGCCGTCGATGCGGTCCACTCCTTGTAGCCGGGCAGCTCCTCTTCCTGCCGCGGGTCCAGCTCGACCAGGTCCTGCCGGAGCCCGATGATCTTCTCGATCAACGCCCGGCCGGTGATGCCCGTCTCCTCGCCTTCTTCGAGAGAACGGTCGTGGAACTCCTGCAGGAGCCCGAGATGCCGGTCCATCGACAGGAGCAGCGATTCGCGTTTGGCTTTCAGGCCCGGCAGGTCTATGCGGCGATCGACAAAATCTTCGTAGGTGGATCTCAAATTTTTGATAAACTCCCGTTTGTCGCCCTGGCTGTCGTGGATATAACAACAGAGCTCTTCCAGACCCACCTGCTTCAACCGGTGGTAGACGACGTCGAGCGCCGCGCGCTTCTCGCAGACGAAGAGGATATTCTTTCCCCGGGCGACAAAGTCGGCGATCAGATTGGTGATCGTCTGGCTCTTGCCCGTTCCCGGCGGACCCTGGATGATATAACTATAGCCGCCGCGGCTTTGCAGGATCGCCTTTGTCTGGGTGGGGTCGGCGGCGACGACATGAAACCAGTCATCGGCCCGGTTGCGGTCAAAGGAATGTTCCGGGAAGATGCGGGGCTCGGCGCTGAAGATCGCGTCGAAGCCGGGCTGTTGTTGCTGCCGGTCGATGGCCACGTTGTAGTCGCGCACCAGGCTCATCTTTTTGTAGTTGAAGTTGCCCAGCACCATATTGCAGACATCGATCTCCCAGCTATGGGGGTTGCTTTCATTCTCGACCAGCCGGAAGATCTCTCTTTCCTGTGCCGGCGGAAACACGGGTTCCGTGCCGTCGGGCTGTTCCCCGGCAGGTGCGTGGGGCGCGACATAGCGCTGGAAGAGCTCCAGCCCCCGCGGGAGGCCTTCGCTCTCCTGGGAGCCGGTCCTCTTCCGGTACTGCGTCACGGTCTTCTGCGCCTCGACCTGGATCGCCCGGATGCGCGGCTTGTCGATATACCGGAGGGCGATGCCCTGGTTGGCGCCTTCGATCTGGGTCTGCACCGATCGATAGAACTGCTCCGGGCTCATCTCGTCCAGGTCGACCCAATCGGGCAGCCGGATGCCGTAGAGCTCCCTGAGCTGACCCGCCAGCACGGGATTCACCTCGGCGGCATTGTCCAGCACCTTCAGCACATAGTGATCCTCTTTTACTTTTTTGTTCTTCTTCAGACTTACCGGCGCCAGCAACAGGGGACTCTGGATCCGCTCGTTGGGATCTTCCTTCAGATTATGCCAATTCAGGAAGGCGATCACCAGCCGCAGCTGGCTGAAGCCATATTCCTGGATATTGCGCTGCGATTCGACACGCACCGCATCGAGCGAGGCCGGGAGATAACCATGGTCTTCGAATCGCAGGTATTTGTTGAGCACGATCTCTTTCATCCCGGTGATCTTTTCCGCGAGCTCGTCATTCCAGGTGAAGAGCAGCTCGGGCCGGATGCTCTGGTAATGCAGCACGACCGGGACGCTGCTCACGGTGAGATTGACAAACCGCAGATTGGGCTTGTAATACAAGAGCCGGTTTCGGCGGCTCATATCGAAAAGCCGGTTCCGCAGCCGGTCGAGGATAAAGGCCTGGCGATCCTTCAGATCCTTGTGCATCCAACCGGCCACCTGGCTCAGATCGGTTTGTTTTTCGGGATCATAATCGCGGTAATGCTCCAGTCGGGTGATGATATCGTAGAGGTCCTGCGACCGGCGTCCCCGGTCGGGTTCGGTCATATCCGTGATCAGCCGCCCCACGGTAGGGTGGATGCGGGGAAAATTCAGGGAAGGGCTGGTCCGCAAAGAAGCAAAGCGCACAATCTTTTCAGGGTCATAAAGGTCCAGACCCATAGCGATGCCGCCCAGGATGAACCCGAGACAGAAAATATCGGTAAGCGGATCATGAGGTTCCAGCTGCTGCCCGAAGCATCGGAAGCCGGGGGCCGGTGCATGGGCCGAATTCGCGTCGATGTGCAGCACGCCATCGGTGACGAAGAGCGCTTCTTCCCGTCCGAAGGGCGCCACCAGTGCCGCTTCGTGGAGCAGCAATACCTCTTTGAACAATGGAAGGACGAAAGCGAGGGTATCGTCCGTCGAGTAATCGCCTTTGTCGAAGGCCGTGCGAAGGAAGGCGGTAAAAGAGGTCATAGGATCATTCGGATTTTATTTTGTGATAGACGACCAACAGTCCCGCGGCTTCGACAAAGGTCAGCGCCCGCTCCAAAAGACGGCCCTGCAGACCGGCATCTGCCCGGATAAAATCCAGCAGGACCCAGGCGAAATATTCGTGGACGTTGACCCGTGCGTTGGCGAGGGTGGTGATCAGGCGTTCGGAAACGCCCGTATCCGATGCTTCCGGCCAGGACCAATCGGGAAAATACCGGTACGCCAGATCCGTCACGGCGGCGGTGCGTGTCCATTCCGGCTGTAGCAGCTCGAGCAGCACGTCCCTGGTGAGAGCAGACAGCGTGGCCCGGGCACCCGGATCAAGTTGTTCGAGGTCGATGGGTCCTTCGATCATAGAGTACGTAAATCTACGGATTTAAGTAACTTCGCAGCATGCGAGATTATATAAGTGATTTGAACGACCGGCAGAAAGAAGCGGTATTACATAAGGACGGCCCGATCATGATCGTAGCGGGGGCGGGGAGCGGTAAAACGAAGGTGTTGACCACCCGTATCGCCCACCTGCTGGCACAGGGAGTTCCGGCCTGGAATATCCTCGCGCTGACGTTTACGAATAAGGCTGCCAAAGAGATGAAAGAACGCGTGGAGAGGATCCTCGGCAGCAATGAAGCTCGCAATTTATATATAGGGACTTTTCATAGTGTATTCGCCCGGGTCCTGCGGGGCGAGGCCGAACGGCTGGGTTACCCGCGCAATTTTACCATCTATGACACGGATGATGCGAAGAGCGTGGTGAAGACCGTCATCAATGAACTGAATCTCGACGATAAGCATTACAAGCCCAATACCGTGTATAACCGGATCTCCTCGGCAAAGAATGCCCTGGTGGGTCCTGTCGAATATGCCAACGACTATGCCCTCCAGCAGGAGGACATGCGCAGCAACCGCCCGGCTATCGCGCAGATCTACGACGCCTATACCAAGCGCTGTTTCAAGAACGGGGCCATGGACTTCGACGACCTGCTCATCAAGATGTACGAGCTGTTGAAGAACTTCCCGGATGAGCTTCACAAGTTCCAGCACAAGTTCAAATACATCATGATCGATGAGTACCAGGATACCAACCCTGCGCAGTACGAGATCATAAAATTACTGGGAGCGGCGTTTGAGAATGTTTGTGTAGTGGGGGATGATGCGCAGAGCATCTATAGTTTTCGCGGCGCCACCATCGAGAACATTCTTCAGTTCCAAAAGGATTATGAAGATGTGAAAGTGGTGATGCTTGAACAAAACTACCGCAGCACGCAGAGTATCCTGAACGTTGCCAACGAGGTTATCAGGAACAACAAGGGGCAGATCCCAAAGAATCTTTGGACGGACAACGCCCCGGGGGAAAAGATCCGGCTCGTGCGGCTGATGACCGATAACGACGAGGGAAAATTCGTGGCCGACACCATCCAGGAGCAGCGGCTGCGGAACCACTATAACAACCGCGACTTTGCGATCCTCTATCGCACCAACGCCCAGAGCCGCGCCTTTGAAGAAAGCCTGCGGCGGATGGCGATCCCTTATACGATGTTCGGCGGGATCAGCTTTTACCAGCGGAAAGAGATCAAGGACTTCGTCGCGTATCTCCGGGTCATCGTCAACCCTCGGGATGAAGAATCACTGAAGCGGATCATCAACTTTCCTGCGCGGGGCATCGGTAAGACCTCTATCGACAAGATCGTGCTGGAGGCCAACCGGAACGACATTTCGTTCTGGGAGGTGCTGGAACGGGCGAAGGAGTTTGGCCTCAAGGCGGGTACGCTCGAATCGATAGAGAACTTCGTGACGATGATCAAGAGCTTCGCATCGATGCTGGAGAAGCACAACGCCTATGACGTCGCCGCGCATGTCGGTAAGCAGACAAACCTGGTCAAAGAGCTGTTCAACGATAAATCCGCAGAAGGGGTTGCGAGATATGAGAACATCCAGGAATTGCTCAACTCCATCAAGGAGTTTACCGAGCGGCCGGATGAGGACGGGGTGCTCGAGGTCGAAACAAAGGGACTCGGCAACTATCTGCAACAGATCACTCTGCTAACGGACGCCGACGATAAGGACCCGAACGCCGACACCGTAAAGATGATGAGTATCCATGCGGCAAAAGGATTGGAGTTCACCTGTGTATTCGCCGCGGGGCTGGAAGAAATGCTCTTCCCCAATGCCATGGCCATCAATACCCGGGAGGAATTGGAGGAGGAGAGAAGACTGTTCTATGTGGTCATCACCCGGGCCAAGCAGAAATTGTGGATCACCTATGCCAATACGCGGTATCGTTTCGGGAACCTGGTCCAGAACGAACCGAGCCGGTTCATCGACGAGATCCCGGCCGACTACCTGGACCGCAGCTTTGCCGGCGGCGGCGCACGCAACCAGGGTTTTGCCGGTCCGTCAGGCTCCGCGTACGACCGGATGCATGGCGGCTATGGCAACAACGCCGCACAGGCGGAAAAAAAATACGGTCCTCCCCCCACAAAAAAAGACCAACGGCCTTCCTACGTCCCTCCGAAGCCATACATGAAAACCATCGAGCACAATCCTTCGCCCGATTTTGTTGCAAGCGACACCTCGGGCCTGCAGGTGGGGCAAAAAGTAGAACATCAGAAGTTCGGATTCGGTGAAGTGACCGGCGTGGAAGGCAATGCGAACAACCCGATCGCGACCGTCAAGTTCCAATACAACGGAGAAAAAAAGATCATGCTCAACTTCGCGAAACTGAGAATTGTCGAATAAACGGGAAAGATTCTCCCGATGGGAACAAAAGGATGGGGTTTATACGAGTGAATTTACGATGAGGCAAAAAATGCCTTCTTAACTGTCGCGGAAAACCCGCGCGGTTATTGCTTTTAACAAAAGTTTACTACCTTTTCCGCATGACCGAAATGTACAAGATACAGCCGAAGGGATTGTATTTTGTAACCCTAACCGTAGTCGGCGGCATCGACGTATTCACACGTTCCGAATACTGCGATCTGTTGGTGGACAACCTCAACTACTGCATCGAAAACAAACGGTTACGGGTATACGAATATGCCATCCTGCCCAGCCAGTTGTATTTGATCGCCAACGTGGAGGAGGGCAAAGGCAATCTCCCCAAAGTCTTACGGGACCTGAAGAGCTATTCGGCCAAGCAGATCCTCCGGGCCATCTCGGAACATCCGGAAGAGACCCGCAAGGAGTGGTTGATGCGGTTGTTCCATTTCTTTGCCAATCGTTACCAGCATGATTCGGAGCATCATTTCTGGCAATTCGGCAATCAGCCCGTGGACCTTGAAAAAATTGTTAAAAAGGACAAGCCCATTCCCACCCCGATCGACACGCTCGTCCGGGCCAAATGGGTCGACGACCCCTGTCATTACGTTTATTGCAGCGCATATCCCATGCAAAGGGTAAAACTTTCTACGATGGAATATCGGCTTTTGTTGTAACTTTAGTTCTATCCCCAGCCCATACCTTGTCGCAACTGCACCCTATTATTTTGTTACCAAAATAAGAGTCTATGCTGTCGAATGATAAGCCGCTGATCCCGCTGGATTCCTGCTATTTCCTGACGCTCAATACTGTCGATAAAATTGATGTATTTACCCGGCCGGCCTATAAACAGGTGATCGCCGATGCGCTGAACCATTTTGTCGAGCACCAGGGTCTGGCTATCTATGCCTGGTGCCTGATGCCCAGCCATCTGCATCTCATCGTCCGGACGAAGGAGGCGGGCGCCCCGGCTTATTTCGAGCGGGATTTCAAAAAATTCACAACCCGGACGATCCTAAAGACCATCGAGGTGGAAATGGACTTCCGGCGGGACTGGATGCTTCAGCACTTTGAGGAATATCGGAAATCCCTGCAAAGAAAGGAGCGATTCCACGTATGGCAGGATTGCAGCAGTCCTCTGCGGATCGACTGTAAGCAACCCGGGATGCTGCTGGACCGGATCGCGCACGTCCATGAGAACCCCGTCCGGGAGAGGATCGTTGAACAGGCCGAAGCCTATCTCTTCAGCAGCGCCCGGGATTATACCGGGAGACCGGGGCTGGTCCGCACAAGGGTCGTCCAGCAACAGGGTCTTTTCGGGTCGAAGATGCTGTCAGCCAATTGAGCGCTTGAGGTCTTCCACCGTTTTCTTTTCGCTGCCGACAAACATCTTTTTCCCCGCCACGACGATCGGGCGTTTCAGGAAAGTATATTCTTCGAGGACGAGCCGGCGATAGTCGGCTTCGGTGAGGGTCTTGTCTTTCAGCTTCAGCTCCTTGTATTTGAGGGCTCTCCGGCTGAACAACGCCTCATAGGACCCGGCTTTTTCCTTTAGCGCGTCGAGGTCCGCGGGACTGATCTTTTCGGTCTTGATGTCCTGCATTTCGAACCCTTTCTCCGCGGCGGAAATTTCCGACAGTATTTTCCTGCAGGTGTCGCAGGTGGAAAGATGATAGATCTTCTTCATTGCTGCGAATGTAATAAATTCGTTCAAGCGGCGACAAATGGAGTATAATGAACCTACAGGACGATTTCATCCGGCTGGTGAACGATAACCGCGGCATCCTCTATAAGATCTGCAGGATGTACGGCGATACCGATCCCGACCGGCAGGACCTGTTCCAGGAGATCGTGATCCAGCTTTGGCGGTCCTATCCCTCGTTCCGCGGGGATTCGAAATTCAGCACCTGGCTGTACCGGATCGCGCTGAATACGGCCATCTCGGATCTGCGCAAGCAACGGCGGCATATCACGACCGTAGATCCCGATAGCCTGCCGACCCAGCTGCAGGACATCCAATACAATACGGAAAAAGAGGAGCAATTACAGTCTCTTTATGCCGCCATCAACCGGCTGACGGAAGTGGAGAAGGCCCTGACCATGCTCTATCTGGAGGATAAGAGCTATGCCGAAATGGAAGAGATCCTGGGGCTGCCCCAGAATAATCTCCGGGTAAAAATGAACCGCATTAAAGAGAAATTACGTAAAATGACAAAGGAGGCCGTTTATGGAGTTGGAAACGCTTAAAACCCTTTGGCAGGAACAGGAGACGCCGCCGCTGGCGGAGCCCGGCCGGGAGCAGATGCTGGCCCTGTTGCAGAAACAGTCGGGCGGTCCCATCGCCCGGATGCGCCGGAATATTCGCAAGGAGGTGATCCTGATGGTGGTTTGTTATGGATTCTGCATTCTTTTTTACCTCTTCGCTTTCAGCGGGAGTATGTCTCGAGTGGCCTGGCTGTTTGTAGGGCTCTTTGTTTTCTTCTATGCCTATTATTACCGGAAGAACCAACTGTTGAAAAAGATGCAGTGCATGAGTTGCGAGGTCCGGTCCAACCTGGCGGGTCAGCTGAAGACACTGCAGAAATATCTGCGATTCTATTTCTGGTCGAGCACCGTCGTCGTCCCGGTGAGCCTTTTCGTGGCTTTCGACATCGCGCTTCACAGCGATCTGGGCCCTGTGCGGGAGTGGAAGATCTTTGCGCTATTCGCGCTTGCCGCAGTGCTTACCATCGCCGTCTATTTCCTGAACCGCTGGTATATCCATAAGCTGTATGGCCGGCATGTCCGGAAATTACAGGAGCTGCTGCGGGAGATGGATGAGGTCTGAGCGGCCGTGCGGCGCTCAGTTGATCAAAAGCTTCCGGAATTCGGCCGAGTCCCCATTGAACACGTCGAAATCGACCCTTGTCATGATCCCGTTCACCCGCCCCGCTTCGCTATGCTGCCAAAAGTCCCAGGCCCGGTAGATGCTGGGCCGCTCCTTTTGAAGATAGTGCGCCACCCATAGGGGATAGGCGTCGAAGTCGTCCTTCAGGTATTGTTTGTAGAAGTCTACGTTGGTGTAGATGATCGGCGTTACATGATAATAATCCTGCACGGTCTGCAGCCACTCCTTGGCCCGGTCGCGCAGTTTTTCGCGCGAAACGCCGTAGGTTTGCTCGATATCGAGGACCGGCGGCAGATCACCCGGCGCCAGCTCTACGGAGTTGATGAAGTTCTCCGCCTGAGCCTTTCCACTCTTGGTGGAGAGGAAAAAATGATACGCGCCCCTGGCCAGCCCGGCATCCTTTATCTTTTTCCAGTTGCGTTTGAAATAGGCGTCCTCATTGCCCAACCCTTCCGTCGCCTTTATAAAAGCGAAGCTCATTTGCACATTGCCGACCTTCATGTCCCGGACCAGGCTCCAGTCGATGGTCTCCTGGTACTTGGATACGTCGATGCCGTGGATGGTATAGTTGATCGGGATCTCGATGCCGAATTCGGCGTACCGGACAAAATGCGCTCTTCTTTCCTGCCACCAGTCCCAAGCCACAAAACCCAGCATGACCAACACGGCGGCAATAATGGCGAATATGACGATCTTCCAGACTGTATTGTTCTTCTTGGTCTTTTTTACCATGGTGAGCATGAATCTTATGGGCCTATCCGGGTGTCCAAACGGTTACAAACATAATTTAGTATTTTTATACTTCCATGCCCGAATTTAATCGACACGATACCATCAATCTCCTGTCCAAGCTCACCCCCCGGCGGCTATTCAACGGGATGAAGGTCCTCAGCAGCTATTATCTGAGCAAATGGACGAAGAAAGCTATCCAATGGGGTTACCCGGTGTCGCTTTCTTTCGAGCCTACTACCTCCTGTAACCTGCGTTGTCCCGAATGTCCGAGCGGGCTTCGTGCGTTCACCCGGCCTACGGGGATGCTGGAGAACGGCTTCTTCCGGCAGACGATCGACCAGCTTTCGAGGGATTTGCTTTACCTGGTCTTTTATTTCCAGGGAGAACCCTATCTCAACCCCGACTTCCTCGATATGGTTGCCTACGCTTCTTCGAAAGGGATCTATACCGCCACGTCGACCAATGCGCATTATCTGAACGACCGGAACGCCAGGCGGACCGTCGAGAGCGGGCTCGACCGGCTGATCATTTCCATCGACGGAACGACCCAGGAGGTATATGAACAATACCGGGTGGGCGGCCGGCTGGACAAGGTACTGGAAGGCGCCCGAAATATTGTCAAGTGGAAAAAGGAGCTGAACAGCAAAAAGCCGTTTGTCTTTTTCCAGTTCCTGGTGGTTCGGCCGAATGAGCATCAGCTGGAGGAGGTCCGGCGACTGGCAAAAGAGATCGGTGTCGACGAGGTCCGGTTCAAAACAGCGCAGGTGTATGATTACGACAACGACCCCAACGGGCTTATTCCCCTCAACGGGCGATACAGTCGCTATCGGAGGCAGAAGGACGGGCGGATGGTTATTAAGAATTCCCTCGACAATCATTGCTGGCGGCTCTGGCATGCCACCGTGATCACCTGGGACGGCCTGGTCGTGCCCTGCTGTTTCGACAAGGATGCCGAACACCCGCTTGGCGACCTGAAGGGAAAGTCGTTTAAAGAGGTGTGGCAGGATGAACGATATGTCGAATTCAGAAAACAGGTGCTGGCGAGCCGGAAGAATATCGACATCTGCGCCAATTGCAGTGAAGGAACAAAAGTTTGGGAAAATTAAAATCGATCAAATGCTATCCGCGTCTATTCAGGCCCGTCTTCGTTATCAACATGAGACCATCCGGGAGCTGATCGGTGACTTTTCCGAGCAGCAGCTCCGGCAGCGGATCGACCCCGCGAAGTGGAGCGCCTTTGAGAACATTGCGCATCTGGCCTGTTATCAACCGCTATTCCTGTACCGGATCCAGCGGATACAGGAGGAGAGCAATCCGTTCTTTCCGCGCTATACGGCGGAGTCCGATCCGGAATTTCCCGGCTATGTGGAGCAATCCCTGGGACGGCTGCTCGGGACCATTCAGACCGACCGTCAGACCCTGATCGACGGGCTTGGAGGAATGGACGAGGCGGCACTGGAACGCACGGGCCAGCACGCCCGCTATGGCCGGTTCGCGCTGTCGAAATGGGTGGAATTCTTCCTGCTGCATGAGTCGCATCATCTTTATACAATTTTTATGGTGGTACAGGAATTGCGCAGGAATTTGCCTGAATAAAATTCCTTATTTTGTACGCGCATGACACTGGAAAACGAAATAAATCAACGAAAATTCCGCACCGAATATCAGAAAGCCAGGATCAACATCATCTACACCTACAACTGGCTTTCCGAAAAAATAAGCTCCATCTTCGAAGAATGGGATATCACGCCACGGCAGTTCAATATCCTCCGCATCCTGCGGGGAGAGGGGAAGCCCTTGTCGACGCTGCAGATCAGGCAGCGGATGCTCGACAAGATGAGCGATACCAGCCGCATCGTCGATCGCCTGCTGAAGAAAGGCCTGGTCCGGAAGACGCCCAACGGCGAAGACCGGCGGCTGGTCGACGTCGTGATCACGTCGAAGGGGAAGAAGCTGCTGGAAAAGATCGATCCGTTCGAGGAAGCCGCCGACAAGATCATGACCCAACTGACGATAGAGGAGACGAGAACGCTCAACGCCCTTCTCGACAAGCTCCGCAGCCTCACGCCCGCGCTCTTTTTTCTCCTGATGATGCTTGGCGGGCTTGCGGGATCCGCGCAATCCCCCAAATATGAGTTTCGCGCCGCCTGGGTGACATCGGTGGAAAATATCGACTGGCCTTCGAAGAAAGGGCTGCTCGTGGACAGCCAGAAGGTAGAGTTCATCCGGCTACTGGACATGCACAAACGCAATGGCCTGAATGCCGTTGTCGTCCAGGTGAGGCCCGCCGCCGATGCGTTCTATGCATCGCCCTACGAGCCCTGGAGCGAATGGTTGACGGGCGTGCAGGGAAAGGCGCCCGATCCGTATTACGATCCGCTGACCTGGATGATCGAAGAGACCCACCGCCGGGGCATGGAGCTCCACGCCTGGTGCAATCCCTACCGGGCCGTCAAGACCATCGGCCGGTCTTCGGTTGCCACCGATCATATTACCCGCAAACATCCGAGCTGGTTCGTCCGCTTCGAGAATACCCTGTATTTCGATCCGGGCAATAAGGAGGTTCAGCAGTATGTTACGATGGTGATCCGCGACCTGGTCCGTCGCTACGATATCGACGGGCTGCACTTCGACGACTACTTCTATCCCTATGATATCGTCGAGGGCGGTCCTGCCGGCAAGGACTTTCCCGACAATGGCTCCTATGTCCGCTATGGCGGCGGCATGTCCGTCGGCGACTGGCGGCGCAGCAATGTCGATTCGGTGATCGTGATGATCAGCCGGGCGATAAAAGAGGAGAAGCCTTATTGCAAGTTTGGGGTCAGCCCTTTCGCTATCTGGCGCAATCGTTCGCAGGACCCCGAGGGCAGCGAAACCTCGGGCGGGGTCACCGATTATGATAATCTCTATGCCAATATCCTCTTATGGCTGAAGCGCGGCTGGGTCGATTATGTCGTGCCGCAGATCTATTTCGACTTCGATCAGCCGCGGGCGCCTTTCGGCCCGCTGCTGGACTGGTGGGCGAAACACAGCTATGGCCGGCACTGCTATATCGGTCTGGGCATCTACAAGGCCTTCGAACGCCGTGCCGCCTGGCATGACCCGAACCAGATCCCCCGGCAGATCCGCGCCATGCGTACCTATCCGGAGGTACAGGGCGCCGTCTATTTCAGCAGCAGCAGCTTCAACACCAACCCCTTCGGCTGGTGCGACAGCCTGCAAAACAATTATTACAACTATCCTGCGCTGATCCCGCCGATGCCCTGGCTCGACTCGGCAAAGCCTCATGATCCGCTGTTCCACATCGAATACGACAGCAAGGATGGGACGGGGACGGCCTGGCTATCGAAGGGCGATGTGGGCGACTCGCTTCGCGGTTACGCCATCTATCAAACCGATTCTGCTACGATCAATATCGACTCGATCCACGCCTCGGCATTTGTCCCATTCGATCCTGTGGCGGAATATATCGTCCATCTGCCGGCTGCCGAAGAAAAAGGACCGGTGCACTACTATTTTGTTACCGCGATCAGCCGCAACAATGTCGAAAGCCGGCCGGTTCCGCTGGTTTTCTCTAAATTTGTACCTAATTAAAGTCCCGATCTAACAACAAAGTAAATCCACTCATATGCCTGGTTTCGAACTATTCGGCCCTGAAGAACGCAAACACATCGATGACGTCATGGAGACCGGAATCCTGATGCGGTATGGCTTTGATGGCCCCCGCAAAGGCGTCTGGAAATCAAAGGAGCTGGAAGCTGCCATCTGCGCCAGGCTTGGCTGCGGATATACCCAGCTTACGTCCAGCGGCACCTCGGCCCTCACGACGGCCCTCGCCTGTCTCGGCATCGGCGTCGGCGACGAGGTCATCATGCCCACCTTTACGTTCGTAGCCAGCTTTGAATCGGTGCTTAGCGTCGGCGCCGTTCCCGTGCTGACCGATGTCGACGACACCCTCACCCTCGCGCCCGATGCCGTCCGCCGCGCCATCACGCCCCGCACCAAATGCGTGATGCCCGTCCACATGTGCGGCGCCATGGCCGATCTCGACGCGCTGATGCAGATCTGCAAGGAACACAACCTCATCCTCCTGGAAGACGCCTGCCAGAGCTTTGGCGCCAGGTATAAAGGCCGGGCATTGGGTACGGTCGGTCATGCCGGCACCTTCTCGTTCGATTTCGTAAAGACCATCACCTGCGGCGAAGGCGGCGCCGTCATCACCAACGACAAGGATCTTTATATAAAATGCGACGGCTATACCGACCATGGTCATGATCATGCCAGTGCCGACCGCGGCGCCGATACCCATCCCTTTATCGGTTACAACTATCGCATCTCCGAGCTGCATGCGGCCATCGGCCTGGCGCAGATCGGCAAGCTGGATCAATTTCTTGCCATCCAGAAAAAGAATCATAGCGCGCTGAAGGCGATGCTCTCCACGGTTCCCGAGATCGGGTTCCGGCGCATCCCCGATGCCGAAGGCGATAGCCATACCTTCCTCAGCTGGTTCCTCCCCACTGAAGCCATCACCCGGGCCGTAGTGGCGGAGCTTCGTCAGCAAAATATCCTCGCCGGCAACTTCTACTGGTTTGACAACAACTGGCATTACTTCCGTAAGTGGGACCATCTCCGCCAGGCGGCGACAATCAACAATCTAAACGCAGATCAGCGCAAGACCCTGCTTGCGTTGCGTCCCGAATCCTTCCCCGCCAGCGATGCCCTGCTGAGCCGCTTTGTGTCTACGGCCATCGGTCTCGGATGGACGGAGGCACAGACAACCGAAAAAGGGGAAAAGATCGTTGCGGCCGTCAGGAAGGTATTGGCCCGGGAGAAGGCCGCCGTATAACTTTCTTGTTGAGGAAATAACTTTCAAAGTACCGGTAACTTAGCGCGGCGAGCCCGATCGTCAGCGCGGCTCCGATGATAAACATGCCGGTCTCGCCCATCGGGTGCCGGATGAACCATGTGTGGAAGAGGAAATAAAGGACGAATTGGTGGATCAGGTAGATGCCGTAGGAGATCTTCCCAAGGTAATGTAGCGGCGCCCACTCCAACCAACGCACGGGAATGCCCGTCACACGGAGACATGCTATCGCATACAGGAGGGCGTAGGCGGGGTATAGACTGATATCATAGCGCTTACTGATCCCCAGCAATCCAATGAAAACGATGGCCACCGCATATCCCGTAAACGGATGGAGGATGAGGCGGTAGAGCTTCGGCCATTTTTCTACGCGAAACAGCAGCAACGCTGCCAACCCGCCGATCGCCATACAATCGATCCTTGTCCGGAACAAAAAGGCCCCCAGCGGTCCGGCGTGGATCGACCAGGCGAATCCTCTTGCTGCCCCCCAGCCAACGATGATCGCGGAAAAGAACAGGATCAGCCGGCGAGCCGGTAGTCGCCGGATCAAAAAAGGCCAGGCGAGATAGAACTGTTCTTCCGTGCCGATGGACCAGGTTTGTACGAGGATGTCCGGCAAACAGCCAAGGACGAAGCTAAGATTGGGCAGGAGCAGCAGGTTCAACAGAAGTCCGTTGGACAAGGGGTTAGCGCCGGTGTCCTTCAGCACCAAAATGGAGATCGCATAGCCTGCCGCCAGCGTGAGATAGTACAATGGCCAGATGCGGAGCGTGCGGTTGACCAGGAATCGCCTGACCTTGATGGTTCCTTCCGCTGCTTTTTCGGTCAGCAGCAGCATCGTGATCAGGAATCCGCTCAGCACGAAAAAGAACGTGACGGCCGCGCCGCCAATAAAGGAGTTGAAGGCCGGTGTGACCCACAGCGGCATCTTATGGATCAGGCGAAGGCGCTCCACATGGGTAAAAAGTACCGTCAGGGCTGCGATCGCCCTCAAACCGGAAAGGCCCGGGTAGTAACGCTTAGCGGAAGAAGTCTCTATAGGAGGAGAGGTGATGATGAGAACAAATATAAGGCGTATCTTTCGGCATGCGGAAAAGATGGCGGTGGATACCTCTCCTTTTGTTGTGCATCCACTTTCTTTTGCGATTGGGATTTTGGTGGTACAACCGGTCTGAATTTGCCGGCCTAACCGGGCATGAACGAAATCGGGTGTTGATCGAGGGCCTGGAACAGGATTGGGTAAGCATCGTGCTGGTCAATATCCCGGCTCTGCTGTTGCTGGGGATCATGGCCTGGCTGCCCTCGCCCCGCCTCCAGCGGCCGCTGCTCTACGCCGCCCGCGGCTGTTTTGTACTTGGGAATTGTTTTGCCATCGCGCTCAATTGTATCGATATCGGCTACTATCGTTTCGGCCGGCATCGCGCCAATCTCGATCTTCAATACGTGTTGAGGGATTCCCTTCCTTCGTTCAAAAGCCTGTTCCCCGGTTATTGGTACCTGATCCTTCTCTTTATTCTTCTCCTATTACTTACTTTAGGGATGGCAAAAGGACTGCCGGAAAGCGAGCCTTCCGGCTATCGCGACGAACGAGTGAATCTGTTCGTCCGCCAGGGGATACTGGTCCTCGCCCTGCTCGTTACTATGGGTTGGATCGGCGACGGCCGGCCGGTGATGCCATCGACCCCTTTGCTTTCTCTTCCGCCGGCGGCCCTGCCGCTGGCACAAAACAGCCTGCTGACCTGGGCCTATTCCTGTTTTCATCGGAGTCATGAGCTGGAACCCGTGCATTATTTATCCGACAAGGAGGCTTTCCGGCTGGCGCCGGGTGTGCATCAGCTGTCGCCGCCGCCGCAACCCATAAAGAAGAACGTGGTCCTTTTTATTTTGGAGAGCTTTTCACGCTGTTATGTGATGCCCGGCGATGCCTATAAAGCCAATACCCCGTTCCTCGATTCGCTGCTGGACAAAAGCCTTTTCTTCCCGCATTCCTTTGCCAACGGCTTCAGCTCGAACCAGGGTATCGTCGCGATCCTCGGCGGGATCCCGGCGCTGATGGACGAACCCTTCTTTTATTCGGAATATGCCAACACCCCGTTGCGCAGCCTGGGGAATATCCTGCAGGAGCAGGGCTACAGCACGAATTTCTTTATGGGTGCGGGGGACAATCATTTTGGCTTTGGAACCTTCGCGCATATGACAGGAATCGCGCATAGCTACTGGCAAGAGGATTTCAATAACGACCGGCTCTACGACGGCAGCTGGGGCATCTTCGACGAGCCTTTCCTGAAATACGGCGGCCGGGTCTTATCCACGCAGCAGCAGCCGTTCCTGGGGGTCTTCTTTACCATCTCCGCGCATCCGCCTTATACGATTCCCGCCGAATTGCGACAGCGCTTTGCCGACCCTGGCCGATCGGCGCCCCAGCGGGCCATTGCCTATGTCGACTATTCTCTGCGGGAGTTTTTTGCCGCCAATCAGGATAAGCCGTGGTTCCGGAATACGCTCTTCGTTTTCTGCGCCGACCACTGGCTGGACCCGCTGGATGGAAGGACCCCGTTTTCCTGTCTGAACAGTTGCACCATCCCCATTTTTATCTACGATCCGGGCCATGAACAGCATGATTGGCGGCCGACGGTGGCCGGCCAGGTGGATATCGTGCCCACCGTGCTGGACCGGTTGGGATACCGCGGAACGTATACCGGGTTTGGCCGAAGTTTGGTGGATACGGCCGTGGCGGATTCCGACCGCTATGTCATCAACCGGATCGGCGAAACTTACCAGATCATCGACAAGGATTATGTGTTGGGTTATGATCTAACGCGGGACCGGCCCAGCTATCTTTATCATTATCCGGCCGACAGCGCATGCCGGGTCAATTTGCTGAATAGGCCTTCCGGTTCTTTCCAGCAACGGCTTACAAGGCTTGAGACGCTCCTGCGGGCCAATATCCAGAGCTACCGGGCGGCGTTGACCAGGCGGAGCTTCCGATAGGTTCTTTTCCTTCAAGGCGTATTTCCCGCGCTCTTTCCTTCCAGTTTGTTGACATAATCGAGTGAGCCGAGACGGAAGCGTATCGGCAGGCGGGTGGCTTTTTCGATCGAAAGCTCCTTTTTGCAAAAAAATCCAAGGTGATCGGAATAGTAATTTGCTTCAACAGCGTTGATCTGGGTGGGTGAGAAGGCGGGTGGCGATGGAAGAGCCGGTTGAGCAGAAAGCCGGAGAACAGGAACGAATTTCGGAGTAAAAATAATTTTTTCCACCACCAGAGGGGGCCTGGATTGGGCATGAACAGCCACAGTAAGTACTGAAACACATACAACAAGAAAAGTTTTTATTCGTTGCACGGTTGATCCCTCCTTTTTCCTTAAATTTACGGCCTGATTTTTGTGGTTCGCGCGCCTTTTCCGCGAAATAGCGGACGGGTGCGGAGCAAAACCCCTGAAAGACATGTCGTTAAGTCAATCATTACAGCAAAAATTACTCCAAAAACTGTCGCCGCAGCAGATTCAGCTGATGAAGCTGTTGCAGGTGCCCACCGCGAACCTTGAAGAAAGGATCAAAGAGGAGCTGGAGGAGAACCCTGCTCTGGAGGTGACGGAAGACCATGAGGATGGGGGGGAGGAACTGAAGGACGAGTTTGAAAACAAGGATGAATATGAAGAGGCAGACGGCAGTGAGGATGAATATGATAATATCGATATCAGCGAGTATGTCGCCGAAGGCGACGACGATATAGCGGATTACAAGCTGCGGGACGACAACTATCCCGATGCCGACGAAGAGCGGGTCATGCCGCACAGGGTGGAGACCTCCTTTCATGAGCTGCTGCTGGATCAATTGGGGATGCTGGTCGTCGACGAGCGTACCCGGAAGATCGCCGAGCAGATCGTTGGCAGCATCGACGACGACGGTTATCTGCGCCGGGAAACGGCATCCATCGCCGACGACCTCGCTTTTCGCCAGAATATTGAAACGAGCGAAGAGGAGATCGAGAGCCTGATCCGGAAGATCCAACATTTCGACCCGCCGGGTGTCGCTGCCCGCGACCTGCAGGAGTGCCTGCTTATCCAGCTTCACCGGAAAAAGAATGGCAGCAAGAGCGTCGATATAGCCATCGACGTGCTCACCTATTATTTTGACGAGTTCACCAAGAAGCACTACGATAAGATCCAGCGGGGGCTCAATCTCGACGACGAGCAGCTAAGGGACGTGATCAATCAGATCATCAAGCTGAATCCCAAGCCCGGTGGCGACGTCACCGAGGTGAACAAGGCCGAGAGCTATGTGATCCCCGATTTCTTTATCACCAACAATGCCGGAAAGCTCGAGCTGTCGCTCAACTCCAAGAACGCCCCCGATCTGCGGATCAGCGAGGGATACAAAGAGATGCTGAAGGAGTATGATCGCGGCAGCAAGAAAGACAAGCGCCAGAAGGAGGCCGTTCTGTTCATCAAGCAGAAGATCGACGCGGCAAAATGGTTTATCGATGCGATCAAGCAGCGGCAGCAGACCCTTTATAACACCATGCACACGATCATGGACTACCAGCACGATTTCTTCCTCACGGGGGACGAAACGACGCTGCGTCCCATGATCCTGAAGGATATTGCCGAACGGACGGCGCTGGATATCTCTACCGTCAGCCGGGTAGCCAACAGCAAATTCGTCCAGACGGAATTTGGCACGTACCGGTTGAAGTTCTTCTTCAGCGAATCCCTGAGCACCGATAGCGGGGAAGAGGTTTCCACCCGCGAGGTAAAAAAGATCCTGAGCGATCTTATCGAGGGAGAAAGCAAGAAGAAACCGCTCAGCGATGAGAAGCTGACCGAGCTGTTGCAGGAAAAAGGGTATAATATCGCCCGCCGCACGGTTGCCAAATACCGCGAACAATTAAACATTCCGGTCGCAAGACTCAGGAAGGAATTATGATCAAACGAGCGTTAGCGCATTTTTTTTCGATCGTCTTTCACCCGCTGTTCATCAGCGCCTATGTCATGGCCATTATCATTTTTGTTCATCCCTATGCCTTTGCGGGCTATGAGCATAAACAAAAAGTGTTGCGGCTGTTGACGGTGGTCCTTTGCAATACTTTTCTCCCCCTGTTTGCGGTCTTCCTGCTCTGGCGTCTTCAGCTGATCAAGTCGCCCATGCTGCGAACCGAGCGGGACCGGATCATTCCGTATATCGTCGCGATGATCTTTTATTTCTGGAGCGCCTATGTCTTCAAGCATCTTCCGGATACCCCTCCCCTGGCGATCCATTTCCTGGGGGGCGCCTTCCTGGCGGTCGTTGGAGCGTGGATCTGCAATATCTATTTTAAGGTCAGCATGCATGCGATCGCGCTGGGCGGCGCGACGATGTTCTTTTGCCTGTTTGCGTTCAGCGATGAGTATGGTTCGGTCCTTTATATGGCACTGGCGCTGCTGGTCACCGGCCTGGTCTGCACGTCCCGGCAGATCCTTGCCGCCCACTCTTCCTTCGAGATCTGGGCCGGTATCTTCGTCGGTCTGCTGACCCAGTATGCGGCCTGGGAATGGCCGTGGTTACTATTCTTTTAAGAGTTTGCGCCGGCTTAGGGTTAACCGAAAAATAACCCACGCCGGCGCATGGCTAATGATGGGCCTTCGGCCAGCGAACCAGTGGTTCGCTAAAGAGTCAGGGAAAGAAGAAAAGCCCTACCATAGGGTACGAACCAATGGGGGCTTTTTCACCTTCAAACCATCTGAAGTGTGCGTCCATGCTAGCTGTTAAGTATCTTGCTCGTGGTGATGTATTTTTTGGTTGGGTGATAGATGAATAATACGGAACCTTCTTTTATCAGATCGATGATCGTCTCGATCTCATCGGCCGGAACGGCCGGGCAGCCAAAGCTTCTTCCACAGAACCGGTTCATATCCAGAAAATCGGGGCCGACATACTGGCTTCCATGCACCACGATATTCCTTCCGCCGGCGCGATCGTTGAAGCCTCTCTCCATGCCGCGAATTTTCAGCGACAGCCCGTTGTTGCCATAATAGGTCCCCTGGGTGATGTAGAAGCCCAGGCTGCTCTTATGCGAAGAGGGATTGTTGGAGAACGTGCGGGCAAATTCCTGACCCGAGTTCCGGCCATGCGCCACATAGGTGTTCACCAGCACTTTCTTTTGCTCGAGATCGAGGACATAAAGCCGTTTGTTGCGGGAAGACTGGCTCAGGTCACAGATCGACAGGATATTCGTTTTGTTCAGCCAGTGATGGTCCAATAGATAATAGTATCCTTTCAGCGCATATTCGAATGCTTTTTTGGTGAGTCCCGCTTCCTGCAGATCGAATTGCTGGTAGAGGGCAGATGCTTCCGCTGCGAAGGCGACGGCTTTTGCCGAGCTCTTGGTTTTGACCGGGCCTCCGGCTCTAAGCGCACTTACCGGTAAAACGAATGCGACCAAGACGCACCAGAACCCGGGATGTAGAAAACTGCGACGCATGTTTCAAAGGTTTTTATCAGAAGCGAAAAAAAGGGTCTTTAGTTTCCCTCTCGTTAACGCTCCGACGGATTATTGGATTTTATTCCGGGCGGCCCCTTTGAGGGGCGCCCCGACGAAGTTATTAACGGGCGGGAAACTAAAATATTATCTATTTTCTACTTGTGCAAGAATCTTTTAGGATAAATTTTTTATTGTGTCCTAAATAACTTTTCCACATTTTTGGGGCTTTTCCCTTACACTTTTACGTGCTTCCACCGGCCCCGCCGGAAGACGATAAAACTCACAATGGCGATACTCGTCTCCGTGATCAGGATCGCCCAAAATACCCCGCTGGGACCGAGTTTTAGCCAGATGGCGAGCGCCCAGGCCAGGGGGATCTGGAAGGCCCAGCAGCAAAAAAGATTGATGACCGTGGGCGTCCGTGTGTCTCCGGCCCCGTTAAAGGCATTGGTAAGGACCATTCCTACCCCAAAGAACACATACCCGATACTGACAATGTGTAAGACATTGATGGCAACATTCTCGACGGCGGGGTCGGGGTTGATGAATCGGACGATCGGGGATGCGGCCACCAGGAAGAGCAGGGTGACGAACAGCATAAAGGCTGCATTATAGATGGAGGCCGTGCGGACCGATCTTTCGGCGCGTTCCGGGTGTCCTGCACCGAGGTTCTGGCCCACCAGCGTTGCGGCGGCGTTGCTCATCCCCCAGGCGGGCAGCAGGAAGAAGAGCAGGATGCGGATGGAGACCTGGTAGCCGGCCGTTGCGGCGGTGTCGTTGAAGCTGGCGATGATCCGGGTCATCACGATCCACGACGCGGAGCCGATCAGGAACTGGGTCGTGCCCGTCCATGCGATCTTCACCAGCCCGCGGATGATGGCGCCGTCCGGCCGGAAATAGTGGCGGACAAAACGGATTACCCCGCTGCCACGCAGCAGGTGAAACAGCTGAAAGCAGACCCCGATACCGCGGCCGATGATGGTCGCAATCGCGGCGCCGGGCAGACCGTAGAAGTGCACGAGGATCGGACAGAGGACGACGTTACAGCCATTGGCGATCCAAAGCGACCACATCGCCATCGCGGCGTTGCCCGCCCCGCGGAAGATACCATTGATGAGATAGAGCAGCATGATGACGAGGACGCTGGCGAACATCAGCCGCGTATAGGAGGTCCCCATCGCGATCGTCGACGGGACTGCACCCATGATGCGGAGAAGATGAGGCGCCAGCAGGCTGCCCGCTACGCTGATCGCCACCGTCAGCACGAGACCGATCAAAATAGATTGTGCGGCAGCATGGGAAGCCCCCTCGGGATTCTTTTCTCCCACCCGCCGGGCCACCATCGCCGTCGCGGCCATGCTAAGCCCGATGGCAACGGAATAGACGAGGGTGAGCACCGACTCCGTCAGCCCGACGGTGGTCACGGCGTCCTGGCCAAGGCGGCCGACAAAAAAGATATCTACGATCGCAAAGACCGACTCCATACACTGTTCCAGGATCATCGGGATCGATAAAAGAATAACGGCACGGCGGATGCTGCCGGAAGTGAAATCCTGGTGTTCACCGGATAGCGATTGACGAATAACAAGAGCTATGGTAGAAAGGGTGTGCCCTTTTTGGTTAGGTTGTGTTGATGACATACAGCCATTTTGAAGAAACTGAAAAAAATAAAGATTGCTTTGAGCGCATGCCCAATATCGGAGAGGGGGAGGGAGATCTGTAATGGAAACAGATGGAAACTTAGCAGGTCATAGGCCTAATCATTAGAAGATAAAGATGAGGAAGTTTTTTAATAAAATAAAATACTTTTGTGTTATGCAATCGGCCGCGACGCGTATACTGCTTAGAGTCCTGAAGATCGCCGGCATCACGACCGGGAGCCTGATCCTCATCCTTTTTCTCCTGCCTTACTTGTTTCCGCGCTTTGTCAGCAACAAGATCCGCCAGTGGGCCCGTCATAGCATCCAGTCGGAACTGCATTTCAAGCAGGCCCGGCTTTCCTTCTTCCGGCATTTTCCCGCCCTGACGCTTACCCTCTACGATGTGCGGCTCAACGGATCGGCTCCCTTTGCAAAGGAACGGCTGATCGAAGCCGATGAGATCGCCCTGGGGGTTGACCTGCGAAGCGTATTCTCCGAGGTAAGGATCAACAAGCTCTTTTTGACCAATGCCTTTATCAATATCCAGGCCGATACGGCAGGTCATGCCAACTATAATATTTATGCCTCGTCCAAGAGCAATCCTTCAGTCCCGGCCGATTCCACCGGCGCATCGTTAAAGATCGAGAAGATCATTATCGAACATAGCCGTCTCACCTATAACGATGCATCCCTGCCGTTGCTGATCAACACCCGTGGTCTGGAATACGAGGGCAATGGCGACCTCAGCAAGGCCATATTCGACCTGCACAGCCATATTCAGCTGGAGTCGATAGATCTCTATTACAACCGGACACCATATTTCATCAACAAGAAACTGAACGCCGATCTGATCACAAAGATCAACACCAATTCTCTCGAGCTGATCTTCGAGCGAAATGACCTGCTGATCAACCGGCTGCCCGTCGCTTTTACCGGTCAGTTCTCCTTCCTGAAGGACGGCTATGATATGGATTTCCGGCTCAATGCAAAGAAAGCCCAGCTACGGGATATCTTCACCGCGTTACCGCCGGAGATGCTGACCTGGCTGGACAGCACCGAGGTAAAGGGCACGGGGGATATCGACGCCGCGCTGAAAGGGAAATATATCGCAGCCAGCAATACCATGCCGGATTTCCTGCTCAATTTGCAGATCCGTGACGGTTATATCGCATACGCGAAGGCGCCGGCGCCCATCCGCGATCTCCGGGTCGACTGGCAATGCCGGCTGCCCGGTCTTCGCCCCGACAGCCTCGACCTCCGGCTCGACACCGTTTCCTTCCGGCTCGACAAAGACTATTTCGATGCGGCGCTCCACGTAAAAGGGCTCAGGGCACCCTGGGTCTCGGCTTCGGTCCGCTCGGAAATGGACCTCGGGAAATGGGACCGGGCCCTGGGATTTGCGCCTGCCGATCTCAAGGGCCGGTACTCCCTGCAACTAAAGGCCGAAGGCCGGTATGCCACCCGCGTCGAACGGGTAACCACCCTGCGCAAGAACCGGCTGGATACCGTAATTGCCAGCATCCCCCATTTTACATTGACCTCGGCCCTGCGCAACGGCTATTATAAACTCCCTTCGAGACCCGAAGCCATCAGCGATATTAGTTTCATTCTCGACGCATCCTGTAACAGCGACGATTATCACCGGACCCGGCTGGCCGTCGACAACATCAATGCTAAAGTGCTGGGCAGCTATCTCAAAGGGTTCTTATACCTGGGGAATGCCGCCAATTCGATCGATGGAAACCTGGAAACCGTGCTCCACCTGGCCGATCTTCGCAAGGTCATTCCCATCGACAGCCTTGAGCTATCGGGCGATCTCAGCGCACATGTCCGGGCCAGCGGCAACTATGTCCCGGCCAAACACCAGTTCCCCGTTACGGAGGCCGATCTTCAGTTGAACAACGGGCGGATACAAACGAAGTATTACCCGCATCCGCTGGAGCAGATTCAAGTGGGCGTGAGGATCACCAGCAAAGCCGGTTCGATGAAGGACCTGCAGGTGGCGATCACACCGGTCTCCCTGGTATTCGAAGGCCAACCGTTCACGCTAAAGGCCGATCTGCAAAACTTTACGGATCTGAACTATTCCCTCATCTCCCGGGGATCGCTCGACCTGGGGCGTATCGGGAAGGTCTTTGCCCTGAAGGACTATGAGATCTCCGGCCTTGTAGATACCCGGCTTACCCTTCGCGGGCGGCAAAGTGATGCCACCGCCGGGCGCTATGACCGGCTCTTCAACGAAGGGACCTTGCGTGTCCGGAACCTGATGGTCCGTTCCGAACTCTTTCCCCTGCCTTTTTATATCAATACCGGAAACTTCCACTTCGAACAGGATAAGATGTGGTTCGATGCCTTTAACGGCAGTTATGGGAAGACGCGGTTTACGCTCAACGGCTGGTTATCCGATGTGTTTGGGTATATGTCCCGGACGGGTCAGCCGCTGAAAGGCAATTTTACTCTCAACAGCGACTATTTATACGCCGATGAATTCACGGCATTTGCGGGCGCGGCGCCGTCTTCGGCTCCGGCGAACGCAGCTTCGGCGCCTGCGACCGCTGGTGTGGTCATGGTCCCCGCCGATCTTGCCGTCGGTTTTCACGCCGATGTAAAAAGGATCGACTATAACGGATTGCGGATCGACAGCTTCACGGGTGGGGTGCGTGTCGACAGCGGGACCCTGCACCTCGATACCACGTCATTCCATCTTGCGGGTGCGGCCGTACAGATGACCGCCCTGTACAAGAGTGTCGATCCGCAACGGGCCTCATTCGATTATCATCTTAAGGCCAGGGATTTCGATGTCCAGCGGGCCTATAAGGAAGTGAAGCTGTTTCATGATATGGCCGCCTCCGCCGCAAAGGCGCAGGGCATCATTTCCCTCGACTATGCCCTCGCGGGCCGGCTCGACGGCAATATGCGGCCGGTGTATCCGTCGCTAAAAGGAGGCGGCACGCTGTCTATCCGGAAAGTAAAGGTGAAAGGGCTCAGGCTTTTTGGGGAAGTGAGCAAACAGACCAACAGGGACGTCAACGACCCCGATCTGTCGAAGGTGGATCTCAAATCGACGATCGCCAACAATCTCATTACTATCGAGCGTACGCGGATGAAGGTATCCGTTTTCAAGCTGCGGATCGAAGGGCAGACCAGCTTCGACGGCCGGCTCAATCTGCACGTCCGCGTAGGCCTGCCGCCTTTCGGCATCATCGGTATCCCGGTCTTTGTCGCGGGCACGCAGGAGAATCCCGTCGTAAAGGTCAGCCGTGGCAAGAACGGCCAGCTGCAGGAAACGGAGGATAAGGAGGAAGAGACGGCGGGCAATCAATAATAACGGCCGATAGCCGGATCGTCTACGATGATCTTTTTCAATGCCGCCGCGTCGATGGGGCCGTCTTTCGCATAGATGATCTTTCCCCCGGGCTCCACGACCATCGTATAGGGCAGCGCTCCCTGCCATTTGGGATCGATGGCCTCGATCAGCTTGTACTTGTCGTCCACATTGAAGATATAGTTTGTTGCGCTGGCCTGGGATTTTTGGAGGAACTGCAGGGCTTTGTCCCGCTTGGCCGGCTCATCGGCGCTGATGCTGATGAATTCGAAGTCGCGGCGCCGGTACATCCGGTTGATGTCCACGAAATCGGGGAACTCCGCAACGCAGGGGCCGCACCAGGTGGCCCATACGTTGATCACCCGCAGCTTTTCCGTTTTATTCCGGATCAGGTCCCGGATACCATCCGCCGTGATCGTATCCAGCTTTACCGGCTCCTTTGCCCATTCCTGTTTTGCTTTTTCGATCCAGTCGCTTTTCTCCGCCCACTTGATCGAGCAACCAAAGACCTTTGTCGTCGTCACCGGCACGTCCTTATTGTTCAGCAGCGCCTCGATCGCATTGCGGGTATCGAGGGTATGCGGAGTTTTGGTCGGTTTCTCGACGTCGTCGACCCGGCCGCTATAGCGGAGTTTCCGGTCCTTGTCAAAGACAAAGACGTGCGGGGTGGCGATGGGGCCGTATTTTACGGAAACGGCCTCGTCCTTTCCATCGTAGAGATAGGGGAAGTTGAAATGCTTCTCCTCCGCGCGCCGTTTCATCTCGTCGAAGCTGTCGCCCATGTCCGTATAGCCCAGCTCATCCAGCCGGATGGACTGGGGATCATTGGGCATGATCGCGACGACGGCGACCCCTTTGCTTTTATAGTCTTTTGTCAGCTGGATGATCCGGTCTTCATAGGCCTGGGCGGTCGGACAATGGTTACAGGTAAAGACCAGGACCAGCACCCGGGCGTCTTTGAAAGACGCGAGACTATAGGTCTTTCCGTCTACCCCGGGTAGCGAAAAGTCCGGCGCCGGCGCGCCGATGGGCAGTGTCGGATGATCGCCGGCGGACCGGCTGCCGCCGATGGCAAGACAACAGGCGAGGAACAGGACAAGCTTCATACCGCTAATTTTTTTATAAGATACAATTTTTCTCCGCGTGACGGGCCGTTCGGGCGTGATGATGTAGTAATGATGTAGTGAAAAATACCAGGGAAAGCCTACTTTTATAAAAAAGCCATATGCACACGAGAAGATCCTTCCTCAAAAATTCTGCCCTTGCCTCCGCGGGTATCCTGGCCGCGCCTTCCCTGTCCTCCTTCCTGCCTGCGGGACCGACTATCGGGCTACAGCTTTATACGGTCCGGGATTTCATGGCCAAAGACCCGGATGGCACGCTGGCCAAGGTGGCGCAGATCGGCTTCAACTCTCTCGAGGGCGCTACCTATAATGATGGTAAGGAAAACTTTTATGGGATGGACCCGAAGACCTTCAGCGCGATGTTGAAGAAACATGGACTGGTCATGCGCAGCTGCCATTACCGCCTGGGAGAGGATGGCAGGGGCGCCACGTTGACCAATGGCGAGTACAAAGGAACCATCCTCCACGACTGGGACAAGGCGGTAGAAGACGCCCATACCCTCGGGTTACAGTATATGATCTGCGCCTGGTTGTCCGACAAAGAACGGGGCGGCCTCGATCACTATAAACAGATGGCGCACGAATTCAACGTGGCGGGCGAGAAATGCAAAAAGGCCGGAATCCAGTTCTGCCACCACAACCATGACTTCGAGTTCGATCCCCAGGGCGGCCAATCGGGATATGACGTGCTGCTTAGCGCAACCGACCCGAAGCTGGTAAAGATGGAGCTGGACCTTTACTGGGCGACCAAGGCCGGAAAAGACCCGGTAAAGCTTTTCGAAGCTCATCCGGGGCGGTTCCCCCTCTGGCATTTAAAAGACATGGACAGTACGCCCAAGCATTCTTTTACGGAGGTCGGCAACGGGACGATCGATTTCAAAAGGATCTTCGCCGCCAAATCCAGGGCGGGGATGAAGTATTTCTTCGTTGAGCAGGACCAGTGTCCCGGCTCGCCGTTCGACAGCATAACGAAGAGCATTACCTATATCAAGCAGAACCTGGTATAAGCCCGCTGCTGTCAGCCGGGTCAGACGCCGTTCTTTCCATTGGAATGCAACGACATCAGGAAATCGAATAAGTTCGTCTCGGTGGAGATCTTCAGCTTTTTGCGCAGGCGATAGCGGCTGATCTCCACCCCTCTTACGGAGATGTTCTCCAGTTGAGCGATCTCCTTGCTGCTGAGGTTCATCCGCAGATAAGCGCAAAGTTTCAGCTCATGGGAGCTAAGGGCCGGGTAGGCGCTTTTCAGCATCTGGAGGAAGTCGCTGTGCACTTTATCGAAGTGAACGGCAAACTGCTCCCAGTCCTTGTCCATTTTATTCTCTTCGCCAAGGATACGCAGCATCTTCTTGAATTCGTCCGCCGCAGCCGCTTCGCCGTTACCGCCCTTTTTCATCCGTACCAGCTCCTCGCGGATATTGCTCAGCAGCTCGCCTTTCTGTACGAGGTGCATGGCGGTCGAAGCCAATTCGGTATTCTTGTGCTCGATCTCCGCCTCCAGCTTTTCGTTCCGCAGCTTGACGATCTCCTTCTCCGATTTTTCCATCTCCAGCTGGTGCAGGTACTGAAGACGCGCCTGTTCCTCCTCGTGTTTTTGCTGTTGTCGCCGGAAGATGCGCCGCTGCCAGAAATACAGGAGATACAGAAGGCCGGCAAGGATCAACAAATACCCGGTATAGGCCCAACCGGTGAGGTACCAGGGCGGCAGGATCGTGAAGCTGTAGCGGCTGATGGCGGATTCGTTGCCCAGGTTGCTCTTTGACCGCACCTGGAAGGTATAGGTCCCCGCCGGCAGGTTGGTATATTCCTTTTCCGTTCGTTTCGACCAGTCTGACCAGTCGCGATCAAATCCCTTCAGGCAATAGCTGTAGGTGACGCTGTTCTGCGCGGCGTAGAGCGGACTCGCATATTCAAAGTGCAGCGAGTTCCATTTGTTGGAGATATTGTACACCGCCGAGGCCGGCTGGTCCGGGTTGTCGTCCACCTCGCCAAAATAGCCGCCGAACAAAAGGCTGTCGGACCTTCCAAAGGCCCGGACACTTCTGATCCGGACCTGTAGGGGATAGTGGTTCTTCTTGTATTCTTCGTAATTGATATGATAAAAGCCTTTCTCGGCGCCGACGAAGACATTGTATTTGTCATACGGATTGATATGCTCATAGTCGGCCACCAGCTTCCCGTTCAGCTCGGGAAAATAGATGGTTTCGGGGTTTGGACCGGTCAGATCGACAACGCCGAGACTGTTGTCCTCGATGAACCAGATGTTCCCCGCGACGTCCTCCTTCAGGTCCCGGATATTCCTTTCACCGAAGAATCCCTTGAAATAGGCCGACAGTTCAAAGGCATCCCGACGGTCATTGTATTCATATACTCCTTTCTCCGTGGCGATGACGATATGGTTCTTTACCTTGAATAAATGGTTCTTCAGATAAGAGGGCAGGCCGTTCTTTTCCGTATACAATTTCACCCGCGGATGCGCCATATCGTTCACGTCGACCCGGTAGATCCCGCGGTAGGGATGGGCCACCCAGATGGTATTGTTATTGTCAATGGCCATGAATTGAGAAGAGGCCAAATACCCGGACAGATCGCCCTCCGGGTGGAAGTAGCCGTTGGAATATCGAAGCAGATTGATCCCCACATTGTTGCCTGCCAGCACCAGGGTCGAAGGCAGGACATTCGAAAAAGGCAGAAAGGTCCAGTAGGTCAGCCCGGTGTCTATCGGAACAAGCCGGTCATTCCGGATCAGATAAGCGCCATCGTGATGGCCGAGTAATAAGGCGCCATTGATATTGCTCAGACCCTGCGTAGAACCCTTGGTCCCGGGAATTGGGTGGAATTCTCCCCGCAGGAAACTGAGGTCTTCCCGATCATCCACCGGCAGGGAATAGAGCCCGTTGGAGGTGCCAACAAACAGCTCTTTATTGAAGATCATGGAGCAATAGCCAAGGCCTTCGTTCAGCTTTTCGGGATAGATATGCTTGATCGCATTGTTATAGGCGACAAAGTCGATCCCGTTATCGAGCCCCATCCAAAGGTTCTTGTTTTGGTCGAGAAAAAGCACCAGGATATTATTGTTTTGAAGCCCTTCCTTCCGGGAAAGGTTTTGGATCGTCTCGCCCCGCTTGTTGACGATATAGACGCCGTCGAGGTTCGTGCCGATGGCCAGCCAGTCTTTGTTGACGGCAGTTGCCGTCAGTACACGCTCGTTGACGAAAGGATTCGCACCGGCGAACCGGAACGGAGTGATCTTGTTATTCGATAAGATATAGAAGCCGGTATTCACGGTACCCAGGAAACTGCTGTCCTTACCAAATGGGAACAAACAAGTGACCAGGTAGCTTGCCGGAAGCGCACTCTCTTTAATAAAGGGCGTCCAAAGGCCATCTTTAAATTCCAAAAGCCCGTTCTTCCCGTCCTGGGCGATCAGCTGCTGTTCGCTTTCCCCGACAAACCGCCATTCCGAGGCAGCGGGGTACACCGTTATCATTTTATTGTTCAGCTGAAAGATCGCTTCCCGGGACATAAAGAAGACATCGTTGCCATGTGGGACGATAAACCAGATATCCGAAAAGGAGTTGTTCTTCTCCGAAAGCAGGCTTTTTAGCGAGGTGAAGACCAGCCTGCCGGCCTTATCCGGAGAGAAATAGCCGAAATCGTCCTGTGCGCCCGCATAGATCCGGTTGTCCTTGCCCAGGGCCACCGACCGGACGACGGTCTTGTTGGGTAAGGGATAGTTCTTCCAGCTGTTGCCGTCAAAGCTCAGGAGGCCCTGGTAGTTGGCAAAATAGAGAATGCCGTTCCGATCCTGTACAATGCCCCGGTTTTGGGTGCCGGCATTATAAACATCCCGGGGATAGTTGACGATATCCGGGATGCCGATCGTGTTTTGGCCTTGGCAAACCCCCGAGAACCAGGCTGCCAGGAGGGTGAGAGCAATTTTTGTCCGCAAAACATGTGGCATAAGAGTACCTTCTCTATAAAGATAGGGAACCCGCCCAGAAAGAAGTACCGGTTTTGACTCCCCAGCCGGGCTGACGTAGGGTTGATGTGGCAAATGCTTCTGTTTCAAAGGGGATTTTTGGGCATGATGTAGTATAGATGTGGTCGAAAAATGGACAAATGAGCAATCGGCCCATAAATTTGTCGCATGAAACAATCACTATCTAACGCACTGCTGCCACTACTGCTCCTGGCTTTTTGCCTTTCTTCTACTGCTCAGCCGGTGGGCATCTTTGAAAGCCACGGCGACGTCGGCGTCAATGTCAAACCCGGATCGGCCACCTTTGTTCCTTCCTCCGGTCAGTATATCATTACCGGCGCCGGCTATAACGTCTGGGCGGACCATGACGAATTCCAATATGTATGGAAGCGGATAAAAGGGGATTTTATCCTGTATACCCGGGCGGAATTCCTCGGCAACTGGGTCAACTACCACCGGAAGGTAGGTTGGATGGTGCGTAAAAGTCTCGATGGCAATTCCCCACATGTCAATGCCGTCGAGCATGGCGATGGGCTCACTTCCCTGCAGTTCCGCCGGACGGCGGGCGCGCAGACCGAAGAGCACAAGCTAAAGATGACCAAGGCGAATATCCTACAGCTGGAAAGGAAAGGGAATCAATATATTATGCGGGCGGCGATCTATGGCGAACCTTTTCAGACCGATACCCTCGGGGATCTCGACCTGGGGGATGAGGTCTATGTTGGTCTTTTTGTCGGTTCGCATAATTCGGATGTCCTCGAGACCGGGGTCTTCAGCAATGTCAGCATCACGGTCCCCTATAAGGGAGAATCCGACCAGCGGACCCAGATGACGTTGGGAAGCCGGATCGAATTGCTGGAGGTCGCTTCCGGCAGCAGGGAAGTGATTTACAAAGTTCCTTATTCCATCCAGGCGCCCAACTGGACACCCGATGGAACGAGCCTGATCTTTAATGACGCCAAAGGGGTCATCTACAATTTCGACCTCGCCACCCGGACGCCCAGCGCCATCAAGACCGGCGCCGTCACCAACAATAACAACGATCATGTTCTTTCCTTTGACGGGAAGATGCTCGGCTTAAGCAGCTTTGTCAAGGACCTGGGCGGATCGATCATCTATACCGTTCCATTGGGCGGCGGGACTCCACAACAGGTGACCCCCAAGGGACCTTCTTATCTCCATGGATGGTCGCCCGACGGGAAGGACCTGGTATTCTGCGGCGAGCGCAATGGAGAGTTCGACGTCTACAAGGTCCCGGTCACGGGTGGCAAGGAGATCCGGCTGACGGATTCAAAGGGCCTGGACGATGGTCCCGAATACACTCCCGATGGTCAATACATCTATTTCAACTCCGTACGCAGCGGATTGATGCAGATCTGGCGGATGAAGCCCGATGGCAGCGGCCAGGAGCAGGTGACCAACGACGGGCTGAACAACTGGTTTGCGCATATCTCCCCCGATGGGAAATGGTTCGTCTATCTTTCTTTTCTGCCCGAGGAGACCCCGGCGGGTATCCATCCACCCTATAAGCATGTCTATATCCGGCTACTGCCGATCGATGGGAAGGGAACGCCCAAAGTCCTGGCCTATGTTTACGGAGGCCAGGGGTCCATCAATACCCCATCCTGGTCGCCCGATGGGAAACGGATTGCTTTTGTAAGCAATTCGAACTAGCACACCTGGATAATTAAGGCCCACGGCGGGACGGTTGCAACGGTTTCGAAAAAAATGCATTCGATGCCGTACGGGATCCTTTTGTCTAAAAAAAACGATTGACATATGACCAAAGCACTGCTAACGCTCGCCTGGCTTTTTGTGGCGACCGTAGCCTCGGCCCAACATCCGATCGGAGTCTTCGAAGACCACCTCGACATCGGGAACCCGAAAATGCATGGCGATGCCAGCTATGATGCGGCCAATCAAGCATATTCGCTGAAGGGCGGTGGCGCCAATATCTGGTTCAATAAGGACGAGTTCCATTTCGTCTATAAGAAGATAAAGGGCGACTTTATCCTCACCGCCGATTTTGAATTTACCGGCGATACGGTGGGCGCCGTGGGTCATCGGAAGATCGGCTGGATGATCCGCGAATCCACGGACGAGGGCGCGGCCAGCGCCAATGCCTGTAAACATATCGACGGCCTGGTCGTCCTGCAGTGGCGGCCCTTCCGTGGCATGTTCATGCGCGACCCGGAAGAGGAACGATTCTATCCAAAGAAAGGAGGTCAGACGATCTGCCTCGAGCGGATCGGTAAGCTCATTACGATGAAGATCGCCCATCCCGGCGAACCGCTGCAGCTGGTCGGCTCCTGTACGGCCGATGCCTTGGAGAAAGACGTGCTGGTCGGACTCTATATCTGTTCGCATGATTCCGATAAGGTCGCCAGCGCCAGGGTCTGGAATGTCCGGATCGACAAACCCGTGATCCATGAATACACCTCCAATCCTCATGTAACCCCCGTGCAGCCGCACGATGAGCTTGGCAGCCGGTTCGAGGTCCTCGACATCGCCGATGGCAGCCGCAGGGTGATCCGCGAAACTCCCGGTCCCATCGGAGAAAAGTATGACACGGTGGACCATTCCCCCGATGGAAAATACCTGTACTACAGCAGCAGTGTTACCGGCACCATGCAGATCTGGCGGATGCACCCCGACGGCTCGGACAAAGAGCAGCTCACTTTCGACGAATATCACAACTGGTTTCCTCATGTCTCGCCCAATGGGAAGTGGCTCGTCTTTGTCTCCTATCCCATGGATATCGATCCCGGCTCTCATCCATTCTATAAGGAAGTGACCCTCCGGCTGATGCCGCTGACCACACCGGGGGCGCCGAGGATCATTGCCTATCTCTATGGCGGCCAGGGCACGCTCAATGCGCCGACCTGGTCACCGGACAGCAGGCATCTCGCCTTCGTCAGCAATTCGGAGTTTCTATTAATTAAAAAATAAACGACTGCTTATGCCAAAAAAAGTAAACCGGCTGACAAGGATCAGCTGCATGCTACTGGGCCTTCTGCTCTGCACCATCCTGGCCTCCGCCCAGGGGAAGGTTACAGGAAGGGTGATCAATAAAGCAGATAATCAACCCGTTCCCGGGGCGACGGTATCCCTCAAGGGTACACGGGTGATCGCTCAATCGGCGGCCGATGGCACCTTCTCCATCCCGCTTACCGGCAACAGCGGAACACTCGTGATCACCGCGGTAGGATTCGTCAATTTCGAGCAGGCGGTAACCGCCGGCGCATCGCTCGGTGATGTAACCCTTACCGCCGCGCCTACCACACTGAACGATGTGGTGGTCACCGGCTATACGGCGCAACGCAAAAAGGACATTACCGGGTCGGTCTCCGTTGTGAATATTGCCGACATGAAGTCGGTTCCCTCGGGAAGCACCGAATCGTTGCTGCAAGGCCAGGCCTCCGGCGTCACGGTCGCCAACAGCGGTCAGCCCGGCGGATATAGCAATGTGCACATCCGGGGGATCACCTCTTTTGGGAACACCGACCCCCTGGTCATCATCGACGGGACCCCCGGCTATCTGCACGATGTCAACGTCAACGATATCCAGTCCGTGCAGGTGTTGAAGGATGCCGGCGCCGCCTCGATCTACGGGGTCCGCGGCTCAAACGGGGTCATCATCGTGACGACGAAGAAGGGCCGCACCGGGAAGGTCACCGTAAACTACGACAGCTATGTCGGCACCCAGCGACCCCTGAAAAAAGGGTGGGGTGGGCTGGCCGATCCAACCTTATACGGACAGGCTCTCTGGCAGACCTATATCAACGATGGCCTGACCCCCAGCAACAAACAATACGGCAATGGGCCTCATCCCGTCGTACCCGACTACCTGATCCCCACGGGGGCCATGGCTGGTGCGCCGGGAACCGATCCTTCCGCGTACCATCTCTTTACCAACCAGATCACCAAAGCGGACAAGGCGGGCAATGACTGGTACCATGATATCTTCCACCCCGTCACCATCTGGAGTCAAAATATCTCCGCCAGCGGAGGCTCCGACCGGTCGACCTATTTTTATTCCTTCAACTACACCGATCAACCGGGTACGCTCATCTTTACCAGCCTGAAGCGGTACTCGGCGCGGATCAACTCTACCTTTAGCTTTCTCGACAATAAGGTGCGGATCGGGGAAAATGCGTTTCTCGTGTACAAGAGCAATCCCGGTTATCAAAACCTTGCCGGCGTGAACAATGCCAATGCGATCGGCGCATCCGCGCGTATCCCGACCATCATCCCGGTGCACGATATCAAGGGCAATTATGCCGGTGGGCTGGGAGGCGGCCTGGGCAACTCCCCCAACCCGGTAGCGATCCAGGAACGGCAGCGGGACAATGTCAATAACGAATACACTCTTTCGGGAAACGTATTTGCCGAGGTGGACTTCCTGAAGCATTTTACGGCGCATACCCAGGTGGGTGGGATGGTCGATAACTTCTATCACAATGCCTTCCTCTATACTTCGTATGAGAACGCCGAGAACAACACCAACGCCAACAGCTACCAGGAGATCTACGGTTGGAATAGCAGTCTCGCGTGGACCAGTACGCTGAAGTATTCCAACACCTTCGCGGAGAAACATAACCTGACCCTGCTTGCCGGTACGGAATATATCAGTAACCAGGGGCGGGCCTCGCAGTCTTCCCGTGGCAACTACTACATCACCGACTCTTCGAGCCTCACGGTCAATCCCAATCTCTGGACACTGAATGCCGGCAACGCCAGCACGCAGACCAACCAGAATCCCAACATCTATTTGAATAATGTGCTGACGCCGACGCCGTACGAGTCGAACATCTATTCACTGTTTGGCCGGTTGGATTACAATTACGACGACAGATACCTCATCAGCGGTACTATCCGGCGCGATGGCTCCTCGGTGTTCACCAGTGGTCAGCGATATGGCATCTTCCCTTCCGTATCGGCGGCCTGGCGGATCTCCCGGGAGAAGTTCCTGCAGCCGGTGGACTGGATCAACGATCTGAAAGTGCGCGGCGGTTGGGGAAAAATGGGTTCGATCAGCAATATCAACCCGACAAATCCTTACTCGCTGTATGGGCAAGTGGCAAATCAATCCACCTATGATATCGGCGGCAGCAGCAATTCCGCCACGGCAGGCATCGCCAACATCCAGTACGGGAACCCCGGCACGACCTGGGAGCGCGATCAATTGACCAATGTCGGGCTCGATGCAACGATCCTGAACAACAAGATCGACTTCTCCATCGAGTGGTATAACAAACTCATCAGCGGTCTGATCAACCAGGTAACGGCGCCGGGTACGGCCGGAACCGCGACATCCACCGCCGCCGGTCCGCTCTTGCCCTATATCAACTCCGGCGATATCACCAACCATGGCATCGATCTCGCGATCACCTATCATGGCGCAGCCCTTGGCAACCAGCTGAAATTCGATCTGACGGGGACGTTTACCTCCTATGTCAACAAGGTCAAGAGCCTTCCGCCGGGTGAGACCTATATTCCGGTCTACAATGGCGCGACGCAGGAGTCGCGGCTGCAACCCGGTCATCCCGTAGGCGCCTTCTATGGATACCAGGTCGTCGGTCTTTTTCAGAGCTATGACGATGTCAACAAATCACCCAAACAGGATGGCGCAGCCCCGGGCCGCTTCAAATATGCCGATGTCAACCATGACGGGATGATCACGGATTCCGACCGTACTTTCTTTGGCAACCCGAACCCCAGGTTTACTGCAGGCCTTAACATCGGCCTGACCTATAAAAACTTCGATCTGTTCATGCTGCTGTACACCTCCGTCGGCAACAAGGTGCTGAATGACGTAAAAGGGTCCACCGATTTCCCACAGGCTTTTGGCAATGCCATGAGCGTCCGTGTCGCGACCCAATCCGCCCGGCTTGTCAATTCCAGCGGCGGCCCTACCAATGTCAACGATCCTACGGCCCATGTCGCCAATCCGGGCACGAGTGTGCCGATGCTGGAGCAAAGCGCCAACTTCAGCAACTCCACCGCCTTCAATTCCTATACGATGGAGAGCGGCAGCTTCCTGCGATGCCGGACCCTGACCCTGGGCTACAGCTTTGACAACCCGGGTCTACGGAGCCTGCATTTCGACCGGCTGCGGGTGTATGCGCAGGTGCTGAACCTGTTTACCGTCACCAAATACGATGGGCAGGACCCCGAGGTGCTGGGAAGTAACTCGCTGTTCGGCATCGACGGCGGGGCCTATCCCAATAATCAAAAACAGTATACCCTCGGGCTGAATGTGACCATTCACTGATCCTATCCGAATTATCAAACGCTTGCAAAATTGAAATATATGCTTCGTAAACTAACCATACCGATCGGGTTATCGCTGATCCTGCTGTGCTTTTCGGCCTGTGATCATAAACTGAATGTTCAGCCGCAGGGGTCGCTGTTACAGCCGAATATCGAGAACCTCTCCGGAGTCAACGGATTGCTCATTGGCGCTTATGCCATCCTCGATGGCGAGAATGTTCCCGTCGCCGGTGACGCCTATGGCAGCGCCGGCTCCAACTGGCAATACGGCAGTGTTTGCTCCGATGACTCTTACAAGGGGTCCGTCCCTTCCGACCAGCCCGATCTGTCGACCCTCGAGTCGTGGAGCCTGTCCCAGGGCGGAACGACCACCTATCTCAACGAAAAATGGACCATCCTCTATCTTGGCATCCAGCGGGCCAACGATGTGCTGCGGGTCATGCGCCAATCGAAGGGCCTTCTGCCGACGGACACCGCCGAGCTGTCGGGCGAGGCCCGTTTCCTTCGGGGATATTATCACATGGATGGCCGGAGGATCTTCCATTTCTTCCCTTATGTCGACGAGAATATTTCCTTTGTGAACGGGAACCTGAACGTACCGAATAATGCGGACATCTGGCCGCAGATCACCGGCGACCTGCTTTATGCGGCAAACAACCTCCCCGAAGTGCAGCCCGAGGCCGGCCGCGCGAACAAATGGGCGGCCATGGCCTTCCTGGGCAAGGCTTATCTGTGCGAAGGCAAATTCGACAGCGCCAGGTTCTACCTGGACCAGGTGATCCAGCATGGGGTCACCGCTTCCGGTGCGAAGTACGAGCTGAGCGCCAATTTTGAAGCCAATTTCAATGCGCCGCAGAAGAATGGTTCCGAAAGCGTATTCGCCTGCCAGAACTCCGTCAATGACGGATCCTCATCCGCCAACGATGGCGGCAATGGGAATATGGGCGACGTCCTCAACTTTCCGTATGGCAGCGGACCGGTAGGATGCTGCGGGTTCAACAATCCAAGCTGGAACCTCGCCAATGCCTATAAGACGGATGCCAACGGTCTCCCCCTGCTAGACGGCTCTTCCAACAATGGCACGGTGGTTAGTGACAGCACCAACCTGTATACCGGCACGCTGGACCCGCGCATCGACTGGACCATGTCGCGGCCCGGCATTCCCTATCTCGACTGGGGTCTCGGTTCCGCCGGCTGGATCCGCGATCCTAACAGCAACGGCGTCTTCGATGCGAAAAAGAACGTCTACGCGAAGGCTCAACAGGGGACCTATTCTTCCACAGAGACCGTTTTCTGGGGCGCCACCCAGATCACGGCGCTCAATACCAATCTGATGCGGTATGCCGACGTGCTGCTGATGGATGCCGAGTGCGAAGTGGAGATCGGCAGTCTCGATCAGGCCGAGACCTATGTCAATATGGTGCGTACCCGCGCAGCCAACCCCGCCGGCTGGGTCTACAAGAACTCTACCTACAATGCCACAACGGGCACGTATACCACGGGTGGCAGCGCCGCGCCTGCGGACAACTACCTTGTGAAGCCGTATGCTGCAGGGGCGTTCACTGCCAATGGCCAGGACTATGCCCGCCGCGCCGTCCGGATGGAGCGGCGTCTCGAACTGGCGATGGAAGGCCATCGTTTCTTCGATCTCCAGCGTTGGGATAACGGGACGGGCCTGATGGCTAACACGCTGAATACCTATGTTGCCACCGAGAAGACGCGGCATAGTTTCTACTACGTCGTCAATACGGCGACCTTTACGAAGGGGGTGAATGAGTATTTCGCGATCCCGCAGCAACAGATCGACGCAGAGAATGCGAATGGGAAGGTCGTGTTGAAGCAGAATTCGGGGTATAATTGATTTTTTGGGGCGATCCGGGAATGCAACATTTCCCGGATCGCCCCGTCTTTGAGATAGCAATCCCCAAAATTATGCTCAAGAGCTATCTTACCACCGCCTGGCGGAACATCCGCAAGAACAAGGTCTTTTCCTTTATCAATGTCATCGGTCTCTCGATCGGGATGGCAGCCTGTCTGCTGATCCTCCAGTATGTCAACTTCGAGCTGAGCTATGATCAGTTCAATACCAACCTCGGCGATCTTTACCGGGTTTACAACGACCGGTATCAGAATGGCAAGCTGATCCAGCATGGGACCATCACCTATTCCGGCATCGGCCAGGCCATGCAGCATGATTTTCCGGAGGTCGTCAGCCACGCACGGATGTTGCCATTCGGGAATGTGATCGTTTCCTACGAGAAAAAGAAGATTGGCGAACAGCAGACCTTGTGCGTGGATAATTCCTTCCTTACGATGTTCTCTTACCGGCTGATCGCCGGCGACCGGAATACCGCCCTGGAGAAACCGAGGAGCGTGGTTCTTTCCCAAAGCGCCGTGAACCGGTATTTCGGACTGAAAGGGAACGATATCGCCGGTGCGCTGGGGAAGGCCATCCTTGTCGACAGGGATTCCACGCCCTTTAAGGTGACTGGGATCATCAGCGACGTACCCGAGAACTCGCACCTGCAATTCGACCTGCTCTTGTCGTATGTATCGCTGTATTCGGGGATATACCCCTATAAGGAAGCGGATTACGATTTCAAAGACTCCGATTTCTGGCACTATATACAACTGAAACACGGTACCGATCCAAAGACCCTCGAGGCCAAGATGGAGGGGTTCAGCCTGCGCTATTTTCAGGGTGACAAGGTCTCCGGAAGCGTCGAAAAATTCCATCTTCAGCCCCTTGTAAAGGCCCATCTTTATTCGGACTTTGAATACGAGATCGGGAAAACGGGCAGCGCTACCGTCGTGTGGGGGCTGACGATCATTGCGCTCTTTATTATCGTTATTGCCTGGGTCAACTATGTCAATCTATCGACTGCCCGCTCGACGGAACGGGCAAAAGAGGTGGGCGTGCGTAAGGTGATCGGCGCTGAAAAAGGGCAGCTGATCCGGCAGTTCCTTACGGAATCCTTTTTGATCAATCTGTTTGCCCTGCTCCTGGGATTTGGCTTTATGTTCCTCCTGCAGCCGGCCTTCAACGCCCTGATCGGCCATCATCTATCCATTACCTCGCTTCTGCAAAGGAGCCTGGGCGGGTATAGTATTACGGTGGGGCTGTTCCTGCTTCTGTTCGCCGGTATTTTCGTCTCCGGCTTCTATCCGGCCTTTATCCTGTCTTCGTTCCGGCCGATCCTTGTGCTGAAAGGCAAGTTCAGCACCTCGAAAAGCGGCGTCATCCTGCGAAAGGGCCTCGTCGTGGGTCAATTTGCGATCACGGTTGCGCTGATCATCGGGTCCCTCGTCGTTTACCGGCAGATCCGGTACATGAACAAGCAGCAGCTGGGAATGAATATCGATCATGTGCTGGTTATTGATCCGCCGCAGTTCACCAACTGGGACTCCACCTTTATCAGCAGGATGAACAGCTTCACCCATGAGCTTTCGCAGATACCCGGTATCCGCGGCGCGGCGACTTCCTGGGCCGTCATGGGCGGTGAAACGGGAAGGAGCTTCAACATCCGGCGGCTCGACCAGGACAATACCATTCATTTCACGATGCGGCACAATGCCATCAGCATGGGATGGCTGGGGCTTTATGATATAAAGATCATCGCGGGCAGGGACTACGCCAATACCGATTATAATCCCGACTTCTCGAAGGTCCACAACCTGATCATCAATGAAAGCGCGACAAGGTTGTTGGGTTTTGCCGCGCCGCAGGACGCCATCGGCAAGACCATCCTGCGGGGCCAGCGGCAATGGACCGTGATCGGGGTCATCGACAACTACCATCAGAAATCCCTGCGATACCCGATCGAACCTACGTTGCTGATGCCTGCCTATGGCACCGGCAGCTCTATCTCGGTCAAGGTCAATTCGGAGAACCTGCCGGCTACTATCGCCTCGATAAAGAAGGTGTATGACTATTTCTTCCCGGGGAATCTTTTTGATTATTTTTTTGTCGACGCGCGCTTCAACAGGCAATACGCCGACGATCAGCTCTTCGGCAAGGCCTTTGGCATCTTTGCGGGCTTCGCCATCTTCATCGCCTGCCTGGGGCTGCTCGGGCTCTCGCTTTTCGCCACCGCACAGCGGACAAAGGAGATCGGCGTACGAAAAGTCCTCGGCGCCTCGATCGGCAATATCGTCCTGCTCCTGTCCCGCGATTTTATCGGGCTGGTCATCGTTGCCATTGTCATTGCCTCGCCTGTCGCCTGGTTCGTCATGCATAAATGGCTGCAGGATTTTGCGTACCGGATCGCTATCGAATGGTGGGTCTTTGCTTTGGCGGGTTTCCTGGCGGTAGCTATTGCTCTTGCGACGATCAGCTACCAGGCGATCCGGGCGGCGGTGGCCAATCCGGTGAGAGCTTTACGCAGCGAATGAGCCGCATAGCAGCTCATTCGGGTATGGGGCAGAGAAGTAGGGTTTATAACATTACTTTCTTTACTACTGACCACAGGCTGCCATCGGTCACCTGTACAAGGTAGATCCCGGTGGTTGCGGTGGACAGGGAGACGTCGATACGGCTCGATGCCGATTCAAAAGTCTGCTGTTGCAGTACCTGGCCGCCGAGCGTGATCACTCTTACCATCAGGCGGCTGCCGGCCAATTTCTCGGGGAGGATGGTCACCGTTCTGCCGGTCGCGATGATCAGCGCCTGAGCGTTGGCAGTAGCGCCGGTCACGGCGATCTTGCTGTACATCGACTTACCGTCCTGGTCTACTTGCAGGATACGATACATGGCCTGGGCGGCGGGGGCGTTCTCGTCGGTGAACGTATAGGTGTCGGCGATCGCGTTACCACCTGCGGCCATCGTGCCGAGAGTCGTCCAATTCGAGCCGTCGATGCTCCGCTCGATCTCGAAATGGCTGTTATTGATCTCGTTGGTGGTGTTCCAGGTCAACTGTACGGTGCCGTTGTCCGCGCGATTGGCCGAGAAGGATACAAAAGTTACGGGCAGCGACATGGGACCGGACGAGAAACCTGTAGGGGAAGTGCCTGTGGCGCTCGAAGCAAGTGCCGGACCGGCGAGGGAGATGTCGTTCTTACCGACATATTTATCCACGCCGCCGATAGTGAGCATTTCGTTAGGAGTAGGGTGGGTGGCCGTCAGCATACCGCCGCTGAGGATGGACACCACCGAGCCGTTATCCAAGGCAAGGGTATTATTCTGCTTGAAGTCGAGCGTGCCCGCTATAGTGATAAATACATTGTTTAATGTAGCCGACTGGTCGAAAGTGGTCGTGATACCGGTCGGGATGACGATCGAGTCGCCGCTCTGCGGTACCCGCGAAAGGCTCCAGGTGTTGGCGTTACTCCAGTTGGCGTTGTTTGTAACAACCTGGTTCAGGGTACGGGCGCCGGCAAAAGCAACGGTGGGAGCGGCGAGGAGCAGAAGCAAGTAGAGTTTCGTTTTCATGTTACGTGATTTCTTTAATCAGATTTTAACCTGAATAAGAAAAGACAAGGGACGTACCAAACACACGGGGCGTGCCAGTATGCGGGTGCTGCGACGGATTGCCTATTGATTATCAAAAGACTGCGAGACCTGGTTTGGGGATAACCTCCACGATGCGGAAGCATGCCATTTGCCGGAAAGCTTCCAATATTTGGAATCAACGCTCGAATTGGGAGAAAAAGGTTGAAAAAACCCGCAATACCTATCTGCATGTATCTATACACCGTTGCAGGAAATGACGCTCCATGGGATTGCGTGCCAGCGAAAGCGCTGTGGAGAAGTGCGCTTTCGCAACCGGGTAATTTCCCCGGCGGAGTTCAAGTTCACCAAGAGCAGCCGGGTAAAACGGGTAAGAAGAAAGGCGATGAAGGTCATGGATGACGCGTATCTCCTGCAATCCGCGTTCCGGGCCGTCCAGCTGGGCGATGGCAATCGCACGGTTAAGTGCAATGACCGGAGAAGGATGGATCGCCATAAGCATATCATAAAGCGATACGATCTGTTTCCAATCGGTTTCTTCGGTTATGGTGGCACTGGTATGCATTGAAGCGATAGCCGCTTCAATATGGTATTTTGTCAATTCTGTACCAGAGGCAGAAAGGTTAAGAAGCGCTTCTCCTTCAGCTATGAGGGTATGATCCCATAAAGACCGATCCTGCTCAAAGAACGAAACAAGATTACCTGAACCATCTAAACGAGTTGGCAGACGGGCTGCGTTGAGATACATCAACGCGGCAAGCGCATAGGATTGGGAAGTTACCAAAGCAGGTTGTTCGATCAGTAAATTCATCAGCCGCATGGCTTCCTGACAAAGCTCCATGCGCACTGCCGCCTCGGGTGAGGAGCCATGATACCCTTCGTTGAAAAGCAAGTATAATGCTTGCAGAACGGAGGAAAGCCTGGAGGGGAAATCTGCATCGGCGAGATCAAAAAGCTTCGTGGATCCCGCCAATATTTTCTTTGCCCGGATGATGCGCTTTTCAATAGCGGCATGACTGCTCACAAAAGCCTGTGCAATCTCCTTTAAACTGAATCCGCATAATATGTGCAATATAAGCGCAATTTGAGCCTCTTCAGAGAGGCGGGGATGGCAGCAGGAAAACATCACACGCAGCTGGGAATCGTTCACCGCGTACGTGCTAAACGCCTCCTCTACCGTCGGAACCAGCGTCCATTCCGACTCAAGCAACCGCGCTAGTTCCGGCGCGGACACTCTAGCCGTGCGCTCCCGGCGCAAGATATCCAGGGCACGGTTCTTGGCGGTGGTCATCAGCCATGCGGAAGGGTTTTTCGGCAGACCGCGTAGCTTCCACGTTTCCATCGCACGGCAGAAGGCGTCCTGAGTGACGTCTTCCGCCAAGGCGAAGTTACTGACTCCGAAAAGCCGGGTAAGCGTGGCAACAATTCTTCCGAATTCATGCCGAAAAAAATGTTCCTCAATTTCCATCTCCTAATTCCAGCGGTGCGATGGGACGTACCTCTACAGAACCGCCATCCTCGAAAATAGGGCATCCCAGGGAAAACTCCACGGCCTGTTCGAGATCCCTGGCCACAATGATACTATAACCTCCGATCACGTCTTTAGCTTCGGCATAGGGGCCGTCGATGACCTGCTTTTTTTTGCCTTTAACTACCTTGCCAACAGGTTGCAAAGGCTCTCCGAGTGATTTCACATGGCCTTTGTCACTGAGATCCTTAAGCCAGGTCATCCATTTGGCCGTTTTCTTCTGCATTTCCTCAGGTGATGCAGGTTGTTCGTACCCTCGATAGAGGTATACAAATTCAGTCATAGTCGTTTTCTTTATGTTGATGTATATATTATATAGGTGTTTGTCAGCTGATACTAGTCGTCCAGGGCTCCCATGGTCAGATTGACGGTCGTTCCCATCATCACGCTTGCCTTATCGGAAGCCACAAAGGCCGCTGCATTAGCCAACTCCGCGAGTGTCATGAATCGTTTGGGATGGTTCATGTCGGCAAGATAACCTGTAAACTGTTCCCAGGTTACGCCCGCTGACCTGGCCCTGCTTTCGAATATCTCCCTTATTGTCTCTGTCTCCGGCATGCCGTGCGGCTGCAGACCGACCACGCGGATGCCCTGAGGCGCGAGTTCTTTCGACAAGTATCGGGTAAGCGCCTCCTTGGCGGCTTGTGACGGACCATAACCACCGTTTGGCGTGCCTATTCTTGCGGGAGGCGCAGAAACGGTCATGATCACTCCGGATCTATTCGGGAGCATGCGTCTTGCCGCTAAACGCGCAGTCAGAAAGTATGATGTGGTATAGCTCGTGATCGGCATGGAGAATTGTTTAAGATCCATATCGACCAGCGATGCCCCCAGATACCCGGTTGGCGAATTCCCCACCGCATTGAACGAAATATCGATGCGGCCTGCCTTAGACACTACAGACTGCAGATGCGTATCGATAGCCTGCTCATCAAGGGCATCAACTTCTGCCGCCTCGGCAACGCCGCCGGCAGACACGATGTCTTTGGCGACCGCTTCCACGGGCGCCAGGCGCCGCCCGGTAAGAAAAAGCCTGGCTCCTTCGCGTGCGAAGGCACGTGCGACAGCGCCGCCGATCTCGCCGCCTGCCCCATAGATCACGGCCACTTTGTTTTTCAATTCATTCATAATTTTTTTTTAATAGACGTTTGGGGTTAACGTCTCCGGACATTTTCCGGACATTTTATTTCCCGATCAAGAATGAAGCGATGGGAAATGATAAAAGGCCGCATTAGCGGCCTTTTACATGATTGTATCTCTGCTCCCCCTGTTGGACTTGAACCAACGACCCTCTGATTAACAGACGGTTTAGGCACCTGTTCAAATGCTTGTATTTGTTGCTAATTAGCACAAAGTCTACAACTTGAATATATTTATATTTGCAAATACGTAACCTTATTTGGAGGTGTTTTTCAAAAACATGTATCAAATCATGTATCAAATTTTTCTCTGCAATGCTTCACCCGTCACTGCATCTATACGAAACCTTTGTCCGCTCCAATCTACTGCTTCAATTACGCCGGCTTCGAATCGAAAATCATCCTTCCCCACGGGGGTGATAAAAATATCCGAGCCGGAGAATTTCCAAAGCGCCCTTCCCAGGGCGTCCAGCCTTGAAATTTCCAACTCGCCATGTATAATATAGCTATCTCCAAACTTATATATCCCAAAACAGGTAGCAGAATCGGCCTTCGTCTCCCAAAGGAGATCCAACTCAGGAATGCGTAGGCAAAAGACTTTGTTACCGCAGCAAACAAGTAGCCGATCATTTTCCAAAATAGAACAATTCGGATGAACTCCCGTTCGTCCACCAGACGAGCACACACAAGCGGAATATTCAATGTTAGTGTCGCAAAGTACGAAAACCCCCATTTTGGTCAGGTACCGATAGTCGTTGTAATTCACATCGGAATAGAACATTTCGTACACAGATACATTGTCCGCCGACGCGGGATCGTATGTTTCTTCATTGATCAGGCCGATTGAATAATTATTTGCCTTCCCAATCATTTTCATCGAATCCAGGTGACCCATATGTTGAGTTCAGAATTGGCGCCTATAGAATTTTTGCTCCCGCCCTTTTTTCCGACATTTAATATCCCTGCGGCTCTCTGCTTGTATGGCGAACCCTCAATATTCTTATGACCTCAGCACCTACATAATAAGCGACCCGGAGCCTATGCAATTCAAAGGCCCGATAGGAGCCATCATTTTGGAGCTTGTACTTATCGGGAGGATATCTTTCCGGGGACACCACGATGCCCTCGATCTTTTCCAATATTTCGGCATGAACCTTTTCTGCGTTTTGAACGGAATCCGCTGCGATATGGAGAATCGCCTTATTGAATTGCAAGAGAGCCTGGCGGCTCCAATCGATCCGTCTATTTGCCATTAAGCCAGCCTTTGGACATTTCCTTTACTTGTTCATGAGTATAGAATTCACCGGAATCCATACTTTTCATGGCTTCTTCGATCTCGGCATTATATTGCTCTATGCTTATCGGAGCACTGTCATCTTTTAACTCAACGTAATGCTTCGCAACCTGGTAAAGCGATTCCTTCTCGACAACGGACAGCCGCATCCAGTAGCGCATAAAATCCTGATCCAGAGATTGAGCTCCCATAAAAGCGTTTTAATCAAAATTAGCTTTAAAAATCGAATAGACGAAAGGTTGAATTTCCCAAAGCCAGTGATGCAAAATCGTGCAACAGGGAAAAGTTATTCTTAAGTGTCAGTTTTATAACTAACTGATTTTCATTCAGCTTGACGGATTAAAAATTCACCAGCGCCTTTGTGTACTCCGCCTGCGCCTCCAGGTCAAACCCTGCAAAATACTTCTGCGTCGTAATGACGTTAGAATGTCCTAAACTCTGGCTGGCAAAGGTCATTGGTGCCCCGCTTCGGAGGAGGATGGTAGCAAATGAATGCCGGGCCACGTAGGTTGTCAAAGTCAGATTGAAACCGAGATCCTCGCCCATTCTCTTCATCCACTTATTAACCAGCTTTGTAAACTGCTGGATCTTGGCCCTGGCAACTTTTGGTGCATCACTATCTTCGATAATGCCAAAAACATATTCTTCTTCCGCCGGACTTTTCTTCCCCCATTTTGCCAGGATCGCATTTACGTGGGGATTTCGAGCAGCGGTAATAATCAAGGGATCGCCCCTTTTAGTTCTTTTGGTTTTTTCGCGGATAAACCGGATGGACTTGGCATCTATATCTTTCCCTTTGAGCCGGGCGATATCCATCATATTGATCCCATTGCACAGATAGGTAAATATCCAGAAATCCTTGGCTTGTTCCAAGAAGCTGCCGGCGGGTGTCGGATATTCAAATACCTTTTTTATCTGGTCAATGGCAAGAGCCTTCTTGATGTTCTTTCCAGTAGGGATTACATATTTCCTCTTTCCAAAAGGATAGGCGTCTTTTCTGAATGAGCCTTTGTCTATGGCAATGTTGAGTATGGTCCTTAACGCCCGCAAATAGATTCCTACCGTGGTGATAGACAGACCTTCACCAAGAATCCATTTTTCGAACTTCCGAAGGAAATCCTGATCCACATCCTCCAGCGCAATCTTCACCTTGAATCGATGTAAAGCGTTACAGGCGGTTCGATAGAAGGCAGCGGTTCCCCATTGGTCATTGCTTTCTAACTGCTCGATTTGAGCCTCAAAAGCCAACTTCAGAGTTTCGAACTGGATCTCCTTACCAAAGAAGTCCTTTTCAAACTGCTTAAAGGAAAAAGGGACAATCTTCTCGATGCAATCCTCGGCTTTTTTTTCAATTTCCGCGATCCCGGCCTTGATCCTGCGCAATTCACCCCTCGGGCCCGCGCTATTGATGGCCGCCCACTCTTCCTCGTTGGCATAGAAACCGGTTCCATAATACCGCCGCTCACCTTTATACGTAATGCGTAGTTTAAGCGGAAGTTTGCCGCCGTCCTTTTTCCGCCTGGCATCCGGAACGATGCTCACATTCACTCTTCCCTTTTTCATAAAATTAGGCTTAGATTTGATACATGATTTGATACATGTTTTTCAAAACTGTCTCAAAACGAATTTACGGAACCCTGTCGATAACTACATGAAAATAATTCATTTAGGGAGTAACTGGAGGTAACTGATAGTGACTGAAAACACCCGGAAATCAGTCTCATAATCAGAGGGTCGCTGGATCGTGCCCAGCAGGGCCCACTCACAAAGTCCGGAACCCGTTAGCGTGCTCCGGGGCTACTCCCCGAAGACCGGGGAGTTTTTATTTGACCATGCCAAAGAAGATCGACTGGCCGGAAGCCATACGCCCGTTGCTCAAAAAGTACAAGGGCAAGAAACATCCGCTGGAGTTTGAGAATCTCTACCAGCTGATCGTCGTGGTCGTACTTTCTGCCCGCTCGACCGATGCCTATATCAATTCCATCGCGCCAAGACTGTTTGCCGCCTTCCCCGATATGGAATCTCTTGCGGCCGTTCAGCCGGAATCGCTATTCCCTTATCTCGCCGGCATCACCAACTTCGCCAACAAGGCGAAATGGCTAACGGCCATCGCCGCACAGGTAAAGACCGACAAGCACATCCCGCTTTCGCTGGAACAGCTGATCGAACTTCCCGGCATCGGTCGTAAGTCGGCGAACGTAATCCTGCGGGGAGCAGGGAAAAAGCCCGAAGGAGTGATCGTGGACGTCCATGTTCTCCGGGTGGCTCCCAGGCTGGGGATCGTCAAAGAGATGGACGCCGGCCCTATGGAAGAGCGCCTCATGAAGATCCTCCCGCCGGACGAATGGGAAGCCGGGATGGCGATGTCCTTCCTCGGAAGAGAGATCTGTACGCCCAAGCCAAAATGTGACTCCTGCCTGATGAACAAGGTCTGCCTCTATTATTCGAGGCTGAAGAAATAGTTTATATTTGTTACCACCTAAGCCTCTAAACATGAATCGACCTGAACCACAAGGGTCGGGAAAGGACGTTGCGCCTGTCCCGGATATCACTCCCTTACTCGCTGTGCTGAACTATTTCCATCCTATTACTCCTGAGATGGAATCCTACCTGAAAAAACACGTTACCGCGATGTTCGTCAGAAAACGCAAGCTCATCTTGAAGGAAGGCAATTTCTGCGAGCATGTCTATTTTATCGTGAAGGGAGCCGTGCGGGGATTTACCAGAGAGGGTCAAAAAGATATTACTACCTGGATCGTCGTCGAGAACGAGCTCGTGTCTTCGATCCTCAGCCTCAACCAACGGATCCCCTCCATCGAGAACATCCAGGTGCTGGAGAACACCGAGCTTCTGGCGATCCGGAACGATGACCTGCAGCAGTTGTATGAGCTGATCCCGGCCTTTAACCATGTAGCCCGGAAGCTCTTGCAGCATTACTATGCGGACGCCGAAAGACGTGCTTTTATCGCCCGGCTTACCAAGGCGGAGAACAAATACCGGCATTTCCTGCTTCATCACGAACCGCTGACCAATCGCATTCCCCTGAAGTACATCGCCTCCTACCTGGGGATGACGCTGGAAACCCTGAGCCGGGTAAGAAAGAAATTCTCATCTAAAGCATAGCTCTATGCGATCTCGAGTCCCAACCGGCGGGAGATATTCGACGTGAACCGGTTGGCGGGATCATATTTGCGCTTGATGGCCATCCATTGTTCATACTGGGGATACATGGCCTTGAAGGTGCTTTCTTGCAGCAGGGCGTCTTTTCCAAGATAAAGCCTGCCGCCCGCGGACAGCACTTTCGCGTCCAGCTTTGGCGTGAAGGAAAAAAGGGTCTTCGTCACGGGGAAATCGATCGCCAGGGTATAGCCTTTGAACGGGAAGGACAGGATGCCTTGACCCTCACCCATTCTTTTGAAGACATTCAGGAAGGGCGTACAGCCACTGGCGGCGATCATCTCGAGGATCTCCGTGAGATTCTTCTTGCCGTTGTCTTCGGGGATGACGAACTGGTACTGGATAAAGCCTCGTTTGCCATAGCCCCTGTTCCAGTTATTGATCGCGTCGAGCGGGAAGAAGAACTTCTCGTAGTGCACAAATTCCTTGGGCGAGTTCTGTACGAAGGCGATGACCTTGTTGAGCATCCGGACCGTGAGCCCGTTCAGTGCAAAGGAGGGCAGGAAGAACGGCACCGTCAGCTTGCTGGTGGCATGGAGCTTGAGCGGCTCGCTCTTTAGCTTCTCCGGCAGATCGCTCAGTTTGGCCGCATTGCCCAGGGTTAGGACCCCGCCGCCTAGCTTGGGGCCTTTTGCCAGCGCGTCGATCCAGGCTACCGAGTAGTTGTAGTCGTGATCGTATTGCTCCAGGGCCTCGAGCATGTGATCGAGGTTTTTTATCTTGATGGACTTCTGCTTGAAATAGGTAGTCTCTACGCGGCGTAGTTTCAGCCGGGCGGTGAGGATCACGCCCAGCAGCCCGAGTCCGCCGAAATTCGCCCAGAACAGATCGGCATTCTTCGTGCGCGACGCTTCCGCGATGGTCCCGTCGGCCAGCAGGATGGTGAAGGACAGCACACAATTGACGAACGATCCGTCGATGTGATGCGCTTTCCCATGAATATCGTTGGCGATGGCGCCCCCGATGGTCACGAATTTCGTGCCGGGACAGATCATCGGCAGCCATCCTTTCGGCCCGAAGGTCACAATGATCTCCTCGAGGCTTACTCCGGCCTCACATTCCAGGGTCCCTTCCTGCTCATCCCATTTTAAGAAATGATTAAGCTTGGTGCAGACGGCGACGAACTGGTCCTCGTTCACGGCCTGATCGCCATAGCTCCTGCCCAGGCCCCGCGCGATGACCCTTCCTTTGGTCAGGTCGCCTTTGGCGTCTTGTTCATTGCGCGGATTGACGGTATATGATTCAGCGACAGGGTAGTTACCCCAACCGGCTAACTTATGTTTCTGGGCGGATTCCATGAAAAACGATTTTTAAGAGACCGGATGCTATCCGGAATCCGCCGTGAAATTAGCTATAGTTGGCGAGTTTATCAATACCCGGGAGTTTGGGTAAAAGCGGGATTGTTATAGGTCCGGGCAAGATCGATCTCCGACTGCGGCACCGGCCACAACGTATCCCGTAGCGGAAAGGTCCGGAAGGCGCCGCTGGGATCTTTTATCGTCGGGATGATCACGCGGTCGAGCCGCCATCTTTTCAGATCGAAATACCGCTGTCCTTCCAGCGCCAGCTCGATCCGCCGCTCGTGACGGATGCGGGTCCGCATGGAGTCCTGCGAGATGCCGGCGGGCAGCGGCGGCATATTGACGCCGGGCCGGGCGCGAACCGCATTCACGGCGCTATAGACATCCGCCGTCGGTCCGCCCACTTCATTCTGCGCCTCCGCAAACATCAGCAGGACGTCGGCATAACGCAGGTAGACCCAGTCCTGGTCGCTCTGGGTCCCGATGACCGTGGCCCGGGTCGAATCGACGCCTTTCTTGTTCAGGAAACCCGCCGAGGCGCCCAGCTGCGCGGGTACAAAGGGAATACCGCCTTTATACAGCACGCCCGGTGTAAGGATCGTCGCCAATAGCCGCGGATCGCGATTGTTGTACGGCGTGGCCGCGTTGTAGAGTGGCGATGAACTGATCGGCAGGCCATCGATACATTCATAGTCGTTCACCAGGTTACTGACAGGCTGAAAGCTTGAGCTGTACGTATAGAGATAGTCGGCCGGACTGTAGGCGTTGGGGATCTGGTAGCGGCCCGAAAGCATGATCTCCGGGTTGTTGTTCTGGCCCGGCTTCAGGAAGAGCCCGCGATAGCCGCCGGTATACAGGCTGAACTGGCCTTCGGTCATGATCGTCTGCGCCGTTGCCGCAGCATCGGTCCATCGCTGCAGCGTCAGGTACAATCGGGTAAGATACCCCAGGGCGGTGCCCCGCACCACGTGACCGGTATAGGCGGTATTTGGCAGGTTGGCGGCCGCGAAATTGAGATCGGCGAAGATCGAGTCGATGACGACCGCCTTTGCCGTACGCGGCAGCTTATAGCTCGCCGAATCCTTTCCCAAAGGGCGCAGCGACAGTACCACGTCTCCATACAGCTGTTCGAGAAGGAAATAATAATAGCCGCGGATGAACCGGACCTCGCCGATATACCGGTTCAGGGTCGTTTGATCCAGCGGGATCTTCGTAACATTGGCAAGGAACACATTGCAATCCTGGATGGCTTTGTAAGGGGTATTGTAGGCGTCCGACTGGATCGTCCCTGTCGTCGGTTCGATGTCACCGGTAGCCATGGTCCCGAATGCCCCGCTGTAGGCATTGTCAGTCATAGTCTCCCAGTAAGGGGTACCCGAACCCCATCCCTGGCCGGTGTTGGTGCTGCTGGTGTAATTGTATCCCTGGATGAGATAGCTGTAGATCGAGGTCAATGCCTGGTCGGCATCGGCCTGGGTCTTCCAGAAATTGGCCGAAGAAAGCTGGTCCGGGGGATTCTTGTCGAGAAAGCTCTTGCTGCAACTGCAGAGAAGTACGGTGGCGGATATGAATAGTATGAATGGATGTTTCATGATTCTTTTGTTTTAAAACACGGCTTTTACACCAAAGGAGAAGACCTGGTTCTGCGGATGGACGACGAAGCGGACATTGCCGTTGCCCAGCGCGCGTTCGGGATCGAGACCGGGGAATTTGGTAAAGGTGACCAGGTTGTCGCCGGCGAAATAGATGCGCAGGCTGTTCATGGCCACGTGCTTTGCCATCGACGCCGGCAGCGTATAGCCTATTTGCACGTTCTTGATCCGTAAGAAAGAAGCGTCCTTTAGATAAAAGGTCGACGGCGTTGTGATATTGCTGCTGGCATTCCCCTGGCCGGTGATATAGATCAGCGGGGTCGTCGTGCTGTGGTTCTGCGGCGTCCAGGCGTTGAGATAGCTTTTGGGCGGCGGCGACCCCTGGTTAAAGGGCTGGATGCCCCAGCCGCTGGCGTACTGTTTCTGACCGTAGGAGCCATAGAAGAAGATCGTCAGATCGAAGTTCTTATAGGATGCGCCCGTGTTGAAGGAATATTCAAACTTCGGGAAGACGCCCGATACGATCACCCGATCATTGGCATTGATGGTGTCGTTGCCGTCGACATCCCGGAACCGCAGATAACCGGGCTGGGGATTGTAGGGTTGATTGGGCGCCTTCGCGATCTCATCGGTCGATTGGAAGATGCCGGCGTATTGGTACATGTAATAGCTGCCGAAGGGATGGCCTTCGATATTGATGGTATTATTGGCCGTGATCTGCGGCGCCCCGAATTTCACGAGGGTATTCCGGTTCACCTGGATGTTGCCGCCTACAGAAAAACGAACGGGTCCGATGTTGTCGGAATACTGGGCCGAGGCCTCGAAGCCCCTGTTCCGCATCTTGCCGTTGTTGATCGTCGGGGAGTTGACCCCGATATATGCCGGGATCGCCGGTTTATAGAGGATATCATAGGTCAGCTTGTTGTACCAGTCGAAGGTCAGGCTAAGCTTGTTGAACACCGTGATATCCGCGCCGACGTCGATGATACGCGTCGTCTCCCATTTGATCTTCGGGTCGGCGAGGGCGTTCTGTGCTACGCCGGAGTTCAGGTTGCTGCCGGAGAACGGGTAGGCATAGGAGGTGTTCGTGTTATAGGCGTTGGCGCTGGTGTACACATCCTGGTAAGGATAGTTGGAGATGTTTTGGTTGCCGAGCTTTCCCCACGAGCCGCGGACCTTCAGGTTGGTTAGCCAGGACACATTTTCGAGGAACTTCTCTTTGGAAAGTACCCAGCCGGCGGAAACGGAGGGGAACAGCCCCCAGCGGTTGCCGGGAGGAAACCGGGAAGAGGCGTCATACCGGGCATTGGCTTCGAGGAGATATCGCTCCTTATAGTCGTAATTCAATCGGCCGTAATACGAGCGTAGGGACCATTCCGCCGAAGTGCCCGATGCCAGCTGCGAACCGGCGGGCCCGGCGTTCAGCTCCCGGGTGATATTATTGGCGAAGGGGGTATTGCGCGAACCGGTGAGCAACTGACCCTTGTTGTATTCTACCTGCGTTCCAGCCAGCAGTTTCAGGTTATGCTCGCCAATGCTTCGCATATAGGTTAGTTGTGTATACCCCACGGGATAGATCGTGCTGGTATCTCTCTCGGTCAGACCCTGGCCGTTGACGTCGAGCGTCCGTTCGGGCAGATCGTTCGGCCCGGCAAACCAGTTGTACTGATTGATCACCGGCTTGAAATCATAGAAATTCTCGTACTCGAAATTGAACCCGCCGCTGGTTTTCCATTCCAGGCCTTTGAAAAGGCGGACGCTCAGGAAGAGGCTGCTTTGTACAAAATAATCCTTGTCATTGACGAGGGCGTTCTTTGCGATGGCGACAGGGTTCTTGTTCGGCGTCTGTACGTTCGGGAAAACGGAGTTGACATAGCGGCCGCTGCCGTCCGGGAGTATCGGACCATACATCGGAGATTGGGACAACGTGGAAAGGAACTGATCCTGGCTACCGCGTGACGCATAGAGGCGTTTGCTGTAATTCATCGTGAGGCTCGACCCAAAGGTTACGGCGTCGCTGATCTTCGAGTTGAGATTGAACTGCAGGTTGTACTTCTTAAAGGAAAAACCAAGCATAATATCCGGCTGGTCGACATAGCCGAGACCTATATTGTACGTAGTCCCATTGCGGCCGCCGGTGAATCCCAGGTGGTGGGTCTGCGTGATCACGGTACGCATGATCTCATGGAGCCAGTCATAGTCGGGATAGAGATGCTTGTCACGGCCGGGATTGCTATAGAGATCGATCTGGGACTGGGAAAATTTATTGGGATACCCCGAGTGATTGGCGGCCGAATCCCAAAGGACCATATACTGGGCGGAGTTATAGACCAGGTTATCGGGTAGGGCCGACGGACGGGTAAGCCCGATATTGTAATCATAGCTGAGCTGCATCTTCCCGCTGGTTCCCTGTTTTGTCGTCACGAGGATCACCCCGTTGGCGGCGCGGGTCCCATAGATGGCGGCGGAGGCGGCATCCTTCAAAAGCGTAACCGACTCGATATTCTGCGGGTCCAGCGACGAGAGGCTGCCAGGGAGGCCGTCCACGATGATCAGCGGGTTGCTGCCGGCCGAGCTGTTGGTGCCGAGACCCCTGATCCGCAGAACGAGCCCTTCGTTGCCTGCCTCGCCCGATCCCTGCGTTACCGAGAGACCGGACAGCTTGCCCTGGAGGAGCTGGGTAGGGTCGGTGGCGATCCGCTTGTTCATTTCTGTGCCGGTAACTGCGACGACGGCCCCGGTGAGGTCTGCGCGCTTTTGTGTGCCATATCCGACGACTACCACGTCGTTGAGCTCGGCGGCTTTTTGATGGAGGAATATAGTGAGGTTGACGGTGCGGCCACTAATCTTTTCCTCGTGGTGTCCATAACCGACGATGGTGATGGCGATCGAGCCCTGCGGCGGCGCCTGGATCGTGAATTCCCCGTCTGCATTGGTGACGGTAGTGACCGCCGAGCCTTTTACGGTAACCGTGGCGCCGGGGAGAGGTTCGCCTTTTTCGTTCCTCACGCTGCCTTTCACCGGGACGGTCTGGGCATGGACGAAAAGATGAAACAAGAGCAGTAGGAAAAGGATGCTTTTCTTTTTCATATAGCAGCAATTGATTGCTGGCAAGTACGGATTATTTCGAAGTGGCAAATTCCGCGGGATTGTCAAAATATTACCTCCGTTTGGCGCAAATGCTTATTTTTAGCAGTAGGACATTCACAGATCAATGGCAAAATCGACCGCGGTAGAAAGACGGCTTATCGGACTGTTTTGGCTCATGGTCGCCCTGTGCCTGCTACCTTTTGTACTTCTGGCTTTCCTCAACGACATGGCCGCGGATGATTTCCTTTATTGCAGCTTATTCCGGCAATCCGGCTTTTTCGGCGGTCAGCAGTTGATCTATTTGCGGTGGGCCGGCCGATTTACAACAAACTTTCTGAACGCCTCGTTTGCAGCCTCCGGCCTGCTGGCGCACTTTTACTGGCTACCCTGTCTCCTGTTATTTGCATTCACGGGGTGGGCGATCTTTTTTTTGGTAAGGACCATCTACTCCCTGCTGCCGGATAAGCCGGCCGGGAGGGCCGGATCGTGGATAGCAGTGGTCAGCTTTATCCTGTTCATTCTTTTGCTGTATGTCCAGGCAGATATCGGCACCGGATTTTATTGGTTCAGCAGCGCCATTGTCTACCAGTCATCGATGATCCTGTTCCTTTTGATGACGGCAAGCCTGCTCAAACGATTTACCCGCAGCGGCCCCGCACCCGGTCATGATGCGTTGCTTTTGCTGCTTATTCTACTGATCGGGGGTTGCAATGAGATGGCAGCCGTGCTCCTCGTGTTCTTACTTGTCGCCGTGATCGGCGGCTACGGTTATATCCGGCGACGGATCCCGGCCTATCTATGGGTGTACCTGGGCACGGCGGTCCTGGCCGGCCTTATTCTCATACTCACCTCCGGTGTCCTCCGGGTCCGGTCCGCGATGATGAACAGCCATAACTCGTACCTCAACATTTTGGCCGCGACCGGTTTTCAATTCGTCTATGTATTTTTTTCGGTTTTTAAGGAACCTCTGTTCTGGCTCTCCGGCATTGCGGCGTTTCTCGCCGGGGACCGGCTCTCCCGAAAGGGAATGGCCGTGGGATGGCTTGCGGCGTTCCGGGAAAAGGATCTCTTTTTTAAGGGACTGATCGTTCTTTGTTTGCTGATCGGTCTAAGTCTGGCGACAGTGATGACAGGATCGCGGGGCTCCCTCCCACCCCGTGTGCTTAACAACCTGACCGGCTTGCTCGCCATTGGGCTGTTGATGCTTCTTGTGGTGGCGGGTATCCGCAGAGGCGGCCGGACGGTGGCTGCCGAAGGCTTCCCGTTGTCGCCGGCAGCGATGTCGGTCATGCTGGCCCTGCCCCTATTGGCCAGCACAAACTACCGCGATGCCTGGAAGACTGTCCTTTCCGGGTATTTTCGCCATGCCGTTTTCCAGGATCGTGCCCGGCAGTTGACCGAAGCCGGTGAGCGCCATCAACGAGTCGTGACGATCCGCTCCTATCCCGACGCGATCGAGGATAAGATCCGTGAAAGGCTCCCGCACGGCCTGCCCGAGACCCTTCGCACGTATATGCTGGAAAAGCCACCGTTGATGTACCCATATGATGGAACGGCCGCGCAGAACCAGAAAGGGTATTGTCAGTATTACGGCATTGACTCGATAATTGTCGGGGGCCATTAGCAAAAAAATAATATCTTGCGGGCGATTAAAAATCAGGCCGGAAGGGGGTTCTTTAACCTTTTATTAACCCCAAGGAGGATACATTTGTCAACCAAAGAGCCCGATAGAAATCACCCACAAGTGAAATTATGAAGAAGTATTTCGTAACTGCGATGGTTTTGTTAGCCACCACAACTGCTGTTTTTGCCCAAAAAAAGCATAAAAATCCTCCTCCACAACCTGCAACTACCACTGACTCCGCGAAGCTTGTGAACAAGGCCTTACAGAATGCAGCCGCCAATACCCCCACCGAGCCTGCCAAGCCAAAGAAGGCCTGGGATCTCAGCAAACGGTCGGCGGATCATTTCATGTTCGAATTGGGTTACGACAACTGGGCAGGAAAGCCCGATAGCGCGAATATCAAAGGCTTCAACCATAGCCTTAACTTCTATTTTATGATGGACTTCCCCTTCAAGACCGACCCGCGCCTGAGTATGGGTGTCGGTATAGGGCTTGGAAGCAGCCAGATCTACTTCGATAAGACTTACCCGCAGGTAGCCGCATTTAATAACACGACGCTGGCGTTCGCAACCACGGTAATCGGGGGCGGGGCCACGGACGCGGACCACTACAAACGGTTCAAGCTGGTCACCAACTATATTGACGTTCCGGTCGAATTACGGTTCGCCCTCGATCCCGCGCATATGGACAAGAGCTGGAAGTTTGCCGTCGGCACCAAGATCGGTTTCCTCATCGCTGCCTATACGAAGGCCGTCGATCCGGAAGATGTCTCGGGCCATACGCTTGCCAGTGTCGTTGAAAAAGAATCCTCCAAGCAATTTTTCAGCAGCTTCAAGTTTGCCCCGACGTTTCGGGTCAGCAAGGGCGTTATCGGCATCTTTGGTCAGTTCCAGGTCAACAGCCTGCTTAAGTCCGGGGCGGGAAATTCGGTGTTTCCCTTTGCCGGGGGCGTGGTGCTGAGCGGGCTGTAAACGGCTCGAACCTTCAATGTCTTTTTCGCCGCCGGGTAAGACCGGCGGCGATTTTTTTTGTGTTACATTTGCCGTCCTAATCGCAACAAAAATTTGATAGATAAGAAAAACAGTATTCAAAAGGCGGAAAGAGCGGTGCTGGTCGGTTTGGTACACAAGACGCAGACGGAAGATCAGTCCCGGGAATACCTGGACGAGCTGGCTTTCCTGGCGGAAACGGCCGGCGCGGTCACGTTGAAACGTTTTACCCAGAAGCTGCTCCACCCCGACAGTAAGACCTTTGTGGGAAAAGGGAAGCTCGAAGAAATAAAGGAATATGTCGGCGCCAAGGATGTGCAGGTCGTGATCTTCGATGACGAGCTCTCCGGCTCGCAGATCTCCAATATTGAAAAGATCCTGGATGTCAAGACGATCGATCGCTCCGACCTGATCCTCGACATCTTTGCCAGCCGGGCCAAGACCGCCCAGGCCAAGTTACAGGTCGAGCTCGCTCAGTATCAATATCTTCTGCCCAGGCTACGGGGGATGTGGAAGCACTTGGAACGCCTCGGGGGCGGGATCGGCACCCGGGGTCCGGGGGAAACGGAGATCGAGACCGACCGCCGGATCGTAAAAGACAAGATCGCACTGCTCCGCCGCCGGCTGCAGGAGATCGATAAACAGGCTTTTACCCAGCGCAAGGACCGCGGGGAGTTTATCCGCGTCGCACTGGTCGGCTATACCAATGTCGGCAAATCGACCCTCATGAATCTCCTGAGTAAGAGCGAGGTCTTTGCCGAGAACAAGCTTTTCGCAACGCTGGACACTACCACGCGGAAGGTCGTCTTCGAGAATACCCCGTTTCTGCTGAGCGATACGGTCGGATTCATCCGCAAGCTGCCCCACCACCTGGTGGAGAGTTTCAAAAGCACACTCGACGAGGTCCGCGAGGCCGATATCCTGCTGCACGTCGTCGATGTCTCGCATCCGGGCTATGAGGAGCAGCTCGGGGTCGTCAACAAAACCCTGCAGGAGCTGAACGCGTTCGATAAACCCATAGTGGTCATTTTTAATAAGATCGACCGCTATGAGGCCAGCACCTTCGACCCCTGGCTGGAAGAGGGCGTGAAAAAGGAGATCATGGGCGAGCTGCGGGAACGCTGGGAACGGGAGACCAATGGCAACTGCGTCTTCGTCTCCGCCACCGAACGCCGCAATATCGACGAGCTTCGCCGCACCATTCTTGACAAGGTGAAGGAGCTGTATAAAATAAGATACCCTTATAAATCCGAACACCTCTATTAATCCAAATGGCTTTCAAGAAATACAAATGGCATAAGATAGCGGCCGCCCCGGCCGACATTCAATGGACTCGCGGAAACGTAGCAGAGGTTGAGGTCAACGGCAAAACCCTCTGTCTCGGCCGGTTCCAGGATGAATGGTATGGTTTTGCCTCTCTCTGCCCCCACGCCGGCGCGCCTATGTCCATGAGCTATATCGACGGCGCCTGCCATGTCGTCTGCCCGGTGCATTCCCTGAAATTCAACCTCAAGGATGGGCGCGACACCAATGGCGATGGCTACAAGCTCAAGACCTATCCCGTCGAGATCCGCGAGGATGGGGTTTATGTAGGGTTTGACGAAGGGGGTTTGTTTAAGTGGTTGTGACGCGGCGCCCCGAAAAAGCTGGATAATTTTTTCTCCGTCAGGTTCCTAAACCCGGATTTTTCCCTATTTTTGCAACCCCTTTTGGGGTATCCGGGTCCGACCCGGAACAGGATAATCCTCCTTAGCTCAGTTGGTTAGAGCATCTGACTGTTAATCAGAGGGTCGTTGGTTCAAGTCCAACAGGGGGAGCTGAGAATAAAGCACTTACACAGAAATGGCAGTAGGTGCTTTTTTATTTGATACAGGATTTGATACATGTTTTTGGGACGCCTGTTGATTACTCCTGTTTTAACAGATCAGGATATTTTTGTTCCACGAAAGAATACTGACTTTTTGATAAAAAGATAAATCCTGATACCTGCCCGTCGCTTATGCAATGATAGAAGTCTCCGTCAACATGATTATCTTTTAGCGATCGTTTGATCATTTCAAAAAATTCTGGCTCCAGCCAATCGCCATTAAATTTCAAGTCAGATTGGTATCTTTTGCCGTTGAAGGTAAATCCATAGTTGATAGTTTTGGTATCGGGCGGCGGCCATCCCTTTTTAAACCCGTCTTCGATATCTGTAGGCTTAAAGGATCCCCGGGAGGCATTGCCAAATTGCTGCGTCAGATCTTCATAGGGGTTTTCAAGGTTGCCAGTTTCCCAGTCGAATGCTACGATAGTCTTCGGAAAGGTCAATAACATGGATTCGATGGAATTAATGTCTGAGGACTGTATCACTTGCAGAGCCGAGTCGATTTCGCGCTTTGAAAGATGAGAAAAAATCCCTTCGTTTGAAAATTCTTTCACCATCTTCATAATGTTTTCATGACTTAGCCGGTTGTCAAAAGACTCATGACTTAATAAATAAGGGTCCTCACTGATCAATTCTGCTTCGCCCTTCTTTAGTAGAAGTAATCCCATCCTGTTATGACCGTATGGCCCCTCTCCTTCCTCAGGCATATTCACCATATACAACCGATATGGAGAGGCTATGTCTGTCAGCCACTTATTGACGCCTTTGTGAAAATCCTGGCTTACTCTGTGTGGCGAATCTGAATCGGTTGGGTCGGGAACTACTTTTCTGAAATTATAATAGAACTCGTGCGAGTATTTTCTGTCCTCGATTACGAAACTCACCACGAGACGCTGTTCCACCAAGTCATGTTCCGGCTTTTCAATCAGTTTTACATTTAAATCCTTGTATTTAAATTCCGGCAACAATTCCCTTATCACGCTAAAAACGATCGGATAAATTATGTCGGGATTTGCTTGCACATTGCGCAAGTCGATTAAACGATAACGATTGCAGTAGCTGAGGATTTCTGATTGTTTTTTGAACTCGTATGGTTTGTAAGACTGGACAAGTGCATCCTTACCTTGTCTGGTGATTAACCCAGCATCCAATAATTTAGATATATACGAAATCTGTCGTTCTTTTATGCGATCGTAGTTTGAATAATACATTGTCATCTCGAAAGCCTTAGCCAGTAGGTCGGTTTCATCCTTAATGGAATGGTCCTCAAGTCCTTTTTTGCACGAATCAAAGACGGGGCCACTAGTTAAGCCAATTTCCTTAAGGTCGTTGAGTGTACGAGTGCGGGTGAGCCCAATCGTACTTCTTTTTAAGCTGATGTAATCCGTGTCTAGCTTAAGTGTAGGCCTCAAGTCCATCCTCCAGGTGTTTTTTAAAACGCTATCTTCGCGGGCGATCCTGTTTTCAATATCAAAGTTTTGTGTCACCCGGTACGCCTGCGCTATTCGAAACGCAGAAGCCAGAAATTCGATCGGGTCGACATTGCTCTTTGTCTTCTCTTTCAGCATGGCGTCTTTGCCCTGGACAGTTAGAATGTCTTTCGCCACCAATCGATCAGCGTAATTTTCAACCTCCGAGAACGACATGTTTTGTGCCTTCATAAATAATGAAATTAATAGGAGAGAATTGATTAGAAACGAACTACGAAGAGTCATTAAACTAAGTATATGAAGTAATGTATAATTTCCCGGTATTGTACGTGCCCGTCAAAGGTGCTTAAATATTTTCATTCTATGAGAATCTTTGTAGTTATTCATGATGTGAGGCCGATTTTTCGAAGGACGGCTACGGTTGGCGATTTGGCGCCGGGAATATTCAGCGCTGCCGATTCGTGTTTCCTTGGCTCCTTCGCCTACTGTTGTTTGGCCAGCCGTGGTCGTCATTCGAAATGCCAAAGCCGGACCAGGAGCTGGGTTTTGGACTGAGGCTGATCGGCTGCGGCTGCTTATTCCACGATTGGCTTTTGGAATTTGGCCACTGGTCTTAGGCCGAAGTCAATGCTTCGACTTCTGTTCTTGATTTCGCACAGCAGCCTTGAGGGCTTCGTCCATTTTTTTTCGACCCGCCCGGCCGATCGTGGTGTCAAGGCGTTCCCAGGCGTCCGACAAAGTCTCGTAATAATAGCGCCGATTGGCTATTTCGGATTGTTTCACCAGATAGGTACTGCCCAGATTAAGCAGATAGGCAAAAATTATTATTACGATCCCCCAAGGGATCAAATGGCCGAAAACGATCTTGTAATAGTACCCAATATTGTCCTCCGGGAAGAGCAAATACCGGAGTTGATACACTACGTTCTTTGGCTGGCCTTCCAGGACCTTTGTTATCTTCTCGGAATGCTTTTCTAGCAGACTAACGATAGGCTTAGTGTCAATGGCCGGCACGATAAGCCTTTTTATGGCGCCCTCCTTTATTCCTCATTTCGTCAACAATGCCTGATTATTCAAATGTCCGGAACGGTTTTCCGAATGCGATAGCATGAGTAAAACCGTCCCCCCCGAATGCGTAGCATGAGGGGGCCAGCGGTTTCGGTTTTACCGAAACATAGCTGGCTACCTGAGAGTGGGAGTCGCTTCAAGGGTCGGGATTTCGGCTACTTTTTCTGTAGCAGAACAAGAGCTCCTGTCGGCATCCGCCGGCGGCTGTTCTCTATAGGCGACGGGATATTCGACCAGCAAGTCCCGGCAGCAAACCAAAACAGGCAATCTTTGCCCTTCGACGCGGCCGATGATTTTTAGAAGGAAGCTCTTGTTGAAAGTCCAAAAGACGTATTTAGCCAGGTCTTCAAAATGGTTGATATTCCAGAAGGATTCTTCCGTAATGGCAAACGGAGTGGTAAGGAGGGAAATACAATTGCCGGTCCGAATGATCTGAAGATGGTAACGATCCCAGAAACCCAAACGACGCAGAAATCGGAGGTTCTTTTTCCCTTCGACCGGCACTTCGTTCAGGTAATGCCGGTGGGAAATGAACATCGTCCAAAAGCCTATTTTCTTCTTCTTCGACACAGATAAGGTAGTGATGTGCAAAAATAATCAAGCGCGAAAAACATGTATCAAATCATGTATCAAATAAAAAAGCACCGATGAACGATGCTTGTATAACTTCCTGATTATTAGTGGGCCCTGCTGGGCACGATCCAGCGACCCTCTGATTATGAGTCAGATGCTCTAACCAACTGAGCTAAGGGCCCTGCCGCTGAGGCGGAGCAAAAGTACAAAAATTCCACGCTGCATGCCGATAAAATAAAAAACAAATCCAATCCATTAAAAACTCCTTAACTTGCTAATAATTGCTAATAAAGTACAGAACTGCTTGCCGATCACATGACTGCTGAAGGCATAAAATATTTACAATCAAGGATTGCTCGCTTTGATGATCAGAAGGCGTACAAAGAGTTATTCACCACCCTATACACACCTTTACTCCTCTTTGCGAAATCGATGGTCAAGTCCCGGGAATCCGCGGAGGAGATCGTATCGGACGTGTTCATACGTATTTGGGAGAAGCGGCGCGATCTCGAGAAGATCGACAATTTGAAGGTCTATCTCTATGTCTCCATCCGCAACACTGCACTCAACTATCTCAGCCATCAAAAACGCACCGTCACCAACCCGCTGGATGAGTTTCACGCGGAGTTCACCAGCATCTATTTCGATCCGGAACAACTGCTGATCACGGCCGATATGCTGGCGTTGATCAGAAGGTCCATCGATCAGCTTCCACCAAAATGCAAGATCATTTTCAAGCTCGTCAAGGAAGACGGTCTTAAATACCGGGAAGTAGCCGAGATCCTGAACCTTTCCGTCAAGACCGTAGAGAACCAGGTTGCCATCGCCCTTCAGAAGATCGGCAATACCGTCAGCTTCGACGTCAATAGATCGGTCCCGTTCTCTGTCAAGAATCACTCCTAATCGATTCATTATCAGCTCGCTTAAAGAATGTTAAAAAAAGATTAACTCCACCTTGGGGGTTTTCCCGGTTTTTCATGTCCTTGTCGCAACGACGTTGGCCAATGGGAAAAGAGCACAAGGAACATACCTGGAACCTGATTGCAAAAAAGCTGGCCGGAGAGGCCAGCTCCACCGAACTACAGGAGCTCGAAGGATTGCTGCGAAGCAATCCCGAACTACACTATCCTGTACAGACCATCGCCGATCTCTGGGAACATACCAGCCCCGACGACAGAACACAGACCGAAGAGGCTTTCAACCGGCATCTGGATCGCATCGACCGGCTGAATATCGACTATTCCCCGACACTTACCGTGGTTACCGATGAACCGGAGCGGTTTTCTACCCTTCGCCGCAGGGCACTGGTTTGGGCGCCGATTGCACTTGTTGTCATCGGGGTCATCCTGCTGATCACGCGGCCCGCCGCCGGTCCCGGAACGGAGATCGTGGCAAAGCCTCCCCTGGCTACCCGGGATATCAGCACCACCACCGGTTCGAGGACCCACATCACCCTCGTCGACGGGACCCGGGTCTGGCTCAACTCCGGGAGTCATATCCAGTATGGAAAGGATTTTGGCAGCGGATCCCGGGAGGTGAACCTCACCGGGGAAGCTTTTTTCGACGTAGCGCCGGATGCCAGTCATCCGTTTATCATCCATACGCCAAAGCTGGACGTCCGGGTTCTCGGCACCAGCTTCAATCTGAAGTCTTATCCCATGGATAAGACCACCGAGGCAACGCTCATCCGCGGCAGCATCGAGATCTCGATCCGCAACCGGCCCAGCGACAGGATCATCCTAAAGCCCAATGAGAAGCTCGTAGTCAACAATGACGACAGCCTGCTGGTGAGAAAGCCCGCAAGCCGCAGGGAAGTGCGCCCGGAATCGTTGGTATTCATCAGCCAACCCACGTACGAACAGCGGTCGGGGGCGATCATCGAGACCTCCTGGGTGGATAACAAGCTGATCTTCCAGGATGAGGAGTTTGGCGACCTGGCCCGGCAGATGGAACGCTGGTATGGCATCTCCATCCGGTTCGAGGATGCCCGGCTGCAGCAGCTCCGGTTTACCGGCACCTTCGAGAAGGAGAGCATCCGGCAGGCGCTGGACGCCCTGAAACTGACCGATCAGACGGCAAAATTTGACTATACGATCGATGGGGAGCAGGTAACCATACACAACTAACTAATACGACTATAATTGACAACCTTAAAATATTGCGAATGAATAACAGCAGTTGAATAGAACAAAAAAGCGGGAAATGTTGGCGCATTCCCCGCAAGGTTCTCTCGGAAACCAGGTCGTCAGGGAAAGACACAAACCGGTTTCATTCATCAAAAACCCACAAGTTTAAAAATATGAAAAAAATGCTAACGATTGGGGGCCTCAGCCCCCATGCCGTAAAAAAAGCTCTATTGGTTATGAAATTAACCTTTCTTCTGGTGTTTGTGGCGGCACTGCAGGTATCTGCAAATGTCAGTGGGCAGGGAAGGGTATCACTCACTCTGAAACAGGTAGAGATCTCCAGGGTGCTCAACTCTATTGAAAAGCAGGGAACATACCGGTTCCTTTATAATAGCAGGCTGGCCACCATCCGAAAAAAAGTGAGCGTCGACGTCACCGACATGACGATCAACGAGCTGTTGAAGAATATGTTCAACGGCACCGACCTTACCTTCAAGATGCTGGAAAACAACCTGATCGTGGTGGTTTCCAACTCCCCCGCCCCGCAGGACATCAAGGTCACAGGGACAGTAACGGGTGCAAGCGGAGAACCGCTTTCCGGCGTGACCGTCAACGTGAAAGGCACCGCGGTCGCTACCTCGACGGACAACAATGGTAACTTCACCATCACGGTTCCCGAAAAAGGAACGCTTGTCTTTTCCTACATCGGCTATCAGACCCAGGAAGTGGCGGTCAACGGACAGGCGGTCATCACTGCCAAGCTTGCCCCGTCCACCCGGGCCCTGGATGAGGTCGTCGTTATCGGGTACGGCCAGGCCAGCAAGCGTGACCTGACCGGCTCCATCGTCAAGATCGATGGGAAAGAGATCGCCGACAAACCCAACGTCAACCCCGTATCCTCCCTGCAAAGCAAGGTCGCAGGCGTGTATATCGTCAACAGCGGCGATCCGGGCCAGCAGCCGGATATCCGTATTCGCGGTACGACCAGTATCGGCCAGGTGCATCCCCTGTATGTCGTGGATGGGATCTTCCAGGATGATATCTCCTATCTGAACGCAAACGACATCGAATCCATGGAAGTGTTGAAGGATCCTTCTTCCCTCGCCATCTTCGGGGTAAAGGGCGCTACCGGAGTCATCGCCATCACGACGAAAAAGGCAAGAGCGGGTCAGACGGTCATCAACCTTAACTCTACCCAAGGCTGGAAAAAGCTGGTAGACGCCCCGAAATTCGCGGACGCCACCACGTTCAAGACACTTTATGCGGAGGAACTGGCCAACACCGGGATCACCACCCCGCCGAATTTTACCGGACTGGATGCGAACACCGACTGGGTCAAGGCCGTTACCCGCACCGCCAATTTCCAGACCAACAATCTGAGCATCTCGAGCAGCACGGACAAGAACAAGTTCAGCATGGGCCTGGGTTATACCAAGGACCAGAGCGTCGTGAACCATATCCAGCTCGATCGTCTTAATATCAATTTGAGCGACGAGTACAAGCTCAACAAGTTCATAAGAGTAGGGACCAATCTTATCGTTTCCCGGACGCATAATCCCTACATCTATGACGATCTGGGCGATGTCAATGGGTCCAATGTCCTGAACGATGCCCGGCAGGTGGTCCCCTTACTGGGAACGGGCACAAAGTCGTTCCGGCTAAAGAATCTTTACGGTACGGACACCACCAACCAGAATATCTATCCGCTGGCTCCGACCCTGCAACTGGCCGGAGTCGTCAACCCGCTGATGAAATTAAATAATGAGTCGAATAAAACGATCGATTACACGTATCGCTATGTCGGTTCGGCCTTTGCAGAGATCAATTTCCTGAAATATTTCACCTGGCGCACCACGGTTTACGGGGATATCAGCGACCAGAACAAACGGCAATACAAACCTACCTACTACGCCTTTGACCCCGTGTCGCTGGCTGTACAAGTACAAAATCCGCTCACCAGCGTACAGGAGAAGTCGGTTACGACCCGGAAGTTCCAACAGGATCATATCCTGACGTTCAAGAGCATCTTCAACGAGCACAGCCTCACGGCCAGCGGCGGCTTCACAACGTATTATTTGGGCAACTTCGAGCGGGATGGAAAGGCTGTCCAGGGTACCTATGGACCGATCCCGGATGACAAACGTTTCTGGTATATCACTACGAACTTCGAAGATCCCGCAACGGCGATCGCATCCGGTTCGCAGTATGAGTATACGACCGTTTCCTATCTCGGCCGCATCCTGTACAATTATGCGAACAAGTATTACCTGACGGGTTCTTACCGGAATGACGGCTCTTCGCAGATCTCCGGCCCCCACCGCCACCAGGGCTTCTGGGCTGTCGGCGCCGGTTGGGAACTGACGAAGGAGAATTTCATGGCGAACCAGCATGTCTTCGACTTTATAAAACTGAGAGGTTCGGTCGGCGTACTGGGGAACCAGAGCACCTATGACCCCAGTACAGGTCTGGCCGCACCCTATCTCTTCGACCAGATCCTGACGGCCGGGACCGTGACCCCCTTCGGCAACACGCTCTATAGCGCCGCACAACCCGCCTACAAACCCGATCCGGACCTGGCGTGGGAGACGGTACATGCGCAGGAGATCGGCTTCGAGGCCAATGCACTGAATAACCGGTTGCATGTGGAGTTCAATTATTACAACAAGAAGACGGAGAACCTGATGACCGTGATCACCAATGGCGCGTTGGGCATCTTCAATGAGGTGACCAACGCGGGCAGCCTGAAGAACTGGGGTGAAGAGGTCACGGCCAGCTGGAACCAGCGGCTTACCAACGACCTGAGCCTGCGGATCAGCGGTAACATCACCTTCATGAAGAATCGCGTCGAATCCCTCAGCCCGTTGCTGGCCGGTGGCAAGATCATCCGAAGCAGCCAGAACAATGGACAGCAGGCCAGCTATACCCAACCCGGTTATCCCATAGCCTACTTTTATGGCTATCAGCAGGTCGGGATTTACCAATCGCAGCAGGACATCAGCAGTTCGCCTGACGCTTCCGCGATCGGCAGCTATCACCCCGGCGACTTTAAGTTCAAGGACGTGACCGGCGACAACAAGATCGATGTCGACGACCGGACCAAGATCGGCGATCCTTCGCCCAACTTTATCTATGGCGGCTCGGTCGGTCTCACCTGGAGACATTTCGATCTCGGCGTCGATGTCGGTGGCGTCCATGGCAACCAGATCTTCCGTACCTGGGCGGCGCTGGAATCTCCCTATCAGTTCGTGAACTATGCGGCCTTCCAGATCAATCGCTGGCATGGACCCGGCACTTCCAATAAAGTACCGCAGGTGAATTCGGGCGAACGTTACAACTACCAGGGTTCTTCGTACAGCATCGAAAGCGGCAGCTACTTCCGTATCCGGAATATTCAGCTGGCCTACAATTTCGATACGAAGATGCTCGCCAAGGCGTATATCAAGAACCTGCGCATCTTCGCCAACGTACAGAACCTGAAGACCTGGAGACATAACAGCGGCTTCTCCCCCGAGCTCGGCGGCGATGCGACCAGCTTTGGCGTCGACTATGGTAAATCGAGCAGCGCGCTGCCGATGATCACCAGCGTAGGGTTGAATGTAACTTTTTAGACAAAAAAATCATTTTTGATATGAAACAGAGTACGAAATTAATTGGGATGATCGCATCGGGTCTGCTGATCGTGACCTCCTTCTCCTGTAAAAAATTCCTGGACAGGAAGCCGCTGCAGGCCACGCTCCAGGACGTACAGGCGGCACAAGGTACGCTGGAAGCCCAAAGCCTTGGCCTATATTACACGCTACGAACCTATGCCGGCTTCTCCTCGCTGCCGTGGATAGACATGCATAGCATTCGGGGTGACGATGCCGCAAAGGGCAGCGACGCCAACGACGGTAAGGAGGTCATCGCCGAGTTCGAGACCTTCCAGTACACGAAGGACGACTGGGCCACCGACACCTATTGGAACGATCACTATACTATGATCAACCTGGCCAATGCGGAGATCCATATCGGCGACTCGTTGAAACTGACCGACCCGGCGACCTTGCGTGAGCTTGGGGAAGCGCATTTCTTCCGCGCCTACTCTTTCTTCGAGCTGGTAAAGGCCTATGGCCAGGTGCCGCTGATCAACTATTATTTTGTGAATCCCGCAGACGGTATCCGGCCGAAGTCCTCCCTCGACTCCCTTTATGCACAGATCGATGCCGACCTGGACACCGCCTCGAAATACCTGCCCCTCTCCGCCAGCGAATATGGAAGTAACTACGCCGGCCGGCTGACCCAGGGCGCCGCAAACACCCTCTGGGCACAGACCAACCTGTTCCGGAAGAACTGGGGTAAGGTGGTTTCCCTTTGTAATGCGGTGATCAATTCCGGTCAGTATTCCCTGCTGCCCAACTTTTACGATATCTGGAAGGATGGCGTCTTTGGCCAGGGAAAGAACAGCTCGGAGTCCATCTTTGAAATGAATGCTTACGCCGGGGTCAATGCCCAGTCGATCAGCTCGCAGAACCAGGGCCAGGACGGCTGGGGCACTTCCCAGCAGGTCCGAAAGGACGGGGCGCCGCTTGCCTGGAACCTGGGCTGGGGTTGGAACGTACCCACCGACACGCTGGTTGCCATGTGGGATAACACCGACCCGAGAAAGAATATGACCGTCCTTTACAGCGGTCAATCCGATGGCGGCGCGTCGCAAGGCGGCTGGGGCGCCACACTGGCTCCCTATAGCGACCCGCTGGGCACCACCGGGCTGGCACAGAAATATTGGAATAAAAAGCTATATACCGGTAACGACCCCGCTCAACGGCAAGCCACCGGGTTTGTCGGCGGCAGTGGCGGAGCGCCCTGGATCGACCACCGCATCCTCCGCTACGCGGACGTATATCTGATGCTGGCCGAGGCTTCCAACGAACTGGGCGACGGCGCCACGGCCGAAAGCGCACTGGAGACGATCCGCAACCGCGCCAGCGGCAACCTGGGTGTGCCCCGGGCCATCCTTCCGCATATCGCCTTCACCAGCCAGACGCAGATGCGCACGGCCATCAAGCAGGAGCGGCTTTGGGAATTCGCAATGGAAGGCTACCGCTTCTACGACCTGGTTCGCTGGACCCCGGCTTCGGACGGTATCGACGCCCCGACCGTTCTGCTGCCGCTCGGCTACCAGGCCCGCAATCAGTACTACCCGATCCCGCAACCCGCTATCGATATCTCGAACGGGGTGCTGAAGCAAAATCCGAACTACTAATCGTTTCGACCGATAGCAAAAGAATAAACCTTCACCATGCCCCGGTGAAGGTTTATTTTTCCGAACCATTCGAGTATGTTAAGAAGGTATCGATATAGTTTAGCGATCGTTTTAGGGTTGCTGCTTTGCGCCGGCGGCTTCGTTACCTGCGTCAATAACCAGCAGAAGGAGCCTACCACGCAGCCAAAGGAAGCTAACGCTGCGGGGATGGATACGAGCCGGTTTGCTCAGTTCGCCGGATCGGCGTCGTGTGCAAATTGCCACCACGATATTTATCAGAACCATATAAAGACCGCTCACTATCTCACGACCCGGCGATCGGATGCGAATAATATCCCTGGCGCCGTCGAACCGCCTCAGAACAGATTTTATTTTAACCCCGGTGTGTATCTTGCGGTCGAAAGACGGGACAGTCTCACCTGGCAGGTGGAATATGCCAACGGCGTCGAGAAGACCCGCGCTCCGCTGAACATCACCGTAGGCTCCGGAAAAAGGGGAGAGACATTCTTGTATTGGTACCGCGATAAACTTTTGCAATTGCCATTGACCTATTTTACCGAATTGCACCAATGGACGAACAGTCCCGGATTTTCCAACCGGGTCATCTTCCGGCGGCCGGCCACCTCCCGTTGCCTGGAATGCCATAGCACCTATTTCCACGTTACCTCCGCCGCCGGTGTCGAACCGGAAGATTTCTCGCACAGCGATATCGTCTATGGCGTGGACTGTGAAAAATGCCATGGTCCCGCGGCCCGGCACGTGGCCTGGCATCAACAAAACCCGGATGACAAGACCGCGCATTTTATCATCGACCCGAAGAACTTCAGCCGCGCCCGGAGTCTCGACCTGTGCCGGCTCTGTCATGGGGGAAGATTGGCCAAGTCAAAGCCCTCCTTTCATTTCCAGGCGGGCGACAGGCTGGCGGATTTCTTCACCCTCGACACTACGGCAAAGAGTGCCGCCGAGCTGGACGTGCACGGCAACCAATATGGGAAGCTGGCCGCCAGCAAATGCTTTCAAAGCAGCCAAATGACCTGTCTGAGCTGCCACAGCCCGCACGAAAATGAGACGGGGAAGAAGGCGCTCTTCTCCCAACGCTGCATGAACTGTCACAACGAACAGCATGGTAGCTTTTGCAAGGCAAAGGACAGAGTAGGAGCGGCGATAAGAACCAATTGCATCGATTGCCATATGCCCGAGGAGCGGTCGCGATCCATCGTGGTCCTCCTGCAAGGCCAGGACATTCCAACCGCGGCAACGATGCGCTCGCATTTCATCAGCATCTACCCGGATGCTACAAAGGCTTTCCTGAATAAAACCCGGCAGAAATGAGATTCGACAAATTCATAGCATTTATGGGCATTATCCTTTTGAATGCCTGTACACAAAACCGGACCACGTTCCAACGACTCTCACCTTCTCAAACTAATATCGAATTCAAGAACGAACTGAAAAGCAGGAAGGCCTTCGGCATCCTTTATTACCTGTATTACTATAACGGCGGTGGCGTGGCCGTCGGCGACATCAACAATGACGGCCTCCCGGATATCTATTTCACGGCCAACAGCAAGGGCGGCAACAGGCTCTATCTGAACAAAGGCAATTTCCAGTTCGAGGACATCACCGAAAAGGCCGGGGTGGCAGGGACCTCGGACTGGTGCACCGGCACCACCATGGCGGATGTCAACGGCGACGGGCTGCTCGATATCTATGTCTGTGCGGTACAGGGAGAACATGATCTCCATGGCCGCAACGAGCTTTTTATCAATAACGGAAATGGCACATTCACAGAAAGTGCCGGGAAATACGGTCTTGATCTTGCCGCATGGTCCACCCAGGCCGTGTTCTTCGACTATGACCATGACGGCGACCTGGACTGCTACGTGCTCAACCAGTCGCATCATCCCTACCAAAACATCGTGGACACGTCCAACCGGCGGAAGTTCGATCCCAATGCCGGCGGCCGGCTCTACCGGAACGATATCGCCACCACGGGCAAATTCACCGATGTCTCCGCACAGGCGGGTATCTACCAGAGCGGCCTCTGCTACGGCCTTGGCATCTCGGTGGCCGATCTGAACAACGATGGATGGGAAGATATCTATATCGGGAACGATTTCCATGAGAACGACTATTACTATCTCAACGACGGGAACGGCCATTTCACCGAAAGCGGCGCAAAGCATTTCGGGCACTACTCCCGATTTAGCATGGGCAATGACATCGCGGACTATAATAACGACGGTCAACCGGATATCGTCACCGTGGACATGCTGCCGCCGGATGAGAAGACCCTGAAGACCTACGGGAGTGACGAGCACACCGACATCTATAACCTGAAGATCATTCAACATGGATACCAGAACCAGGTGTCGCGTAATTGTCTGCAACAAAATAATGGCGGTGGCAGGAGCTTTAGCGATATCGCACTGATGGCCGGGGTGTCGGCGACGGACTGGAGCTGGTCGCCCCTGTTCGCCGATTTCGACAACGACGGCAACAAGGATATCTTCGTCTCCAGCGGCATCGTGAAGCGGCCGGTAGACCTCGACTATGTCCGGTTCGTCTCCGACCTGGCCGCAAAGGTGAACCGCAATGCTTCCGACGAATACGATGAGATGACGGTCGCCAAAATGCCCGAAGGAAGCTCCTACTGCTACCTGTACAAGGGCAACGGCAAAGGCGGTTTTCAGAATATCGGCGCGGACTGGGGGATCAGCGATAAAAAAGGCTTTTACAACGGCGCGGCCTATGCCGACCTTGACAACGACGGCAACCTCGACCTCATCGTCAATCCTCTGAATGCAACGGCTGTCATTTTTAAGAACAATGCCCCTAAAAAAGCTCAACTCACCATCGATTGCAAGGGCGAGGGGATGAATAAGTTCGGTATCGGCGCGAAGGCCTGGGTATTCGCCGGCGGAAAGATGCAATACGAGCAGCTGATGCTCACCCGCGGCTTTCAGTCCTCCGTCGAGCCGCGCCTCCACTTCGGACTGGACACCTGTCACCGCATCGACAGCGTGCTGATCGTCTGGCCCAACCAGAAGTGCCAGCTGCTGAGAAATGTTCAGCCGGACAAGCCGCTCGTCGTTTCGCAAAAGAATGCCGTGGACTTCTTCCGCTATGAGGCTTTTTTCGCGCCACAGGAGCCGCCGTTCACAAGAGACGAGGTCGGATGTGACTGGAAGCATGTTGAAAATGATTTCAATGATTTTTCCTATCAGCGGCTGATCCCGCATAAGGAAAGTACCCGGGGACCCAAGATCGCCGTAGCCGACGTGAACCATGACGGACGGGAGGACTTTTATGTCTGCGGGGCCAAGTTCCACCCCGGCGCGCTGATGATACAGCAGCCGGATGGAAGCTTCCGGCGGTCGGACACCGCGCTTTTCAGTCGTTTCGTTACCTGTGAAGATGTAGATGCCGCCTTCTTCGACGCCAATGGGGACGGCTATCCCGATCTTTGGATCGTGGGCGGCGGAAACGAGATGCCGGCCAATGGGATCGCCAATACCGACCGGCTTTTGCTGAACGACGGCAAAGGGCATTTTACGCTTTCTCCAACCAATCTTCCCCAGCATCTCTGGACCAAATCCTGTATCACGGTTGCCGATGTCGATCACGACGGCGATATGGACGTGTTCGTAGGCATCCTGGCCGACCAGCAGAAATTCGGCCTTCCTATGCAGTCCTATCTGTATATCAATGACGGCAAGGGGAACTTCACCTATGCCGACAACAAGACGATCAACCTGCTCCAACTGGGGATCGTGACGGCCGCCACCTTTACCGATCTCAACAAGGACGGCTGGCCGGACCTGGTCGTGACGGGAGAGTGGATGGGTGTAAAGGTCTTTATGAACGATCATGGGAAATTCACGGAAAAAGACATTCCCGGGTCCACCGGCATCTGGCAATCGCTTTATGCGACAGATGTCAATGGCGACGGTTATCCCGATCTGCTGGCGGGCAACTGGGGGCACAACTCCAAGCTCTGGGCCGGCAAGAACGGCCCGGTAAAGCTGTATGTAAAGGACTTCGATTTCAACGGCCGTGTCGAGCAGATACTCTGTTATACCATCGATGGCCAGGAATATCCTTTTCTGCCGAAGGACGAACTGGAACAGGCCATCCCCGTGCTGAAGAAGGCCTACCTGACCTATGGCGAGGTGGCGGGGAAGACGGTGCAATATATGTTTTACGATCTGTTCAAAGATCCCGTGGAAGCAAAGGCCGAAACGCTCAGCTCCTCCTGTTTCCTCAACGATGGCAAGGGCGGATTCACACGCGTCGATCTGCCGGACGAGCTGCAGCAGGCGCCGGTCTTTGCCTTTGCGCCGATGGATCTGAGCGACCCCGGCATCTTTGTCGCGGGCGGGAATTTCTATGGCACCACTCCCTATGAAGGCAGATACGACGCGTTGATGCCGGCAGCGTTTGGGTTCGATCGGGATAAGAAGAAATTTTACATGGGACCGATCCTGCCGGATGCAGGTGGTGAGACGCGGGACCTCAAGTGGATACGCACCGTTAACGGACAAAAGCTGATAGTCGCCCGAAATAACGACAGCCTGCTCTTCCTTCACTCTTCACATAAATGACCATGAGGACACTACTTCTTGTTTTTACCTGCCTGATCACCGTCGCCGCCGGGGCCCAGACTACCCGCCCCAAAGATCTCAGCGACAGTGCCCTGCTCGATCTCACCGAGCGGCAGACCTTTCGCTATTTCTGGGACTTCGCCCACCCGGTGAGCGGGATGGCGCGGGAGCGCAGCAATCATACCTCCAACACCGGCGACGAGGTCGTCACGACGGGGGGCACAGGTGATGGAATAATGGCCGTCATCGCCGCGACGGACCGGAAATACATCGGCCGCGACACGGCCGCGAAGTTCCTGTTGAAAATGGTCAACTTCCTGCTGAAGGCGAATTCTTATCATGGGGTCTTTCCGCACTGGATGGACGGGGCGACGGGCAAGACGATCCCCTTCAGCCGGAAAGATGATGGCGCCGACCTGGTAGAGACCTCCTACCTCTTCCAGGGCCTGCTCTGCGCCCGTCAATACTTCAATGGCGACGGCCCGATCGAACGCAGCCTGCGCGAACGCATCAACTGGATGTGGAACGACATCGAATGGAACTGGTTCACCCGTGACGGCCAGGAAGTGTTCTACTGGAACTGGAGCCCGAACAACGGCTGGGCGATTAACCTCCCGGTGCGAGGTTATAACGAATGTCTCATCCTGTATGTGCTGGCTGCTTCGGGGCAACATTATCCCGTATCTGCCGCCGTCTATCACCGCGGCTGGGTGCAGAGTGATTTCTTTAAGAATGGCAAGACCTACTATGGGTATGTCCTTCCGCTGGGACTTGATGCCGGTGGTCCGCTGTTCTTCTCCCATTTTTCCTTTCTCGGACTTGATCCACGCGGCCTGAAGGACCGTTATGCGGATTACTGGGAACAAAATCAGAACCATACGCTGATCAATTATTCCTATTGCGTCGACAACCCCAAAAAGTTCAAGGGCTACGGCCCGAATTGCTGGGGACTGACGGCCAGCGATACCTATGACGGCTACAACGCCTTTTCGCCCACGAACGATTGGGGAACGATCACGCCCACCGCAGCCCTCTCGGCCTTTCCCTATGCGCCGGATAAGTCCATGAAGGCTCTCCGCCATTTCTATGATGACCTTGGCGACAAACTCTGGGGCAAGTATGGGTTTGTGGACGCCTTTAACGAAACCAAAGGATGGTACGCCGATTCTTACCTGGCCATCGATGAAGGTCCGATCGTGGCGATGATCGAGAACTATCGCAGCGGCCTTCTCTGGCGCCTGTTCATGAGCTGCCCCGAAATACAGGGCGGATTGAAAAAACTGGATTTCCAAAGTCCCTGGATCAAATAAATGATTATGAAGAACACACTACTGGGTATCGCTCTTTTTTGTAGCATCTCCGCGGGAGCGCAATCCACTATTGCTCCCATAGGCATTATCAAAGGACTTTCCGATTCCGCGCTGCTCGATGTCGTCCAGCGGCAGACGTTCCGGTTCTTTTGGGACTACGCTCATCCCGTCAGCGGGCTTGCCCGGGAGCGGGACAATACCGTAAAGGCGGAATATTACTGGGATTTTATCAACGAAGCGGACGGGGAACCCAATTTCAGCAAACACACCTTCGGCCCCGAAGCTTGCGCTATCGGCGGCACCGGCATGGGCGTTCTCTCGACCATCGTCGCCGTACAACGCCATTGGGTCGGCCGCGATACCGCCTTGCGGCGGCTGGTGAAGATCGCCGACTTCCTGACAAAGGCCGATTGTTATCATGGCATCTACCCGCATTTTATGAATGGCGCCACCGGTAAGACCATTCCTTTCGGCCGGTTGGACGACGGGGCCGATATCGTCGAGACCTCCTACCTGATGATGGGCCTGCTCTGCGCCCGCGAATATTTCAATGGGAACACGCCGCTGGAGAAATATTTCCGCAACCGGGTTACGGCCATGTGGTCGGTCGCCGACTGGAACTGGCACGGCAGGGGAGAGAATAAACTGTTGTATTGGCATTGGAGCCCCAACAATGACTTCGATATGAACTTCCCGGTTTACGGCTGGGACGAGGCCCTGATCACCTACATCATGTCGGCGGCCTCGCCCACGCATCCCATTTCAAAAGAGCTCTACATGAACTCCTGGGTGCACAGCACCTCCTGGCGAAATGGGAAGGAGTACTATGGGATCAAACTGCCGCTGGGCAATTTCGAAGATGGCGGGCCGCTGTTTTTCGAGCAATACACCTTTATGGGGATCGACCCCAATGGACTCAGGGATGACCAGGGCATCGACTATGCGGAACAAACCCGCAATCATACGCTGATCAACCGGGCCTACTGTATCGACAACCCAAAAAAATTCAAGGGCTATGGCGCCGACTGCTGGGGACTCACCGCCGGGGATAGCTATATCGGCTATGTCGCGCACTGTCCGCAGGACGACCGCGGGGTGATCCAGCCTACGGCGGCATTGTCGTCATTTCCCTATACACCGGAATATAGCATGCAGGCCCTGAAACATTTTTATTACGATCTGGGCGGCAACCTCTGGGGACCTTATGGTTTCGCCGACGGTTTTAGCGAGTCCCATAATTGGTATGCAAAGACCCATTTGGCGATCGACCAGGGGCCTATCGTCGTCATGATCGAGAATTACCGGAGCAAGCTGATCTGGAACCTGTTCATGCAGATCCCGGATGTGCAGCGCGGATTGCGTAACTTAGGATTCACTTCTCCTCAAATAAAAAACTAGCCATATGACAACCTTTCAATTGACCCGGCAACAGCAGGCAGATTACCAACGGGACGGCTACCTGATCATCAGGAATTTCCTGGCGCCCGCTGAAATTGAGAAACTATATGCCATCGCCACCGGCGACGACCTCCTCCGAAAGCACGCTTTCGATCTGAACGATCAGACCGGCAAGAAGACCAGGCTCACGCTCTGGTACAACCCGGGCGACGATGCCTATGGGCTGCTCACCCGCAGTAAACGGATGGTCGACACCGCCGGCGCCTTGCTCGACGGGGACTCCGCCGTTTGTCATTTTCACAGCAAGCTGATGCAGAAAGAGCCAAAGGTCGGAGGCGCCTGGGAATGGCACCAGGACTACGGCTACTGGTATAAGAATGAATTCCTCTTCCCGGATGAGATGATCTCCATCATGGTGGCCATCACCAGGGCCAACAAACAGAACGGCTGCTTACAGGTGATAAAAGGTTCTCACAAGATGGGCCGCATCGAACACGGTTTTGCCGGAGAGCAGGTCGGCGCCTCGCAACATTATGTCGATCTCGCGCTGAAGACCATGCCGCTGATCTATGTCGAGCTGGAGCCCGGCGACGCCCTGTTCTTCCATAGCAACCTGTTGCACCGGAGCGAGGCCAATCTTTCCGACAAGGCGCGATGGTCGCTGATCTCCTGTTACAACCGCCAGCAGAATATCGGCTACAATGAACCCAACGGCTCGCATACCACGCCGGTCAAGGTCGTACCCGACGAGGCCCTGATGGAGTGGGAGAGCAGCGGCGTCCAGGAATCGTCCGGTTTCCTCGAAAAAGACAAGGATGAAGCATTGAAGTAAGCCGCTATATCATCAACTAAAACTTCTATTATGCAAACCCTATCACGTCAGGACTTTTTGCAACGCACCGCCATGGCGGGCGTCGCATTTTTACTTTCGTCGCTGAAAGGTTTCGCGCTGGCCTCCGGGCAAAAGAAGATCAAGGTAGGGATTATTGGCTGCGGGAGTGTTTCGGGCCAATACCTTCCTCATCTTTCAAAGTCTCCCTATGTTGAATTGGTAAGCTGCTGTGATATCATTTATGAGCGGGCCCAGCGCCGGGTGAAGGAATTCAATATTCCCGCAAGCTTTCCGCATATCGATCCCTTCCTTGCCGGACCCAGGTTCGACCTGATGCTGACCCTGACCGATATGCAGGAACACGGCCGGCTTAATAAACAGGCTTTGGAGGCGGGTCGCAACGTATGGAGCGAGAAGCCATTGGCGAATACTTACCGGGAAGGCAGGGAACTGTTGGACCTGGCGAAAGAGAAACACCTGCGTATCTGGGGCGCGCCGGCCGTCGTGAACAGCCCGCAGTTTGCCTTTATGTCAAAATCGATCAGGGAAGGCAAATTAGGGAACATCTCCAGCGCTCACGCTCACTACGGCCATTTAGGTCCCGGCTGGTCAGCTTTTTTTTATGAAAAAGGCGGCGGCAGCCTGCCCGATCTCGGGGTATATAACCTGGCGACGCTTACCGGCTTACTGGGACCCGCCCGGCAGGTCATGGCAATGACCAGCATCGTAACGCCGGAACGTACGGTCGACAACAAAGGAAAAATAAAGGTGGAAGCGGAAGATAATGCGATGGTGCTGATGGATCATGGCAACGGCGTCATTTCTCATGTACAATGCGGCTTCAACTATTTTGACCCTTATGGTCATGAAGGAAAAGGGCAGCAAAGTCACACGGTCTCGATCTGGGGAACAAAGGGGAATATGGGGTTGGTCGGCTATGACTGGGCCCCTTTCGGCGTCGACCTTGCTACTGCCGATGCCGAGAAACCGGTGCGTTACGTGGAAGACCCGGGAACCTATGTATGGCAGCAGGGAGCGTCCGTTATCGCGGAATCCATGGTCAATGGGACGGAACCCCTGATCGCAGCGGAGCACGCCCTGCATGTATTGGAAATCATCGAAGCCGCAAGGACCTCCGGCATGAATGGACAGAAAATTCAATTGCAATCTACTTTTAAATGGCCCGCGGTATGACGAGGATCTTCTATCTTTTTTGTTTTATCTTTTTTACTGTTCAGGCATTTAGCCAGCAACGCACTTACTGCAACCCGATCAATATCGACTATGGATATACTCCCATCCCCAATTTCAGCGAATGGGGCCGTCATCGGGCGACAGCAGACCCTGTGATCGTTACGTATAAGGGCGACTACTATCTTTTCAGCACCAATCAATGGGGCTATTGGTGGAGCCATGATCTGCTCGACTGGCATTTTATTTCCCGCAAATTCCTCCGCCCCTGGAACAAGGGCTACGATGAACTTTGTGCGCCCGCGGTCGGCATCCTCGGAGATACGATGATCGTCTTTGGGTCCACCTATACCCGCAATTTCACGATCTGGATGAGCACCGACCCCAGGGGCGATCAATGGAAGCCCCTTGTCGACTCCTTTGACATCGGTGGCTGGGATCCGGCTTTCTTCACGGACGATGACGGCCGGCTTTACATGTACAACGGGAGCAGCAATGCCTTCCCCCTGTACAGCATCGAGCTGGACCGCGCGACGCTCAAACCGATCGGCACACGGCAGGAGACCTATAGGCTCGAAGACTGGCGGTATGGCTGGCAGCGATTTGGGGAATACTACGACAATACCTTCCTCGATCCCTTTATCGAGGGGTCCTGGATGACGAAACACAATGGCAAATACTATCTTCAGTACGGCGCACCGGGCACGGAGTTCAGCGGGTATGCCGACGGAGTAGTGGTCGGCGATCATCCTTTGGGCAACCAGTGGACCCCGCAGTCCGATCCACTTTCCTTCAAGGCGGGCGGCTTTGCCCGTGGGGCGGGGCATGGGGCCACTTTCCAGGCGCTCGACGGGAAATACTGGCATGTCAGCACCATGGTCATCGGCGTAAAGAACAACTTCGAACGCCGGATCGGTTTCTGGCCGGCCGGCTTTGACAAGGATGACGTGATGTATTGTAACACCAGCTATGGCGACTACCCGCACTATCTCCCCGGCGGCGAGTTCACCGGCTGGATGCTGCTCAACTACAACAAGCCGGTGCAGGTGTCGAGTACACTCGGCGAATATGCCGCCAACAATGCCGTCGACGAGAGCATCAAGACGTACTGGAGCGCTGCGACCGGCGACCCGGGCGAATGGATACAGACCGACCTGGGAAAAGTTGCTAGCGTCAATGCCATCCAGATCAATTACGCCGACCAGGATGCAACGTTCCTGGGAAAGCAGACGGATATCTATCATCAATATGTACTTTATGCCTCTGATGATGGAAAGAAATGGACCGTGCTGGTGGACAAGAGTAAGAACCGGACGGATGTGCCTCACGACTATATCGAGCTGCCCCGCCCTGTTCGTACAAGGTTTATAAAACTCGAGAACCGCCACATGCCCTCGGGTAAATTTGCCATCAGCGGGCTCCGCGTCTTTGGCAACGGCGAAGGAAAAAAGCCGGAACCGGTAAAGGACCTCATCGTCCTGCGCACCGAAAAGGACAAGCGCAGCGCCTGGATCAAATGGCGCCCGGCGGAGGATGCCTATGCCTATAACCTGTATTATGGGACCTCGCCGGATAAATTGTACAACAGCATCATGGTCTGCGGTTCCAATGAATATTGGTTCAAGGTCATGGACAGTCAGAAACCCTATTATTTTTCTATCGAGGCGATCAACGAGAACGGCATCTCCCCGAGAACAACGGTATTAAAAGTCAACTAACATATGAAAGCAGCAATGACATTTCTTGCCTGTCTCCTTTTCGGCGCCACCGTCACGGCCCAGGTTGCTCCGGACGCGAAAATGAATGCCTTTGTCACGGCCCTGATGGGCAAGATGACGCTCGATGAAAAGATCGGTCAGCTCAATCTACCCGGCGCCGGTGATATCACTACGGGTCAGGCGGGTAACTCCGACGTCGCGAAGAAGATCGAACGGGGTCTTGTCGGCGGATTGTTCAACATCAAATCCGTCGCCAAGATCAAGGAGGTGCAGCGGATCGCCGTTGAAAAGAGCCGGCTGAAGATCCCCCTCATCTTCGGCATGGATGTGATCCACGGTTATGAGACGGTGTTCCCCATCCCACTGGGTCTTAGCTGCAGCTGGGATATGGCCGAGGTAGAGAAAAGCGCCCGGGTTGCCGCTACGGAAGCCAGCGCTGACGGCATTTGCTGGACGTTTTCGCCGATGGTCGATATCGCACGGGATCCCCGCTGGGGGCGTATCGCCGAAGGCAACGGCGAAGACGCCTACCTGGGTTCGCAGATCGCAAAGGCGATGGTCAGGGGGTACCAGGGCGATCTTTCGGGCAAGTCGGATATCATGGCCTGTGTCAAGCACTACGCCCTTTATGGCGCCGCCGAAGCCGGCCGGGATTACAATACCACGGACATGAGTCCGGTGCGCATGTTCAATGAATACCTGCCGCCCTACCAGGCGGCGGTCGACGCCGGCGCCGGCAGCGTCATGGCCTCCTTCAATGACGTCAACGGCGTTCCGGCTACGGCCAACCGTTGGCTGATGACCGATGTGCTGCGCAAGCGCTGGGGATTCAAAGGATTTGTGGTGACCGACTATACGGGGATCAATGAACTGATCCCACACGGTCTCGGCGACTTGCAAACGGTGTCCGCCCTTGCCCTGAAAGCGGGTATCGATATGGACATGGTGGGTGAAGGGTTTCTCACTACGCTAAAAAAATCCCTGCAGGAAGGCAAGGTCACGCAGGGGGAGATCGATCAGGCCTGCCGCCGGGTCCTCGAAGCAAAGTATAAGCTGGGTCTTTTCACCGATCCTTATAAATACTGTGACGAACACCGGGCTTCGACGGAGATCTTTACCGATGCCCATCGCGCTACGGCCCGGCAGATCGCGGCCGATTGCTTTGTGTTGCTCAAGAACCAGGGGAATGTTCTGCCCCTGAAGAAGGGGGGGACGATCGCGCTGGTAGGACCGCTGGCTGATAACAAAGAGAATATGCCCGGCACGTGGAGCGTGGCTGCCGATTTCCAGAAGTCTGTCTCCGTATTACAGGGATTGAAGGACGTGGCCGGGGAGGGAACGAAGATCGTTTACGCGCAGGGTTCCAACCTCGACGCCGATAGTCTTTTTGAACTGCGGGCGGGGATGTTTGGTAAGAACCTGCACCGCGATCGTCGCCCTGCCGCCGAAGTCATTCAAGAAGCTGTCAACGCCGCCGGCCAGGCCGATGTCGTCGTCGCCGCCCTTGGCGAGTCCGCCGAAATGTCGGGCGAATCCAGCAGCCGCAGCAATATCAGCATTCCCCAGACGCAGCAGGACCTGTTGAAGGCCCTTTTGGCGACGGGAAAACCGGTCGTGCTGGTGTTGTTTACCGGCCGTCCCCTGGCCATCAAATGGGAGAACGATGCTACCCCGGCCATTTTGAATGTGTGGTTTGGCGGCTCGGAAGCGGGTCATGCCATCGCCGATGTCCTTTTTGGCAAGGTGAACCCTTCCGGAAAGCTGACAACGACATGGCCGCAGAATGTAGGGCAGGTGCCGATCTACTACAATCATAAGAATACCGGCCGCCCGCTGGAAGGTCCCTGGTTTCAAAAGTTCCGCTCCAACTACCTGGATGTTTCCAACGACCCTGTTTATCCCTTTGGCTACGGCCTAAGCTATACCCATTTCACCTATAGCGACCTGAGCCTTAGCAGCACCAGTCTGAAAGGCGATCAGCGGCTGACCGCCACCGTCACGGTGGCGAATGACGGCACGATGGAAGGGAAAGAAGTGGTGCAGTTGTATATCCGCGACCTTGTGGGCAGCATCACCCGCCCGGTGAGCGAGTTGAAGGGCTTTCAAAAGATCGATCTGAAAGCCGGCGAATCCCGGAAGGTCAGCTTCACCATTGCGCCAAAAGACCTGAAGTTCTATAACGCCGATCTGAAGTATGACTGGGAGTCGGGGGATTTTGTGATCATGGTCGGCAGCAACTGCCGCGATGTAAAATCCGCGAAGGTTAGCTGGGCGAAATAGCATATATTGCTTTTATTAAAACCTTACTTATGAGATTACCTTATCGTACAATCCCATTCTTTGTCATTTTCTCATTTTTATTGCTGGAAGGCTGCGTTAAACACCAGGATCTGGCAGTCGCGCTTTCCACGAAGACCGGATCAGCAATAGCGGATTCCACAGTGCTCACTCCCGCGGGGTGGTTGCCCCGCTCTCATGCTCACCTGATCGAGCCGGGCTTTCATCTGAGGGTCGTGGATGGCCATGTTTGGAAGGTCCATACGCTGACGGGCAAGCTAACCGAAGATTTCGGGCCGAAGGGGCAATCGGGCACCCTTACGGCGCCGCCCGGCGCCCGCGTGGTCACCGGAAACGGCGGCAAGCCTGGACCTGTCTTTCCTGGTACTAACCCGAACTGGTTCACCTGGTCGTATTGGAACCTTCCCTCCGGCCAGGCGCCTATCAATTCTTTTAGCACGACCTGGACGGTTCCCAACCTGCCGACAACGGACCACGGACAAACTCTTTACATCTTCAATGGAATGTCGCAACAGGACGAGAGTGAGATCATCCAGCCCGTGCTACAATATGGTCCGTCATACGCCGGCGGCGGCGCCCATGCCTGGAATGTCGCCAACTGGTACGTTTGGTCCAATGCTAATGGTGTTACGGAGGCCGCCGTGCAAATGCCGCTCGAGCCGGTGGCGCCGGGGACTGCCCTGACCGGTGTGATCACCCTGAATGGCCAGACCGGGGGCGATTTCAGGTACACCTCGAGCTTTACAGGAATCCCCAATCCTCTCAATGTATTCGATGGCGCCAATGTCAACAAATCAACTGCACAGATCCCTTTTGTCAACCAGCAGACCTGGCTGTTTGAGACCCTGGAAGCCTATGGAGCAGGGGGCAATGGCACATTTCCGGCTTATTCGACCGACTTCCCACCGGACCAGGATGTGCGAATGACCAATATCATCACGACCAACTCCGGGCTGACCTGGACGGCAGCCAGCAGCCCGGCAGCAAGCCAATTTGGACAGCATACCGTCGTTGTCAATAATTATTCCCAGGGTGGGGAAGTGGACATCTATTTTCATCCGCTGTTTATCAATATCAACGGCAACGCCAGCTACGACTGGTACAGCTCGGGTACCGGTAGCGGCACCATCGTCGCTCCGCCAGGCACCAGGGTGGCCGTTACCATTTCGGCGTATGGATCCTCTTCCGGAAGCCATCTGACGAATTTTATGATGAGCGGCGCCCAATTATCGGGGCCGATGGGGAACAATGTATATGTCAGCAATGGCAGCACGACGCAATACTTTACCATGCCGGCGAGCGGATCGGTTACCTGGTCCGGTTATTTTTCCGAAAATGACAATACCGGCAGTGGCCATATTTCCGTAGCACAGGGTTGACGCCGGCAAAACGCGGAGGATATTCGAAGTATATTTGAATATGGATAGAACAATACCCCGCTCACTCCTGGCAGCCTTATTTTTCTTTCCCTTGTGGAGCCTTGCGCAGAGAAAGACCGTTGCGCAGAGGGTGCACTCCGTCATGCAGCTGATGACCCTCGACGAGAAGATCGGCCAGATGAACCAGTACAACGGAGACTGGGAGGCTACCGGTCCGATCACGAAGGCCGGCGACAAACAGGACCAGATCCGGCGTGGCCGGCTGGGCTCCATGCTCAAAGTCACCGGCGTGGAACATACGCGGCAGCTGCAGGAGATGGCGATGCAATCCCGGCTGAAGATCCCCCTGCTCTTTGGCCAGGACATCATCCACGGCTATCGGACCACCTTTCCCATCCCATTGGCGGAGGCGTCTTCCTGGGACCTGGAGGCGATCCAAAGCGCCGCCCGGGTGGCGGGAAAGGAAGCCGCGGCGGCGGGCGTACACTGGACCTTTGCTCCCATGGTCGACATCGCCCGGGATCCCCGCTGGGGACGGGTGATGGAAGGCGCCGGTGAAGATCCTTATCTCGGCTCCTGTATCGCCAGGGCCCGGGTGCTGGGATTCCAGGGAAAGAAGTTGGGCGATGTCGACGCTGTCATGGCCTGCGCCAAGCACTTTGCCGCCTATGGCGCCGCCATCGGGGGAAGGGACTATAATTCCGTCGACATGAGCCTGCGCACCCTCTGGGAGATCTACCTGCCGCCCTTCAGGGCCGCCGAAGAAGCCGGGGCCGCCACCTTTATGAACTCCTTCAACGACCTCAACGGCATCCCCGCTACCGGTAATGCCTATTTACAGCGCAACGTCCTGAAAGGGAAATGGAAGTTCACGGGTTTCGTCGTCAGCGACTGGGGCAGCGTCGGGGAGATGATCCCGCACGGTTATGTAAAAGATCATAAGGAAGCCGCATTGGCCGCGGTGACGGCGGGCTGCGATATGGATATGGAAAGCCGCAGCTATATCGTCAGCCTGGCCGCGCTGGTCCGCGAAGGTAAAGTAAAGATGGAGCTGATCGACGAAGCGGTACGCCGCATCCTGACCAAAAAATTCGAGCTGGGACTCTTCGACGATCCTTTCCGTTTTTGCAACGTTCAGCGCGAACAGCAGCAGTGGAACAATCCGGACAACCTCGCCATCGGGGCGGACATGGCCCGGAAGAGTATCGTCCTGCTGAAAAACGATCGTCAGCTGCTCCCGTTGTCCAAACAGACAAAGACCCTCGCGCTTATCGGGCCGCTCGTGAAATCGGTCCGGGAGAACCTCGGTTTCTGGTCGTATACCTGGACCGACGATTCTGCGCGCATCGTTTCACCCTGGGCCGGTATCCAACACAAGCTGGGCAACGGAACCCGGCTTTTGTATGCCCGGGGCTGCGGCATTACCGATACTTCGACGGCCGGTTTTGCGGAAGCGGTCGAGGCCGCCAGGCAGGCAGATGTCGTGGTCATGAATATCGGGGAGGCGCCGGACATGACCGGCGAGGCCAAGAGCCGCAGTAGCATCCATCTCCCCGGAGTACAGGAAGAGCTGGTCCGCGCGATCGTAGAGACCGGCAAACCCGTCGTCGTGCTGATCAGCGCCGGCCGGCCGGCTGTGTTCAATTATACGGCCGATCATGCCAACGCCATTTTGTACACCTGGTGGCTGGGCACCGAGGCGGGAAATGCCATCGCAGACGTCTTGTTCGGGGATTACAATCCCTCGGGAAAACTGCCGATCAGCTTCCCGCGGACGGAGGGGCAGATCCCCATTTACTATAATCATTTCCCGACGGGCCGGCCCGCAAAGAACGACTCCGACGTCAACTATGTCTCGGCCTATACCGATCTGCCCAACGATCCCCGCTATCCTTTCGGCTTCGGACTCAGCTATAGCCGGTTCGTCTATAGCGATCTTCAGCTCAGCGCCCCTTCCTTCCATGCCGGCGGTTCGCTAACGGCCACCGTTACGGTCACCAATGCCGGGGGGCTTGACGGACGCGAGACCGTACAATGGTATATCCGCGATCTCGTGGGCAGCGTCGTACGGCCGGTAAAAGAGCTAAAAGGTTTTGAGCAGGTATTTTTGAAAGCAGGGGAATCGAAGAAGGTAAATTTTACCATCGATGCGGAAAAACTTCGCTTTTATAACAATAAGCTGCAGCATATCTATGAACCCGGTGAATTCCGGCTTTTTGTCGGTGGCGATTCCCACAATGTTAAGGAAATACCGTTCAGCCTTATAGCGGGTCGGTAGTGGAATAATTGTACCTATATTTGTTCCACTACTAATCGACCTATGCGTGGAATAAAGAACATCATTTTCGACCTCGGCGGGGTTATTATCAATTTAGACAACCAGCGTACGACAGATGCTTTTGTCGCGCTGGGGCTGAAGAATATCCGGGAATATTTCGGTCATGGCCATGCCGCCTCATTTTTCAAAGACTATGAAGTAGGCAGGATCACCGACCGGCAATTCATCGACGCCATCCGCGAGACCGGCGGGCTCACCGCTTCCGACCAGGCCATTATCGACAGCTGGAATGCTCTGTTGCTCGACTTTCCGCCGGAACGGATCGGGCTGCTGAAACAGCTCAAGAAGAATTACCGCATCTTTCTTTTCAGCAATACCAACGCGCTTCACCTGGCGGCATTGCGGGGCATCTATACCCGGACCTTCGGGTCGGGGTCACTCGAAGACCTGTTTGAAAACACGTATTATTCTCACCTGCTGGGAATGCGTAAGCCCGACAAGGCTTCGTATGAGTATATCCTTCGGGAGAACGGGCTCGAAGGGCGGGAGACCCTGTTCGTGGATGACGCGATCATCAATGTGGAAGGGGCGGAGCAGGCGGGGCTGAAGGGGTTATTTCTGCGGCCTGGAATAAGCTTGCTGGATTTTCAGTGGTAGGCTAGTCTTTAATTTCCTCAAAGTCGATATAATCCCCTACCGGCGGATTCTGCGTGGGCCGCTCCGGCCCAGAAGGCCTGGCTTGCTGCTGCCGCATCCCCTGTTGCTCGTGCATAGATCCCTGGGCGTCCTGCATATTCCTGAACTGCTGGCGCACATGACGGGTCGTCCGGGCCACGGGTACGATGAAATTGAACACGAACCGGTACAGCAGGTAGAAAACGATCGCCAGGAAAAATATCTCAGATAAAGCCATAAGTATATTACCCGCTAAGGTAGGAAAAGGTTTGAAAAAAGCCTGTTAAAGCCGCCGGAGCCGCTGGAAGCGGCTCGCCCGAAGGGCAGATATTCATTTCTTGAAAACTCTGGTTGTCAACCAGTTGAGGCCATCACCCAGTTTCTCCGCGAGAATATCACCCAGTTTAAGCAGGATGTTTTGCAGCTTCTCGTTCTGCAGCGCGACATCCAGCAGCCGCAGACCGGTCACCTGCTCATCGTCCTCGATCCTGCGGGGAAGCAGGGAGCGAACAAACATACTTCCGGAGTGTTGTTGAAAGTAATTGAAATTGTCGTCGATCTTTTCTTCCAGTTGTTTTGCTTTTACCCGCAGCCGCCGGATCTCCTGATCGAGGGCGTCCATACTGCGATCTGCTTTGCTACGCTTGGGCATTGTCTTCCTCCTCTTCTTTGGATTTTTGGATAACGCTGTGAATCACAGGATTTACGAATAGAACTTTGCGAAAGATGGCAAGCAGGACGAAGACCACCAGGATCATCAGGGTCACCAGGCCAAACCCTTTGAAATAGCTGTGAAAGAGTTCGGAGAACCAGAAGGCCGTCATCATCCCGCCGAAAAGCAGGAAAAGGAAGGCCAGGAACAGGGACAGGAGGATCCAGGCAAAATATCCCGCCGATCGGGCAAAAAGGCGAAGGCTTTGCAGCCGGTAGATCTCCAGGCGGGTCTCTAAGTATTCCTTTATCAGCGTTTTATTTTCAGCAAAGAAGGATCCTAAATTATCGGGCTGCGGCATGCGCTTTCTTTTCTTAAAAGTAAAAATATTTGGGCAAAGGCATGAAATTATCATAGCTTTGCAACAGCTAAAAAGAAACAAGAGAAGGGAACGGGATCGTTCCCTTCTTCTTTTCTCGGGCAAGGAGGAATTGGACATGGTCAACGAAACTGTAAAAGCCGTAGAAAAATTGGTGCAGGCCCTTTTGGCCGGGGAACCCGGTTATTTCCTGGTGGACGTCCGGATCAAGCCAACCAACAACGTAAAAGTGTATATCGATGGCGATCAGGGGATTTCCATTGAAAAATGCGTACAATACAATCGCGCCCTCTATAAGAAGCTCGAGGAGTCGGGGCTGTTCCCGGCAGGTGATTTTTCCCTCGAGGTGTCTTCGCCCGGGCTCGACGAACCCCTGAAGCTGCTGCGGCAGTACAGGAAGAATATCGGCCGCCAGGTGGAACTGGTGCTGCAGGATGGCTCCAAAAAGGAAGGCCGGCTGCTGGAAGTGAGCGAGGACGGCATTATCGTCGAAGAGGTCAGGGGAAAGAACAAGAAAAAAGAAGTGATCAACCATACTTTTTTATTCGATAACATAAAAACAACAAAAATTCAAGTAGTTTTCTAGAGCTTTAAATTCAGTGCTATGGCAAGTATCAATTTGATTGAAGCCTTCCAGGACTTTAAGGAAGCCGAAAATATCGATCGCCCCACCATGATGAAGGTGGTTGAGGACGTGTTCAAAACTTTGTTGCGGAAGAAGTACGGAAGCGACGAGAATTTTGACGTAATTGTGAATGCGGAAAAGGGTGACCTGGAGATCATGCGGCGCCGGACCATCGTGGAAGATGGCTCGGTGAACGATCCCCTGGCGGAGATTGCTTATAGCGATGCGACCAGGATCGAGCCTGACTACGAAGTAGGGGAGGAGTTGTATGAGGAAGTGGAGATCCTTGATTTCGGCCGTCGTGCCATCCTGGCCGCCAAGCAAACGCTGGCCAGCCGGATCGGCGATCTGAAGAAGAACGTACTTGTAAAAAAATATTCCGAGCGGGTTGGGGAGATCGTCAGCGCAGAGGTCTACCAGGTGTGGAAGAAGGAGATCCTCCTGCTCGACGAGGACGGCAGCGAGCTGATCCTGCCCAAGTCGGAACAGATTCCCCAGGATTACTTCAAGAAGGGGGAGAATATCCGTGCCGTGGTCAAGAAGGTGGAATTGAAGAACAATTCGCCGGTGATCATCCTGTCGAGAACCAGCCCCGACTTCCTGGCGAAGTTGCTCGAGATCGAGGTGCCGGAGATCTTCGACGGGCTGATCGTGATCAAAAAGATCGTCCGTGAGCCGGGCGAAAGGGCAAAGGTTGCCGTAGAATCCTATGACGACCGCATCGACCCGGTTGGCGCCTGCGTAGGGATGAAGGGAAGCCGTATCCATGGCATCGTCCGCGAGCTGAAGAACGAAAATATCGACGTCATCAACTGGACCAATAACACCCAGTTGCTGATCCAACGTTCGCTGACACCCTCCCGGATCACAAATATGGAGCTGAACAGCGAAAAGTCGCATGCGAATGTCTATTTAAAGCCGGACCAGGTCTCCCTGGCCATCGGCCGTAAGGGCGTCAATATCAAATTGGCCCAGGAATTGACAGGATATACGATCGACGTATTCCGCGATAACGAGGGAGAGCCCGAAGAATTCGACATCGACCTGGAAGAATTCAGCGATGAAATAGAAACATGGGTCATCGATGAACTCAAACGTATCGGTTGCGATACGGCCCGCAGCGTCCTCGAACTCACCGCCGAAGAGCTGGAAAGAAGAACGGATCTCGAACGGGAGACCATCGACGAGGTGAGAAGGGTGCTGAAAGAAGAGTTTGACAAGGGATAGAATAGAGCCACCGGACTTGGCCAGAGAATATAAATAGTCCTATTTTTGAAGCAAATATGGCAGAAACTACGACATTACGCTTAATGGCTGCCGCCAAGGAGTTCAACATCGGGAAAGACACCCTGGTGGACTTCCTGGTGGGCAAAGGATTCAGTGGGGATGACCTGCGGGGGAATGCAAAGCTCTCCGATGAGATGTATCGTTCCCTGCAGCAGGAATTCCAGGGAGATAAAGTCGCTAAGATAAAGAGCGACCAGATCGACCTGCCCAAGGGAAGCCTTGAAGCAAAGAAGAAGAAAGAAGAGGAAAGTACGCAGCAACCGCAGGTGTCTCCCTTTAAGAAGGAGGCGCCGCCTGTAGTAAAGAAGGCGAAGGAAGAGGCCCCGCCTCCCGTTGTCGTGGAAGAGAAGCCCGTAGTAGCGGCGGCAATTCCAACGCCTGTTGGCGCCGTACCGAAGCCGGCGCCCGAGCCGGTAGCCGAAGAGCCCGAAGTCGTTAAGATCGAGGCGCCGGAGCTGGAAGGCCCGAAGGTGATCAACAAGATCGATCTTTCGGCCATCGATTCGTCCACCCGCCCCAAGAAGGTCGGTAAGAAAGGCCCGGAAAAGGAAACGCCCGCGGAACCGGTTGCCGAAGAAGCGGCGCCCGAACCGCAGCCTGTTGCCCAGGCGGCGCCCCCCGTGGCAGAGCCGGCCGCGCCCGTAAAGGCAGAGCCGGAATACGAAGCCGTCCAGGAAGAGGCCGAGCCGGCGAAGCACGAAGAAGAGCCGGCGGCGGATGAGCAGGAGGCGCCTCCCATGATCGAGAATATCAAGGCCGACAAGCTCGAAGGTCCCAAGATCCTTGGGAAGATCGAGTTGCCGGTCAACAACGATACCCGGCCGAAGCAGCCTTCCGAAGAAAAGCGGAAGCGCAAGCGGATCCCGATCGAAAAGAAGGATCATCAGCACGGTGGCGGTGGCGGCCAGCAGCAGGGTGGCGGCGGAAGGCCCCACGGCGGCGGACAGCATACCGGCGGCGGAAATACCCGCCCGCCGGGACAGGGCCGTATCCCCATCCAGCGGAATACCGGCGGTGGACGCGGCCCGGGCCAGGGCGGACACGGTCATGGCCATGGCGGTCAGGGCGGCGGCAATCGCCGGCAGGATCCCCGGCATGCTCCCCGTGAAGCAAAAGAGATCGACAAAAAGGAGATCCAGGAGAAGATCCGGCAGACCCAGGCCAAACTGGCCGGCGCCGGTGGCCGCGGAAAGAGTCTCAAAGCGAAATATCGCCGCGCCAAGCGCGACGAAATGGCCGAGCAGGCTGCCGGAGAGGAGATGCTCGACAGCCGGCTGCAGGTGACCGAGTTCATCAGCGTCAGCGAACTGGCCAACCTGATGGATGTAAGTTATGCCGAAGTGATCGGCAAGTGTATGAGCCTGGGGATGATGGTTTCCATCAACCAGCGGCTGGAAGCAGATGTCATCGAGCTGGTAGCCGGAGAATTCGGCTATACCGTCGAGTTCATCGGCATCGACGACGCCGCGGAAATGGAGGAAGAGGAAGAAGAGGACGATCCCGAAGATATGGTCTCCCGTTCGCCGGTCGTGACGATCATGGGTCACGTCGACCATGGTAAGACCTCCTTGCTCGACTACATCCGCAGCGCCAATGTGGTCGCCGGCGAGGCCGGCGGCATTACCCAGCATATCGGCGCCTACCAGGTGACGACCACGGCCGGGAAGAAGATAACCTTCCTCGATACCCCGGGTCACGAAGCCTTTACCGCAATGCGTGCGCGTGGTGCAAAAGCGGCCGACGTTGCGGTGATCGTCGTGGCTGCCGACGATGCCGTTATGCCTCAAACAAAGGAAGCGATCTCCCACGCCCAGGCCGCCGGTCTGCCGATGGTGTTCGCCATCAATAAGATCGACAAAGACGGGGCAAACCCGGAAAAGATCAAGGAACAATTGGCAGGGATGAATATTCTTGTGGAAGATTGGGGGGGAAAGTTCCAATCGCAGGAGATCTCGGCAAAAAAAGGACTGAACGTCGACACCTTGCTGGAGAAAATAGGATTGGAAGCAGAGTTGCTGGATCTGAAAGCCAACCCGGAACGCGAAGCCTCCGGAAGCGTTATCGAAGCCTCGCTTGATAAGGGCCGCGGATATGTAGCTACGGTATTGGTGCAGAATGGAACCCTCCGCAATGGAGACCTGGTCGTCTCCGGACAATATTTCGGCCGGGTAAAGGCCATGTTCAACGAACGGAACAAACGCATTGAGGACGCGCCTCCATCTTCGCCAGTCCTGCTCCTGGGCCTCAACGGGGCACCGCAGGCCGGGGAAAAGTTCAAGGTCTACGAAGACGAAAGCGAGGCCAAGGAAGTGGCGAACAAACGCGCCCAGATCCTCCGCGAACAGGGTATCCGCACCAAGAAGCATATCACCCTGGACGAGATCGGCCGCCGTCTTGCCCTCGGCAACTTCAAAGAGCTTAACCTCATCATCAAAGGGGACGTGGACGGTTCCGTGGAAGCCCTCAGCGACTCGCTGCAAAAGCTGTCCACCGAAGAGATCGCCGTACGGGTCGTGCACAAGGCCGTGGGCGCCATCACCGAGAGCGATGTCCTGCTGGCCACCGCCTCCGATGCCGTCATCGTCGGCTTCAACGTCCGGCCTTCTACGCAGGCTTCCCGCCTCGCGGAGAACGAAGGCGTGGAACTCAAGACCTACTCTATCATCTATAACGCCATCGAAGAGGTCAAGAGCGCCATGGAAGGCCTGCTGGAACCCAAGGTCGTGGAAAAGGTCGTGGCCAACGTCGAGGTCCGCAACGTCTTCAAATTCGACAAGGCGACCGTTGCCGGCTGCTATGTCCTCGAAGGCAAGATCTTCCGCAACTCGAAGATCCGCCTCGTTCGCGACGGCATCGTGATCTATCCCGTCGGCGAAGGCGCCACCGCCGAGCTGGCTTCCCTGAAACGCTTCAAGGACGATGTGAAGGAAGTTCCCTCGAGCATGGAATGCGGTCTCACCATCAAGAACTATAACGACATCCGCGTCGGCGATATCGTAGAAGCCTACGAAGAAGAAGAAGTAAAGCGCACGCTGTAATCTTTTGTTAAATACCCCCATCCGGGGGTATTTAACATTTTATCCATTTTAAATTTACGGGGCGGGCCGGTGGCCCGTCGGCCGAAGGCCAAAAATCAGACTCATGCTACGCAAACTCGTCATACCCGCACTACTGCTTTTGATCACCGCTTCTGCATTTGCGCAGGAAAAAGTGGTTGCCGATAAGATCGCCGGTATCGTCGGCGACAAGATCATCCTGAGGTCCGATCTCATCACCGCCCTCGCGGATATGCAGCGCAATAACAACGGCCAGGAGGTAAAAGGGGTAGACGAATGTAGCATCCTCGACAATATGTTGATCCAAAAAGCACTGGTGCTCCAGGCCGAGAAGGACTCCCTCCCCGTCAGTGACGAGGAAGTGGAGGCGGAAGTGGATCAGCGCATCCGGTACTTCATCAACATGTATGGCGGTAAGGAAGCCTTTGAGCAGATCGCCCAGCGGACCGTCTACCAGGCCAAGATGGACTTCATGCAACCGATCCGCGAACAACGGCTGGCAGACGCGATGCGCAGAAGAATAGTGGAAGGAATGACCGTCACGCCTACGGAAGTAAAAGAATATTTCGACAAGATCCCGGAGGACAAACGCATCTTTTACGAATCCGAAATGCAGCTCAGCCAGATCGT
>Ga0105239_10000128_pt1 | contig 107095 bp, 85 predicted proteins | sample KBSC44metaG_FD_92761 | JGI IMG/M metagenome (GOLD analysis project Ga0105239, IMG submission 92761) | Corn rhizosphere microbial communities from Kellogg Biological Station, Michigan, USA - KBS C4-4 metaG | ecosystem: Host-associated > Plants > Roots > Rhizosphere > Soil | place: Michigan, USA... | reverse complement strand
GCGGCATAAGGCCGGCCGCAGCCATTGGGACAGCCGGTCATCCGGATGATGATCTCCTCCTGGGTTATTTCATGACCGGCCATCAGCCTCTCGATATGCGTGATCAGGCTGGGCAGGTAGCGCTGCGACTCTGCCAGCGCCAGTCCACAGGTAGGCAGGGCCACACAGGCGATGGAATTTTTCCTGATCGCCGAGGCAGCCTCGGTATGCCCGGTAAGTCCGTACTTTTCCAGAATGGCGTTGACCGCATTCTTATCCTTCTTCTTCACATCGGCAACGATGATCTTCTGGTTGACCGTAAACCGGAAATTCGCTTTGCCGGTCCCGGCGACCTCCAGCAGGGCGGTCTTCACCGGCACGGCCTCATCAACGACCCGGCCGTTCTCCACAAAAAGGGTATAGTGCCAGAGACCCTTGTGGTCCTGCTGCCAGCCATACCGCTCGGTACGGTCGTTGAAGGCATAAGGCCGCGGGTGCTCCAGCGGGAAGCCGACGCGTTTCTCCAACTCCTGCCGGTACCACTCGGCCCCATATTTGTCGAGGGTGTATTTCAGCCGGGCCAGTTTCCGGTCGCTGCGGTTGCCATAATCACGCTGAATGGTGACGACCTCGTAAATGGCCTTGAAGAGCCGCTCGTCGCCTCCATCAACCGGCACAAACGCGATGACGCTCGCCAGCCGGGGATAGGTATCGGGATTCCCGTGCGTGGCCCCGAGACCGCCGCCGATGGCGATATTGAAACCCTTCAGCCGATCGTCCTCGATAATGGCGATCAGCCCGAGATCGTTGGTCAGCACATCGACATCGTTATTCGGCGGTATGGCGAGCCCGATCTTGAACTTCCTCGGCAGATACCGATCCTGGTACAGATCGTCCTCTTCGGTTTTATCACTGATCCGTTCCTCGTCGAGCCATACTTCATACCAGGCACGCGTCTTCGGCAGCAGGAAGGTGCTGATCTTCGCCGCATAGGCATGCACCTGTTCGTGTAGCGGGGACTGCTGCGGATTGGCCGTGCTGGTCACGTTGCGGTTGACGTCGCCACAAGCGGCGATGGAGTCCAGCGACACCGCATTGAAGGCCGCCATCGTCGGCTTGACCACGCTCTTCAGGATGCCATGGAGCTGGATCGTCTGCCGGGTCGTGATCTTGATAACGCCGGTGGAGTACTGTCCGGCAATATGGTGGATGGCGATCCATTGACTGGGGGTAAGGAGCCCGCCGGGGATGCGCAGGCGGACCATAAAGGAATACAGTCGCTCGAGCTTTTTCTCCGCCCGTTCTTCACGGCGGTCGCGGTCGTCCTGCAGGTACATCCCATGGAACTTCACCAGGGCCTGATCGTCCTCGGCAATGGCGCCGGTGAGCTCGTCCTGCAGGCCTTCCTTGAGGGTGCCGCGCAACCCGTCGCTTTTTTGCTTGATCCGCTCTGTCGCCGATAAATTCTTGGATTCGCTTATAATCTTTGTGTCGCTCATATTAATAGACATCTTTTGCCAGACGCCCCGATTCTTTTAATTCTGCCAAATAGGTTTCTGCCTGCGCCGCGTTCTTCCCTCCTTCCTGCTGAATGATACTCAGTAGGGTGTTCTCCACATCCACGCTCATCGGCTCCTTGGCGCCGCAGATGTAAACATGGGCGCCGCTCTCCAACCAATGATACAGCTCCGCCGAATGCTTTTGCATCTTATGCTGAACATAGACTTTTTCCTTCTGATCGCGGGAGAAAGCGGTATGGATACGCGTCAGTACACCCGTCTTTACCCAATCCTGCATCTCGGTCTGGTAGAGGAAGTCGGTGGTGAAATGCTGGTCGCCGAAGAAGAGCCAGTTCTTGCCCGATGCACCCTTGCTGTCGCGCTCGGCGAGGAAGGAGCGGAAGGGAGCGATGCCGGTCCCCGGCCCGATCATGATCAGATCGTTGTCTTCGGCGGGCAGGCGGAACTGGGTGTTGCGATGTATGTAGAACTCGACGGTGTCTCCCGCTTTCAATTGCGAAAGTCCATCCGAGCAGAGGCCGAATCGGACATCCCCATTGACGAGGAAGTTATCCCGCGCCACCGTGAGATGGATCTCGCCGGGATGGGCCTCGGGCGATGAGGAGATGGAATACAGCCTGGGAGCGATCGGTTCGAGGATGCCGACGACGGCATGGAACTGATCGGTATCTTTTACCGGGTAGATCTTCAGCAGATCGAGCAACCCGATCTTCGTTTCGGGGATCTCCTGTTTGACGATACCTGCATATTTCCGGACGACGCGTTCGGGCAGGTAGACGATATTCAGCTTTCGGTGCAGCAGGTGTTGCAGGGGATGCTCTTCAGTGCGGTGAAGCAACCTTTTGCCCGCATCCGCTCCGGTGAGCCCGATAATGGCTTCCACGAGGACGAGGGGATTGGCAGGGACAATGCCGAGGGAGTCGCCGGGCTGGTAGTCTACGTCTTCGGCGGCGATCTCGATGTGATGGGTCTGTTTGGCGCTTCCCCGGTCGTTCAAATTGATATTCGCCAGTACGGTTCCCACCCAGGTCTTCTTACCCGTGTGAGACTTAAGCGCAGGTGCCGCCGTGGTCGCTGCCACGGGCGTGGCGGCGGCCGCAGGCGCATTCAATTGCTGCAGGACAGAATCGATCCACGCATTGGCCTCCGACTCATAATCGGTATCGCACTTGCGCAAGGTCAAAAGCCGTTGTCCGCCCATCTTGTGCAACTGCTGATCGACATCTTCGCCCGCCTTGCAGAACAAGGGGTAAGAAGTGTCGCCAAGGGCAAGCACCCCGTATTTGAGCCTTTCGAGCTTCAACTCTCCCTGGTGGATATGATCATAGAATTTCTTCGCGGCGGCCGGTGGTTCGCCGTCTCCCTGGGTACTGATCACGGCAAAGAAATATTCCTCCTTCGACAGATCCCCCAGCCGGTATTGCTCGAGCCCGACGAGTTTTGCCTGGATACCCTTCTTCTTTGCGCGGGCCGCAAGATCGGTCGCCAGCTTCTTGGAGTTACCGGTCTCGGTTCCGTAAGCGACGGTGATCTTGGGGAGACTGGCGGCGGCTACGGCCGGTGCAGCAGCCGGGTGTTGCTCAGGCTTTGCCTGCGCGACAACCCCAGCCAAATAGCCACTTAGCCAAATCAATTCTTCCCGCGACGAACCTGCAATCAACTCCTGCATCAATGTCATTTTCGGCGTATTCAGCATACTGCAATATTTTTAGTGATAGGAGGAAAGTATAATTCCTTACTGCGGCTGTTGGCCAGCCATTGAAAGGAGGAATGCAAGGCTGCAACGCGGCCGATGATGATCAGCGTTGGTGACGCATACCGGGTACCTGCGGCAGAAGCCTTGTATTCCTGCACCGGCCAGGAATGAACCCGTTGCATCGGCGTCGTCGCCTGCTCGATCACTGCCACCCACCGATCGGATGCAATGCCGCTCTCGACGAGTTGTGAAACGATCTCATCCAGCGGCGCGGAAGACATATACAACACCAGCGTATCCTCGGTCTGCGCCAGGTCGCGCCACCAGGAAACATCGGCAACCGGCCGGCAACCGGTCAAAAAACGCACGGCCGTGGAATACCCTCTCGCCGTCAGCGGAATACCCGCATAGGCAGCGGCGCCCAGCGCAGCGGTGACACCCGGCACGATCTCATACGGTATCCCGTTTTGCGTCAGCGCTTCCAGTTCATCCAGTACATTTGAGAAGATGGAGACATCACCGCCCTTGAGCCGAACCACCAGCCGGCCTTCGAGGGCATGGGCGACCAGCAGATCGTTGATCTCGCTCTGCGGCGTCGATCCCTCTTTACCGCATTGCTTCCCCACGGGAATGACGATCGCCTCGGGCCGCACATACCCGGAAACGATCTCCGGGCTCACCAGCCGGTCCACCACCACGACATCCGCCCGTTGCAGCCAGCGAAGCGTCTTCAGCGTCAGCAGTTCCGGATCCCCCGGCCCGGCGCCGGCGAGGATCACTTTTCCGATATGGATGGATTGTATATTCATATTATTGCACCATGCAGGCGCCTACCGTTACAAAGCTTGTTTCATCGATAAGAATGGCTCCGCCACCAGCCGGCAGATCCTTATAGCCGTCGACCGGCAGGGGGGCGGCGGTCCTGATCCTCACCTTTACGATATCATTCAACCCGGCCTGCCCCGGCCCCAGTTGTTTTTCCAGCGTGTTGACGTCGAGCCGGTATTCGATCTCCCGTACGACACTCCGCACATTACGGCTGCCTACCTGCAGAAGATACTTATTCCCCGGCACCAGCGCCTTGCTGTCCATCCAGCAAAGCAGGACATCGAACTCCTGCTCTACCCGCGGCGCCTGCGCGCCGGTGACAAGAAGATCCCCGCGGCTGATATCGATATCGTCCTCCAGTTGCAGCACAACGCTTTGCGGCGCGAAGGCTTCCTCTACTTCCTTCCCGGCCAGCTCGATCGACCTGATCCGGCTCTTCAACCCCGCCGGCAGGATGCTCACGACATCCCCTTTCCGATAGATGCCGCTCGTGATCTTCCCCGCATAACCCCGGTAATCGTGATGTTCCTCGGTCTGCGGCCGGATCACGTACTGTACGCTGAAACGGCCACGCTCCAGATCGACATCGTCTTCCACCCGCACCGTCTCTAACAGCTCCAGCAGGGTAGGACCCTCGTACCAGGAAAGAGCGGCCGAACGATCCACGATATTATCCCCCTTCAGGGCGCTCACCGGCACATAGGTCACTTCTTTCAAACCGAGCGTCCGCGCGATCTCGGCATAGTCGATAAGAATATTATTGTATCGATCCTGTGAATAATCGACGAGGTCCATTTTGTTGATCGCAACGACGACATGCGGGATATTCAGCAACGAGGCGATGATCGAGTGCCGCCGGGTCTGCTCGACCACGCCGTTACGGGCGTCGATCAGGATGATGATCAGGCTGGCGTTTGAAGCTCCTGTCACCATATTCCGCGTATACTGGATATGCCCTGGAGCATCCGCGATGATGAACTTCCGCCGCGGCGTTGAAAAATATTTATAGGCGACATCGATCGTGATGCCCTGCTCCCGCTCTGCCCGCAATCCATCCGTCAGCAAAGCCAGATCGATCTCTCCGTCTTCCTTGTTCTTGCTCTGCTTCTCCAGCGCCTCCAGTTGGTCCGCAAGAATGCTCTTGCTATCATAGAGCAACCGGCCGATGAGCGTGCTCTTGCCGTCATCTACACTGCCTGCGGTGATAAATCTGAGTAGGTCCATTGTGCTATTTTTAGAAATAACCGTTTTTCTTTCTATCCTCCATCGCCGCCTCCGATACCTTGTCGTCGATCCGCGTCTCTCCCCGCTCCGAGGTTCGGGTCGCCGTGATCTCGCGAATGATATCGTCGATGACCGAAGCAGACGATTCGACAGCCGCGGTACAGGTCATATCCCCGACAGTCCGGTATCGAACCTGCCTGCGCTGGACCCGGTCCGAAGCATCCAGCCGGATGAACGGCGAAACAGCCACCCACTGACCTTCATAATCGATCACCTCCCGCTCATGAGAGAAATAGATCGAAGGCAGGGCGATATTCTCCCGGCGGATGTAATTCCAGATATCCAGCTCCGTCCAGTTGCTGATGGGAAATACCCGGACATTCTCTCCCTTCCGGATACGGCCGTTGTAGATGTTCCACAGTTCGGGTCGTTGACTTTTTGGATCCCAGCCCCCGAATTCATCACGAATGGAGAAGATGCGTTCCTTGGCCCGGGCTTTCTCTTCGTCCCGGCGAGCGCCGCCGATACAGGCGTCGAATCCAAACTCCTCGATGGTGTCCAACAGCGTATAGGCCTGCAGGGCATTCCGGCTCGAGAACTTGCCTCCCGGCTCGGTCAGCTGCCGCCGCTGGATGGTGTCTTCCACCTTCCTTACGATCAGCTTCTCGCCGATCTGCGCAGCCAGCCGGTCGCGGAACTCCAACGCCTCGGGGAAATTATGACCGGTGTCGATGTGCACCAGCGGAAAGGGAAATTTACCGGGGCGAAACGCCTTCAACGCCAGGTGGACCAGCGTAATGGAGTCTTTCCCACCGCTGAACAACAGCGCCGGTCTTTCGAACTGTCCCGCCACTTCCCGGAAGACATGGATGGATTCCGACTCGAGCTGGTCGAGATAATCTAACCGGTATTTCGATTCTGTACTCATACAAATTTTTTATGACGCGTGTAAACCGCACTCTTTTTTGCTATTATCCTCCCACCACCAGCGACCGGCCCGGAAATCCTCCCCGGCCCTGACCGCCCTTGTACAGGGCTGACACCCGATGCTGACAAATCCCTTGTCATGCAGCGGGTTGTAGGGAATGTCCTTTTTATCGATATACTCTCTTACCGCGGTGGTATCCCAGTGCAGCAGGGGGTTATATTTCAGTATCTTATTGCCTTCATCCCATTCGAGCGCCGAATGGTCCTTCCGCTCGGGCGAATGCTCGGCCCGCAGCCCGGTCACCCATACCGCCTGCCCCTTCAACGCCCGCTTCAGCGGCTCCACCTTCCGGATATAGCAGCACTCCTTGCGATTCTCCACGGAGGCATAGAAAGCGTTCGGCCCTTTCTCGTCCAGGTAACGCTCCAGTAATTGTCTATCAGGGTAGTAGGCTTTTACTTTCGTCGCATATTTGTCGTTGGTGCCGCTCCAGACGGAATAGGTCTCCGGGAACAACCTGCCGGTATCGAGGGTGAAAATGGACACCGGCAGCCCTGCGGAGAGGATATGATGCGCAATGACCTGGTCCTCGATGCTGAAACTGGTGGAGAACACGACCTGACCCGGGAACCGGGCGACAAGCCGGGCAAGGGCCTCGCCGATCGACAGCCCCTCTATTAGCCCACTAATTGAGTGGAGTATTTGAGTAGCCGTTTGAGTTGTATCTATTTGGGTGTCCATTAATCGTGGTGGTGGTTGATTCTGGAAATGGGCCTGTGGCAGGCGGAAGTGCAGATGGTTGGAGATCAACAGCAACAGCAGCAACAACAGGACTTGTTGTTGGAGGCGTAGGAGAGATACAGAGTGCAGGATGAATGCGTTGTCATGCTATTGTCTACCATTGTTGTGGACAAAGATAGGGGGTTTCACGAAAAAAGCGGCTTTTCCAGCCGCTTTTTTTTATTTTATAAGAATTTTTTGTACGGTCGTGCCGCTGTCCATCTCGACCCATAGGAAATAGATACCCGTCGCCACGGCCCCGATATGCAGCGTATTGAGGGTGCCGCGCAGCTCCTGCGACAAAATGACCTTTCCGGAAATGTCGACCAGCCGGACTCTCCGGATATTGGTGGAAGTATTGACATGAATGAGCGCGCGGTGTACGGGGTTTGGCCAGATACTGACGCCACCCGAGGGTCCCTGCACGCTGCGGATCGGCGAATACACATGGCTCCCATTCTGCTGCACCAACCTTAACCGGTAATAGTTGATCCCGGTATCCAGATGTGGATCGGTGTAACGATAGTTATGCACACCCCCCCCGTTGGCCGCCGCCGCAACCGAATCGAGGGTCGTAAAATGAACGCTGTCGTCGCTCTTCTCGATGACAAAGCGGCTCAGCCCATATGCCTCGGTGGTGCTCCACTGCAATAGCCCATCGCCGTTCGCATTCTCGGCCGTGAAGCTGAGGGTCATACCCGGGATATAAGCGCTGTCGGCCGGAGCGACGGGATTTATCCAGAACTCCGAGAAGCCTGTCACCGGATATTCCGCATAATAGCCGTTGTCGTTCGGGATGATGCTGACGCCGGCATGCGGGGCATGAAATTGCGTCACTCCAAGGGTGTCATTGACAAAGGTGCTGTCTTCTTGCGCCGCTACCAGCCCGGAGAACTGGGTGACGCCGGATTGGTAGGCATCGGCGATGGTCGTACAGGCCGTGCAGCCCGTGGCATTCATCAGCCGGACCGCCTCGCTGTCGGTGAAATATAGGCGAACATCGACATTGCTGTCGGGCTGGATAGCAGGTTGGATCACGATATTCCGGTCCAGATAATATTGACTCGTATCATGGCGTACGGTCCCGGTGTTGTTGAAGAACACCTTCACGGTCGTAGGACCGAGGGTCTGGCCATGGGGGTGGAGGGCTGCGACCCGATGTCCGCCAATGTCGAAATTGACCCAGGCATTGCCGCTGACAGGCAGGGTCAGGCTGTCGGCAGCACCCGTGGCATATATACTCACCTTGTCAAAGACATGGATGTCGTCGATGCCGATCCCTTCGTAGTCGACGCCGGGATCGCTGCTCATCACGATCCGGAAACGAACCCGCGTCCCATGCGAGGGGATATCGTAGCTGCTGGCATGCCATTTCGCATAGGACATCTGCCAGGCGTCGAACATCGGGTTGTCATACCAGTTGGTGCCGGAACCCACGGTACCGAGCCGGATCCAGTTCACCCCATCCTCAGTGTACTCCGCCCAGTGGAAATCACAGTTGCAGTCGTCCTCGGTCTGGAAGATGTGACTGAAAGAGAGGACGGGCCGGCTGAGCCCGCTGAGGTCGAAGCAGGGGCTATAGAGATAGGACTGCTCGTTGTCGTTGTAGTTGCCCGTCAGGCTGGTGAACCAGCCCCTGGAACCGTTGGCGGCCTTGTCGATGGTTTGTTTTGCGGGCGCGCCCCACTGCCAGCTGCTGTTGACGCCGCCGGAATACCATCCGCCATCGCTGCTCTCGAACCCTTCGAGATAGGGATATCCCGTGATCATCGGGGTAGTGTGCAGGATCACCGGGGAAAGCGTGTCATTGTTCGAATAGTTATCACCGGCAGAATGCACCCAGGCGGTGATGCGATATCCCTGGTAGGCCGACAGGTCCGCCGTTTGGGTGAAGCTGTAGACGAGCGAGTCGTTCGCGTTGATCGCCGGGATCGTCTCGGTCACCGTGACGCCGTTGACCGAATAGGTGACCGGAATATTGGTGATCGGAGCATTACTGTAATTTCGTACCCGGACACTGACGATGGAAGCGGCCGATGCACTACAGGTAGTGAGGAGATCGGGCGAGACAAGACTTCGCATGCCAATGTCGTTCAACGCCCGGGTGAGCGTGATGTCATCGAAAATATAACCGTCGTCGAGGCTTCCGTCCGCGACGACGCTGTTGGCGGAAGTATAGCCTTCCTCGCCGAACTTGACCTGGAAGCTGCTGCTCACGGTCTGCACGGGACTGGCGTTCTTCAGGGTCCCGGTGATATCGATGGCCGCTGAGCGTTGATAGAGACCCATATTGGCTCCCAGCGTATCGAGGATATAGACGGGGACCCAGGCCGACTGGTCATTGCCGCGGATCCATACCTTGTTGGCGCCCCGGACGGAGTCGTTGCCCTGGTTGCGATAATAGAAGTCCAGCCAGAGCTGGTCGCTCGCGCTATAGTTCGTAAGGTTGAACGTAGTGATCAGGCTGTCGCCGGTGGTGACGCCCATGTTGCGGACCTGGTCGAGGGTCACGCTCCGGTTACCGCTCCGCGCAAACCCGGTGTTGACAAAGGTCCTCGCACGGCCGTTGCTATTGCTGGCAAAGAAATCCGCGCGGTCGAGCCCGGTGAACCCGTGGGCCGGCGAGAAATAGGTGGCCGCGGCCGCCGACTCGAAGTCCTCCGTGAAGCTGGCGGTCAGGGTCAGCGGATCGTTGACCAGCTGCCTGATCACTGTCGTGAGGGTATCGTTGCCCAGCTGCGGATCGCCGGGATAGGAGACCCATACCTGAAGGGTATAGGCACCCGGCGCGGAGAGATCGGCCGTCTGTGTAAAGGTATAGTTGGCGGCGGCGCCGGCGGCGACGGTCGCGGAGTTCGTCTCATTCACCGGCGTACCGCCGTTGATGCTGTACGATAGCGTAAAAGAAGTGGCGCTGGGTATAGTACCAAGATTTTTCAACTCCACACGGATGGGTGTGGCATTGCTCAGTTGAGTGGAAGTGTACATCCTGCCTGTCGAAAGACCGATCAGCGAATCCACGGTATAATCGTTGTCCAGGGCGCTAAGGGCGCAGGCGCCGCCGGAAGGCGTAATGGGGAACGATACGGAACGCCGTCCGGGACTGCTGCCCAGCAGGCCGCGGACGCCGAACCAGTAGGTGCTGTCGCGGTTGAGGTTGCCTACCAGGTAGCTGGTGCCCGCTGTATTGCCGATGACCACCATGGTATCTCCTTTCAGCTGCATGATGTCATAACTGGTAGCGCTGGTCACGGCGGGCCAGGAGAGCCGGGCATAGCCCTGGCAGGGATTGGTGAGGGTGAGTGTGGGTTGGTTCAGCGACGTAAAGGGAAAAGGACTCATGCCGCTTAGGCCCGTACCGTTTCGGGTGATGCGGACCCGTCCCTGGGTGGTAGCCACGGGTGGAAAGACGATCCAGTGGGATACACGCGCCGTCGCCGGTATGTTATTTGAAAAGGTTGTCCATGTAGCGCCATTGTCTGTGGAATAGTCCAACGTAAAAGGATTGCTGCTGCCGTCGTTGGCCTCCCAGCGGACATATTCGTCGGTATTGGGCAGAAGTGTTTCTCCCCCATAAGGATATTGTACGATGATCGAGGCCGGCACGAATTGGTAAACGATCACATAGGGCTGCGGTCCCTCGGGAACGCTGGTGCCGGCGATCGTGACCTGGAAGCTTCCGGCAGCCGGATTATTGATGACCACCTGCTCGATATTGTTGAGATTGTCCACGCCTTCCACGGCGACGTCGCCGGTATGGGCTGGGTCGGGGTTGAGGATCAGCGGATGATGAACCGTCGAAGACGGGTCGGTGACCGTCAGATCGAGGTTGTTGACCAATGCGCTGGCAGAGAAGGGTGCGGCCGGGTAGTCCGCCCAGTAAAGCATCACCTTTACCTGCGCCATGCCCGCCGGTACCGTGATAGTGCCCGTTGCGTTGCTCCCATTGGCGAGGGAGCCGAACGAATATTGACCGGCCTCGAGCGATTTTACCGCGGCGAGTCCGTTCACCCGTCCGAAGCCATACTTGAAGTCGGGACCCGGGCTGCCGATATCGGTAGCCGTGTTACAGGCCAATGCCTTCAGCAAGGCGGCCGGGGCGTCGCTGCCGTAAAGCTGGCGATACCGTTGCTCGACCAGCGCAAGCGTGCCGGTGACGGTGGGGGAGGCCATGCTGGTGCCCCAACTCTGACCATAACCGTTATTGGGTGTGGTGGAGGTGATCGCATCGCCGCCGGCGGTAACCTCCGGCTTTATCCGGCCGTCAAGGGTGGGGCCGCAGCTGGAACCGGCATCGAGGATGTAGTTATTGTAATCGTCCAGGTTGCCGACCGTCAGGATATTCTTTCCCGACTGATACCCCGACTTCACCGTCGCATACTGGTTGAGATAAGGACTGCAGGTATATCCGCCGTCATTTCCCACGGCAAAAGTATGCAGCAGCCGCGGGTAGATCAGTGACAGCACGTCCGTATAGTATGCCAGTCCATCGTATTCCCCGTTGTACATACAACCGCCGGGATAGAACGTATAGGAGTTATTGGTCAGCACCATGTCATAGTCATTGACATAGGCGGCGGCATTGTGCAGGATATCGTCATAAAGCTGGCTGATGAGGGTCGCATGGGGAGCCATACCCTGGTATTGGGGACTGCGGATGCCTCCGCCGCCGACAGTTCCGGTGACATGGGTGCCATGATAGCCCGGCGGCTCGGGGTTCCGCTGGATCAGCCGCCCCGCAAAATCGATATGCGTGGAGGGATCGGAGTCATCCCCCACGCCGACCACGACGCCATCTCCCAGCAGCCTTCGCTCTGCGGGGGAACCGAGAGCGTCTGCGCCATGCGCCGCCCGGTTATTATAGTTCAGGGCGATAGGTTTGGTAGGCTGGATCGCCAGCGAGCTGACAAAAGGGAGCGCGGCCAGCCGGTCCAGGATCAGCGGATTGGGAGCGCGGACAAAGAGCATCCGCGGCGCCTGGATCTTGGTCGGCTCGATCACCGCCCCGGTGGCAAGGACCTCGCGGCGTAACTGCTCCTCGTTCACATCGCCATACCACGCGACGGCAACTAGCCGGTCGGGACTGCGTAATTCCGCTTCATTTTCGCGCAGCCGTTGCGAGATCTTCATCGATGCCGGCAGCCGGAACACCCCGCCGACGGAATATCGTTTCAGCTCGTCCGTGGAAAAGCTGTCGCGCAACTGCACGAGATAGCTGCCGTCGGCAATATAATCGTAAAGCCGGAAGCCGTCCCTCGCCATCTCCGCCCGAAGGCTCGAATCCGGCAGGTGGTCGAATTGCACAAGCCCGTAATAGTGTCCCTGGAAATGCGCGGTGCGCAACGAGTCGCGACGAAAACTGCCATCGGCAATATTGCGCCGGGTCTTCAGCAGCCCGTTCCGGAAATGGACCCCGGGGGTCACCCTTTTTATCCGCTGGGCATGGGTAACAAGCATGGGAAGCAGCAGGAGGAATAGCAGAAAAAGACGAAATCCGGTATTTATTGTTTTGGTTGTCACCGCCATTCAAAACGTAAATCCAATCCAAATATTTTATTTTTCATTATCTAAAAAATCCCTACTTTCCGTCCTACTTGTCGCAAAATGAACCAATTAACTGCCTCAAACCGCTCTCTTTCCCTCGATATCTTCCGGGGGATGACCATCTGCTTCATGATCATCGTCAATAACAATGGTGTCGAAGAACTCGCATTCTCCCCCTTGAAGCACGCTCATTGGAACGGGTTTACCCCCACGGACCTGGTATTTCCGTCCTTCCTGTTCGCCGTCGGCAATGCCATGAGCTTCGCCATGAAGAAGTTCGCGACGATGCCGACCAGCGCTGTGGTGGCAAAGATCCTCCGGCGCACCCTCCTGATCTTTTTGCTGGGGTACCTGATGTACTGGTTCCCTTTTTTCCATCATAATCCCGACGGGGGCTTGGCGCTGAATCCCATCGCCAATACCCGCATCATGGGGGTGCTGCAACGCATCGCCCTCTGCTATGGCATCGCCTCCCTGCTGATCTACTTCACGTCCACCCGGACCGTATGGGTCATCTCGGCATTGCTGCTGATCGGCTATTGGGTCGTCCTGGCCATCGCCCACGCACCCGGCGCCGGCCCCTTCGATATGGTCGGTAATGCCGGTTACCGCCTGGACATGTGGCTGCTGGGCGAACATCATATGTACCACGGCGAAGGTGTGGCCTTCGAACCCGAAGGATTCCTCAGCACCCTGCCGGGCATCGTAAATGTCGTCGCGGGCTATTATGCCGGGGTCTTTATCAGCAAGTACGGCAAGACCTATGAAGGGTTGACGAAGCTGTTGCTTTGGGGCGCCGGCTGCCTGTTTGCCGCTTATGTCCTCAACTTCTTTTTTCCCGTCAATAAAAAACTCTGGACCGACAGTTTCGTCTTCATCACGGTCGGCCTCGACCTCATCCTCCTGTCCTTCCTTATCTACTTCATTGAATTCCGCGAAAAAAAGACCTGGACCGGTTTTTTTTCGGTCTTCGGAAAGAATCCCCTGTTCATTTATCTGCTCTCGGAACTGCTGGCCGAAACGATCAACCTGATCACGGTGAGCGGCGACCGCGACCTGAAGGATTGGGTGAACGATTCATTCTACCAGCAACTTTTCCCGGGCGCCTTTGGCTCGCTGCTGTACTCGCTGACCTTTATGTTCATTTGTTGGATGGTGGGCTATATATTGGATAAAAAGAAAATTTATATTCGGGTGTGATTATGCCCCGGCGCCATTTTCTGTCTTATCTTGCGGCATGTACAAAGCTGTATTCCTCGATATGGACGGAACCCTGTTGAAGTCAGACCATTCCGTCAGCGACGAAACTATCCAAACGATCCACCACCTAACCAATAACGGCGTCGCGGTCATCCTGGTCTCGGCCCGGCCGATCAACGCCGTCCTGCCGACCTTCCGGCATATCGGTCTCCCCGCCACATCCCCGGTGATCACCCTCAACGGCAGCTATATCGTAGAGAATGACCAACCCATCTTCCAGGCGATGGTCGATCTGGATACCACCACCCGGGTTACCGAGGAAGTGCGACCCTTCAAGGCTACCATCGCCTATTACCTTCAGCGCGAATGGTTCTCCGAAAAAAAGGATGCCTGGACCGATCATGAGCAGAAGATCATGGACGTTCCCGTCGAAGTGGGCCCCATCGGCAGCCTGGTAAATGACTGGGCAGAAAGAAAGATCGGGCCCAACAAGATGATGGTCATGAGCGAACCCGATAATATCTCGCAGATTCAGAAACATCTTCGGTCGATCTACAACGGCCGGTTGAATATCTATCCCTCCAAGGCTACCTATCTCGAAGTGATGGATAGTCGCGGCTCCAAGGCCAATGCGGTGAAATTCGTCAGCGAACGGCTCGGCCTCTCGCCAAAAGAGATCATCGCCATGGGCGATAACTATAACGACGTCGAAATGATCCAGTTCGCCGGGGTAGGGGTTGCCATGGGCAATGCACCCGATGACATCAAGGCTGTAGCCGATCATGTCACGGACACGAATAACAACGATGGGGTGAGAAAGGCGATGGAGAAATTCTTCGGACTTGCGGACTAACCGTCCTTGGCGGTTATATAATTTCGTATAGCCGGGCCAGGTTGATCAGTTCGACCGTATTGGAGATCTTCAATTTGTCGAGGATGCGCGTCTTGTGCGTACCCACCGTCGACTTGTGCAGGCTGAGCGTGTTGGCGATCTCAGACACCGAGCTTCCCTTCAACATCTGCAGCACCACCTCGAATTCCCGGTCGGAAAGGTCCTCAAAGGGATTATCTTTCAGCTTCTTGGTCAGCTCACCGGAAAGGATCTCGGCAAGGTTGTCGCTGATATAGCGCTTTCCACCCAGCACTTTCTGGATGGCGTATTTGATCTCGGATTCTTTGGAGTATTTGTTGAGATAGCCGTGTGCGCCGATCTTCAAAAACCTTTTAGCAAAAAAAACTTCCTGGTTCATCGTGAAGATAATGATCTTCAAACCGGGGTATTCCTTCAGCAGGTAGGCCGTCAGGCTAAAGGATTCGGTGTGCGGCATATTGATGTCGAGGATCAGCAGATCGAAATGCGCGGACTTCATTTTCTTGATGACGGCCTCGCCGTCTTCGGCTTCGTCGATAGTAACATCCCTGATACAGCTATTGATCAGTAGTTTTAGCCCTGCCCTAACGATAGAATGGTCATCCGCGATTAAAATGTTCTGCATGTTCTTGTGTTGATCGAACTTGACCCAAATATAGAGGATAATGGTTATACTTTCATTTATTTTGGGCCTTGCTGACGATCCCGTCCCTGTATTTTTTCACCGTATCCGTCAGCTTGCGATACCGGGGAATGAGGGTATGGAGCAGAAGAATATCGACCGAAACGGAAAGAAAGATCAGGATCAACCACTTATACCAGTCATTGCGGCTCAGGGTCTCGGCTGCGCCAGAACTGATCCGGGCCAGCAGTCCTTCTACCCCGAAAAGAAGATAGAAGCCCGCCAACGCGCTTATAAATTTGAAGCTGAGGATGAATTTGTCCAGGACCGTCTCGAGTTTGTTCAGAAAGTTCAGCAGGGGCAATGCCAACAGGGTAGGGTAGTCGGCAAACAGAAGGAGGCGGATATGGAAATAAAGGGAACCGAGGAGCAGGACAAAAAGCGCCCCCTGGGGATAGAGCTCATTGCCTTGCGTGATCCATTCATGACGGAACTGCCAGGTATTGATCAGCCACAGGCCGGCGATCACCGCGATCCGGATGACGAGCTTTTTCCGGAGATAGAAGGCGTCCGACAAAGGATTCTTCACGACGATCTTTTCCAGGTCGGAAGACAGGACGGGCCGCTCCTCCATGGAGACCTCGGGAAAACTATTCCAATGTTGTAGCAGCTTCTTTAGCTCCATATCAGTTTTTCCTTTAAGTACGGGATGAAATTCTTTCTGGTCGTGTCCGGTTCCTTCTTACGGTTGAGATTCCGGCTTCCCAGCGTGATCCCGGTGAGACCGGCCATTTCTTCGGGGGCGACCTTTTCGAACTCCAGGAACAGCCTGAACTTCTCAAGATCGGAGACGCCCCCCATCGCTTCCCGAAAATTCGTCATACTCCGCTGATAGTCAGGAGACTTGAATTGGATGCTCCGATCCACGGCGGGTTCGAGTTCGAGGCTGATGGAATGTAGCGCCGCCATATTGATACAGGCCCGGAGAAGCATGGTCTGTTTGTCGTCGCTGTTGTCCTTGCGGGTGCGGATGTTCTGAGAAGCGGCGGCGATGATGTTGGTGAAGAGATGTTGGTGTTCCCTGTAATTATGGGCAAAAAGGCGGCAAATGGAATACACCCTTTTGTGCTGATGTTTTAACAGGGAACGGAGGTCCGTATCAGGGCCGTCCTTCTTTGTAGAATTGTTCATTTAGGTATGGATTTGGTGCTACAAGTTGCTCCGAAATCGCGATTCCGGATAACCGTAGGGTACCTATCAGTAACGAAAAAAGACCTCGTGTGGTATGGCAACACCCCCGGAAAGAACTTTACTAAGTGTTTTTACAGACGGACCTATCGAAAAAAAACTACTTCCAATTCATGCTTTTACTATAACGGAGAGAAACGCTAATTTTATACCTTGTCGCCGATTAGTGGCCGCTAGAAGTTCTTTAATGTCAGGCGAATAAAATTTACGCAATGAGCTATGTATCTCTTGAAAATTCAGAAAGTTTTCTGAAATGTTTTGAGGTGATCGCAGAAGACAAGTCTTGTATCGTATCGGATTCCGTGCTCTATTTTTCCGGGAAAACAGGCAAAGGCTTCCTAACGGCCGCCGGCATCAATACCGGCATCGAGGTGCTGGCTCTCAATGTTTCCATGCTCACGGATGATCTGACCATCCGCTTCCAGCCTTCCTCCGATGCTTCCTCCTATATCTTGCATTTCGATGAGATAGAAATTCCTGCTAAGGGGGATACCGATCTGCCTGTCAATAACATGAGCGGCGCCGAGAAAAGCCATTCCGCGGTTTCGATCGCCGATGCGGGCCGGGGTAAGACGATCGTCTATCCCCGTGAGCGGATCATCCGCAGCCTCGTCGTCCGCGTCCGCAAAAGCAGCCTCGACGACCTGATCAAGGATTTCGACGCCGGCACCATCGGCGCCATTCTTGATTCGCCCGAAGGCCCGGCCTCCCTGAGCTGGCCCATCACCTTCAAATACCGCCTCCTGCTGAACGATTTCATGACCGAGATCGTCCAGCACCCCTTCCGCGAGCTGTTCACCATCCGAAACGTATCGATGCTCATGGAGTATCTCCTCCAGCAGTTCTTCGTCATGCAAAAGCTTGCCGCCGAAGGGAATGGCCTTAGCTCCCAGGACACCCGCAGCCTGTCCCGGGTGGAGCAGCATCTGTGCTCGCATTACAAGAAGGAGTTCCCCGGCATCGAAAAGCTGTCCCGCATCTCGGCCATGAGCCCCACCAGCCTGAAGACAAAATTCAAAAGATATTACGGCGAGACCCTGTTCGGTTATTATCAGAAGAACAAGCTGGAGCATGCCCGGAAGCTGCTCGACAGCAAGATCCCGGTAAAGGTGGTGGCGACGGAGATCGGCTATTCCAACCCGTCCCATTTCACGCTGGCCTTTAAGAAGGAATATGGTTTTTCGCCCTGGCATTATCTGAATCCTCATTGAGGATACCCTACCGTTCTGACCCTTAACTCTAACCCCGCAAACAATGACTATGAAATTCCAGGATCCTGACCAGGAAAAGCCCACCAAGGCCCTGCAGGTATTGTCCTTACCGGTGGGCCTTCGCGCCGCCGTTCTGAAAGCAACCGTAGACCGGCAGGAAATTCCCCTCCCTGACTTCCACGAAGAAGGCTACACGATCAGTTTTATCAACTTCAAAGGCGATGTCCGCATCGGGACCGGCCATCGGCCCGGCGACAAGGAGCAGCCCGCCAGTCCCGGACTGGGCCTGATCAGCGCTGCCGGAAGACCCATGAGCTTCCGTACCGGCGCTTCGGTTTCCTTTGCCGCCCTGGTCCTGTTCGTTCCCAAAGTCTGGGTCCCGCTTTTTCTTGGCGCCAATACCCCCTTCCGTAAGCTCGAACAGCAGCTCGAAGAGGGGGCCAATATCATCACCTGCCGGCTCGGACGCAGACAGCTGTCCCAGCTCTCTTCGGCGCTGGCCGCCTCCGGCGACACGCCCCTGTTGGACCTGCAGAACAGCGCCCTGGCGCTGCTGGAATATTTCCTGTGCAACCGCCACAGGAGCCTGCTGGGCGTCAGCCCGACCTCCGACATCGAGAACGAGGACGACCTGAGCCTGATCCGGGAAGTGGAATCCTATATCTCGGAATACTACTGCTCCGATACGTTTACGGTCGATTCGATCCTGAAAAAGACCTACACCAGTTATCACCGGCTGAACTTTCTCTTCAAGTCCATCCATGGCATGACCATTTCGGAATATATCCGGAACAAGCGGATCGAGAAGTCCAAGGAGATGATCGCCGACAACGTCAAATCCATCAGCCAGATCGCCTATGAGATCGGGTATTCCAGCATCAGCAACTATATCCTGGCGTTCAAGAAGGTCTACCAGATCACACCGGGCAAGTACAAGAAACAGATCGATAATCTTGCTTAGGCCGGCGGTTCCAGCGGGATGCGGAGACTGACCATCGTGCCCGATCCATTGCCGGTGTCCACCGACAGCGTTCCGTCGAGGCGCCGGGTGAGATCGACGATGAATTGGTGACCCAGCTGGCTCCCGCTTTTCAGATTGTCCAGGTTTCCTTCGCCCCGGAAAGCCGCGGCCTGTTCCGGGCTCATGCCCCGGCCCGTATCGGCCACCGAGACCAGCAGATGCTGCCCATTCCGCCGCGCCTCGATCCGGATCTCCCCCTGGTGGGTGAATTTGTTGGCATTGTCCGTCAGGTTGCGGAGAATGGTGATCATCAGGTGCGGGTCAGACCGGACCTGCAGAGCCGGGTCGGCGTCGATAGAAAGCTTGTTGCCTTTCTGTAACACCTGTTCACCATAGAAGTCACGGATCTCCTCCAACAGCGGCCAAACAAAGAATAGTTGCTTACTTACTTTGAAATTGTCCTTCTGGCTGCTCACCCAGAGCAGGAAGTCTTCTGAGAAATTGAAGACATCCTGCGCCCCTTTCTTGACCCAGAAGGTGCGTAGCTTCAGCTCCGCCGCCGACAGACTTTCCTGGTTCTCGTGCAGGTCGCCGGCCAGCATCGTCAGAAAGCGCAACGGGGACCGAAGATCGTGGATCACCAGGGAGATCAGCTTTTCCCGCTGCTTATTGGTTCGGAGCAGGGCCTTTTCCGACTCCTGTAATTTCTTCTTCTTCTCGATCAGCTTCAGGCGCTGTCGTACGACCAGGATGACCAGCCCGAGCAGGGCCAGCAACATGAGCGTTGTGAACCAGGGGGTGCGGTAGAAATTCGGCGGGACGATAAGACTCCATTGCCGGTATTGATAGTTGTCCTTTCCAAACCCGTTCACCTTGCGCACCCGCAGGGTATAGTTTCCCGGTGCGAGCCGGCTGAGGTTCAGGACGCCGTCGGCGGGCACCTCCTTCCACTCGTCATGGAGGCCCGAGAGATTGTATTGGAGATAGAGATTGTTCCGGTTGCCGAGATAGGGACAGGAGACCTCCAGCATGAGGCTGTTATAGCCGGCCGGCAGCCGGACCGTATCCGCTGCGGGCGCGGTCTTCCCGTCGACCTCGAGATGGGCCACGACGATGGACCCCTGGGGAAAATCGGTTGCCAGCGAGTCGGTGTAGAAGCAGACCGTTCCCTTCATGGAGAGCAGGGCGACAAAGCCACCCGTCGTGATCACCCCGGAGGAATTGAATCCCCCGTTGAACTCATTTGTCCTGAGTCCGTCCTGGCGACCGTAATAATAATAGTAGAGCCCGTCGCGCCCACCGCCGGTACACCAGGCATCCATATCCGCTTTTGGCAGCTTGAAAAGGCCTTTGTTGCAGGGGATCCAGACGATGCCTTTCGCGTCTTCGAGAAAGCAGTGCGCCGTGATGAGAAAGCCGTTCTTATCCAGCGGCATCCGGTAGAAACGCTGGTGGAAATAGTAATAGTAACCTTCTCCATAGGTTCCGATGAGGATCGAGCTATCCCGGCAGATATGGATCGTGCGAACATGCGCACCGGCGAGATCGGGGATCGAATGGGCAGCGCCTTTCTCCGGGTCGTACTCGATCAGGCCGGTGGTCGTGGCGATCCAGAGCCGGTGCGGACCGGCAAAGACCATCGATTCGTTCTTCTGACCTTCGTCCCGGAGATCCGGCGCATACAGCTTCCGGAAGCCGCCGGGATCCAATCGCCATAACGACCGGTCGGTGAGACAATACAGGTGGTCGTTCGTTTCGGCGTAGTCGACGATATTGGCGTCGAGCGGCGGCCACTCCGCCAGCGGGTCCATGGAAGCGGTGAGCTTTCGCGGAGTGCTGTTCCGGGCGGCCCATACCTGGTCGTGGGTGTCGAGGAAGAGACAACGCTGCCAGATGGGGCCGCGCCCCTTTACCGGCGAAAGCGCGCCCGCCGGCGTAAAGATGAATTTGTCGGTGAGGATCGACCGGTCTTTGTAGAGCAGCATCGGTCCGAACCGGTGAAGCGCCAGCTGCTGCTGCGTCAGCGCGGGCCAGCTGTCGATGCCGAAACGATCGCGGCGGAGGAAATAGAATCCCTCCGTATGAGTGCCGATCAGCAGCAGATCGAGGCCGGCATTGTATTCGATCGAGGAAATATTGGGTATGAAATCCAGGTTGACGAGGTAGTGGCTTTGGAGATTATGGTCCCCTTCGGGGGCCAGGCGATAGAGCCGGTTGTCCACCAAAAGGTGGTTGATGCTGCCACAGGAGAACAGCCGGCAGGCGCGGCCCCGGCCGGCGCCCGATGTCGCCTCCTTCAAAAGATCCCCCTCGATGCGCCCGGGCCCGGCGATCCGGTTCCCACTCCTGTAAACTGCGCTTAAGGAATCCCGGTGGAGGACATAGAGCCGTTGATCGAAAACGAAGCATTGCGCGTCCCGACCCTCGGATGGGGACAACAAATGCAAGCCACCATCATAATAATATAGACTGTCCCGATCCCGCAGGTATACGTGTGACGTATCAGCGACAAAGAAATTACCGGGATCGGCGAAAAGCCGTTGAAAAATCGTCTTGCGGCGGCGGCCTTCTTCCAGGGAAGGGAAGGTGGAAAGGAAGCGGCTGAAATCGAATACCTGTTTGTGAGTGTTCAGCAGCCAGGGCCGCTGGGTGGCGGGCGTGTTGATCGGGCTGAGAGATCGATCGTTATTGCCCGCATAACAATAGAGATGGTGATCCTGCGTTTGAAAAAAAAGCGACCCCCTTGCATTCTTTCCGAGCGCAACAATATTGGATTCCATTACCGGCTTGTCATCGGGATAATAAAGTTGGAAGCTGCTGCCGTTGAATCTCACCAGCCCCACCTGCGAAGCGAGCCACAGATAACCATCCTTGTCGAACAGCAGATCGCTGATGCTGTTCTGGGGCAAACCGTTGTCATCGGTAAAGTGCTGGACGGAATAGCCGATGACCGTTTCGGGTTGACATAGGGCAGACTTGACGATAAGGAAAAGAACAGCAACGATCGAACTCCTGATAAACTTGTTTATCATGCCTTAACCTTGAACAATAAAAATAATATAAACGGGTGATTATCCGCTTCGTTGTCCTATTGCGTGCCTGTTTTTACAAAAACGAGTAAGGGCCGGTAGCGAGGGAGGGTACTTTTATAGAACTAAATTCAGTACCCTATGGACAAGCATTACCCAACCGGCGGATCACGCCTTCCCACCCGTTCGTTGCCTGGTCGAAGTTAGCTGCACTCAGATCATTTTCATTTTCAGGTATCTTATTGTTCAACAAAATGATCCATGTATGCCCTATTTCGACATCACCCTCAACATCTATGTTCTCGGCCTGCTGATGATCGCTTCGTTTGTTCTTGGCACCCTGCCCCGTAAAAAGGAGCTGGGCAAAAAACAGCGGAAGATCGTCGAGCTCGAGCGCGAGTTGGTCTCTGCCTATGCCGAGGTGCTGGACAGTCAGCGGGAGTTCATCCGGCTGGAATCGCAAATGAAGGATATAACCAACCCCGTCATTCCGATGAAGAGCAACAAGCTGGAAGAGAACAATCGCCCGACCGGTACGGACTAAGGATACCCTGAAACCCTAATAAACTGTAGATCAATGTCGTACCCTATTTTCCGCCCGGGAAGGATCTTCCTTTCCGGCATCGTCTTCCTGCTTCTGGCAGGGGAGGCGCAAGCCGGCAATTTCGCCGGAAAAAAGACGTTATATAGAAGGGATACTGCCCTGACGAACCGAGCATCCGGAATTGTCCGGCATCAAAGGAATGGAGACATCGTTATCACGCCGCCGGCCGAGGCTCTCGAGCGTTATCGCATCCGGTTCTTTGATGACAACCAATCCTTGCTGTTCGAGATCCGTCAGATCCACGATCCCCTGCTGATCATCGAAAAATACAATTTCGGTCATGCCGGCCGGTTTGTGTACGAGCTGTATAAGGACAACGGCCTGGTCGAAAGAGTGAGTTTCAAAATTGACCCTTGACGAATCTTTACCCTATAACTGGGCGGACCGCGAGGTCCGCGCCAAAATCCAATTCCGATGCGTCTATTAACCAATTTGTTGTGTAAGGTGACCTTATCGTCTATGATCCTTACTGCACCCGCCATGATGTCGGGCACGACCCCGTCCGATGCGGGTACCTACCGCATGCGCCATAAGGATGGCGCCATTCCGTATTACACCACCTCCATCATCAAAAAATTTGTCGATCATCCGACCGTCATCGCCATGCGCGCGGTTCCCCGCACGAGCGCGGACGCGCCTTATACCGCCGTATTCTCCGTCGTCGCTTCGGCAGTGACCTCGGCGGCATCTGCCGCTACGGCGACCGCGGCGATCCCCGCCACGACGGCGGTTTCCGCGGCTGCGCCTGTCGTAGCGACAACGGCCGTTCCGGCTGGTCCGGCTGCTGCAGCGACAACGGCCGTTCCGGCTGCTTCTGTCCGGGCCGCTTCTGCTGCCCTTGCGGCTCCGGCTGCCCCGGTCGCCGATGCAAGGGCCACCGAGCTGAAAATGGTGATCCGCCAGGCGGCGATGATCTACACCGCCATGGACTTGCAAGACTGCGGCCTGGACCCGAAAGCCTTCGAATACGCCTGGCGCGGCTATCATAACCTCGTCAAGAAAGGCCTCATCCACAAACGCGCCGTTCTTTCCATCTGTGATTTCAGCCAGTCTTCGCGGAACCGGCGCATGTACGTCATCGACGTACAGCACCGCAAGCTGCTGTACCGCACCTTCGTCGCCCACGGACAGAACAGCGGCGATGAGTTTGCCAGCGAATTCTCCAACGAGCCCGACAGCTACAAGAGCAGCCTCGGCTTCTACGTCACCCAGAAGACCTATGTCGGCCGCAACGGACTTTCCCTGCGGCTCAACGGTGTAGACCCCGGCTATAACGATATGGCGATGAAAAGACAGATCGTCCTGCACGGGTCTTCCTATGCGTCCAAAAGATACATGGAGGACTACGGCAACCTTGGGACCAGCCTGGGATGCCCGGCTCTTCCCTCGGAATTCAGCGGCCGGATCATCCGGGCTGTGAAAGACGGCAGCTGTCTGTTCATCTATCACCCGACACAGCAATACCTGGACAATTCAGCCGTCCTTCACGGATAAAAACAAAAATTGAGTAATGGAACGCAAGGAGCACCGGCCATTTTCCATGTCGTTCAAAGGCGGGGTATTACTGCTGATCTGTTTTTTGATCGGCGTAGCGGCTGCGGCCCTGCTGATCTACACCTTACTACTATAACATAAGCCGGCCACCGGCCGGCTTATGTTGGTATCCACACTATTACCGTCGTTCCATTCTCCTTTTCGCTTCGGATATTCAGGCTGCCCCGGAGGATCTTCAGCAAGTCTTTGATGATCAGGTAGCCGAGCCCGTTCCCCTTCCTGTTGTCGACATTGGCAGATGAGATGATGATCTGGTCGGCCATGATATTGTTGATCTGGTCCTGCGTCATCCCGACGCCGGTGTCCTGGATCTGCAGGGCCATGCCGTCCCTGCTGCGAATGCTGCTGATGCGGATATAGCCATCCGTCGTAAAGTTGATCCCGTTGAGGATAAGGTTGTACAGCACGATCTTCACCGGCTCGATATATTGATAGAGGACCAGTCCCTCATCGACCGCATTGATGAGCCGCAGCTGTTTTTGACGGGCAAGCGCGTTGAAGATGCTGCAAAGCTGGGTCACCAGCTCGTGCAAATCGAAGCTTTCCTTGGCCAGCCGCCGGTCCTCGTTGCGGTATTTGATCCAGTTGAGGATATTGGTCGAAAGCAGCTCCAACTCCTTGGAGGTGGTGGCCATCTCGCCGATGGCCTCCTGTAGCAAAGCCTCGGTGAGCTCCTCTTTCTTTTCGATCAGGTTCTTGCCGGTAAGATGCAGGAAACGCAGCGGCGTTACGAGATCGTGACTGATGATGGAGATCAGCCGCGTCTTGATGAGATCGGTCTTCTCCAGCTCTTCATTCTTTCCCTGCAGCTCACGGGTCTTTTCGGCGATCTGTTTTTCGAGGTTGTGCTGCCGGACGTGGAAACGCCGGGTTCGCCAGCGGACCAGGATTATCACCAGCGCGCTGAACAGACAGACGCCGAGCAGCCAGCTCCAGGGTTGCTGGTACCAGTGCGGTTGGATCGTGAAGCTGCTGACCGCCAGCTCGAGATGGGGGTTGCCGAAACCGTTCGCCTTCCGGAGCATCAGCCGGTAATCCCCATTGGGCAGATTGCTGAAATGCAGTTCCGGGCGATGGGTCCCGTCCAGCGGCTGCCAGTCCTTCGACCAGGGTTCCAGCCGGTATTCGATGTCCTGGTTCTCAGGGTTGGCCCAGGCGGAAAAAGCGAGTTTAAAGTTCAGGTCCCGCGTATTGGCGGGCAGCTGCGGTCTCACCAGGCTGGTTATGTTGATCCGCTGACTGTCTGCCACGAAAGAGTCAATATAGATGGACCCCTCCGGCGGCGTGGGAATGACGCCCTGCGGGTTGACCCAAACCAGCCCGTCCATCGACGGGAACGACAGGGTCGTATCATTCAGGGTCAACGCACAGGGCGTACAGCCCCCGTTCAGTTCCGTCATCTCCATTCCTTCCTCCCGCCCATAGTAGTGGTAGTAGATCTCTTTGTCAGCATTGCGGTACGCCTCGATCATATCGTCCGGCCGGGCCCGGAAGAGGCCGCGGTTGGTGCTGATCCAACAATAGCCCGAGCGATCGGGAACAAAGCAGTGGGCATATTGCAGATATCCTTTCTTGTCCAGCGGAATGGGCCGCATGGCATTGCCGCGATCCTCCGGCGACCGGGCGGCATCCTTCCGGTAGAGCCAGATGCCGCGGCCATAGGTGCCGATAAAAAGATAGCCCTTATACATCCATAAGGCCCGGACGCAAATGCCCGGAATGTGCAGGAGGGTGTCCAGCCGATGCGCATGGACGTCGTAGCGGAACAGCCCGTTGCAGGTGGCGATCGCGAGAAGCCCGGGGTCCGTGGCGATCATCGCAAAGGGAAAATTGCTGTTGATATCGGCCTGGGGATAACGATAGACATATTCCACCTTGTTCCCCTTCAATTCGCCGATGCCGATGGCGTTGGCGAGATAAAGCCGGCCTTCCGATGCCGCAAAACCGGTAGTAATGGCCCCCGCGCCTGCATAGACCGCCCGCAACCGATGGGTTCGGAAGGAGAAGCCATAAAGGGTGTCGTTGCCGGTATACCAAAAGACACTGTCGGGATCGGTATAGACGAAATTATTGAAGGTGCTCCGCAACGCCAGCACGGAAGGATCCTTCCCTCCTCCCAGCACATCGCCTTTATCGCTGAGAAAGGTGCCGGCCGGCAACGCGACCTGGCTATAATAGGCGGTCGGCTGATCGGGCGCCGCCGGCGCTTTCCTCACGGTCCGCACCTCGTTCTTCCGGATGATATAGATGCCCCTGGACTGCGTTCCCACAAACAACATGCCCGCGGCGCTGTCGTATTTGAGAAAGGACAGGAGGCCCTCCCGCGGGAGGGCCGTGCAGATCAACCGGGTCTGCAGTTTGCCGGCTGCATAGTTTAGGGTCCATACGTTGGGGCCGTCGACCAATAAAGGTTTGGGCATCCCATATTCCCAGAAGAGGATCGGCCGGTCCTTCATCTTCTCCCATCCGGGCAGCCCGATGGGCTGCCTCACTACACTGTCGGGGTCGAGCTGGTAAATGCCATTCACCGGATGAAAAACGAAGAGTTTGTGTTCCAGATAGAAGAGGCGTGAGCCGGGCGCCAGGGAGGTGATGAATACGGGCATCGGCATCCCGGCGCGATAATCATACAACGAGTCGTTGTGGGTCAGCAGGAGCCGGCTTTCGCTGAGCGGAACGAGCTGCTCCTGGAACCAGTTGAACCCAAAACCGGCGGGCGGCTGTTGCAAAGACTGGCGGAATAGCCGCCCGGAGGCAACGAGCCCTGTCAGCTTGAAGGTCGACGACCGGATGTCTACCTTCACCTGGCCGACGAACTGCAGCTTATTCTGCATCACAAAGAATAGGTCGCCGGTCTCGTCCGACGTATAGATGCGTCCATCCCGCGTGCGAAGCAGGAACAGCATGCGTTCGGAATACATCTGCGGCGAGCCGGCACGGTTGAAAACGAGAAAGTCGGCGCCGTTGTATCGGGCGACGCCCGCCTCGGTGGCGATCCACAGAAAGCCGGTCTTCTCGTCCCATTGCAGCCCCTTGATGCCGTTGGAAGGAAGGCCATTGTCTGTAGAAAAACGTTGAATGTGATAATTACCAGGCTGCGCGGAGAGGAAGAGGGGGATTGCCAGCAGCCAGAAAGATAAACTCGTTATCTTAGTAATTAACATTATACAATGTAGCCAATTCTATCAATTCTTTCTGGTTTGTCGTGAGCGTTTTCTCGAAGATGCGATTCTTCACCGTAGAGACCGTATTCATCTTTACGTTCAGTGTCTCGGCGATCTCCTTTGTGCCCATTCCTTTCAGCACATAGTGAAGGATCTCCAGCTCCCGCGGGGCGAGGGCCGAGAAAGGGTTGTTGGGATACCGTAGTTCGGCGGTCTCCCTCGGCGCCTGCTCGTTCTGGAGGAACCGGCACAACAGCCGGATGGTCTCCTCTTCCGGCGTCGTCTTCGGCAGATAGTGTTCGATCCCATATTGGCGCAGGGCCTTGCCGTACACCTCCGCCGGTTGCATGGAGAAGACCATGATGCGCAACTCGGGATACAGCTTCCGGATAGTAGGGAGTATCTCCAGCGTGCTCCCATCGGACAAAATGATGTCCAATACCAGGTGGGAGTATTTTTTCTTCCCCAACTCCTTCATCAGCTCGCTGCAGCTTACGACCTCGGACACTTCGGTAAAGGCGAGATGCAGCTGCAACAGCAGCTTCAGACCCTTGCGGATCATGCTGTGATCATCGGCTAGTAGTATCTGTGGTTGCATAAGTGTATTCCCGTAACCCCCGCATCGCTGCTAAATTGGCGATTAAAAAATTTCCCCCTGTAGAATTAATTCTACTTTTGGGTGTCGTAAAGCTATTAATTTGTGGGTAGTTCCCGATCCTTCATGATTGTTCCGCTATTTCCTTTAGCCTAGTGTTTTGACCTTGCACCTTGACCTGTCCCTTCTGTTATCGACCGACGATACGGCCTAACACCATTAATTTATTGCTATGTCAGGTTTTCGATTAAAACTCAACGGGTTAAAAAATATTGGCTATGCTACCTCGCTCCAGCAGCATTTGCCCTTCAACCGGAACCTCGAGCTGGAATATTTCTTCGATCGACGTTGGAGCCTCGTAAATGTTCAACCCATCCTGATCAATACGGTCGTGATCTTTCTTATCAGCTTCCCCGAAGGCGAGTCCGAACCCATGGCGCTGGTGTACAACAAGAAAGACGCCTGGGCGGATATCGAGAAGGAATCGACGGGTCTGACGGAAGCCGTCGGGGCCGCCATCGAGCACCATTATTCCGAAAGATATCTTCGGGATATCCATCTCTTGAATTGACCCTGCCCATTTTTTTCTTACTTTCCCATTATGTTATCGCAAGACGATGCCAGCCCTGCCCAGTTGGAACGGGCTGCTGCCGTAAATCATACCTCGCTGTTCAAACAGGAGGCCGAAGCGCTGGGCGGCAGTTATGTGACGAAGGGAGAACTGTCCTGGACCAGTGGGACCCCATACAGTCCTTCGATGGTCCCTTTTCCGGAGCTCGGGCCGGAGCAGGCCGGTTCGCGGCTGGATGAGCTGATCGATTTTTATCTGAAGCACCCGCCAAAAGGCGCGGGCTGCTGGTCCCTCGATCCCGCCCGGCCTGCCGATCTCGGCGCCCGTCTGTTGGCCCGCGGATTTCAACCGGGCTGGCGTCCGCGGTGGATGGGGCTGGATCTTCTCCGGTTACAAACCCATCATCCTTCCCCCAAAGGACTCGATATCGGCATCGACAATCTGATTTCCCTCGACAGTATCAAGGAGCTGCCTTATGCGCAGGTAGTGATCCCCTCCGCCCAAAAGGCCGAGCTGCCGGGACAATGGACACGCTTCGTCGCGCGGTGGAAGGGCAAGATCGTCGCGCATAGCGTCGTCTTTCTTTCCACGGGACCCTATGGCGCTGCCGGCATCTATCATGTCGGGGTGGTGCCCCGCGCCCGGGGCCTCGGGATCGGCAAAGCGGTGACCCTCGCGGCCTGTCTTCATGCCCGCGACAAAGGATACCGCTATGCCGTACTGAATTCCACCGAAGCCGGCCGCCCTACCTACGAACGCCTGGGTTTTGTCACGACGGGGGAAGGACACACCTGGTGGCTGCTCACCGAACGCCTGCTGGCGCATCCTCCTTCCCCGCGGGAAGTGAGGCTTGCCGAGGCCGTCGCCCGCGGCGACCGCGAAACCCTCGATCGGCTGCGGCATGAGCCGGCCGATCTTAACCGGCCCATTACCAATGGAATGACGCTGATGGAGCTTGCAGTGCATTGCCGCCGGCCGGAGGCGGCCGAATGGCTGCTGACGGGTGGCGCCGCCTGTTCGATACTGGATGCCTGGGACCTGGACTGGAAGGATCGGGCGCGACAGCTGGTGGCCGCAGATCCCACCCTGGTCAACCGCCCGTATGGAGAATGGAATAAGACGCTGCTGCATTTTGCCGCCGAACGCAATGACGAGGAACTGGCCCGGCTTGCCCTCTCCGCCGATGCCGATCTGCAGCTGAAGGATAAAGCCTACCAGGGGACCGCGCTGGGCTGGGCGCAACACTTCGGTCACCGCACTATCGCGGAGCTGATCGAGACCCACCGGCGGTGATCGGGAACAGGCAGGGGACAGCAGGCGCTAACGACTCCCGCGACCCAGCCAGAGCAGGCTGTTCAAAATAAGCTTGTCTTCCGTTGCGTTGGCCAGCGTAAAAGAAAGCTCTTTATTGGTCTTGTGCTCATAGTCGATGTCGTTATGCCCCATATTGAAATACACCATCCGGTATTTCTTGTTGGTCCACACCACGGGATAGTACCCGCTGTGCCAGATCTCCGACGGCTTCGGGCCCGTGCCCAGCGGAAAGCTGGATGAATCGATCGCCAGCAGGATATCGATATCCGGATTTTGCCGCAGGTCCAGCGACCAGCGGTACCATTCATTCGGTGCGGTGGCGAAACGCCTGGACAGGTGCCGGGTCACGGGATGCCGCTTGTCCTCCACCCGCAGGATCGCCGGCGTCGGACGCCAGGTGTTGCTGACATAGGACCCGGCGCCGATGAACTGGTTGTGATACCAGTCCCAGTTCTGCGGCACCCCTGACGGCGTGAGCGCAAAAGCCGCGAAATGGAATCCCATCCAGCCACCGCCCTGTTCCATATACTGGCGGAAGGCGGCGCGCTGCGTTGAGTCCTCGGGCCGGGTGTCGAGGAACAGCACCACCTGGTACTGCTTGAGAAAGGAGAGGGTCATCTTGCTCCAGTCGTTGGTGGAATCGTATTCAAATCCATATTTCTTCGCCATTTCCGGGAACCAGCGGTTGGCCTCATGGACGAAGCTGATGTGCGCGGCATCGTTTTTCGCCGTATAAAAAGCGATGACCCGGAAATACGGCGGCGAAGCCGCCACGTCAAGGGAAGAAAGAAATATCCATCCCAGTAAGAGGAGTGTCGATTTCATTATAAGGTTAAAATTAGTGAATCATATTCAGCGATTTGTTGTTAATTTCCTCCCTTTATAACTACACTGCACATGAAAAAACGGCTTACTTGCCTTTACGTGGGCATTCTCTTCCTCCTTTCCTTCCGGGCGTCACAAGCCCAAACGCCGGATACGGCTTTATTCAACAATCTTCATTGGCGGATGATCGGCCCGCATCGGGGCGGCCGCACGGTCGGCGGCTGCGGGGTGCCGCAACAGCCCAATGTGTTCTATATCGGCGTCAACAACGGCGGCGTCTGGAAGACAAACGATTTTGGCCGCACCTGGAACCCGATCTTCGACGCACAACCGACAGGCAGTGTCGGCGACGTAGCCGTGGCGCCTTCCGACCCAAACATCGTGTATGTCGCCAGCGGCGAAGGGATCCAACGTCCCGATCTTTCCGTCGGCGACGGCATCTATAGATCCAACGATGCGGGCAAGACCTGGACGCATCTCGGCCTGGCGGCCGGCCAGCAGATGGGCGGGCTCGCCATCGATCCGCACGATCCCAACCGCGTCTTCGTCGCGGTGCTGGGCCACCCCTACGGACCCAATGCCGAACGGGGCGTCTATCGCAGCACCGACGGGGGCCAGCATTGGGAGAAGGTGCTCTACAAGGATGAGAACACCGGCGCCGTACAGGTGACCATCGACCCGGTGAACCCGCAGGTCGTCTACGCCGATCTCTGGGCAGGCCGGCAGGGCCCCTGGGAGAATGGCGCCTGGAACGGCCCCAACAGCGGGCTCTTCAAATCGATCGACGGCGGCAGCACCTGGCATCAACTGACCCAGGGATTGCCTACCCCCGCGCAGGGGCTCAGCCGCATCGGCTTCTGCATCGCACCCTCCGATCCGACGCGCTTATACGCCACCGTCGAGGCGGGCGCCAACGGCGGCATTTATCGCAGCGACGATGGCGGCGAATCCTGGAAGAAGACGACCGGCGACCAGCGGTTCTGGGGCCGCGGCGACGACTTCGCCGAGGTCAAGGCCGACCCGAAGAATAAGGACATCGTTTATACGGCTGATGTGGTCGTCTGGAGGTCTACGGATGGCGGTGGGAGCTGGAATGCCTATCGCGGGGCGCCCGGCGGCGACGACTATCACCGTATCTGGATCAATCCCGACTATCCCAACATCCTGCTCATCGCCTGCGACCAGGGCGCCGTCGTTACGGTCAACGGCGGAGAGACGTTCTCGTCCTGGTACAATCAACCTACGGCACAGTTCTACCATGTCAGCACCGACAACGCGTTTCCATATAATGTGTATGGAGGTCAACAAGAGAGCGGCTCCGTCGGCATCGCCTCCCGCGGCAATGACGGCCAGGTGACCTTCCGCGAATGGCATCCCGTCGCCGTGGAAGAATATGGATATGTCGCGGCCGACCCGCTGGACCCCGATATCATCTACGGCGGCAAGATCACCCGCTATGATAAACGCACCGGACAGGTTCAGAATATTGCGCCGGAAGCGGTGCGCAGCGGGAAGTACCGCTTTCTTCGGACGGCGCCCGTGTTATTCTCACCCACTGACCCCCACACCTTATACTTTGCGGGAAATGTCCTTTTTAAGACCAGCAATGGCGGTCATTCCTGGCAGGTGATGAGTCCCGATCTCAGCCGGGAAAAATGGGATGTCCCGGCAAGCGTCGGCATTTACAATACCGAGGCATTGAAGAAGATGCCCCGCCGCGGAGTCATCTACACCGTCGCTCCTTCGCCTATCGATGGGATGACCCTCTGGGCGGGCACCGACGACGGGCTGGTTCATATTACACGTGATGGCGGCAAGACCTGGAACAATGTGACGCCGGCGGGTATTGCCGATTGGACCAAGATCAGCCTCATCGATGCCGGCCACTTCGACGCCGGCACGGCCTATGCGGCGGTCAACGGCATCCGGATCGACGATATGCATCCTCATATATTCAGGACCCATGACGGCGGCAAGACCTGGACGGCGATCACGGGCGGCTTACCCGATGACCCCATCAACGTCGTCCGGGAGGACCCGCATCACAAAGGCTTGCTGCTGGCCGGTTCCGAACGCTGTGTCTATGTCTCTTTCGATGACGGCGACCACTGGCAATCCCTGCGGCTGAACATGCCCGCCACCTCCATCCGCGACCTGGTCTTCAAAGACGCCGATGTCGTGGTGGGGACGCATGGCCGGTCGTTCTGGGTCCTCGATGACATCGCCCCGCTCCGGCAGCTTACCGCCGCAAAGGCCGATAACGTGCTCTACAAGCCGGAGCCGGCTATCCGTGTCCGTTGGGATATGAACACCGACACCCCGCTGCCGCAGGAAGAGCCCGCGGGTGAGAATCCCCCCGACGGCGCGATCATCGACTACTATCTGAAGAACAACTCCAGTTCCGCAGTGACGTTGGACATTCTCGACGCCACGGGTAAGCCGGTGCGGCACTATTCCAGCGCCGATACGCCGTATACGGTGCCCGACGTAAATATTCCAACCTATTGGATCCGGCCGCAGCAGATATTATCCGCAAAGGCCGGCGCACATCGTTTTATCTGGGATCTGCACTATCAGCCCCTGAATGTGCCGGCATCGTATCCTATCAGCGCGATCTACGCCAATACGGCTCCCAGCGCCACCTCGCCCTGGGTTTTGCCGGGGACCTATACCATAAAGCTCTCCGCTAACGGCATGAGCTATACGCAGCCGCTGACGGTGCGGATGGACCCGCGGGTAAAGTCGGCGCCGGCGGCCCTCGCGTTGCAGCACAGCCTCGCGCTGGAAGCTTATCATGGAAGACAGCGGGCCATGACCGCCCTGGAAAAGTTGCGCCGGCTGCGCATGCATATCGCGACGGCGCAAAGCTCCGCCACCGGCGACCGGCTGACGGCCCTGCAAAAGCTGGACGCGGATGCCGCGGCGCTGGAAGGCAATGCCCGCCGGGGTAGGGGAGGGGCGCCTGCGATGGGTGGACCTGCGAGCGGAGGAGCGGCTGCAGAGAACGCGCTCCGCAGCTACTCGCAATTGCAGAATGATTACGCGAGCCTTTTCGGTATCCTCGAAGAGGCCGATTTGGAACCCACGACCCAGGTACAGACTTCTATGCAAGAGATTGGCGTTGCTGCACATGCGGCAGGCGTCGCCCTCTCTAAACTGGAAAAAGATGCTATCGCTTTAAACGTTTTATTATGAACCTTCGAACCATACTCTTGTTTTTGCTTCTTCCGGCTCTTTGCACCGCACAGAAAAAGCAATTGACCAGCCCTGACTCCGCTTATTACGCACCGCTCAAATACCGGCTCATCGGCCCGTTCCGCGGCGGCCGCGCCGATGCCGTTTCGGGCAGCCTGACCAATAAACACACGTTTTACTTCGGCGCCACGGGCGGCGGTCTCTGGAAGACCACCGATGGCGGCAGCAACTGGAAGAATGTCTCCGATGGCTTTTTCGGCGGCGGCGTCGGCGCCGTTGCCGTGGCCCCCTCCGATGAGACGATCGTTTATGCGGGCCAGGGCGAGAGCACGCTTCGCAACAATGTCTCCGAAGACCTCGGCGGCCTGTGGCGCAGCGACAACGGCGGCAGGAGCTGGCGCAACCTCGGCCTGAAGGACAGCCGTCATATCGCCCGAATCGTGGTGCATCCTAAGGATCCCGATATCGCCTGGGTCGCCGTGCTGGGCCATCTCTTCGGACCCAATGCCGAACGGGGCGTTTATAAGACGACCGATGGCGGCAAGAGCTGGAAAAAGGTGCTCTTCGTGAACGATCAGACGGGATGCTCCGACATTGTGATGGAACCGGGCAACCCGTCCGTTCTATACGCGGGGATGTGGCATGTGAAACGCACTCCCTACAGCATGGAGAGCGGGGGAGAGGGCAGCGGTCTTTATAAAAGCACCGATGGCGGCGAGACCTGGACGGAGCTGTCGAAGAAGAAAGGCCTGCCCAAGGGCGTCTGGGGCGTGGTCAACGTCGCGGTATCCGCCACCAATCCCGATAAGGTGTTTGCGATGATCGAGAACGCGCAGGGCGGCCTGTTCGTCAGCACCGACAAGGGCGACAGCTGGACGAAGCTGAACAGCGAGAACGAGATCCGGCAGCGCGCCTGGTATTACAACCGCGTCTATGTCGATCCTACCAACGAGAATACCGTCTATGTCCTCAATGTGGAGTTCATGCGCAGCCTCGACGGCGGCAAGACCTTTGCCCGGGTGCAATCCCCGCATAGCGATCACCATGATCTGTGGATCGATCCGATGGATGGCCACCGCCTTATCCTCGCCGACGACGGCGGCGCGCAGGTGAGCTATAACGGCGGCGCCGACTGGAGCTCGGTGGAGAATCAGCCCACCGCGCAGATCTACCGCGTCTCGACGGACAATGCCTTCCCCTATCATGTCCTTGGTGCGCAGCAGGATAATTCCAGTTTGCGGATCAAGAACCGGACGACAGGATCCGCGATCACCGAACGGGACTGGGAACCCACCGCCGGCTTTGAAAGCGGGTATATCGTCGCCGATCCGCTCAACCCCGATATCGTCTATGGCGGCAACTACGATGGTTATCTCGGCCGGCTCGATCATCACACCGGCGAGAATCGCGCGATCGATGTCTGGCCCGACAACCCGACGGGCGCCGGCGCCGACTCCCTCCGGTTCCGTTTTCAGTGGAACTACCCCATCTTCTTCTCCCCCCATAACCCGCACCGCCTGTATTGCGCCGGCAACCAGCTGTTTGTCACGGAGAACGACGGTCAGAGCTGGACCGCGATCAGTCCCGACCTGACGACGAACGATAAATCCAAACAGGGCCCCAGCGGTGGTCCGATCACGAAGGACAATACTTCGGCCGAATATTACTGTACGATCTTTACCGCCACCGAATCGCCGCTGGAAAAGGACCTGCTGTACACCGGCAGCGACGACGGGCTCGTACACGTGAGCCGTGACGGCGGCGGCCATTGGGACAACATCACGCCCCCCGCCGCGGGGAAATGGACGCTGTGGAACTGTATCGAGACCGATCCCTTCAAAAAAGGAACGGCCTGGATCGTCGGCACCCGTTTCCGGCTCGACGACTACACCCCCTATGTCTTCCGGACGGATGACTATGGCAAGACGTGGAAGCTGGTCACGAAGGGCATCGACCCCATGCATTTCGCGCGCGTGGTCCGCGCCGACCGCCGTCGCCCCGGCCTGCTCTATGCGGGGACGGAATACGGGATGTACATCAGCTATGACGGCGGCGACAGCTGGTCCCCGTTCCAGCTGAACCTGCCCATCGTCCCCGTCACCGATATGACCATCAAGGACGACAATCTCATCGTGGCTACCCAGGGCCGCGCCTTCTGGGCCCTCGACGACCTGAGCCTTCCCGAACAGCATGCGCCGGAGATGATGCAACAACGCCTGCATGTCTTCAACGCCGGTGACGCCTTCCGGATGCCCGGCGGCGGCGGAAGACGCAACCGCGAAGGGGTCAGCCGGAATGCGGGGCAGAACCCGCCCAATGGGGTCGTCCTCTACTATTGGCTGAAAGATGCACCCGACTCGCCAAAAGTGTCGATCACGATCTATGATAAGCAACATCAGCCGGTCCGCACCTTCAGCACAAAAGCAAAAGATGCGGACACGCGCCTCGAGGTCAGCAACGGGATGAACAGCTTCGTCTGGGATATGCTCTACGCACCCGCGGAGAAGATCCCCGGCATGTTGTTATGGACTGGCGGGGCGGGCGCGCCCAAGGCCGCTCCCGGGAAATATACCGCCCGGGTCCGCTATGGCGCCGACTCGGCGGACGTGGCCTTCACGATCAAGGGCGATCCCAACTCGGCCATGACGGAGGCGGACTATGACGCACAGGTGGGATTCCTGCTGGACGTGCGCAATAAATACAACGAGGTGCAAAAGGGTATTGTGCGGATCCGCGATCTGCGGACGCAGCTGCAGGATCTGAAGGGACGTGTCGACAGCACGCAGACACCGGTTCGGCTTCTGGCGGATAGCCTTATCCGGGAGCTGACCGCCATAGAAGAGACGCTGTACCAGACCAAATCGAAGAGTGCCCAGGATATGCTCAACTACCCGATCCGGATCAACGACAAGCTGTCCGGCGTGTATGGCATCGCCGCGGGCGGCAATGCCGTCCCGAGCAAACAGGTTCGCGAGGTTTTCGAGACGCTTCGCGCCCAGGCGGACCGGCAGTTGGCGCGGTTGAAACAGGTAGAGCAATCGGGACTGACGGCGATCAACCGCATGATCTATGAAAAACAGATCCCGGTCATTCAAGCAAAAGAAAAAGAAGATGGAGAATAGCTGGCTGGATCTCTCATCGACCCTTGGCCTTATCGCCACCTGTGTGCTGACCTTCAATTTCCTGCTGGGCATCCTGCTCAGCACGGCCTATCGCCGGAGCCCGTTGTGGAAGCGGTTGCCGGAGTGGGTGAAGAAGATGAGCCTCGATGACGTCCATAACTGGACGGCCTATGTGGCATTGGTCTTTGCGCTGGCCCACCCGGTGTTGCTGCTTCCCGATGCCGCGCTGAAATACAAAATTGCCGATATCTTGTTGCCGGTGAATGCGCCGCACCAGGCTTTCTGGACTTTGCTTGGTGCGCTGGCGCTGTATGCGTTGATCGTGGTGATCGTAACGACACAAAAGGTGGTGAAGAATCGCCTTGGCTTCCGGGCCTGGAAGAATATCCACCTGATCTCCTATGGTACGGCATTACTCTTTGTGATCCATGGTGTTTTTATGGATCCTGAGCTGAAGGACCGGCCGGTGGATTGGCTGGATGGCGAAAAGTTATTATCCGAGCTATGCGGGTTGGTGCTCGTAGTTGCATCGGTTATCCGCTGGCGCTACTATGTGCGCCGCCAGCGGCGCATAGCCTGATTTTAACCAATGTTTCATGGATTTGAACGCGAGATGTTTTTCATGCCGATCCTAAGGTAAATTGATCGAAATCTTTGCCATGAAAAGAAGCTTAATGGGATTATTGTGGTGTTTCGCGGTGACCGCGGCGAATGCGCAATCCTTCGACAGCAGCCTCTTCCGCCAACTGCATTTCCGCTTCATCGGTCCCGACGGCAACCGCGCCATCGCCGTAGCCGGCGTCCCCGGCGACCGGAACGTCGCCTACGTCGGCGCCGCCTCGGGCGGCATTTTCAAAACAGAGGACGCGGGCATCACCTGGCGGCCCATCTTCGACAGCGCCGATAATTCCTCCGTGGGCGCCCTTGCTATCGCGCCCAGCGACCCGCGGCAGGTATGGGCGGGCACGGGGGAGACCTTCCTCATCCGCCCGGCGGAGGCCATGGGCAATGGCGTGTACAAGTCGGCCGACGGCGGGCGCAGCTGGACCAATATGGGCCTGCAGGCAACAGGCCGCATCAGCCGGGTCATCGTCGATCCCAATGACGCCAACGTCGTCTATGTAGCCGCGTTAGGGAATACCCACGCTCCCCAGCAGGAACGGGGCATCTATAAAACGACAGATGGCGGCAAGACCTGGGAACGGGTCTTCTTCGTCAATGAATACACCGGCTGCTCCGACCTTTCCATCGATCCCCAACATCCCAATACGCTGTATGCGGCGATGTGGCAGATAACGTTCAACACCTGGCGGCTGAACAGCGGCGGGCCGGGCAGCGGCATCTTCAAGACCACCGACGGCGGTAAGACCTGGACCCGCCTCAGCAACGGTCTTCCCGGCGGCGAGAGCCATCCTGTGGGCAAGACCTCGGTCGATGTCTCCTACAAGAACCCCAATATCGTTTATGCGCTGATGGAGGACAAGGACCCGGGGCTTTACCGCAGCGAGGATGCAGGCGTCAGCTGGAAGAAGATGTTCACCAGCCACTCCATGGCCCAGCGCGCCAGCTACTATACCCGCGTCCGGGTGTCTACCGGCGATGCGAACAACGTCTTTACTATCTGTGTCACCGTCATGGAATCGAAGGACGGCGGTAAGTCCTTCAACGGCAACGGCGAGAACGGCGACTACCGCCCCGGCGGCGATACCCATGATATGTGGTTCGATCCCAAAGATCCCACCCGCGCCATGGTCGCGCACGACGGCTGTATGAACATGACCTATAACGGCGGCAAGACCTGGCAGAACGTCAACCTGCCCATCGCCCAGATGTATCATGTGGCCGTGGACAACCAGGTGCCCTACTTCGTCTATGGCAACAAACAGGACGGCAGCAGCTACCGCGGACCGAGCAACAGTCTGCAGGGGGGCATCCCCACCTCGCTCTGGACGACGGTGGGCGGCTGCGAGAGCGGCTTTGCCCAACCCGACCCCGAGGACAATTCGATCATCTGGTCGGGTTGTTATGATGGAGGGTTGGATCGCACGGATCTGCGCACCGGCCATGTCCGCGATGTCCGCGCGTGGCCGGAGGCGGGATATGGCTATCCGCCGGCTGAGATGAAATATCGCTGGCATTGGAACTACCCGATGACCATTTCGCGGCATAACCATAACAAAGTGTATATCGGCAGCCAGTATGTCCATGTTACGACCAACGAAGGGCAGACCTGGACGGTGATCAGCCCCGATCTGACGACCAATGACAAATCCCACCAGCAAAGCTCCGGCGGTGTGAGCACGGACAACCTGTTCACGTTCGACGGTTGTACCCTCTACGTCATCGCCGAATCCCCGTTACAGGAGGGCCTGCTCTGGACGGGCAGCAACGATGGCTTCGTACAGGTCACGCGCGACGACGGCAAACATTGGGAGAACGTCACGGCCAATATCCCCGGCCTGCCCAAATGGTCCACTATCCGCGCGATCGATCCCTCGAATTTCGACGCGGGCACCTGTTATATCTCCGTCGATGGGCAATTCATCGGGGATTTCAATCCTTACATTTACAAGACCACCGACTACGGTCACCATTGGAAGCTCATCAGCGGGTCCTTCCCGCGGAGCAACTCCTCCTTCGTTCACCAGATCAAGGAAGACCCGGCCAGGAAAGGCCTGCTCTGGGCGGGCACCGACAATGGGCTGTACTTTTCGCCCGATGACGGCGGCAACTGGGTGCATTTGAAAAACAATTTGCCGCCCGTGCCGGTCTATGGCATCGCTATCCAGTCCAATTTTAGGGACCTGGTGCTGGGCACTTACGGCCGCGGCTTTTATATCCTCGACGACATCACGCCGATCCGCGACTTCAGCGCAAAGGTGCAGTCTTCCGAAGCCTGGCTCTTCCCGTTGCGCAAGGCGTATCGTTTCCGCCCAAAGCTGAGCATCCACGGCGAACGCGGCGGCAACAGCGGGCAGAATCCGCCGTATGGCGCCGACATCAATTATTATTTGCAAAACGATGTAAAGGATACGGTCAGGGTGCTGATCGTCGACGCGGCGGGCAATACGATCCAGCAGATAAAAGGCTCCAACCGCCGCGGCATCAACCGCGTTTGGTGGGACCTGGGTCTTCAGCCTTATGTCCTGCCCCCGTTGCGGACCCGGCCCGAAGACGCCGATTGGGTGAAGCTGGACTCCAACGGCGAACGCGCCATGGTCATTTATGACCTCGATATCGGTCCCGGCCTGCCGACGACCAAGGTACTTCCAGGAACGTATTCGGTTGTGTTAAAGGTCGGTCAAAGCGAGTTTCGTCAGGCTTTGGAGGTTTTACGTGACCCACACACGGCAGGATCGGATGAGGATATCAAAGAACAATATACCTTTGGCACGCAAATCTATCAATCCATCCAAAGCGTGCTGCATATGATCGACACTCTCGAGATCCTGCGGAGCAAGGCCGATTCCATCGGGGCGAAGCTGGACAACAAGAAACAGAAGGCAAAGCTGGCCGCCTGGCAGCACCAGCTGGTCGAGGTGGAAGGCTTGCTGCATGACGTAAACGCCACCGGCGCCCGGCAGGACATTTTCCGCAATCCCGCCCAGCTGCTCGAGCGTTTTCTCACGATCTCCAAGGAAAGCATCTCGGGGGGATCGGACTTCCGGCCTACGGACCAGCACCGGGAAGTATATCGCCTGCTCAGCGACCGCCTCGTGACGGCCCGCGCAAAATATGAGTCGACCCTGAAGACCTTCCCCGCGCCGTTGCCCGCCGGGCTGCTGCCAAAGGAAAGACTCGATAACCGAAGAGGTACGAATTGAGAAAGACCTGGACCATATTACTGCTGCTGCTGATCGGGTATACCCAATGGGGGTACCAGCTGAAGTTCATTATTCAACAATTGCAAATAAAGGAGGCGGCCCGCGAAGCGTGGATCGCCTCCCTTCCCGATCAATCGTTTGAGCGGATCTCCCTCGCCGACATCGAGGCCCATGGAAAGTTCCAGGATGGCGGCCGCGAATGCTGGTACCGGGGGCATCTTTATGACGTCATTCGCCAGCGTCGCGAGGGCGATACCACCTGGTGTTTTTGTCTCGATGATACCCGGGAGGAACGGCTGATCCAACGATCGGATGCGGCCACGAAGACCAACCTGGACCGCCATTCACTGACGCTTGCTGCCGGCGATCTTGTCTGCGAGATGCCGCATTGGCGTATCCTTCCGCCGCGCGTAAACGCGCGGGAATATTTTTCCGGCAGCGATAGATCGCTGCCTGTCCGTGATGATGAGATCCTGATCCCACCACCCAGGGCGTAGCCTGTTTTCCGCTTAATTTATTTCTTACCAAAACTCATTCGCATGTTGAAAAAAACAGGCTTATCCTTATTTTCTATATTTACCGTATTGGCTTCAATCGCCCAGGAAGGGCCCAAAGACACGACAAGAACGCAAACCCTCAACACCGTGCAGGTGACCAGCTGGTCGGCCGGGAAAAAGGACAACCAGTTGGATGTTCCCCGATCGGTCGGCGTGCTCAGCGCCGAAGATTTTCACCGCAACAACGGGCTTTCGCTTGAGAATTCCCTCAACCTTATTCCCTCAGTCAGCATGGGCTCCCGAACGACCTTCGGGGGGCAGCGGATCATCATCCGCGGCTATGGCAACAACACCAATTTCAACGGCCAGGGGGTACAGGTGCTGCTGAACAATATTCCCATCACCGACGCCACAGGCACCACCATCCTCGACGATATCGATTTCGCCACGCTTGGCAAGGTGGAAGTGGCGAAGGGACCCGCCTCCTCGCTCTACGGCGCGGGCGTCGCCGGGGTCGTGAATTTATTCACGTTAAAGCCGCGGCCCAACCAGACGCGTTTTGTCGAGGAAAACACCGGCGGAAGCAATGGCCTGTGGCGGACCAACACCCGGTTCGAAACGGCCAATGAACACTCTGCGTTACTCTTCAACTACGGACACCAGGAGCAAGAGGGTTGGCGGACCAACAGCGCCTCCCGGAAGGACTATGCCCAGTTCAGCGGGGATTTTTACGTCAGCGACAAGAACACCCTCTCGGCCTATTTTGCCTATGCTCATAGTCTCGAGCAGCTGGCAGGGGAGATGACCGACAGCATCATTTATCACCGCATCGTGTGGAGCGATCCTTCCTATCTCGTCAACGGCAGTAAGACGGTCATCGAAAGCTTCCGTGCCGGTTTGACAGACAGTTACAAGATCGACGGCCACTTCAGCAACCAGACGACGGTATACACCAACAGCTATACGCTCAACCAGCCCTTTGCCCACGGGTTGTCCAATAACCAGGCTTTTACGTTTGGGGGACGGACCGGGTTCGTCTATTCGTCGGACACAGGCAATGTTACGGTTCATGCGATCGTCGGCGCGCAATTTCAGAAGACTATTGCCTTCAATAAATCGTATAATCTGACCAACAACGTGTTGGGCGGTATTCGCGGCGACCTGCAAAACGCCTCCCAGGGTTATAATATTTTTACCGAGGCGAAATTCAGCCTGCCCGCGCAATGGATCCTGACGGCGGGCGGCAGTCTCGACTTCACCGAATACGCCATCGCGGACATGCTGGCCAATTCCGCCAATCCCGCCCACGCCAATCAGTCGGGGGATAAGAGCTTTTCTCCCGTGTTCATGCCCCGCGTCTCCCTGCTGAAATTATTGAACGAGCATGTCTCGGTATATGCCGATCTCAGCCGCGGGTATACGCCGCCGCCGACCTCCAATGTCATCAACGCGGTGCTGGGTACGGCCAACAAGTCGCTCAAGCCGGAATCGGCGATCCAATATGAGATCGGGTCGAAGGGGGATCTGCTGGATGGGAAACTGTCCTATCAGCTGGCGCTGTTCGACCTCGATATCCGTAACAAGATCGTCGCGCAGCAGGTCCCGGCGAGCGGCAGTACGCCCACCTATACGACCTATATCAACGCCGGCCGTCAGCAGAATCTCGGGCTTGAGTTGTCGCTGAGTTATGCGGTGGTGGAGGACCGGGAGGCGGCGATCTCTTTGCTGAGGCCTTTCGTGACCTATACTTATTCCGATTTCAAATACAAGGATTTCTACAGCGACAACAACCACAATGCCGCAACGCTGACCTTTTCCAACAACAAGGTGGCCGGCGTGGCGCCCAATGTCGTCAATCTGGGGATCGATGTCCAGACGAAGCCGGGATTTTATGCCTATCTTACCTACCGGCATGTGGACGCTGTACCGTATACCTTCGACAATAAGTATTCCGCGCGGCCCTTCAACCTTGTCAACGGGAAGATCGGCTACCGCAGCCAGTTGGGGAATCACTTTTCAGTGGATCTGTATGCAGGTGTCGACAACCTGACCAACAGCACCTACTACAGTTTTCTGTTCTTCTCCGGCACGTTGGCGGGGACGACGGACCCACATTTCCTGCCGATGCCGTATAATGCGGCGTGGTATGGCGGGGCTAAACTCGCCTATATATTTTAACTATGAAGCAAAACATAACGCTTTTTGGACTCGCCCTGCTGATGGCCGGCTGTGGCCAGCCGGCGGAGAAGCCTCTTGACAAACCCGGTCTGCGTATTGTCAGCGTCAGCAAACAGCTCACCGAGATCATCTTTGCGGTGGGCGGCGACACGGCGCTTGTGGGCCGTGACATCTCCAGTACCTGGCCGCCCGGGGCCAGGAAGATAACGGCGGTGGGTTATCACCGCGCGCTGGCGCCCGAAGGGATCATCTCCCTGAACCCCACCGCGGTTTGGAACGACGGCAACTGGGGGCCGCAGGCGACCATCGACCAGCTGAAGAAAGTGGGCATTCCGCTCCGCCCCTTCGACGGCGGGAATACGATCGACAGTACCGAACGGCTCATCCGGGCCGTTGCCGCCGAGTTCCACAATGCACGGGCGGGTGATTCGCTTTGCCGGCGGTTGGACAGCGATATGGCGCGTGCGGATTCCTTGCGAAAGACCTTCGCCGGTCAGCCGCCGCTGCGGGTGATGGTGATCCATTTCGGGCAGGCGGCCAACCAGTATTTCGTGCTTAGTCACCGCGGCATCCAGCAGCAGATGCTCGACTGGGCCGGCGCCGTCAACGCCGCCGATACGACGCAGAAATGGAAGAACCTCAGCGCGGAGGTCGTCGCCCAGTGCCAGCCCGATGTCATCCTGGCCACGGACTATGGATACGACTTGCAGGGAAGCCTGGAGAAATTCAAGCAGCTGCCGGGCGTGGCGCTTTCCCCCGCGGCAAAGAACAACCGCATCTACCGGATCGAGGAGCATGACCTGGTCTATCTGGGGCCGAGGACGGGCCAGAACGTATACGATCTTATCCGTTTGATCCATGGGCAACGATAATCGTTCGTTTTCGATCTACTATTGGGGGCTCGGCATCGGGCTCGTGGTCTCGTTGCTCGTCTCAGCGCGGGTGGGCGCGGTGTTCATCCCTTATGACCGCATCCTGCTCTACCTGCGGCATGCGATCGGCGGCGGCAACCCAGGCGCTTCCATCGAAGAGCAGCTGTTCCTGCAGATCCGCCTTCCGCGGGTATTGCTTTGCGCCTTCACCGGCGCGGCGCTGGCCGTGTCCGGTGCGTTGATGCAGGCGCTGTTCCGCAACCCGATCGTGGAGCCGGGACTGGTCGGCACCTCCTCGGGCGCGGCCTTCGGAGCGGCCTTCGTCTTCGTTATGGGCAAAAGCTTCAGTGGCCCCTGGGTGGATGCCGCGGGTGCCTTTCTGCTGCCGCTGTTTGCCTTCGCCGGCGGCGGCGTCGCGACATGGCTGGTGTATCGCCTTTCCAATGTCTTTGGGAAAGTCAATGTAAATACGCTGTTGTTGGCCGGCATCGCCGTCAACGCGCTGGCCGCGGGCGGCACGGGTTTCTTCTCCTATATCGCGAGGGATCCCCAGGCCAGGAGCATCGTCTTCTGGAATCTCGGCACCTTATCCGGAGCCGACTGGTCCAATACCGGCATTGTGGCCGTCTCGACGATCGCCGGTATTGCGTTGTCGCTGCGCTATGCAAAAGCATTGAATGCCCTTATGCTCGGCGAGACGGAAGCGGGTTATTTGGGGGTCCGGACGACGAGGCTGAAGGGGCGCATCCTGCTCATCAACACGTTCATGGTGGCCGTAGCCACTTCGGTCGTGGGCGTCATCGCCTTTGTCGGGCTCGTGGTGCCGCATATCCTCCGGCTTCTGAAAAGCGCCGACAACCGCTTCCTGATCATCGCCTCGGCGCTGCTGGGCGCCATCCTGCTCAACTTCGCCGATATGCTGGCGCGAGTGATCGTGGCGCCCTCCGAGTTCCCCATCGGGGTCCTGACGGCCGTTGCCGGCGCGCCGGTGTTCCTCTATTTGCTGATCCGGGCGGGCCGCCGGCAACAGGAAGGAGGTTTTTATGCTTAGGATCGACGATCTTCACTGCGGCGCTGGTGGACGGCCGATCATCCGGGGCATCAGCACGGAATTTTCGCCGGGACTCTTCCATGTCATCGTCGGACCTAACGGTAGCGGGAAATCGACTTTCTTAAAGGCCTTTAGCGGCGAGTGGCCGGTTGAGAGCGGCGACATTTTTTATGACGGACAGCCGCTTGCGGTCATCGGCAAGACGCAGCTGGCTCAACGCCGGGCCGTGATGAGCCAGCTGCATGAGCTGAATTTTCCTATTCGGGTGGATGATATTGTGATGATGGGGCGTTATCCGCATTTTGCATACCGTCACGGTCCTCATGACACGGATATCTGCCGGCAGGCCATGAAACGCCTCGGTGTGCTTGAACTCGCGTCTCGCGACTATCTCACGCTTTCGGGCGGTGAGCGTCAGCGGGTGCAGTTCGCCCGGGCGCTGGCGCAGATCTGGGACATACCGGTGGCGGGGGGTAGCCGGTATTTGTTTTTAGATGAACCCGTTTCCAGCCTCGACGTTCATTATCAGCATGAATTCCTGGCGCTCGCGCGATCGCTTGCCGCATCGGGCATCGTGGTCATCGCCGTCCTGCACGACCTTAACCTGGCGTTGCAATATGCCGACCGAATCCTGTTCCTCAAAGCAGGTCGGATCGTGGCGGCAGGGGCTGCGCCGGAAATTGTCACGCCGGAACTGATCGGCGACGTGTTCGGCGTCCGCGCGCAACTGCTGGCGAATCCCTTCGGCCAGCGGCCGGTGGTTGTCTACAGCGAGCAGTTGAGACAGGAAGGCATGGGATTCGGCCGGACGAACGTAAACACGCCGTAGTTGCTCGGGTTGGCGACCGGCGCCTGGAGGGTGATCGTGTCCGGGGAGATGGTCAGTGCACAGCTGGTGCACAGCTTCAGGCTATCGCCGGATAACAGCACCGGAAAGGAAAAGGTCATGAAATTGGAGTCGGGGTTGATATGGAAATAGGCCACCGAAACGATGCTGCCGCTGACGAAGGTCACGGCCGTTGAATCGCCATTCAGGGCCAGGAAAACGGCCGAATCCCTGGCGGGTTGCCGCAGGCCGCCACCGGGAAGGCTATAGCTGGTCCATCTCCACACATTGGACAGCGGTGGATTGACTGGTTTTTTTGGCGCCTTATTCTTATGACAGGCGAAAAGGACAAAGGTGGTTAACAGCAGGACTGAGGGGAAAGGTCGCATGGTATCCGGTTTGTCTCCTGACAATTCTTCCCGCTCTGGCGTTGCATTTGCCGGCGCAGTGGAAACCGGTTAATTTCCAACGGGGAATGGATAATTTTGGAATAGCTCGTTCCCTAATGATTTGGGAAATTTATTCATTATGAGAAACTTCCTTTTCCTTCTTCCCGGCCTTGCTCTGGCGATCGGTGCCCGGGCGCAGGATTCCGTAGAGAACGCCAAACGCGCCGCGGCCATCGAGCAGATACAGGACGGCAACCGGCCAGCGCCGGAACTCATCGCCGGCTTCGACGGGCTTGGGGAGGGATTCGTGGGTCCGCAGGGCACGGCGCAGTATAGGAATCCTTCAGACAATGCACTGGCTTTGGGCCCGGATCATATCTTCCAGATCGTCAACACGCGGATGGCGATATACACCAAGAAAGGAAAGAAATACGACATCACGGGCCGCGTCCTCCTCGGTCCCGCCGAGACTCGCAGCGTTTTCCGCGGTTTCGGCGGTCCCTGCGAAAAGCTCAACAACGGCGATGCGGTGGTCCGTTATGACCAGCTGGCCAACCGCTGGCTGATCGTGATGCCCACCTTCCGCCGCGGCATCCCCCGCACGCAGGAGCTGGACTCCGCTCACGGCATGGTCCCGTATCCGCCGCAGCCCGGTAAGGCGGAGATGATCTACCAGGCGCCGCCGAGCTACCCGGAGGAACGCCCGGCAGGCGGCGGTGTTCGTCCGCCGCGCACCCGCGTCGATACGGTGGGCACCTTCTGCATGTGCTATGCGATCAGCACCGGGCCCGATCCGCTTGGCCCCTATTACCGCTATGAGTTCGACCGGCCCCTGTTCCCTGACTATCCCCGTCCCGTCATCTGGCCGGACGGCTACTACCTGACGAGCAGTACGAGCGATAACCTGATCCAGCGCCAGGCCTTTGTCGTCGATCGGGAAAAGATGATCAAGGGTGAACCGGCGACCGAACAACACTTTATCATCAATGACGTCAACTTCCTGCTCAACTCCGATGTGGAGGGGCAGCAGCTGCCTTCGAAGGGGGCTGCCAATATCCTGATCACCAATGGCGGCGCCCAACTGCACAATCAGTTCGAGGACGACGGCCTCTACTACTGGAAATTCCACGTCGACTGGAAGGATACGGCGAAGACAAAGATCGAGGGTCCGATCAAGATCCCCGTCGCGCCTTACCACTATGCCGGCGACGGCCAGCTGAAGAAGTCGGTGCCGCAGCCGGGCAGCGATATGGGCCTCGACACCCAGGGCGACAAACTACACGGCCGTCTCGTCTACCGGCGTATCGGCAAACAGGAATCGTACATCGTCGCGCATTCCGTGCGCACCGCTGCGGGTGGGAGTGGCATCCGCTGGTACGAGCTTCGCAGCGACCGCCATCAAAGGCTCAGCCTCTATCAGCAGGGCACCTATGCATCCGGCGGCGACTGGCGATGGCTTCCCGGTATCGCCACCGATAAAGCGGGCAATATCGGGATCGGCTATTCCTATGGCGGAAAGGACCATTTCCCCGGCCAGCGGTTTACCGGCCGGCTCGCTGGGGATGCCCCTGGCGTCATGGGCTTTGGGGAAGGCGTTCTTGCTGAAGGGCAGGCTTCGCAGGGCAACACGCTTCGTTGGGAAGATTACACGTATATGGTGATCGACCCTGCTGACGACGCCACTTTTTGGTATGTGGGGGACTATCTGAAAAAGGACGCGAAGAATTATTCGACGAAGATCGGTGGGTTCAGGCTCGCAAGCTCCAACGGCCAGGCCGTGGTCTTTCAGTCCGGCGGGCCGGTTGCGCCTACTCTGCAAACTCCCAGGCACTCTGGTACGCCGAATGATTCTCCGCATAAGCAATAAGGCCTGCATAAAAGGGCAACCGCGACAAAGTGGCGCTGTCGCCGATAACGACCAGCCGCTTGCGGGCCCGTGTCATCGCCACATTCATCCGGCGGATCTCCGAAAGAAAGCCGATCCGGCTGTCGGCATTGCTGCGCGTCATCCCGATATAGACGATATCGCGCTCCTGTCCCTGGAAGCTGTCGATCGTGTTGACCGCGATCTTGTCCAAATATGGCTTCAGGTGAGTACTGGAGGCCACAATATCCTGCAACAGCAGCACCTGGTGGCGATAGGGCGCGATAATGGCCAGGGTGGGGAAGTCCTTCGCGGGATAGTATTCCGCGAGGTGACCGGCCAGCTGCTGCACATGCCGGACGAGGAAGGCCGCTTCTTCGGGATTGGTGATGCCCGTGCCTTCGGCCTTTTCGTCATAGCCGCAACCGGCCGTATCGATGAAGCTCAGTGCCGGCGCCCCGTCGAATATCGTATGACCGGCGACGGTAGGGTGGGCGCGTAAGCGGTTTTGATAGAAATGTTCCGAAGAATACCCCATGATCTGTTCATGCATCCGGTATTGTTCTTCCAGCAGGACGACGGCTTCGGGAAAACGTTTGACCCCTTTCTCCAGCAGGGTCAGCTCGAGGCCGGCATCCGCAGTGCCCCGTGCCGCGGCCTCCGCCTTGATCGTCGGCGGCAGCTGATAATGATCTCCGGCCAAAACCAGCCGGCTTGTCTTCAGCGCCGGTATCCAGCAGGCAGGTTCGATCGCCTGGCCGGCCTCATCGATCACCGCCGTCGAATAGCGCAGGTTGCGTACGGTATAATGATTGGCGCCGACCAGCGTCGCCGTGATCACCTGGGCGCGTGTCAAAATATCATCCAAAATATACTGTTCCATGCGCTCGACCTCGTTGAGCACCTTGCGCGCCTCGTCGAACAGGGCCTTTCGCTGCTCGCGCTCGGCCGGGCCAAAGCTCCGTTTGTATTTATGCGCCATATTACGAAACTCCGAGGCCTTTTTTTTCAGCCGTTTGATCTCCTTCATCGCCGCATGTTCCGCCATCCGGCTGTCCAGCGTCAGCGATTGCAGCTGTTCGGAGACCTTGGCGGGGTTGCCGACCCGCAGGACATTCAGCCCTGCATCGGTTAACCGCTCGCTCAGCAGGTCGACGGCCGTATTGCTCGGCGCGCAGACCAGCACCGGTTCCTTATCGCGCGCCGACAGGGCGACGATGGCTTGTACCAGGGTCGTCGTTTTACCCGTACCGGGAGGGCCATGCACAATGGCGAGATCTTGGGCCGCCAGGATCTTTTCTACTGCAGCCTGCTGAGAGGCGTTGAGCCGCGCCGCAGGTGTGGGAGCCTCCTTCCCATCCGCGCCATTGCCATCGCCCACACCGAACAGCGGCGCTTCCTGTCCCGTAAGTACCCGCACCAGCCGGCCTTCGTGTCTTTTTTCCAGGAGTGCCGCCGCCTGCCGCAAGGCCGAGAACATCTCGGTATAGCTGTTGTCGTCGAAAAGCAGATCGATCCCCAGCTTGCCGTTGCGCGTCCATTCGGGCAATTCATCGGTGCGAAGCGTCAGCTTCAGCCGGTTGCCGCCCTGGAAGGAGATGGTCCCCTCCACCCGGTCGTTCGCCGCATCATGATTGGAGAAAAGCGCCGCGGGAGCGCCGAAACGAAGCTGGTGCGGAAGATCGGTATTCGAGGTCCGCTCCACCTCGACCGTGAGATAATCGCCCCGCCCCAATTCCGTATCGCGGATCGCGACCGGGAACCAGGCGAGGCCCGCCTCGCGGCGCTGCGCCACCGTCGTGGACGCGGCCAGCTGCTGGTATAGCCGGCGGTCTTCCGCCTGCTCCGTTCTCAATAGGTCGGTGAGTTGCCTGAAATAATCCATCCGGCAAAGATAAGCCCGGCGCCCGGGAAAAATTTGGCCGCATGTGCGGATTGCGGTAATTTGCAACCAAAAGGTTTCCTTTGCTATGCGAAGAGATGTATTCCAGGCGATCGCCGACCCCACCCGCAGGCAGATCATCAATATGGTCGCCCATCAATCCATGAACGTCAACGCCGTTGCCGGTAACTTCGATGTCAGCCGCACGGCGATCTACAAACATGTCAAGATCCTCACGGAATGCGGGTTGATCGTCATCAAACAACAGGGCCGGGAACGGTTTTACGAAGCGCGGCTCGAAAAGCTGCACGAAATTTCGGACTGGGTAGAACAATATCGCCAGTTCTGGACTGAGCGCTTCGACGCCCTTGAAAAATATTTGAACCAAATTCAAACGAAAGATAAAAAAAAGGGTAAATTGAAATAATTATCATTAAACCGATGAAGTATCTGACCGGCCCACTCCTGGCCTTGATACTGACCTTCGACCCGTACTCGCCAACCTTGTTCGCACAGCCGCCGCCTCCGTCCGGCGGTCTCTTCGGGGACGTCACGCCCGGAAGTTTCACGCCTGCCGTCTATGACGTCGACAGCGGCGCCAATGCGGTCTATCTGTTCGATCGCGGTACCGTGGACTTCGATCCCAGCTATCCCAGCACCCGCGTTTATACGACCCTCTACGAACGGCATGCGAGATTCCGCATCCTCAACGCCAACGGCCTCTCCCTCGCCACCCTGGGCATCTCCATGGCCCATCGCGGCGGCAACTACGAGCCGTTCATCGAGGACATCCACGCCACGGTCTATAATCTCGAGGATGGCAAGCTGGTGGTGACGAAGCTGGATAAGAGCGGTATCTTCAAGGACAAGACGGGGAAATACATCGTCGACAAGATAGCCTTCCCTAATGTCAAACCCGGCTCGATCGTCGACTACGGCTATCGCATCGTCTATCCCGGCTACGGTTTTATTCCCACCTGGGATTTCCAGGGTTCCTACCCCGTCCTCTGGAGCCAGTACGAAGTGACCCTTCCCACCGTCTATGACTATTTTGTAAAGACCCAGGGGTACCGGCGGTTCACCGTCGATACCACGATGTATTCCCAGACCAGCTTCCCGGTGTCCTTCGGAAATGCCCACGGCGTGTGGTCGGGACCCGTGCTCCATCGCGTATGGGCCTTACAGGATGTAACGGCGATGGAAAAACGCGAGCCGTATACCACTACGCTGCAGAACCATGTTCAGAAGGTGCAGTTCCAGCTTTCGGCGGTCCGGATGAATGGGTACGAGAAGACCTATCACTACAGCTGGGAGCAGCTGACCGGCGAGCTGCTGAGGAACGAGAACTTCGGGGACGCGCTCACCGACCGGAATCGCTGGATGGACGATCAGTTGGGCAAGGTTTCGCCAAAAGGCGAGGTCACGCTCGCGGCCGCGCAAAAGATCTACGCCTATATCCGCGATCAGTTCAGCTGGTCGGGCGGGGAGAACCTCTACCTGTCTCAGCCGATAAAGAAGACCTGGGAGGACAAGAAGGGGAACGTCGCCGACATCAACCTGCTGCTCACGGCCGTTCTCCGGCACCAGGGCTTCGACGCGAGTCCCGTGATCCTCAGCACCCGCAACCATGGCTACCCGCTGGACGCCTTTCCGATGCTCAACGACTACAACTACGTCATCGCAAGGGTTCGCGTGGATGGGAAGGAGTACCTGCTGGACGCCACGATGAATACCGCAGGCTTTGGACAGCTGCCGGAGCGCTGCTACAACGGCAGTGCGCATGCCATGGACTCCAGTCACCTCGTCTATCCACTGCTCGCCGATTCGGCGACCGAGCGCCGGGTGACCACGGTCTTTCTAAGCAATGACGACAACGGCGCCCTGGTCGGCAGCTATCACCGGACGATGGGTGTCTTCGAATCCATGACCGAACGGAGCCGTCTGCGCAAGGCCGCGCCGGAGGAGTTCTGGGAGAACCTGCGCAAGACCATGGGCGGCTCCAAACAGATGGGGGAACATGGCTTTGATTCCCTGTCCCTGTTGGAAGAACCGTTGGGTTGGCATTATGATATGAGCTATCATTTTACGCAGAAGACCGTCTATTTCTACCCCGTCATGCATGAACGGGTCAGCAACAATCCGTTGCAAAGTCCCGAACGGCACTATCCGGTGGAGATGCCCTTCGGGGTCAACAACAATTATGTGCTGAGGATGGAGATACCCAAGGGGTATGTCGTCGATCAGCTGCCGAAGTCCTCCCGCTTTTCGCTGGAGGACGGCGGCGGATATTACGAGTATCTCATCGAATCCGACGGCAAGACCATCAATTTCCGCATGCGTCTCCAGCTCAACCGCACGTTCTATCCCGTATCGGATTACAAGGCGCTTCGGGATTTCTATTCGTTGATCGTCGAGAAAGAAAAAGAACAGATCATTTTCAAAAAAACTTCCTGATATGCGCTTTCCCTGGCTTCTATCCGGGCTCACCGCCGTGCTGTCCGCACTCGCCGGACGGGCGCAGGACCCACTGACCCAACCGCTGCCCGATTCCCTCCGGGAGGGCGCCGCCGTGGTCAGCCGGCGGGACCTGGTGGAGATCACCATCGAATCGCCCGACAAGATCAGGGTCCGTCGAAAATGGACCAACACGATCCTTAACAACAACGGCGATGCGTATAGCCTCGTCTCTACCTACTATGACAAGTTCCATGATCTTTCGAAGGTCACGGCGACCTTGTACGATGCAGACGGAAAGGCGGTGAAAAAGATCAAAAAAGGCGACCTGGAGGACGACCTCATCGGCGGGATGGGGATGCTGGAAGTGGATACCCGGGTGAAATACTACCGATTCGTCCATCGCAGCTATCCCTATACGATCGATTACGAGGAGGAGCAGGTGCTCAACAACGGGTTCGTGCTTCCATCGCAGTGGTTCCCCCAGGCCTCGCCCCGCATGTCCGTCCTCAGCAGCAGCCTGGTCGTGCATACCCCCGAAGGGTATAACCTGCGCTACAAGGAATATGATTGTCCCGGGCCGGTCGTGACGCCGGAAAAGAATGGCGGGAAGACCTACACCTGGACCTTGAACCATCTGCCCGCCCGGCCGCCGGAACCCTATGCGGTCGCCTGGCATCTCCGCGAACCGGGTGTGAGGCTGGCGCCCACAGACTTCGAGATCGCCGGCTATAAAGGCGCTGCCGACAGTTGGGGACACCTCGGACAATTCAGCAGCGATCTGTTCCAGGGGCGGGGACAACTACCTGAAGAGGCCCGGCAGAAAGTGCATGCGCTGACCGATGGGTTGACGGACACTGCCAAGATCGCGGCCCTTTATTCCTGGCTGCAGGCGAACACCCACTATGTCGGCATCGAGCTGGGCATCGGCGGCTGGCAGCCTTATGACGCGACCTATGTCTACACGCGGAAATATGGGGACTGCAAGGCGCTGGCCAATTACATGGTCGCCCTGCTGAAGGAGGCCGGCATCCGGGCCTGGCCCGTGCTCATTTATGGGGGACCCGAGCCGCCGTTGGTCGATCCCGCATTCCCCTGTCTGCAGTTCAATCACTGTATCGCCGTGGCGCTGGCGGGCGCCGATTCCGTTTGGCTGGAATGCACCAGCAACACCCTGCCGGCCGGCTATCTCGGCACCTTTACGTCGGACCGGGACGCGCTGCTCCTCGACGGACCGGATGCGCACCTGGTCCATACGCCGGTTTACGGGGTCCGGGAGAACCGGCTCACGCGGCGGCTGGACGGAACGGTCGCCGATAACGGCAGCCTGCAAGCCACGCTGCGGGCGGGTTACAAAGGGCTGGAACAGGACGCGCCCCGCGGGATGATCGACCGGCTTTCCAAAAAAGACCTGCTCGAGGAAAAACGGCGGGCGCTGGGTCTTAACGACTGCACCGTCAGCGACTACAACTACGTCTCCACCCGCGCCGCCATCCCTACGCTCGACGAGACCATGCGTCTTTCGGCGGAACATTTTGCGACCGTCAACGGCAACCGCCTCTTCATCACCCCTGGCCGCTTCTGGCGCCGGACCTCGCGGCTGCAAACGACGGGCCCCGTCCGGCAAACAGCTATCGAGTTGCGGGCGTCCATCGATGAATCCGATACCCTCGTGCTGCAGATCCCTCCCGGCTATGCTGCCGAACACCTGCCTTCCGGCCGGATCGCCTATCCTTTCGGCAGCTATAGCGTCCAAAGCCACTTCGAGAACGGCGTGCTGACGGTCGCCTGTCATTACCAGGAACAAAAAGGCGTCTACGGCGCCAACACTTACGAGCACATGGCTCGCTTCTTCGATTATACCTGGCGGTCGGGTAATCAACAGATCGTTTTTGTGAAGCAATGATCGGCCGTGACCCCCGAAAAAAAGGTCTATCCGCTGTACCGGATAGACCTCAACCATTCAAAAAATAAGAACCAACGTTTGCATCAACCTTCTTTACGGAAAAAGATGTTCCCGCTGATCGTTTCCAGATCGATGTGTTTTCCGCCGCCGCCGTTCAGATCGGCATTGATGGAGCCTCCGCCGACATGCCGGACCCCTTTGGCGGCGCTGTTCAATTCGATATTGCTGTACATCGTGCCGGTGATGGTATGCATCTTCACTTCGGCCTTGCGGGCCGGGTTGACGGCCAGGTCGATGAATCCGCTGATGCTGTGCGCCCGGACCTCGGCCGTATTCCCGGTGATGATGATATTGCCGTTGATCGTCTCCACGGAAAAATCGGCGTTCTCGGGAAGATAGATCGTGTGAAAGATCTCCGCCTGGTAGTTGCAGCAGCAGCAACAATTCGAGTCCTTGCGGTTGCGGCGGATGCGATTGGTCTCCAGCTTGCCCTGGATGTTGATCGAGCCGCCCGTCTCGTCGAACACTATCGTGTAGTCATCGTTGTTCTGGTTGTCATTGACATCGATAGAGCTCTTCACATATACTTCATTCTTTGTCCAGGTGATGATCCGGATGGAGTCCGAGATCTGGAAATTCATCGAGACAAAACCTTTGGGCGAGTAGTTGAGATGTTTTTCGATGATCTTCTGCGCCTGCGTCGCCGGGAGCAGCCCGAGGCAAAGCAGCGCGATGAGGATATTTTTTTTCATATACGTTGGTTTTTATGGTTATCCTTTCCGCAGATAGACGGCGCCGCTGACGCTATGCAGTCGTACCGCGGTTCCGCCGCCGTTGAGATCGGCGCGGATCTGACTGCCGCCGATGCGCTTCATGTCTTTACCGACCGGGAAGTCGAAATCGGAATACATCTGGCCGGACACCGTCCCCATTTCGAGGCTGAAGGGGGTCTTGGCGGGAATGGTCACATCCACTTCGCCGCTGACCGAGGAGATCGAGATCGGTTTGTCTTTGGCGATCTCGGCGAACACGACATTTACGCTGCCGCTGATCGTAGAGACCACGATGGGGCCGGTCACCTTATTCAGGGTGATATCATGACAGCCTTTGAACTCCACCTCGTTCTTGATATTGGTGATGGTGGTGGGACCGCCATGGGCACATTCCCGGGTGATCTCGAGGGCGATACTCTCAGGGACCTTGATCTTGTATTGGGCACTTTGGGTAATGGGCAGCAGGCAGCGGAGCCTGATCCGGTTGCCATCCTTCTCCATGGCGACGCCGAGACCGGTGTTGTCCGTACCCGCGGCGTAAACGGGTTTCAGGCCTCTTGCCCGCTCCGAGTTGAACCGGTTGCCGCCGCTGACGATGATCTCATTGCCTGCATATCCTTCGATCGGGAGATCGTCCGTAAAATCTTCGAGGATCAGCTTGGCGTCTTTCAGATCACTCACCGTGACCTTGTAATCCTGCGCCCGGGTCAGTAAACCGATACATAGGGACGCGATGAGGAGGAAGCTATGCTTCATTTGTTTCATGTTTTTAAATTTTGAGATTATGGGGTTGCCGCCATTACAGCACGGTGAGGCTCTTTTGCGCGGCGTCTTTTACTTCTTTGAGGGTCTTCTTGTTGGTCATGATCTCCCTGATCGGACCGATGGCCTTCCGTTCCCGTTTTTCGGCCAGCAGGTTGATCAGCACCACCTGGATGATCGGTTCTGTCTGGATGCCCAGCGAAGTGACCAGTGAATCGCGGACCACATGCCGGTCGGCGAAGCGGGCCAGGGAATAGAGCGCGGCAAGGCGCACATTGACATTCTTATCGTTGTTCAGGGAATTGAAAAGGGCGTCGATCACCTTCTGATCGGGGCTGGCCATCTCTTCGGCATAGCTCACGGCCTTGATCCGTTCGCTGGCCGACTGGTCGTCGATGCCGTTGAGCAGATCATTCTCTTTCATCGTATTCTTCATATTCTGTACTTCGGCCTTCAAGGCTACGATCTCGCTCTGCGTATCGGCTTGTGGTCCCGGCCTGGGCGTCCGCGACAGTTCCATCCCGATCCCGATCCCGCCCGCCAGCAGGATCACCGAGGCCGCCGCCCTGCCCGCCGCCGTTGAGAAGAACGCGATGACCTTTCCTCGCGGCTTTGCCTCCTTTTCCGGTGTGGTCAGCAGGTTGGCCATCGTCTCCATATTCAGCTCGGACTGGAGCATGGTGTTGAAATTCTCGCGCAGGGTGGAAGACGGCAGTTGCCGTTCGCTGGCTTTCATCGCGGCCAACAATAAGCGAATTTCGTCCGCTTCGCGGCGGCATTCATCACATCCCGCCAGGTGTTCAATTATTTCCGCCGCTGCCGCGGCAGGTAACGCCTGGTCCAGGTAATCCATCATCGCCGCTTGTATTTCCTTGCAATTCATAATCGCTCCGCTTTTTCGACCGGACTCCGTCCGGTCACGCTTGTTTAAAATAATGGACCCTCAGCTGTTTTAACGCCCGGTACACCTGCACCTTGATCGCCGCCACCGAGATATCCTTGATCCGCGAGATCTCTTCGTATTTCAGTCCCTGGTACCGGCTCAGCACCAGGATCTCCCGCTGCTCGTGCGACAATTTCCCCAGTGCGTCATCCAACCGCTGGTATTGATCCTCGCTGTAACCCGTCAGCCCATCCGCGTGCCCTTCCTCCGCCTCCTCGGGGTTTGTCAGCCGGCCCGGCGTCTTCTGCTCCTGCTTGCAATGGTCGAAGTGCACGTTGCGGGCCATCCGGTAAACCCAACTCCGGAAAGTGCCCTGTTTGGGTTCGAAGCTTTGCCGGTAGCGGATGACCCGGTAGAACAGGTTCTGTGTCAGGTCCTCGCTGGCGGCCTTGTCCATCGTCAGCCGGAGGAAGAAGTTGTACAGGGGCACCTGGTACCGGTCGAATAATGCGCCCAGCTCGGACAGATGCCCTTCTTTGACCAGCAGCATTATTTTTTCATCAGATAATTCAGGCACCCGGGATAACTTTTGTGTTTCTAAATAGATTACTGCGGATCGGCAAAAGGGTTACAGCCCGGCGGCATTTTTTTTTGTCCGCCCGGACCGGCAGATCCGGGCGCGGCCTTATTTGACCTCGAAATGCGCGACCCCGGTACCCGGCGACCCATCTGCCGCCAGCCCTTCGGCGACCACGACATACTTTCCCGGGACGTCCGAAGAATAAAAAGTAAAGGGCTTCTTTCCCTTCCCATCTGTCGCCGCCCGGGGCGTCCAGTACAGGACATTGCGAAAATCGGGGAGATGGCTGCCGGCGTCCCCGGGCGTCGCATAGGAAGGCGAATAGAACTCCCGCTGCAGCTCCAGTCCCGCATAGTCGACGACGACGGCGCGGGGATCGAGGATATAGCCTGCCAGATCGCCCTTATAGCTGGTCCAGTTCAGGACCCCTTCGAAATTGACGCCCCCGAGGAAAAAGCGCCGCTGCACCGTTTCCAGCTTCCGGATCTTGAGCGGGTCCAGCGCCATCAGTTGGTCGATATTGAAGACCGGCACGCCGTCGAGCAGGATCAGCGGATCGTTCTCGAAGACCGTTGTGGGATAGGACATGTTGAAGACGGGCAGGTGCCAGTGCCCGTTCCGGCGTTTGACATAGATCATCGTGACGTACTCCCGCAGGACTTCCTCCAATGTGGTGAAGCGGACATAATTATCCAGCGGGTAGGAATAGTCCGGGCGGTAGAAAAAGGCGCTCGTATCGGCGATCGGTACGTGGAACTGTTTCAGCCGGAGTCCGCCATACCGGTTCAGCACCTGGGTGGCAATATTCCGGTCGGTAAGCTCCGGCGAAAGCCCCTGGGGCATCACATAAGGACCCAAGGGGTCTTTCGTATATTCCTCGGAGAATGGATTGTTGATCTCCACCCTGTATTGACTGTCGGTGGGATTGGTCTGGAGGATCAGCTCCTGGCTGCCATAAAGATCCTTCATCTCGAACTGCACATGTCCATAGTCGTCGCTGCGTGCTACGGAGAATTGGGTCCGCGTACCCGGAACGGAGCAATAGGCCGGGATCATCTTCTGCGCCGGGCCGCCCGTCCGGGAGTCCACCATCCGGCCGGAGATGACGGAACCGTTGAACTCGAGGGGATACTGGAAGGCAGGCCCGGTATGCCGGAGGACATCGGCCCACCGGAACCGCCGCCAGCCATGCGTCATCAGCAGGTTGTCCATGGCGGCTTCATCCTCGGGGTGATCGAAGTAATAACCGGGGGACTCGATCCTCCCTTTCAGATCGGAAGCCAGCAGGAGCCAGGGCAGGATATGCTGATCGCTGACGGGTTGCAGCGAGTCCACGAGGAATACCGAGAGCGAGCAGTCGGCGGCCACCGGATGCCGGATCCCGTTCTCCGTCGACAGACCGAGCCCGATCTTCTCCCGTATGCCATAGGCGGCCTTGTCCGGTTCCACGGTGATGTGCAGCTGCCGCGAAGGTTGCCGGAAGACGAGCCGTTCACAGACGGGCTGACGGGAAGCATCGAACACGGTCAGGTGGGACACCCCTTCGCCGAGGCTGTCCCGGTCGAGAAGGAAGGTGGCCTTCCCGCTCTGCAGGGTGGCGGTGAGCGCCTGTTTGACCGACTGCCGGGTGTCCGCCAGCAGGTAGACGGCGCCGCCGGTCGTGGTGGATCGAAGCTCCACCCGCCAATGCTCTTTCCCTTCGGCGGTTACGGTCATCACCGTCCCTTCCTTTTCCGCAACGGGCAACAGGCTGTTGAAGGCCGTTCCGTCCGGGAGCCGGAAGATGGAGCGATAGTGATGCCCCGCCCTGGGGGTATAGGTAAAGCTGCCGATCCCGAAGTGAAGGGGATTGGCGCGGGCCAGGGTGTCCTGTTCGTCTTCGGTGACGACGCCCGTGCATTCGACGCCCCGGCCGTATTGATCGGTCACCCGGAAAGCCATTTTCACCGGGAGTTCCTCGACGAGATTGCCGCCCTCGGGAAAAAAGCTGACGCTGTATTGGGGGGGTATGGGTACGGCGGGCGTACCCGCGTCCTTTCGGGTATTGATGATCGTGACGGTCTTCTCGAAATACCCTTCCGGACCGTAGTTCTTCATCCACGAGGTGTAGGCGCGCAGCTTGTAATTGCCGGTTCGGACGGTGAGGGGCAGATAGAGGCTGCCATCACCCGATCCGCTGTCCAGCCCGGTCTTGGCCTGCAATACCGGCTTGTTGTCCTTGTCCAGCCATTCGAGATACGCCACCTTGCTCATATCCAGCGGACGATGCGTACCCGCGTCCACCGCGTAGACCTTGAACCAGCAGATCTCCCCCGCCAGGTAGAGGTCCTTGTCGGTATGCACATACAATTTCTCCTGCATCCGCTGCGCCCGGTACCGGTCGAGGTCCGACCTGAGGGACGCGGTCACCGGTCCTTGGGAAAAGGCCGCCGGGGCCGCCAGGGCCAGGTTGAAAAGAAGAAGGGTTATCTTTTGACGCATCATATGGTTCCTGTTATACGCTTAATATGGCCAGAAAGATGGTTTTTTTGTCGTCCCGCCCTGCACGCGGCAGTCGACACAACCGACGCCGTTGGCGGACCAGCCGATGAATCCAAACTGCCCGTAGACGCGTTGCAGCGGTACGAACCCGCCGGCCTTGAGGATGTCGTCGACGAACTTGCCGTTGGGGTCATCGAACACCAGCGTATCGGGCATATCGCATTGGAAAAAGTATCCCCAATTGTTGAGGTCGGAGCTGTTGATAAAGATCCGTTGCCGCTGGATCGTCCCTGCCGAGACATACCCGACCACGGTCTCATCGGGATGGGCGACGTTGTGAATGTTTCCCCGCAGCTCGGAAGGTTGCGCATCGAAGATCGATCCCAGGGACTCGGTGTTGGCCTTCATCAGGCTCAGGAAATGATAGGCGTCCTGCGTCAGCGCATACTGGGAGACGATCACGCTGTAGTGGTCGCTCAGCTGAACGCTGGTCCGCGGGATGAACAGCAGCTTCTGACGGTAGATCACGTCCTGCACCAGTTTGGTGCTGCTGCCCAACAACAGCGAGGTCGACTGGTCGCCCTTGTAGCAGGTATAGACATATTCCGAATCCGCCCGGCTTACCACTGAGTCCTTGCCGTTACTACGGGAATTCGCCTTGTACTGGAAGCTGGAGTATTCCGCCGAAGTATATTCCCAGGTCTCCGCATACTGCCATTGATAATAGCGGGTCGCGTTGGCGGGGTCATGGGCGTTGACGTAAATGGTCACCCCATTGCCGTCCTGGATCCAGTTGACACTGTCGATCGGCGGACTGATCCTGTAGGAGACGGTGTCGGAGAGATAGGTATTGCCGTCGGTGGTCGCGATGCGTAACCGGTAGCGGATGCCTGGGTTCAACGGCAGGGTATCGGCGGTATAGACGCCGGCGGTGGTTTCGGCGAGGGGATACACCGACTGGTCGGTTCCCTCTACCTGAACCTTTGCGTGCGTTACCGCCGGGATCGTCGAATCACCGGGCAACCGGACGACCCGACTGAGTGTGAACTGCGTCGGCGCATTGCCCGCGATGAACCCTTCTACCACGAGGTAACCCTTCACCGGGGGCTGGTAAGGACTGTCATACTGTTGCTTGCATCGCCACAGCAGCAGCGAAAGGAACAAAAAAACTACTATTTTACTGTTGCGAACCATAGGATCGTTGTTAATTTGGCCCAAAATTAAAAGGCGATATTATAATTGATATAAGGGATCGCGCTGCCGAAGATGGAAAGCTTGTATCCGTTGACGGCCCCGTTCTCCGACGTATAATAAACCGAATACGGATTGTGTCTGCCCGTGAGGTTGTAGATGCCGAAGGTCCACGAGTTGTGGAACTTCTGGTAGACTTTATGGTTGCCCAATACGTTCAGCGAGACGTCGGCACGGAAGTAATCGGGGATACGATAGGCGTTCCGGTCGGCGTATAAGGTCCGCAGCGAGCCCGCGTACATGAAGACACCGATCGGCAGGGTGATCGGCCTTCCCGTGCTATAGGTGGCGTTGAAGGACCAGCTGACCCGGTGGGTGATCCGGTAATTGCTGACCAGCGTGACGTCATGCGGCTTGTCGTAGTTCGCGGGATAGAATTGCCCGCCGTTGACCAGCTCCCCGGCATTGGGATCGTCCTGTTTGAGCAGGATACGGGAGTACGTGTAGCTGAGCCAGCCGTTGAACTTTCCGGTCAGCTTCTTGATCAACAGCTCCACCCCATAGGCCTTGCCCTTTGTTTCGAGCACGTCGGTCTCGATATGGTGGTTCATTACAAGGGCGGCCCCGCTTTTGTAATCGAGATAGTCCTTGATATGCTTGTAGTAGACTTCCAGCGAGGTCTCGATGGTATTGTTCTTGAAGTTGCGGTACAGGCCCAGCGATACCTGGTCGCCGAATTGCGGGCGGATATTGGGATCGCTCAGCTTCCAGATATCCGTCGGCGCCATGGCCGTGGTGTTCGAGAGCATGTGGATGTACTGCCGCTGCGTGTTGTAGCCGGCCTTGATGGACATATTGTCCGTCAGCACGATGCGGGAAGAGAGGCGGAATTCCGGCCCGCCATAGGTCTTGATGAATTTCCCCGACGGGTAGGACACCGATCCGGTCTGGTTGTCCGGCGTGATGGGTTGTCCCGGCGCGTAAGTGTTAACGGTGGCCGGTCCGAGGTAGTTGTACAGGGAATAGCGGACGCCCGCTTCCAGCGAGATCGAATTGCTGATCGTATAACGGTCACTGAGATAGATGCCGCTCTCAAGGGCCTGCTCTTTAGCAAGTGTGTCGCCCTGGACCAGCGAGCCCTTGCCCCGTGGCTCATATTCGCCGGGATGCAGGGTATACTTGAGCGTACTCACGCCAAACTCCAATGTATGGCTGCTGCTGAGAAAATAATTGAAATTTGACCGGAAATAGAGCTGATTGATATCGAACCCCAGCTTGTAAGCATTCACCGGGTTGTCCTGGCTCCAGATGGAATACTGGTAGCGGTCATATCCCATCGAAATTAAGTGGAAGAGCCGGTTGTTATAGATATGCTTCCATTTCAGGCCGATATTGCGGTTGCCATAGCCGTAGGTGGTGTCGTTGTTGAGATTGAAATGGTCCTGGCTGATATACCCCGTGAGATAGAGGTTGTCCTTCTTGCCCATCTGGTGGCTGATGTTCAGGTTGGCGTCATAGAAGCTTGCGCGGCTGTGTTTGTATTGCTCGGGCAATGCGTTCAGCAGCCAGTTGGCATAGGTGGTCCGGCCGCCGATGATAAAGGAGGTCTTGTCCTTGACGAGGGGCCCCTCGAGATTCAGCCGGCTGGTCAGCAGGCCGATCCCGGCCGAACCGGCAAGCTCCTTCTTATTGCCCTCCCGGCTGGAGATATCCACGACGGAGGAGAGCCGGCCGCCGAATTTGGCGGGGATGCTGCTCTTGTACAGCTCCACATCCTTCACGACCTCCGGGTTGAAGGCGGAGAACATGCCGAAGAAATGTGCGGTATTGTAGATGGTGGCGTCATTGAAGAGGATCAGGTTTTGATCGGTGGATCCGCCCCGGACGTTAAGCCCCGTGCTGGCCTCGCCGACCGTTTTGACGCCCGGAAGGGTCGTCATCACCCGGAGCACGTCGGCCTCGCCAAAGACGACCGGTACCTGTTTGATGGTCCTGATGTCCAGCTTTTGCACGCCCATTTCAGTCCGCCGCACATTGCTTGCTTTCTCGGCGGAGACGATGACCTTTTTCAGCGTAATGATCTGGGTCTGGAGATCGATATTGAGCTTTCCGTCGCCATAGACCATGAGCAGTCTTCGCGTATCGCGCATCCCGATGCTCTGGATATTGAGGATATGCCTTCCTTTCGGCAGCGAGATGGAGAAATACCCGTATTGATCGGAGGCGACACCAATGCGCGGGTTCTCGACATAGATCGAGGCGCCGACGATCGGTTCCCCGGTCTTCGCATCCCGCGCATAGCCGGCCACGTTGGCAACCCGGTTCGGCGTGGGACTGCCCTTGTCGCCGATGACATACAGCTTGTTCTCCAGCGTAGCCACCTGCGGCTGGCCGACTGCGGCCAGATAATCCCTGACGGTATCGCCGCCGGCGAGGGCTTCCTTGTCGGAATGTCTTTCAAAATAGTCGGCCGGAAGATCGGTACGGATCGCTTCTCCCTTTGCGACAAAGACATGCCGGTACCGGTCGATCGAATAGCTCATCTCCGTGCCAGAAAAGACCTGGTCCAGCACTTTGGTCAGCGGCGCCTGGTCCACGTTGATGTCGATCTTGCCGGTATCCAGCTCGGCCGTATCATAATAGATGCGAAATCCGGATTGCCTTTCCAGTTCCTCCAAAAGGTCGGCATAGCGGGTCTGCGTGAGATGGATCGTTATGGGCTTGCTTGCCGGCTCCTGTGCGCGGACAAGGATGCCCGTCAGCAACAGGCACGCCAAAAGCCACCCTTTATTATTGAATAAGGCCGTCATACCAGGTGATTACTTTTACGAGAGTGTTTTGCTTATCCTTTCCCATCCGGAGATGGTTGCTCCGCATGAACTTCTTTGCCTGCTTGCTCTTGTCCTTTATGGCGGCGAGCAGGGATCGCTGGTTGTTCACCGCATGCCAGGTATCCCCTTTCCTGAGCCAGTAGGTGGTGCTGGCCAGGGTATACTTCTCGAATCCCTGGGTGAGAAAGGAGGCCTGCTGCTGCACCGACTTGGACTCCCGCCGCAGCAGCCGGACCTTCCCCCGGTACAGCTGCTCATAGAAGCCGTTACGGGGGGCACTGGGGTTGAGGCTGTCGGCGAGGCGGATGAAACGGTGATCCCCGATCGTAAAACTATCCACATGTTCGCGGTTGAGACTCAGCTTCCACACCTCGTAAGGGTCCTTGATCACGACTAGGTCCAGCACTTCATCGAAGAGGAGGGGGATGTTGGCATAAAGGACGCCGTTATAAAGGATCGACCCGTCGATCATCGAGTCCACGAAATAGGGATGGCCCTCCTTTATCTGGTAGGCATAATCGACGTATTCGGGTCCCCGGTAGAGGTCGGTAGCGGGGGAGACATAGCCATGATATAGCTGCAGGGCGAACGCAGAGGCGGAATCCAGGATCAGACTATCCTTTTGGGAGGTCTGGGCTTTCAAGACCGGACAGGAAAGGACATAGCAAAGCAGTGTGACGCAAATAGTTTTGGACTTGAAGCGCATGAACGCGGTTTAATGCCTTAAAATAAATAAAGTCTTTTACATTAAAGGGACGAATCGGTAAATTAGGAGATTAAAATGACATTAATGGCCGGGATACTTCGCACGATCATTTTATTGGGCGCCATTCAGGGCTTTATTGTCGGCGGCCTGCTGGCCTCCTCTGCCCGGCGTGATCGGAGCGGCGCGAGGCAAAAGCGCCTGCTGGCCATCGTGATCGGCCTGCTGGCGATGGCCTGCCTGAATATCTATCTCTTCGAGATGCCCGATCTGATGAACACTCCGCTCGGCAACATCCTGAGCGCTGTCATCCCGTTCATCGTCGTAATGCCTATCGGTCCGTTGTTGTATTTCTATGTCCGCAGCCTGTTGGAACCGGAGTTCCGGTTACACCGGCGGCACTTCTATTCAACGGCGATAGACCTGTTTCCCCATGCCGCCGCGGTGGTCTATCTCCTTTTGCTCATCCTTGGGGTCCTCAATCCTCACAGGAACTATGGGTTTGGGACTTTTCTCGACGATTACCAACAGTACGCGGATATCCCACGCTGGCTCTCCCTCTCGATCTATCTTTGGATCACGTCCCGCTACCTCGCACGTGCGCGCAGGTTTTCGAACCCGGGTCCGTTGCCATTGACCTGGCCCAGCGCCCTGGTGCGGGTCTTCACCGCCTTTGCCATTCTCTGGTTCCTCTTCCTGGTGCCCTACGAAATACCCAGAACCGGCGATTGGCTGATCGGCCGGTTTGATTGGTACCCGCTCTACCTGCCCATCGTGGGGTTGATCTATTGGCTCGGGGTAAAAGGGTATTTTATCAGTTACCGGGGCGTATCACAGAGCGAACCCTCTTCGGCCCGAACGGCTCCGGCGAAGACCGCCCTCTCTCCGGATATCGTCGACCCGGCGGTTCAGGCGCTCAAAAAGGCGATGGAGCAGGATCGCCTCTGGCTGGACCCGGCGCTAAACCTGGTTACCCTTTCCCGGCATTGCGGCCTGGCGCCGAAGACCCTTTCGACGATCCTCAACAAGCACCTGGATACCACCTTCAATACGCTCGTCAACGAATACCGGATCGCGGCTTTCAAGAATAAGCTGCTACAGCCGGAAAGCCGCGAACTGACCATTGCCGGGCTGGCGTATGATTGCGGTTTTAATTCCCTGCCCACTTTTCAGCGGGCCTTTAAGTCCCTTACCGGCGTCACCCCAAGCGAATACCTTAAAAAAGGACTGATCAAATCCGGATCTGAATAGGCGCGGCGTGCTGGTTCGGGTTGCTTTGCAGCAAACATTGGAACCATGAGACGCTATCGCTTTTTTTGTCTGCTGCTACTTCTGCCTTTTCATTCCCTGTTTGCCCAAGACACGGCAGCGACCGACGGCCGTATCGGCGTCTATCGCGGAAAGACCGACCCGGCCATCGAATTTCGCATCTCCCGGGAGGGGGACTGGCTGTCGATCCAGATCCTGGGGCAGGGGAGGACCCGGCTCACCCCGCTTTCCCGCGGCCGCTATACTCTGCAAGGGGTCCAGCCCGTCGCCACCCTCGAATTCCTCCGTAATGCCGCCGGCCGGATCGACGGTTGCCGGCTTTGGCAGGAGGAGCAGCCCGCTTCGAAAAAGGCCGACACGCTCCCCGGCGTCTATCACCGGGTCCATTTCCCGCTCGACCTGGCAAAGGTCAGCTTCCGCCTTCCGCACATCTCCAACCGGGCCAACGGGTTCACCCGGGCGGACACCCTGCAGGGCATGCTGACCCCACTCAGAACTTGCTATGATGTGTTGTTCTACCACCTGGACCTGGACATCCTTACCGCGACCAGATCGATCCGCGGGAGCAATCTCATCCGGTGGCGAACGGTGCAACCCTTCCGTCGCATGCAGGTCGATCTGTATGAGAACCTGGCGATCGACACCATTATTTATCATGGAAGCCGGCTCAACTACATCCGCGACGGCAATGCCGTCTATATTGACCTGCCGGCGGAGACGGTGACGGGCACTATCGACGAGCTGCGGATCGCCTATTCCGGAACGCCCCTGCAGCCGGACCTCGATGCCCGGAAGGGCGGTATTTTCTGGCTGACCAACCGCAACGGCTGGGGCTGGGTCGAATCCGTCACCCAGGGCATCGGCGCCAGCGTCTTCTGGCCCTGTAAGGACCATCTTTCGGATCGCCCCGACAGCATGCGGATCACGATCACCGTCCCTCGCGGGCTCAGCGATATCTCCAACGGCAGGCTCCTGCAGCGGACGGACCAGCCGGATGGCCGGACCCGTTTCGACTGGTATGTCGATTACCCGATCGTGACCTACAATGTCGTGATCAATATCGGCGACTATACGCATTTTACGGATAGGTACGTCCGGCCCGGCGGCGATACCCTCGCGCTGAACTTCTACTGTATGCCGTATAACCTCGACAGCGCCCGCAAACTCTTTGGCGATGTTAAACGCCTGCTTGCGCTGTACGAAAAGGATTTTGGTCCCTATCCCTTTTCCCGCGACGGGTTCAACGTGCTGGAGTCCCTCTACCCGATGGATCACCAGGGCGCGGTGAGTGTCGGGTCGATGCGAAACCCATTCAACAGCGATCAGTATGACGGCGATATCCGGCGGCTGATGTGGCATGAGTGCGGCCACGAATGGTGGGGTAACAATGTTGGTTGCAGTGATTATGCGGATATGTGGATCAATGAATCCTTTGCCTCCTATGCCGAGTTCCTGAACCAGGAATCCCTGTTCGGGCGGGTTGCCGCATTGAAAGTGTTGAACCGGGATAACCCCGACAACAAGGAGCCGATCATCGGGGTCTATAATGTCAACCATTTCCACGAGGGAGATATGTATGGAAAGGGAGCCCGGATGCTCGAAACGCTCCGCAATGTCATCGACAATGACTCGCTTTGGTTCGCCGTCTTCCGGGGTATCCAGCGGCGTTTCCGATATACTCCCGTTCGTACCGAAGACATTGTGGCCTACGTTAACTCAACTACCGGAAAGGACTATACGTATTTCTTTGACCAATATCTCCGGTATCCGGCCATCCCGGTGCTCGCGATCGGCGTTAGCCGCGAGGGTGACGGGATCCGGCTCAGCTACAAATGGGAGGCGGACGTTCCCGGCTTTTGCATGCCCGTCAAGGTGACAACCGTAAAGGGCAGTTTTGCCTTCATCTATCCGACCACGACTATGCAGACCCTGGAGCTTAATGGGATGACGCCGGCCGACTTTGCGGTCGACCGGGACGACTTTTACATGGTCGTGCGAACGCTTTGACGTCCCGGTGCGGAACCTGGTTCAACAACTTTCGTAAGCTGTACAAGGGTGTAGGCTCCGATCGCCATCACGAGGTCGCGGACGGCTACGTCGAAATAATGCCCACCGACGATGAGCTGGAGGGCGATAAGGATCAACCAGAGCATTACTACGTAGGCGCCGATCAGCGGCCGGACCAGGACCAGGATGCCGGCCACGATCTCGATGACCCCGACGATCTTCATAAAGGCCAAAGGGTCCATCGGCACCATCGATTTGTTGAGGTAGTTGCTCCACTGCGTGAGTAAATTGGTGAACTTGTCCAGGCCGGCGACAATGGGCACGAGGCCGTAGGTAAACTTTAAGGTAGTTTGAAGCTGTTTTAGCGTTGCCATAAGACGTTTTATTATATTAGAGAAAGCGGCGGCGAAAGGGTTACAACAAAAACCTGCCTGATTTTTGTAACCTTTTCCCTGTTACTGTATCAAATAGACAGAAATGACGAAAAAAGAATCCTTACAGGTTACGGATTGGCCGGACGAGGCGGTGATCGAACAGGTGCTGGAAGGAAATAAACGCGCTTTCGAGGTGATCATCCGCAGGTACAACCAGCGGCTGTTCCGGACCGGCATGGCATTGCTGCAAAATGAAGTGGATGTGGAAGATGCGATGCAGACGGTGTATATCAATGCCTATCTCCACCTTTCGAAATTTGCGGGACGCAGTTCCTTCGCCACCTGGCTGACCCGGATCATGATCAATCAATGTCTCCAGCAACAGCGAAAGCGTCCCCTGACGACGATGCTGCCCGATACACCCGACAATATTATCAGTATGCAAACGCCGGACCGTGAACTGGGAAACAAAGAGCTGACGAGGCTGCTCGAGCATGCCGTAGAACAGCTGCCCGAGAAATACCGCCTCGTATTTGTGCTGCGGGAGGTGGAAGAGTTGTCGGTAAGGGAAACGGCCGAAGTCCTCGATATCGAGTCGTCCAATGTCAAGACCCGGCTCAACCGGGCCAAGAACATGCTGCGGGAACACCTTAAAGGATACATGAAGGAGAACGTCTATTCCTTCCATTTAACGCGTTGCGACAAGATCGTCGCTGGCGTGCTCGGCGCGCTGGACCGCAAATAAAAAAAACCGCCCTGCGGAGCAGGGCGGCAAAAATTTCTTTTCTAAAGGGGTTCTGATTTCTTAACTCAACACGCTTGGTTTTCAAGGATTTGGATGCTTGCTTGCTTCGGATTTGGACATTTGGTCTTTTAGGAGACTGGATTTCGTTCGTTGCTGATACAAAGATGCGTCAAAGAACGACGGATAAAGAATCTTTTCGTCAAAGGTGCTTTTTTGCCCGACGAAGGGCGATTTTGTCCGACGAACGTCAAAAACCAGCTTGAAAAGGCGGTCTCAGTTCTTCTGATTCGCCCGGATATAGGTCGCCACCTCCACCATGGGGGCCACCCAGATCTCCTGCTGGTGGTCTTTGAGGAAATGCAGCAGCTGGCTATGATCGCCCAGTTCCACATTGGTGCCATGTCCGCCGCCAACGCCGTGGAAACAGAACACCAGCAGGCTGTGCGTCCGTATCGCTTCCCTGACCATCCCGATCATCTCCGCGCCCGTCTGCTTTTCGACGGAGACGGCATTGATATTGTCGGGATTGATCGTGCCCAGCGACTGCATCTTCGGGACCACGCCCCGCGCCCCCGCAAATTCCTTTCGCAACCCGAGATAATAGGAGCTGTCATGGATCGTGAATTCCCCGCAGGGGAACGCGTACGTGCGCACCGTCTTCCCGTCGATGGCGTGAAGCATGACGTTGACTACCCGGATCTCGTCGTCCATCCGGCCGATCGTATAGGTATGCAGATCGCGGTCCGGCGAGACCCAGCTGCTGCGCCCAGGCACCGTCCCATCACAGGGATGGGTAAGTGAATGATTGCCCAGCTCATGGCCATGGGCCGCGGCCGTCCGCCACTCGTCGAGCCGTTTCTCAACCACCGGCGAGATCCCGATCAGGTAGAAAGTCGCTTTCAGACCCACCGAGTCCAATGCAGGAATGGCATTGTCGAGGTCTTGGTTGATGGCGTCGTCATAGGTGAGCACCACGGCGCATTGCTTATGGTTCCAGGGAAGGTCGCCGGACTGTGCAAAGGCCGGGACGGAAGAGAGACAGGCGAGAAGTACAATGGTTAGTCTGGTCATATGGCAAAGATAGCTTTCTGATAGGTCTTGTTGTTCGTCTTCTTAACGATGATATTATCGCATTGATTGAATGCCGCAAAGGCCCGGATCGCCTCGCTGATCCTGCCGATCTCCGGCTTGCTTAGCTTCACCGGTTCGAAGTGCAGGTTATGGATCATCAGCGTCCCTTGTTTCCGGTCCGCCTTCGAATCCATCCGTGCGACAAAGACGTCCCCCACTAATACCGGTAGGGAGAAATAACCGTATTTCCGTTTGGGTTCGGGTACAAAACATTCGATCTGGTAATCGAAATCGAAAAAGTCCCTTAGCCGGTGACGGAAGACGTTGAGCGTGTCGAACGGCGAAAGAACGTACGCGTCGCCGGCCAGCTCGATCTTCTTATTCTTATAGGCCGGGAGCATATAGAGCGGGGCTGTCTTTAGTCCTTCGACCGTTACGGGGATGACTTCGCCCGCGGCTACCATCTTTTCCAGCTCCTTTTTCACGAGATGGTCTTTTACGCGGCGCGCCCGCCAGGCCATTTCTTTAACATAGGCGAGACCCAGCGCTTTCAATTCGCGCAGGATGACATGCCGGGCAAATTCTTCGGGTGTTGGCATTGTCGTGTCGATCTCATGGGGGACCAGGTTCTTGGGCAGGTCGTACAATTTATGGAACTCTTTCGTCCGCGTGGTCATGAGGTTCCCTTCGAGATAAAGCCGTTCGAGCGCTATCTTGGCGGGCCGCCAGTCCCACCAGCCCGAGCTGGCTTCCTGCCGGTCGTACTCGAAGTCCTTCAGCATCAACGGGCCTTCCCGCCCTACGCGATCCAGCACCTTGTTCATAAGATGGACCTCCGCGGGCGCCAGCGGCTTTCTGCCCGCCCGGAAACCCTCCTTTACGGGCAGCGAAAAGCGGAAATTGTGCATGGGCTGGAACCCGGAGTCGGAGGTAAAGAACTCGAAGATGCGGCCGTCGGCCTGCAGCTCTTCCAGCCATTCCAGCTTATAGTCCGGAACCCGGGAGAAGATGGCGTGGTGATGCGCGCGTTCGACCGTAAAGTTGGTGTCGAGCTGCACAAAACCAAGATGATCGATAAATTTGTAGACGGCTTCGCGGCCTTTGCCAAAGGGAGCACGTTTGTGCAAACCTGCTGCATGTAGTATCGTCTTGCGGGCTTGTGCCCGGCTGAGGACTAGAGTGTTCGTGGCCATGGGCAAAATTAGGTGCTGATTGGGTAGTAAGGAAATAATCGGTAAATTCAGTATATGATCGCTTGCCTGCGGAACACCGGTTTGATCCTCGTGTCGCTGCTTTGTTCGATCCTTATCCAGGGACAGCAGCAGGAGCTGACCGGTATCGGCTCCGACCTCAATCACCGGCCAGGTTATCTTCCCACTTTCTTCAAAAAAGAACATGTCAAAGGCAGTCCCTATCTGGCCGGCGGCTGGCTTCGGGGAAATGCCGAGCTGACGGATGGGCGACGGCTACCGGAGCCGGGTAAGGTTGGGTATTTTAACTTTGACAAGATGACCGAGCGCCTGTACGTCACCGATGGGATCAGCCGGATCTGGGACTACCCCAGCGATTCGGTCAACAGCTTTACGCTTGCCGACAGCAATGTGGTGCTCAGCTTTGGGAAAGATAGCCTCATCAGCCGGACCCATTTTCTGCAGGTGCTGGTCCAGTCGGAAAAGGGCTATACGGTGTACCGGGAATGGATCACAAAATTAAACAGGTCCGATTTCAGGGATGCAGGGTATTACACCACCGGGACGAGCTATGATGAATATGTCGATCTTTTCAATTACTATATCGTTTATCCCGGTCATCGGAAGTACACGCGGCTGGAGCTGAAGGTGCGGGCCATCTACAAGGCGCTGCCGGGTGAAAAATCGAAGTTGGACTCCTTCTTTTCCGAGAAGAGCGGATCGGTGGATCTGAATACTTTCGTGCTGCTGATGCAGTACATCAACGAGAAGCGGAACGGCTAACCGGCCGCCTTCAAAGCGGATGGTCTTACAGGCCGCTCTTCTCATAAAATGCTTTGCTGTCCTTGAAATTGAGCATCTCGCGGATCGCCGCTTTCTTGTCGGGGCTCTTGTCGTAAAAGGCCTTGCAGATCTGGTAGCCTACCCAATAGCCGAGGTCGGCGGGATGGTCGGCCGTCTCCTGGCCGGAGTTGGCGATCCAGTTACCGGCCCTGTTCAGATACATCTCTTTTTTGAAGTCCGTCCAGATCTGTTGCTCGCGGCCCTTTGCCCAGACATGAAGGCGGGCATTGGCTGTCGCGCCCGAGATCTTTTCTCCGAGGAAGTCCGCCATGCCTTCGATCAGCACGGCGCACAGCAGGGTCGTGTCGTATCGAATTCCGCCCTGGTTGGCATGGACCATCTCATGGGCTACGAGGTTGGGGAGTTTGTCGACGGCGCTGATATTGTTTCTCTCCCATAACGTTAATTCCCCCATCGGAATATCCGGCGAACGGACGGCCTGGTCGAGCCCGATGATGACCGCCTCGGAACTGGTTGTTCCGGCGGAGGTAAAGGCCCCGATGACAAAGGTCACATCGGGGAAATACGCTTCCGGATACAACTCCTTTAATTTGACAAAGGCCTGGATCATGGCCGGTTTGTAGGCCTCTACTTTGGAGGTATTCTTCCGGATGGAGGCATAAAATGCCTGTTTCCTGTCGTGGGCTGCGACATAACGGTCGATGCTTTTGACTTTTGTGGAGAAATAGTCCTGCAAAGCGTCCGATCCCGGATCAAAGTAGTATTGGCGATAGATGCCGGCGCGGTGAGCCGTATCCGCCTGAGCGAGATCATAGGCCTTCCAGAAATTAGCGACATCGGTTGTGATCACCCTCGCCTTTGCCGGATCGGCGGTGCCGTAGGAAATGCCTTCCAGCGGGGCGATGAGCGGATTCCAGTCCACCCGCTGATACAACGAGCGCAGGTCCGTGTCGGCCTTAAGATGCGTGATGTTCTTATATCCGTTTTGGATGGCCAGCCGGAGGAGGATCATTGCGCTGTCGCTCTTGCCTGCGAGAGCATAGCAGCAGGAGGCATTGTAAAGGTCTTCCCGCTTGAATTGGCGGAACTCCTGGTGTTGGGCTTGTTCGAGATAATAGTAACCTGCTTGCGCGTAATTCTTTGCGAGGTAGAAACTGTCTGCTTTTGTTTGGGCGAGTAATGCGGCGCTCTGGATGATTGACAGGAAGATGAGAAGGAAAGGTCGCATAGTTTTGGTTGTCCGTAAATGTAATAAAAAACCCGGCTGTGCCGGGTTTTTGTTAGAAGATGAGGTTGTATTCGACGTCCACGTTCCCTTTGATGGCCTTCGAATAGGGGCAGATGTTAGAAGCGGCGTCCGCGAGCGAGCGTGCCACTTCGGGATCGACACCGGGGAGATGGATATTGAGCCGGGCACGGAGGAAGAAGCTGGTGCCGTTGAGATTCAGGTCTACTTCGGCATCGATCGACCGGCCGGCCGGCAGAGTGATTTTCGATTTGCCGGCGGCAATGCCCAGGGCGCCGTCGAAGCAGGCCGACCAGCCGGCGGCGAATAATTGCTCGGGGTTGGTGCCCGGTTTTCCGGAGCCCGGCAGGGCGATCCGGATGTCGAGATTGCCGTCGTCGCTGCGGGACACTCCGTCCTCGCGGTTACCCGTTGTATGGGTTTTGGCGGTGTAAAGTACTTTTGCCGGTTGAGAGATCAACGTTTCCATAAATGTGTATTTTTTGTTTTTTATAAATATGACCGATCGGTCACTTTTTTGAGAAAAAAAATCAGCGCAGCTGCGCCTCGATCATTTTTTTTAGATTTTTGATGATGATAGCCATTTTATCGCTTTTCCGGGTCGTTTTGCCGATCAGGACCCCGCCTTCGATCAGCGCGAACATCATCGTTGCAAATTCCTTATAGTTCCAGTCCGCTTTGAAATCACCCTGCCGGATCCCTTGCTCGATGATACCAACGATCAACTGCTGGCTCTGGTTCACTTTTGCAGCCACCTTTTCGCGAACTACCTCGTTCTGATCGTCGGCCTCCATGCCGAAGTTGAGCATCGGGCAGCCGCCTTCCAACGGCGGGTTCATGGGGTTGCGGTAAAGGTCGAGATAAGCAAAAAGCTTGTCCTTTGGATGATCGAACCGGTTGATCGCCGCCAGGGTCTTTTGCCCAAGCAGGTCCAACTGGTAGTCTACCACTGCCTCTGCCAGCACATCTTTATTGTCAAAATGGACATATAGACTGCCCTTGGACAGGTCTGTCGCCTCCATGACATCGCTCATCGCCGTGGCCGCGATCCCCTTCTTGTTGAAGATGGGCGCCGAACGCTCGATGATCATCTGCCGGGTCTGTTCTCCCTTACTCATATTCTCGGATTGACGACACAAAATTAAATGACCGATCGGTCATTTCCAAATCTTTTTTACTGTACGCTGCTTTCACTACCCGTCGCGATCCTTTCAGTGCGATCCTGCCGCGTAAGCAATCCAATGAAAATGAGCATCGCCAGCAGCAACGCCAGCACGAAGCAAAGCCCGATCCGCAGTCCGAAGCCGTCGGCCAGGTAACCGATGGCCGGCGGGCTCACGAAGAAGCCGCTGTATCCGATGGCGCCGGCGATGGCAATTCCAGCGGCGGGGTCAAGCCCTGGGAGATTTCCCGCCGCCGAATAGGCGATCGGGACAATATTGGAAAGTCCGAGTCCGACGAGGAAGAACCCGGCAAATGCCGTCCAGGGAGAAACGAACAACAGCGCCGTCGTAAGGCCCGCGATGGCGGCGATGCAACTGCCGAACAGCATGGTCTGTTTTCCGGTGGTCTCGATAAGCCGGTCGCCAAAAAGCCGGCCGATGGTCATCGCCGTCGCGAAAGCTCCGACCCCCAATGCGCTAAGGGCCTTGCTTTGTCCCACGACGCTGTGGAGGTACAGCGCCGACCAGTCGACCATCGATCCCTCGCCCGTCATCCCGCAGAATCCGATGATCGCGATCAGCCAGATCAGCAGGGGGATCTTCCGGACCCTGCCCTTGCCGGCGGCCGGAGCCGCCGAGGCCGGTTGATTTCTCAGCACGGTAGGGCTGAGGGCAGCCAGTAAAGCGATAGACCCCAGCGCCATCACCCAGAGATGCGGTCCAACGGCATAATGATATCGGGCGAACAGGGCTCCGGACCCCGCACCCAGTGCCATTCCAACGCTGAAAGCGGCATGAAAGGAGGACATGATCGTTCGTCCGTAGGCGCGTTCCACGAATACGGCCTGGCCGTTCATCGTGATATCCATGGCCCCGGAGAAAAAGCCCGTCAGCAGGAAGAAGGTCCGCCCCATCCAGACATTGGACGAGAAGGGGATCAACGGAACCATCAAGCAGAAAAGGATGCCGCAGCCGATCATGAGCTTGCCGCTGTTATACCGGGTGGCCAGCCAACCCGTCAGCGGCATGGCAACCAGCGCACCTATGGCTGTGCCGAAAAGCATCGTCCCCAGGATGCCGTCGGGGACGTTGAAATAGTCTTTCAATTCCGGGAGCCGGGCAGTACAATTGGCATAGAGGAATCCGTTGACAAAGAAAACGAGGACGATGGCGATCCTGTACGAGGAGATCCTGGGCATGGGTTCATGATTTTCGGCGTAAAGTTCCCTCCCGGGCTCGAATGACCCTTTCATCGGTTTTTCCAATAATTGCACTAAATTGTCATCCGGCAATCCTGCAGGACAATTGACTATATGAAAAGACCCAATCTTGAGAAGATCTCTCCCGTCGAAGGATCCTCTTTTTACATCACCAGCCATAAGGCGCCTTTGTTATGCCATACCGACTTCTGGCATTTCCATCCTGAATTCGAGATCGTTTATGTACCGCATGGCGACGGCAAACGCTTTGTCGGGGATAAAATGACCCGGTTCAGCGGGGGCGACCTTGTCCTGCTGGGGCCGAACATCCCGCACAACGCGTTCAATTTCGGCTTCGAGTCGCCGGGCTATGAAGAGATCGTTGTTCAGTTCAAAAGCGAGACAGCGACGGAGATGGCCGAGACTTTTCCGGAATTCCAACCGATCGCTGCGCTGCTGGCCCGGGCACGCGCCGGCGTCGCCTTTCATGGCGAAGCAAAGCATCGGGTAGGGGAGATGATCCGCGGGATGATCGGGTTGAATGGATTTCATCGGTTGCTGAAGCTGTTCGAAGTGCTCTGGGAACTGTCGTCGGTCACGACCGCCGAGGACCTGGACGCCGTCGGGTTCCTTTCGCTGTCTCCCGCCCATGCCGGGCGCATCGCAAAAGTGTACCAGTTGATCCAGGCCGATTTTCATCGTGAACTGTCGACCCGCGAGGTCGCGGAAAAACTGGCGATGACGGAGACCTCCTTCTGCCGATTCTTCCGCGGGGCTACGGGCAACACCTTCAAGACGGCCCTGACGGAGGTCCGCATCCGCAAGGCCTCCGCGCTGTTATTGCATTCGGATGTGCCCGTGAGCCGCGTGGCCATACAGACAGGGTTCAACAATATCTCTTTATTTAACCGGGTCTTTAAAAAGATGATCGGACAGACGCCGGGACAATACCGCCGTTCGGCGCAGTTAAATTAATTCATACCACAACTCTACCATTCCATTCTTGTACGCGGTCACATCCTTCAGGTGGAGGGGCCGTTCCAGGCCCAACTGGTCAAAGAAGAGCAATCCTTCGCCCAACAGGGTAGGCATCACCGTCATGCGTATCTCATGCGCCAGCCCGGCCCGGATAAAGTCTTTGGCAAGCCGGGCGCCGCCTACAACCCAGACATTCCGGTAGCTGGGTTTCAGCCGTTCGTCGGTCAATTTCCGCAGATCTCCGGAATAAAGCTCGACATTGGGCCTTTCGACCGGCAGGTTTCGCGTGGACAGTACGAGGGTAGGGGTGTCCCCATACGCCCATCCGTAAGTCTTTGAAAGCGACAGGGCGTGCTCATAGGTGCGCGCCCCCATGACATAGCAATCGATGGTTTTTAGGAATTCCGCCGCGTCCTGCCCGGAGACGCCCTTCTCGTAGCTGTCGGTCGTTTCGAACCAGCCTACGCTATTGTCTTTTTTGGCAATGATCCCGTCGAGACTCGAGACCATGTGTATCGTGATGCGAAATGGGGATGCAGCCATAGGTAGCTGAAATTACAATATTAATTTCCTGTTTTCGTTTTTTTTCATTTTATTGTGATACAACCCCTTTTAAACAATGGAAAATAATCAACAGGAGTCTCTCCTTCAATTTCACGTCGACTATGACGGCGGCAATATCCTCCGGGAGACCGTCCGCTGGTCCCGGTTCCTCTCGATCGTGTGGATCATCGGGATCGCATTAGGAGCACTGGTCTTCGTCCTGGCAGGTTCGGCGATACTTGCCGCGTTCTCCACGATGTCGCCCGTTCTCGGCGGGCTTGCAAGTATGGGCGGTGTTATCGTGGTCGTCATCTGCCTGATCGTATTCGCGGTCGCCGGCTATGTCGTCTTCATGCTGTATCGCTTCTCGACGCTGACGCGCAAAGCGGTCGATCAGCAGGACCAGGCCCTCTTCGCCGAAGGCATGAAGTGCCTGAAGGTCTATTTCATCATCAACGGCGTGATCGCCGGTCTGAGCCTGTTGTTCAGTCTCCTTTCTATCGCCAAATTATTTCATTCTTAAGCCGCTCGCCATGGAAGACCAACATATACCCTCCTCCCCCAATCAACTGGACAATTTTTTCAATATCGTCTTCGATGACGCGATCCGGTCGCAGATCAGAAGCGCCGCCTCCTGGGCGCGCATCTGCGCCCTATGCGCCTTTATCAGCGCCGGTATCGGCTTTGTCGTCGCCCTCTTCGCCCGGCCAAGTGCGACATTGGACACGGACGGTGGCGGCGTCAGTAGTTTAGTCCGGACCACTACGATCCTGAGCGCCTTTATCTCCGGCGCGATCAGTGTGTTCATCAACTATTGGCTCTATCGCTTCGCAACCTCGACGACAAAGGGAATGGATGCGATGGACAGCGTCAAGACCAATGAGGGCTTCAACGACCTGCGCACCTATTTCAAAATCCTCGGGGTCATCCTCATCATCGTACTTTCCTTCGTGGCCCTTGGAGTCCTGGTCTTTTTGATCAGCCTCGGGACGAGAAGATAACGCGGCGCGCCCGTCGAAAAAGGTCCTACCTTTAGGATATGGGGTACCCCATCCTTGTCACTGGCTGTCTATGTCTTCTCGGGCTTGCGGGAGCGAAGGCGCAGCCGGCGGATACGCTGACGGTGCACTTTGCCTTCGGCAAATACACCTTGCCCTCCGAAGACCAGGCTGCCCTGGATCGCCGCTACGCTGCATTCGGTCCCCGCATCCTCTCGGTCGCCTTCACGGGGTATTGCGACAGCATCGGCAACGACCGCTACAACGACACCCTTTCACGGCAACGGATAGATGCCGTGAAAAAATATCTTCATGCAAAGGGACTGGCGGATACCCTGTTCCGAACGGAAATTGCCTATGGCCGGCGAATGCCGCTGAATGACAATGGCGACGAGCAGAAGCGGAGCCTCAATCGCCGCGTTTCCGTCATTTTCCGCCTGCGGCCCCCAACGCTCACCGCGCTCCGGGAAGCCTTGCGGGACACCGCCGCCGCCGTTGGAAAGACTTTCGTGCTCGAAAACGTCCTGTTCTACGGGGATATGCATCGCCCCATTCCCGTTTCCTTTCGCGTATTGCTCGACCTGCTGGCCTTTATGAAACAACATCCCGGCCTGCGGTTCGAGATCCAGGGCTATGTATGCTGTGTCCCCGAAGAGGCAGATGGCTATGACATCGAGAGCCATGCTGCCGACCTTTCGGTCCAGCGCGCAAAATACGTGTATCTCTTCCTGAAAGGGAATGGAGTCGACTCGACCCGGATAAGCTACAAGGGATTCGGCGCCCGGAATAAGATATTTCCCATGGAGCGGAATGATGAAGAGATGAAGCGGAACCGCAGGGTGGAGATCAAGGTCCTGGGCTGGTAGTGATCGGATCAATCCCCTTTTTTCACAAAGGGTTTGACGAGGTGTATCCCCTGGGATCCGAGGACCAGGAAATAGGCGCCCGGGGCCAGCGTCCCCAGGGGAAGGGTAGCGCTATTCGATCCCTTGTGAAGCGCGATGGATCGTCTGTGCAAGGTCTGGCCCAGCCCGTTGGCGATCGTGATCGTCGCATCCCCGGAAGTCGTGGATATAACGGTGACGGTCAGCTGATCCGTCGCCGGATTGGGATAGAGCCGGAGGGATGCGGCATCGGGGGCCGGTTTGCCGGCGACGGTGACGATCCGCGACCAGGACCATACCCGCGCGGAGTCCAGCCAGGCAAGCCGGTAGGCAAGGGGGCCGCCGGCATCCGGCGCGGCATCGGTGTAGCGATAGTTCGACTGATCGGTTGAACCGGCAACCGCGGCTACGGCATCGAAATGACTCCCGTCGGTCGATCGCTGGACCACGAAGTTTTGGATGCCTTCGGTAGCCGCTTGCGAGGTCAGCGTCCAGTTCAGGAGCACATCCAGGTCCTGGCGGGTGGCGGTGAAATATTGGAGTATGGAGTTGGCCAGGAGCGTACAAAGCGATCCGCCGGAAGCAGGGAGGACATAGCCGGTCTGGCTGATCCCCGGCGCCCCGCTGGTCGCCCCGTTGGATGATCCGACACAGGAGGTCTTCGAGCTGCCACTGCTGACGACTCCATTGACGCCTCCGCCTACAGCCGCGCTGACGGCCGGAGGAAATACGCTTCCTGCCGCCCAGACGACCCCGCCCGCACCGCCGCCACCCGGACCGGTACAATCATTCACCCCGTTGCTCGAGTTCGAGCCCGGGCCACCCGTGACATCGGCATTGATCGTCCCCGTGACCGTTGTGGCATTGAGGATGATGGCGCCACCGGCGCCGCCGCCGCCACCACCGTCGCCCTCCGCTTGGGTGGGATCGGAATTGCCGGGATTCATCGGCTGCAACCCCGCGGCAAGCAATCGCCCGCCGCCACCGACGATCGCGGGGGCGGAGAGAAGGATGATCCCACCGCCATTAGCGCCGGGGGTGCCCACGCCGTTGTTCTCCTGTCCGCTTCCGCCGCCACCGCCCAGGAAGATGCGGTTGGCTCCGCCGCTATAGCCAAAACTGCTTAGGCCGGCGCCGCCGATGCCGGGATAGGGGCCATGACAGTCGAAGAAGTTTTCGCCGGAACGCTGCCCTCCAGCGCCCCCGGGGCCATAATTGCCCCCGCCGGCGCCCCCGGTATTCGCGTTGTTGCCGCCGCCACCGCCGTTGGCCAGCTTCCCGCGGCCGTATTCCTCATTGACAATATAAGCGGCGATACCTTCTCCCTTCCTTCCCCCGGTGTAGTCGCCACTCGCGGGCAGGGGAAGAAAATAGTCGTTCACCGCAACGGCCCAGCTGCAGTCGTACGGGGGAACGGAATAGTTGACCAATGCGCCTCCCTGCAAGCCCTGGCCGCTGACGTTGATGTCTGCGTTGAGATAGATACTGCCGCTGGATTCCAGCGCGACGATACCCCCGGTTCCCGTGGCGGGGTCCCAGGATGCGGCGCTGAGCGCGCCGGCGACCGTGATGGAGGGGCTGGAGGGCACGGTCACCAGCTGTACCTGCCCCGAGGGGGCATACGAATGCAGCATCGGGTACGCCAACCAGACCTCGTTGCCGCTGACCGAGCAGATGGTATTGAGTTCATAGCCGCCTGCATTGTTGAGAGCCATAATATCGCCGTAACTGGAAGTATTGGAAGCGGTGATCCCTGCGCCTTTCGCCTGGTAGAGCAACACGCGTTGTCCGGGGCCGAGCCCACTGGCGGTGCTTAGCGTCACCGAATTGACGGCCGTATTCACCGTCGTGACCGGGTAATAAGCGTTTACGACGCCCGACACCGACTGGCCACGAACGATGCAGCATTGGAAGGCCGCAAAGAGGAAGAGCACGGCAAAGCGTGCATGGTTTTTCATACTACTGGATTGTCCGTAAGATACAAATTTTTTTTAATCTGTAAAAGGACAGTCTATGTATCATAAACGGACAATCTTCACGGGCTTTGGACCCAGATATTGTTGAGATTTAATTCATCGTAACTCGGCATCGAATATGCGGCCCTTTCATTACCAACTAAATCAACTCGCTCATGTTCAAAAGCTATTGGATCAGCGCCTGGCGGATGCTGGTTCGCAACCGGGTCTATACGGTTATCAACGTTCTCGGATTGGCCCTAGGCATCTGCGCCTGCTTCGTGATGGGGATCATTGTCCGGTACGAATTCAGTTTTGACCGCAACCATCCCGACGGAAAGCGGATCTATCGTATCGTCTCCTACCTGCAGATCATGAAAGACGAGCCAGAGCATCTTTCGCCGGCCGTGATGGCGGACATCCCCGGGGCGGTGCAGCAGGAGATACCCGGCGTGGAGAAGGTAGCCCGGTATCACATCCTGAATGAGGATTCCGCGATGGTGAGCGAGGCGGGGAAGCAGACCTCGTATGCCGTGCAATCCATCGTCGCCGGGCCCGAGTACCTCCGGATCATGGGCTATGACTGGCTGGCGGGCGATCCGCAAACCGCCCTGCTCCATCCATTCGGCGTCGTGCTGACCGAGAGCCGGGCGCGCCGGTACTTCGGAATGGGGCCGCTTACCGGGATGATTGGCAGGGAGATCGTTTACCAGGATAGTCTCCGCGTCAATGTCAGCGGCATTGTCCGGGATTGGCGGGGTAACACGGACTTCCCTTATACGGATTTTATCTCATTCACAACGATCGATCACAGCTTCCTGTTACAGACCCTCGGGCTGGCGCCGGGAAGCAAATATCCGGCAACGGCATCGGTGCTCCTGCGGCTGATGCCAAACGCCGATCCGGCCAGGGCGGAAGGCGCCTTGTCGGCCCTTTACCATCGCCGCAACTACGACCAGGGACTTTACCCGCGTGTCGCGCTCCAACCGCTGAGCGAAGTCCACTTTACCGTCACTGACGGCAATGCCGGTTTCCAGACCTCGCAATTGTCGATCCTGTATGCGTTGATGAGCATCGCCGGTTTTATCCTGGCATTGGCCATCATCAACTATGTCAACCTTGCCACGGCGCAATCGCTAACCAGGGAAAAAGAGATCGGCGTCCGGAAGGTAATGGGCAGCGGCCGCGGCCACCTGATCCTGCAGCTGCTGACGGAGACGTTCCTTCTGACGATCGTGGCCGGGCTGTTCGCCGCCCTCGCGGTGCGTCCTGTGCTGAGCCTGTTCCGGGAATTTGTCCCGGCGGGGATCGGCTTCTCGCCCTTCGCTCCGGCCACCCTCGTATTCCTGACGGGTGTCACTGTTGCAGTGACCTTGCTGGCGGGACTCTACCCGGCCAGAATGCTGTCGGCGCATTCGGCAGTGACAAGCCTCAAAGGCAACGGAACGCCAAGGGGTGGGAGGAAATGGATGTTGAGGAAAGGATTGATCGTCTTCCAGTTCACTGTTTCGCTATTGTTCATCATCGGGACGATGGTCATCGGCCGGCAGCTCGGCTTCATGCTGCACAAGGACCTGGGTTTCCGGTCCGATGCGATCCTTCTTTTCGAAACGGGCGAGAGGAAGGATAGCGTCAATAAGGTCAGGCTCCTGCAGCAGGAGATCCGCCAACTGCCGGGCGTAGCCGATGTATCCCGCTCGAACATGCCTCCGTCGGGGATGGACCGCGGGATAACCGGGGTTCGTTACCGGGCGCGGAGCGATGATCCCATCAGGGTGGAAATGATCCAGGCGGATGAGCACTATCTCCCCTTGTATGATATCCGATTGCTGGCGGGCCGCAACCTGTTCCCCAGCGATACGATGAAGGAAGTGGTGATCAACGAGAACCTGTCTAAAACACTGGGCTTCCAAAGCCCGGAGGAAGCGCTTGGGAAACAGCTGTATACGTGGAACCGCAATGTTTCCATCGTGGGGGTGGTCGCGGATTTTCATAAATACTCCTACAAAGAACCGATCCGGCCGTTGTTGATCGCCGGCATGGCCTGCACCGATCTTGCCGTGCGGCTGGATACGAAGGGACAAACCTCGCGGGAGGCGCACGCCACGATCGCCCGGGTCGAGCGGCAATGGAAGGCGGTGTACCCGCATAAGCCTTTTGAATACGGGTTCTTCGACGAGGAGCTCGCGAAGTTTTACAAGAGAGAACAGACCATGCAATGGCTGCTCGACATCGCCACGGGAATCACCCTGCTCATCAGCTGTATCGGCTTGTTCGGGCTGACCCTGTTCACGACCCGGCGGCGGACACGGGAGATCGGCATCCGGAAAGTGATGGGTGCGGACGTGAAAGACATCCTTCTCCTGTTGGGTAAGGATTTTGTGAGGCTGGTGTTGCTCGCGCTGGTGATCGCTTCGGCGGGAGGCTGGTATCTCACCCATCGCTGGCTGCAGGATTATGCCTATCGGGTCGGCATCGGCGTGGATGTGTTCTTGCTGGCGGGTGGGGTTTTGATGGGGCTCACGGCGCTGACGGTCGGGTTGCAGTCGATGAAGGCTGCGACGGCGAACCCGGTGGAGTCTTTGCGTAGCGAATAAGCTGCTCCGCGGTTTTTGTTTTGCGTCGCGAGACGAGGTTGGAACAGAAATTGCAGCAGATGACAGGCGTCCCAATCTATCTGTTCTATGCACCGGAAGGCATTCTTCTTCACCAACGTTTTGCTAGGGTTACTCGCGTTCACACCAGCTGCCGCCCAGGAACTGGGTATCGAGCTGGATGGCGGGTTGCAGGGGACGCATTACACTTTAAAGAACGGGCAAACCCAACCCTTGATCGGAGGGTCGTTGGGGCTTCGCTACGGGTTTCGGCTGCATCCCCGCTGGAACCTGGTATCCGGCATCAGCGGCGGAATATACCGGACCCGGGCCAGCTTACACGACGGCGTAGCCTATACCTCCTACGAGGTGGACGGGACGGGATCGGCGTTTCAGTTCAATCTACGGACGACGGGATATAAAGAGACACAGCGCTTTTTTGCCGCAAGCGTTCCCCTGCTCTTGCAATACCATACTTCGGACCCCATCCTGCAATGGTATTTCGAAGGAGGTGCAAAGCTGTTCCTCCCGTTCAGCACCCATATAGACGTATCTGCCAAACAGCTCGTTCTTTCCGGCTATTACCCCGACTATAACATCGAGGTCTCCAACCTGCCCCAACATGGTTTCGGGACGGTCAACGACTGGAAATCCACCGCTACGGCCAAATTGTGGCCTGCCGCGGCCCTGAGCGCGGCCACCGGCGCCAGCTTCGGCCTGGCACCCGGTATCCGGGCCTATGCCGGCCTATACATCGACTATGGCCTGACCGGCCTCAAGTCAAAGGGAGACAGCACCCCCATCGCAACCTACCATTCCGCCGGGCTGAACGGAGTACAGGCAAACAGCGTGTTGAACGGCCCCAATGCCGGCAAGATGACCCTGCTCGCGTTCGGGGTGCAACTAAAACTGACCCTTGGTTCCGGCCGGTCAAAACCCGTCGCCAGGGCAACCCAACAGCCGGCGAGGGACACCCTCACCGCGGACCAGTCCGAGGTGATCCAGGAGCCCGTGGTGTTTGGCCTGTTTGGTGAAACGGTGCTTCCCGAGATCCAAAAAAAGCATTTGGACGAGGTGGCAGACCTCTTAAAGCGATTCCCCGCCGTTCGCATCGCCATCACGGGGCACATCTGCAATAGTGAAACGGAAACGGAAGAGAAGAAAGTGGGGGTGGATCGCGCCGCCGCCGTCGCCCGGTATCTGCAAAGCAAGGGCATCGGCGCGGGCCGGATGGAGATCAGCCCTGCTGCCGCGAGCGATGTCTTCGAGCCAACCAATCCGCTGGCCAATTATAGAAACCGGCGAGCGGAGATAAAAGTGCTTTGAGAACATGGGAATAACAATTGCAATTTCAGTCCATAGACCCAATTCTATATGCGAGAGAAGAAATTCATTCTGACCAGCGTCATCCTATTTGCATTGGGCGCCCCGCTGTTGTCCCTTGCCCCAGTCGGGGAAACTGCTCCGCATAAGACATTCCTCTCTCCGGCCGAAGAGCCGGCCGGCGCTGCCAAGGACCTGACTATTTCCCCTTCGACCGTCCCCGATGGGCAATACGGTACTTCCTACAAACAGACGTTCAAGGCCAGTGGAAGTACGGGCACTTTTTCTTTTTCCGTCACGCGCGGCGCCCTGCCTCCCGGTCTTTCCCTTTCCACCGACGGAGAACTGACCGGAGTCCCTACCGGGGCCGGATCTTTTTCGTTCACCGTTACGGCTGTAACCAATACGCTGATCCTCCCCGTTTCGGGTTCGCGGGCTTACACCCTGGATATCAAAACGGCTTCCCTGGCCATCACCGCCAATAACGCCACCGTCACCTATGGCAGCGCCCTGCCCGCCCTGACAGCGTCCTACAGCGGTTTCGTCAATGGGGATAATCCCTCCAGCCTGACCACGCCGGCCGCGATCACCACCACGGGCAGTTCGTCCTCGCCCGTGGGCAACTATCCGATCACGGCATCGGGTGCGGCATCGCCAAATTACTCCATCGACTACCATAACGGGACGCTCACCATCAATCCCGCCGTACTGAACGTCGCCGCCAACGCCCAGACAAAATCCTATGGCGCCCCCGACCCGCCGCTGACCTACGCCGCCAGCGGATTTGTGAATGGCGACAATTCGGGCGTATTCTCCGGCGCGCTGAGCCGGTCGCCGGGAGAAAACGTCGGCAGCTATCCCATCACCAAAGGCAACCTGAGCGCAGGTGGTAACTATACCATCAACTATACCGGCAATAACCTGACCATTACAAAGGATGCCTCCCAACATATCAGCTGGACACAAAGCCTGCTGGTAGGTTGCAACAGCGGCACCCAGCTGACGTTGACGGCGACGGCAAGCAGCGGCCTGCCGGTCACCTACACGGTCTCCGATCCGACGATCGCCACGGTTTCCGGAAACATACTGACCCTGCTAAGCCCGGGCACTGCCGTCATCACCGCCACCCAGGCCGGCAACGTCAATTACCTCGCCGCCGCACCCGTCAGCGATACGTTGGTGTATGCCTCGAGCTCCCTGATCCGGCAGCACTGGGACGATGCGATCTTCTTCGACAACAGTGACGGCGAGTATGTGCAATGGCAATGGTACAAGAATGGCCTCGCCGTAGCGGGGGCCACCGCTTCCTTTTACACCGAAAATCCGCTGAATGGCCAATACTATGTGGTCGCAACCAATCGGGCGGGCCAGGACATCCAAAGCTGTACGCTGGCCATTAAACCCGGTGCGGCGACATCCGGGGGCATAAAGGTCAGCCCTAATCCCATCCACGCCGGCGCTGCCGTGACCGTGACCAGCAATTATTCCGCAAGCGCACTGCAGGGAGCGATCCTGCAGATCATCGATCTCCAGGGCAAGGTGCGGCAAAAGCTGACCTCCGTTCAGCCTTCGATGACGGTGACGATGCCGGCCGAAAGCGGAATCTATATCGTCCAGCTGCAGCTGGCCAACGGACAAGAGGTGACCATCAATGTGCTTGTACAGGGATGAGGATCATTTTTTTGGTGCGTGGTTACTGCTGAACGAGTCCCGGAACATCTTCCAACCCCGCGGGGTCTTCCTCCAAAGGACCAGGAATTTTCCATCGTCGAATAATTCTCCTTTCGCGTTGACGGATTGCCAAAGTCCTTCTTCCGTCACATATTCCTTTCCATCTCCATAGACGTTCGTAGTGATGAACTTCCCATTTCTCAGCCCATAATCCCGGTAAGCTGCCCGGAAGAACTTTGCGGCTTCGGCGCGGCCGCAGGCGGCGGGGGCGTTCGGGGCCAGGATACAGGCGTTTTCCGCATAGCTATTGATAAAAATAGCGGAGTCGTTGTTGGCAAATGCCTGGAAATAGTGTGCGTCGCTTTCCGCGATGGCCTTTTTTGCTTCCTCCAATTGTGCATTGGCTACCAGGCTTGTGCCAATGATCAATAAAGCGAGCAAAGACTTTTTGCTGTTTATCATATTTTATATCTTTCGGTAAAGGTAAAAGCGGTCCGCAAGGGCAAATTGTAAAAAAGCGAACCAGCTAAGTAAAATATGAGAGACAAGGTGTTTTTCCCATCGGCCGTTTTAAGTCGCTACATCAAGTACTACTGGACCTGCCGCCACGATAGCGACGTCCTCGAGGTCATGTATCCGACGGGTTGTGTGGAACTTTGTATCGACATATCGGCCGGCGATACGGTCAGGCATCGGGGCGACCGGTCCATGCCGGTGCCGCGTTTGGAGGTGCTGGGCCATTGGACCATCCCGACAAGCGCCACCCTCAAAAAGGGCAATACCTGTCTGATCACGCGGTTTCATCCCTATGCCGGCGCGCTCTTCTTCCCCAACCCCCTTTCCGAATTCACCAATGAATCCATCGATCTGTTCGATATCCTGAACAAAGAATGCAGCGAGTTCTATTACCGCCTGATGGAGCAGCCGTTGCTGGAGCAAAAAGTGAAGGTGCTGGAAGCGTTCTTGCTGGAGCGGCTGGTCAAGACCTCGAAGGATCAGCGGAAGATGCAATTGATAGAAGGGTTGTGCGACTCCATTGCTCAGGCCAACGGGACTTTTGACCTGGCGCGCCTGGCGGCGGAGTTCCGATTCTCCGAACGATATATTCAGAAACTATTCCTGAATCATGTAGGCATAACCCCGAAGAGCTTCTTTTCGGTACAGCGGTTCAACAAAAGCCTGGAACTGGTTCGGTCCGGGAAACAGTCGCTGACCCATATCGCTTACGAATGCGGCTACTATGATCAGGCCCATTTCATCAAGGAATTCAGGGGGTACACCGGGATGGCGCCCTCGCATCTTCTTCGATCACAACCGGAATGAGACGGTCGCCGCGAATTGCGTCGGGGCAATGGGATTCACGCTGCCGTCTTCATGGGCGTAATAGCCAAGCGCGTTGAAAAGATTGGAGCCCTTGAGGGCAAAGGTCATTTGCCGGTAGCTGTACCTAACCGTTGCATCCATCTGTGTAAAGTCCGGCAGGGGGATCAGGGCATAGTTCTTCTGTGCGGCCGTCGGCTTGAGCCGGGGGACCCGGCCGGCATTCATGCCGTTGACATACATCCCCGTCAGGCCGATGCCAAGGCCTTGCAGGGTCCCGCCAAAGCTATAGAAGACGCTGCCGGTTACGATATTGGCGGGGGCGTATTGGATCTTGCTTCCTTTTGGAAAGGTGTTGCTCTGGGTGTAACGGGCGTCGTTGTAGCTATAACCGGCCATGATGGTAACGCCATGGATGGGCTTGGTGGAAAGGTCCGCTTCGATGCCTTTGCTGGTGACCTGTCCGGTCAGCTCTTTGATAGTCGTGTTGGTATTGCCGTTGGCGAGGCTCATCTGGGCCAGGTTGCTGTTGACGATCTGGTAAACGGTGAGGTTAAAGGTCAGGAGCCGGTCGAGCAGGTCGGATTTGAAGCCCGCCTCGTATTGATTGATGAACGACAAGGGGAGCGCCTTGCCGGCGGTGTCGGTGCCGGTATTGGTATTGAAGGAATTGGAATAGCTGGTGAACAGCGATAGCGTAGCCGTTGGCTGGTAGACGATGCCTACCCGCGGGGTGAAAGGATGCGCGTAGACCGAGCTGGAGGTGGTCTTTCCGGTGGAATAGGAATAGGCGTTGCTGAGCGACTGGACATACCCCAGGCGGCCGCCGAGCAAAACTTTGAGGCCGTGGGTGAGGCTGATCAGATCCTGCACATAGACAGCCGCGGTGGAGATGGGCGCCTTTGTAAAGGTGTTCCGCGTGAGGGTGGGGATATCGGAACGCTGGGGATATTTGTTGAGATCGAAAATGTTGATGGAGTCGTACACCGCCAGTAAATTGTGCGCAAGCGTATTGATCTGGTCTTTGTCGGCGGAGACGCCGAAGAGGAATTGATGGCCCAGTCCGCCCGTATTGAACTTTCCGATCAGGTCGGCCTGGGCGAGGTAGTAGTGTTCGTTGGTGGCCGAGTGCTGGACGCCCCGAACCCAATTGCCATTCGACTGGATCGCGGCGCCGCCGCCGTCATCCGGACGTGTGGTGCCATAGAGCTCTACGTTGTAGTTGTAAAAACCATCCAGGCTTCGAAGCTGCCAGCGATCGTTGATCTGGTACGTCGTCGTGACGGTAATATTGCTTTCGGTGGCCTTATTGGTGCTCCAGGGCGCGCCAAGAAACCGGGTCCGCGAGATCTTGGGGATGACATAATTGACCGCGCCGACCCCGAAATCGGAGGTATGGGTATCGGTAAGATAATCGCCCTCTACCAGCACCTGTACCTTCTTACCCGCCTTGATCAGGAAGGAAGGATTGATATAATAGCGTTCTCCTTTTACAAAATCGCGAAAGCTGCGTTCCTTTTCATAGCTAGTCACCAACCGGTAGGCGACCGACCGGCTGCCGGAGACGGGTCCGTAGATATCCAGGGTCGGTTTGTAAAAATCGTAGCTGCCGGCACGGAAACTGATCTGCCCGCCCTGTTCAAACACGGGTTTCCGGGTCACGATATTCATTACTCCGCCGGCCGTTACATTGCCCAGCAGAATGGCGGCGCTGCCTTTCAGGAACTCCATGCGTTCGACTCCGCTCAGGTCGGGGGTTACGCCGTTGTTGAACTTCATCCCGTTCTTGAAAGTATTGGTGCTGTTGAACAGGTATCCTCTTCCGCCGATCTCCTGCTGGACGCCGCCGGTCGTGCCCATCACATAGATGCCGTTGACGTTCATCAGGGCGTCCCCTACCGTCAGCACCTGCTGCCGGTCGAGTACGTCCTTACCTACCACGGCGACGCTTTGCGGCAGATCGATAGCCGCTATCCCCGCCTTGCCGATATCGGCCCGCTTCTGGTTTTGGGTCCGGACGGCCACGACGGTGACCTCACCCAGTTGTTTTCCCGAGACGGCCAGTCTTATCGAGATGTGCAACGGTTTGCCGGCAGCCAGCTCCACATGCTGATGCACGGCCTCATAACCCACTAAGGATACTTCGATGTCATAGGTGCCCGGCTTGAGATGGGTGAAGGAAAACAGGCCTTCCTCATCGGTGACAGTCGTCCATTTCAGCTTCGGGATCGAGACGGTGACTTCCGCCGCAGGTTGCCCGTCCGCCGTGACTACCTTTCCGACGATAACGCCGCCGGTTTCTTCATCCCCGTTGGCAAAAGCAGCGGCGCGGAGCAAAACAAAAAAGAACAGAGCGATGAGACTGAAAAGGAACCTGCGGGTAATCGATTGGGCCATATGTTTCTATTTCCACGGCAAAACTATTTCGCCGCGGGAAATCGCCCCCCCGCTATCGGGAAAAACAACTGCCGGATCGGGAAAAACCGGCGCCGTCCTAACGGCAACTGGTGTTTAACGAGGCCTATTCCGACCGCAGGCTTTTGCTTGGGTTGGCCCTTGCCGCGCCGATCGCTTTGAAGCTTACCGTCAGCAGGGCGATGAAGAAGGTGGCCAGGGCCGCCAGCACGAATACCCAGAGGCTCATAGGAGTCTGATAAGCAAAGTTTTGCAGCCAGTTCTTCATAACCCAGAAGCCAATCGGGATGGCGATCGCCGTCGCGATGAAAACGGGCTTTAGTAAGTCTTTGGACAGCAGCACCACGATATTTCCCACGGACGAGCCCAGGACTTTTCTTACCCCGATCTCCTTGACCCGTTTGGCCGCCGTAAAGGAGGCCAGGCCAAACAGACCCAGGCAGGCAACGAATATTGCCAGCCCGGCAAATACGGTGAGGATCGCCTGCTGGCGAAGGTTGGTCCGGTACATCTCCCCGAACTGTTGGTCGAGGAAGGTATACTCCAGGGGATTACCCGGCGCCGCTTTCGCGTATTGCGTTTTTATGGCCTGGATGGTGGGATCCAGCTGGCCGGATTTTATCTTCATCAGGATCATCCGCCGGTCGTAGGCCGGAGAGATCACCAGCGGAGCCATTTGTTCTTTCAGGGAGAGGAAATTATAGTCATCGATCACCCCGACGATATAACGCTTTTTGTCGTCCATGACGGTGTTTTGGATCCACTTGCCGATCGCCTGGTCCGGTGTCCACCCCAGTTTGGCGGCTGCAGTGCGGTTGATCAGCACGGCATTGGTCGTGTCGGTGGGATACTGCGCCGAGAAGTTCCTGCCGGCGATGATCTTCAGCCCAAGCGTCTGTACGAACTCAAAATCCGAGAATTCGGTCCGGGCGGGGACTTTCTCCGTATGGCCTTCCACATCGAATACGTGGATATCGTGAAAGCCGCCGGGTGCTCCTGACATCGCGGAGAAGGAAGCGACCCCGGCCGTGTTTTGCATCGCGATCCGGAAACTCTGGAGATGATCGTAGATATCACTATTGTCGATCGGGATCATCACCGTTTGCTCCTTGTCGTAACCCAACTGCTTGTTCTTGATGTAGTCCATCTGCTTGGTGACCATGATCGTACCAAAGATGAGGAATACCGAGATGCTGAATTGGATCACCACCAGCCCCTGGCGGAACGAAGCGGCGCCTCTGCCGAGTCTCAATTTGCCTTTCAAAGCCTCAAAGGGGGTAAAATTAGAGAGGAAGAAGGCGGGATAGCTGCCCGCGAGTATACCCACGACCACGATGATCCCTACGCAGAACGCCAGCAACGCGCCGAAATGGTCGCTCAGCTGCAGCGAATAACCGAGCACCTGGTCGTAAAAGGGCATGACGAGGGACAATAACCCAAGCGAGAGGACGCAGGCGATGACGGTGACCAGGAGGGATTCCCCGATGAACTGTTTGATGATCTGCATGCGCAGGGCGCCCAATACTTTGCGCAACCCTACTTCCTTCGATCGTTCGGCGGCCCTGACGGTGGAGAGGTTGATGAAATTGATGCAGCCGATGAGCAGGATCAGCGCGGCGATGGAAAGGAAGACATAAACCACCGACTTGTCGCCATGCCGGACCCCATCAAAGGCGGCGTTGTCGAAATAGATCTTCTGCAGGGGCACAAGGGATAAGGCGAAATGGAAGCCAAACTTCCGCAGCGTGGCGCCCATGTACTTCTCCATAAAGACCGGGAATTGTTTTTCCATTTGTGCCTGCGTCGTCGCCGGAGCGAGCTGTATATAGGTATAAAGGCCGTTGTTGATCCATCCTGTCATGATCCCGTCCTGCCTACGGTTTCCCAGCGGGAAGACCAGGTCGAAGTCAAGATGGGAGTTGGTGGGGACATCCTTCATAATGGCCGTAACCCGGTATCGCTTGTCTTTGTCCACCTGGATGGTCTTGCCCATTGCATTGTCGGTGCCGCCAAAGTATTTTTTTGCCGTGCTTTCGCTAAGGACAACGGAGGGTAGGTCCCTCAGCGCGGTGGCTGTGTCGCCCCGCAGCAGTGGGAAGGAGAACAGGCTGAAGAAATTGGAATCCACCCAAATGATCTTTCTTTCATGGAAGGACCGGTTATCGATCGTCACCAGGTCATCGTCCGGCCGCACCCGCACCATCCTCGTGATCTGTCCATTGAAGTCATTCAACAAGGCAGGCCCATAGGGACCAGATAGCCAGCCCACGCCGTCTACCTTATTGTCGTTCGTGACGTTGCGCATCACGCGGTAGATGCTGGCGCTTTGTTTATGAAACTTGTCAAAACTCATTTCGTGCATGATGAACAGGAAGATCATCATGCAGACGGTGATACCGATGGTTAGTCCGAGAACGTTGATGAAGGAGAAGACCTTGCTCTTCATCAGATTGCGCCAGGCGATAATGAGATAGTTTTTGATCATATGAGGGGGATGAAAGATTCTTGTACGGCCAAACTCGATGCCAAGGTCGTATTTGGATCAAAATCAGTCTTTTGCGAGCAGATCGCCAATGGGCCTGTGCGGTTTTGATACACCCGGTGTACGAAACGAATTATCGGCTCGTTTCCCGTGGCATACGCATTGCAAGGCGTCTCGATACGCTACTGCGGAAGAGCCTTCGCGCGGAGTAATTTGTGATAAACCCCTAAATTTAGATATTCTTTTCCAATCATTTATATGCAGCAGACCGTTATCATACCAAAAGTCTCTACCGGCATCGAAGGCTTGGACGAGGTCACCGATGGGGGATTTCCGAAAGGCCGGCCGATCCTGATCTGCGGAAGCGCCGGATGTGGCAAAACGCTTTTCGGGATCCAATTTCTCGTAAAAGGCATTGTGGAAAACGGCGAACCGGGCGTTTTTGTCAGTTTTGAAGAAACGGCTGCCGACCTGACCAACAATGTGGCTTCCCTCGGATTCCATTTGGACAAGCTAACCGCCGAAGGAAAGCTTCGGATCGATCATGTTCGGATCGAGCGGTCGGAAATAGAAGAGACGGGCGAATATGACCTGGAGGGTTTGTTCATACGCTTGAATTATGCCATCGACGCCATTGGCGCAAAACGGGTCGTTCTCGATACGCTCGAGTCACTGTTTTCGGGCATGGAAAACGAAGGTCTGCTCCGCGCTGAGATACGCCGGCTGTTCAAATGGCTGAAAGAAAAAGGGGTCACAACGATCATCACCGGCGAACGGGGCACCAGTACTTTAACCCGGCAGGGTCTGGAGGAATACGTATCCGACTGCGTGATCCTGCTCGATTTCAGAGTGGTGGACCAGACTGCAACGCGACGGTTGCGGATCGTAAAATACCGCGGCAGTACCCATGGTACCAATGAATATCCCTTTCTCATCGACGAGAACGGTATTTCCGTTATCCCGATCACATCATTAAAGCTCGATTACGCGGCTTCGTCCGCCGTTATATCGACGGGTCTCAAACCGCTGGATGCCTTATTCAAAAAGGACGGATTTTATGAAGGCAGCAGCACCCTGGTCAGCGGTACGGCGGGAACGGCAAAATCGATACTGGCCGGCTATTTTGCTCTTGGGAGCTGCCTGCGTAACGAGCGGGTCCTCCTTTTCTCCTTTGAAGAGGCGCCCGACCAAACTATTCGCAATCTGCTGACTATCGGGATCGATCTACGACCCTATCTCGCGTCGAATTTATTGCTGATCCATGCCTCGCGGCCTACCTTATATGGCCTGGAAATGCATTTGCTCGTCGTCAATAAGCTGCTGGCTGAATTCAGACCAAAAGCGGTCATCGTGGATCCGATCAGCAGTCTCGTGTCTGTAGGAAGTTCCCTGGAAGTAAAAGCAATGCTGGTCCGCCTCATTGATACCCTCAAGACCGGCAAAATAAACGCATTTTTTACCTGCCTCATGAGCCGCGTCGGCAGTATCGCCGACGATGGGATCATCGAAGCGGTATCTTCACTGGCCGATAACTGGCTGTCTCTTCAAAATGAGGTGGCCGGCGGAAAAAGGCAGCGTTCCGTGCTGGTCGTAAAGTCGCGCGGCATGGAACATTACAACGACCCGGTCAATTTCACCATCTCCCCGGCGGGGATCAGCTTCGCCAATTCCTCAACCCCGGCGATCTTAAACTCAGCGAATGGAAAATGAACAAAGATGGGAGCTAAGGCTCTATGTGGCGGGACAAACACCTAAATCCATACTGGCCCTGAAAAACATAACACGGTATTGCCGGGAAAATCTGGAGGGAAGATATTCCATCGAGGTCATCGATCTCCTGAAAACGCCGCAACTGGCAGAAGGCGATCAGATCGTCGCCATACCAACCCTGATCAGAAAAGTACCCATTCCCATCAGAAAGATCATCGGCGATCTTTCCGACGAAGAAAAGGTGCTGGTAGGCCTGGACATACGGCCCTTGCCGTTGAAAAACAAAACGTAATGGAAAACGAAGAAATTCCTTCGGCGGGTAGTCAAAAATTGGTCTTGCAGCTATTCGTTTCGGGCATGTCCCCGAAATCCATGGAAGCGATAGAGAATGCCAGACGAATCTTTGACGAGAATTTCAGCGAGTTCTTCGAGCTGGAGATCATAGATCTGTACAAGAATCCGGAAGCGGCACTTTCACACCACGTCGTATTTACGCCGTCGCTTGTAAAGTCACTTCCGTTGCCGAAAAAGATCCTGATCGGGAACCTTGCCGATTCTGAAAAAGTCATCAAAGCTCTGGGCATCACTTTTAAATAAAAGAAATGCAGGATTTGTCCGTAGAATCGCTGGTCGCCGAAATTGAAGAGTTGAAGGGGAAGCTGTCCGAAGCCGATCAGCTGATACAAGCCATAAAGGATGGTGAGGTAGACGCCTTTGCTATCGGCTCGCACTCTATCCCGGAAGTGTATACCTTACAGACCGGTGACTACGCCTATCGGATATTGATCGAGGAATTCGGTGAAGGCGCCCTCAACGTCACCCCGGAAGGCCTGATCGTATTTACGAATAAAACCTTTTGCGACCTGGTGGGTTTGCCGTACGACAAGGTCATCGGCACCAATATCTTCGAATACACCCATCCGGACTCTTCCGTTCATTTCAAAAAATTATTCCATGAAGCGCATCGGAGTAAGAGCAAGGGTGAGATCGATCTTGTCAAACACGACGCCATCGTACCGGTCTTTATCTCTATAACGACTCTGCTGCCGAATCTGCCCACCGTGGGCATTGTCGTTTCCGACCTGTCGGATAAGAAAAGGAGTGAAACGATCATCCTCAAATATCAAAATAGTCTCGAAGAAAAGAACGAGGCGCTGCAGCGAACAAACGAAGAGCTGGCGTCTTTCGCCTATATTTCCTCTCACGATCTTCAGGAGCCGTTACGGAAGATCCAGCTGTTTTCCTCCCGTATTCTGGAAAAGGCAGGAGATGGCTTTACTCCCGATGTGACCGACTATTTTCACCGGATCATGGACGGGGCAAAGAAAATGCAGCATCTCATCCAGGACTTGCTGCAGTATTCCCGGCTAACTATTTCAGATGTAGGATTTGTTCTCACCGATCTCAACGTCCTGGTAAAGGAGGTTAAGAATTCCATAATCGAGACCATCGAAGAGAACAAAGCGACCGTCGTCATTTCGGCATTGCCCGAAGTTGCCATAGTTCCGCATCAGATGAGCCAGGTGTTTTCCAATATCCTTTTGAATTCTATAAAATACAAAAGGGAGGGCGCCGATCCTTACATAACGATCTCCGCACAGATCATCGACACCGATGCGGTGCAGATTCCCGGGGTACGTAAGCCGCAAAGATTATGGCAGATCCGGGTGGCTGACAATGGGATCGGCTTCGATCCGGCCTATGCCGAACGCATTTTCGAGGTTTTCCAGCGTCTCCATACTGCCAGCGAATACCCGGGTACGGGGATCGGGCTGGCTATCTGCCGGAAGATAATGCAGGCACATAGCGGACACATCACAGCAGATGGGAAACCGGGTGAAGGTTCCGTTTTCAATATTTATCTTCCTTTAAACCGTTGACCGACGAGTTGGTCAGGGCGGCATCGGCAGCATCGGCGTAATTGGTCTTCCGAAGTTAAAAAAAAGAGCGCACTCACTGGATGGCATTTTGTAAATTGTCCTATGATCCTGATGCGTAACAAGGTTTACTCTTTTATCAATATTTTCGGCCTTGCACTTGGCGTTACCTGTTGTTTGCTGCTATCCCTGTACATCCGGGACGAAATGAGCTACGACAAACACCATAAACGGGCAGGAGATCTGTACCGGATCGTCACCCATTTCCAGTCTGGATCGGCGATAGACAAAGTGGGGGCTGTTTCACCCCCTGTTGCAATGGCCGTCAAGGCGGAGGTGCCCGAGGTAGAGGCGGCGGTGCGCATTTTGGATCCTCCCGGCGTGAAAGAATATTATACGACAGGCGGGAAGGAAAAGGCCCGGAGCCTGATGCAATACAAGGATCATTTATTCTATGAAAGTGAAGGGCTTCTTGCCGACTCGACGCTTTTCGAGGTATTCACCTATGAGTTTAAAGAAGGGTATCCGAAAACGGCGTTGGTTCGACCCTATTCGGTTGTCCTCTCCGAAACGCTTGCCCACAAGCTGTTTGGTGAAGAGCCGGCATTCGGCAAAGTGATCGATATCAGTCAGGGCGGGAAGCCGGACGCCTATACCGTAACGGGCGTGTTCAAAGAGAGATACAACAGTCACATCAAAGCAAACTTTTTTACCTCCATCACCTCTTTCGGATCGGCCGGAAATGTTGTAAACGAAAAGGAGTGGGCCGGTCAAAATTTTGTGCCGTCCTATTTGAAGCTGGCGTCCGGCCATAATAAAGCTGCCGTTGAGAGAAAAATGAATGACGTACTACTTCGGCACGGTGAAGCAGCAATGAAAGCGGAAGGCATTCGCAAGACGTTAAGCCTCGAACCGGTAAAGGATATCTACCTCAGATCCGACGTCGGGCAAAGACCCCGAATCGGCTATTTGTATGTAGTTGGAGCTATTGCAGTATTTATATTACTGATCGCCTGCATCAACTTTATGAACCTGTCAACGGCAAAGGCGACCCAGCGGGCCACCGAGATCGGTATCCGCAAAACCCTGGGTGCGCTTCGATCTACGCTCATCAGGCAAATTTTGGGAGATGCGATGCTCACGGTCGGCATAGCGATCGTCATAAGTGCCATTCTGATACCCCTGGCCCTGCCGTATTTTAACCAGCTGACGAATAAAAGTATTTCGATCAACGCGGAAAATATCGTCTTCTTCGTGATTTCGGCCCTTTCTCTCACTATTGTTGCCGGTTTGCTGGCGGGCAGCTATCCGGCATTTTACCTGACCTCGTTCCAACCCGCCCAGGTTTTGAAGGGGAAATTTATTCCCGGCAGTTCTTCCGGTCGATTGCGGCAAACCCTGATCGTGTTTCAATTTATGATCGCCATTGCCCTGGTATGTGGTGTATTTATTATGTCTCGTCAGGTGAATTTCATGACCGGCAGCGATCTCGGTTTTAATGCGAACGCAAAGATCGTATTGCCCCTGCGCACCGACGAGGCGCATAAACAATATGATGCGTTGAAAGAACAGATCCGGCAAAACAGCAGCGTCAAGGGGGTTTCAGGTTGTTCCTTCATTCCCGGGACACCCATTTTCAGAGACATGAACTTTTACTCCGACGGAGGAAGCCTGGATAAGGCTGTCGACATCGATCGGGATGTGGTTGATGTCGGATATCCCGAGTTGTTAGACATCCGACTGATTGCCGGGCGATCGTTTACGGAGAGCCGCAACCTGGATAGCGTTCGTAAATTTATTTTAAACCGCACGGCTGTTTCCAGGCTCGGGTTTACACCGGAGAAGATCGTTGGCCAATACCTCCATTTCGACTGGGCGGGAATAAAATATGATTTTAAGGTGATTGGCGTGATGGAAGACTTTCATCAGAACTCATTTCATGAGGAGATCAGGCCAACCTTGTTTGAAATGGATCAAAGCAACAAGCGGTATGACTATGTCATTGCGTCCGTCGCTACTGCCGATTTTGAGCGAACGGTACAAGCGATCGGGCGGACCTGGAGATCGCTGATCCATGACGCCCCTTTCGAGTATTCTTTCCTGGATCAGACCATACAGGGGCAGTACGATGAGGACCGGCGCGTCTCCAGGATCATTTCGAGTTTTGGGATCATCGCCATGATCATCTGTGCCCTGGGCTTGTATGGTTTGTCATCCTATATGGCCGAGCGAAGGTTTAAGGAAATTGGAATTCGCAAAGTAATGGGCGCGAGCGTGCTGCAGATCGTGGTGATGATGACCGCTGAATTTGTAAGATTGGTTTTGATCGCTTTTGTCCTTGCGGTCCCGGTGGCTTATTATGGAATGAGTAAATGGCTGGAAGGGTTTGCTTACAGGGTTTCACCGGGGTGGTTTACATTCGCGATGGCGGGACTTGTTGCCCTGGGCATTGCTTTGGTCACCATCAGTTTTGAGTCGATCAAATCGGCGATAGGGAATCCTATCGATAGTTTGCGAAATGAATAGTGGAATCCCGTCTACTCACGGGCTCTGCCGGAGTAACGGGATTCGCTTGTATATAGATACTACGTCTTAGGGTTGGGCGCGATCGTTAATAATCCATGTCCATTCCGGGTACCGGCTGCGCCGGGGCATTCTCCTTTTTCGGCTTATCCGAAACAGCACATTCCGTCGTCAACAGTAAACCGGCAATGGATGCGGCATTTTCGAGGGCGATCCTGGTGACTTTTGTGGGATCGATCACCCCCGCCTTTATCAGGGGCTCATACTGTTCGGTCCGTGCATTGAACCCATCGTCATTCTTACCCTGGCGTACCTGCTGGACGACAATACTGCCTTCCAGGCCGCAGTTGCGAACGATCTGCCGCAAGGGTTCTTCGATGGCCCTGCGAACAATGGCGATACCCGTTGTTTCATCCGGATTGCCGGCCGTCAGGCCGTTCAGGGATTCGAGCGCACGGATATAGGCTACTCCGCCTCCCGGAACTATCCCTTCTTCTATAGCCGCACGAGTAGCATGCAACGCATCCTCCACTCTATCTTTCTTTTCCTTCATTTCCACTTCGGTCGCGGCGCCGACATACAGTACGGCTACGCCGCCGCTCAGTTTGGCCAGCCGTTCCTGCAGCTTTTCTTTGTCGTAATCCGATGTGCTGGCGGCGATCTGAGACTTGATCTGGGCCGTTCGGGCCTCGATGTCGCTCTTTTTGCCCTTTCCGCCGACGATAGTGGTATTGTCCTTATCGATGGTCACCGCATCTGCGGTGCCAAGGTAGCTGATATCGGCATTCTCGAGCTTATATCCCCGGTCTTCACTGATAACGACGCCCCCGGTAAGTACGGCAATATCTTCCAACATTTCCTTGCGCCGATCGCCAAATCCCGGAGCCTTTACCGCCGCGACCTTTAGCGTTCCCCTTATCTTATTGACTACCAGTGTCGCCAGAGCCTCCCCATCCAGGTCTTCGGCAATGATCAACAGGGGCCTGCCGCTTTGCGCCGTCTTCTCCAGCAGCGGAAGCATATCCTTCATCACGCTGATCTTTTTATCATAGATCAGCACATAAGGGTTCTGCAATTCGGCTTCCATTTTCTCGGCGTTCGTGACAAAGTAAGGCGAGATATATCCCCGGTCGAATTCCATGCCTTCCACCACTTCCATGGTCATTGCCGTTCCTTTGGCCTCTTCCACCGTGATCACCCCTTCTTTGCCCACTTTTGTAAAGGCCTCGGCAATAAGGCTGCCGATATTTTCATCATTGTTGGCAGAGACAGTAGCTACCTGGCGGATCTTATCGGTATCATTCCCTACCGTTTGCGATTGCTGCTTCAGGCGCTCGATCACGGCCGATGTAGCCTTGTCGATGCCTTTTTTCAAATCCATGGGGTTGGCGCCGGCGGCGACATTTCTCAGTCCTTCCGATATGATGGCCTGCGCCAGCACAGTGGCTGTAGTGGTGCCATCGCCGGCGGCATCGGCCGTTTTGGACGCTACCTCTTTTACCATTTGGGCGCCCATGTTCTCAATGGGATCTTCCAATTCGATCTCTTTTGCCACACTGACACCATCCTTTGTGATGGTCGACGCGCCGAATTTCTTTTCAAGCACTACATTCCGTCCTTTGGGGCCAAGTGTCACCTTGACGGCATTGGCAAGGACATCGACTCCCTTTTTCATTCGATTTCTTGCATCCGTATCAAAGAAAAGTTGTTTTGCCATTGTAAATGAATTTACTGTTGAGTAATCGCGAGAATATCAGATTCCCGAAGGATCAGCAGGTCCTGGCCGTTGATCTTGATCTCCGTACCGGAATATTTGCCGTACAAAACAGTGTCGCCTTCTTTTACGGTCACCGGCTCATCCTTTTTACCGGGTCCGGCAGCAACTACTGTTCCGCGTTGCGGTTTTTCCTTTGCTGTGTCGGGGATGATGATGCCGCCGGCCGTCTTTTGCTCTGCGGCTGCAGGCTTAATGACGACCCTGTCATGGAGTGGTTTGAGATGAGGCGTACCTGACATAATTTATGATTTTGAATTTTAAGGTATTTATTTTACCTCTATCTTACGCGAGGTGCGCTTAGCCTCTTCCCTCTTGGGAAGGGTGAGCGACAATATCCCGTTGTCATATCGGGCGTTCGCCTTGTCTACGTCTACCGTATTGTCCACGGTAAAACTGCGGGAAAAAGACGTTGAACGGTATTCCCTGCGAATCCATTTTTGTTGATCACCCTCCGTTTTCTGATCGTCGTGCTCGAAAGAGACCGTCAGCGTATTGCCTGAGAACGCCAGCTGAAAATCATCCTTCTTCAGGCCTGGGGCGACCACCTGGACCTCATACGCCGCATCGGTCTCGACGATGTTCACGGGCACCCGGGTATCGGCCTGTAAGCTGTTGAAACCCCAGGAGCGATCGTCAAAAAAACGATTTAAATTACTTTGGAAGAGTTCATCCACAACACTTCCAAATGTGGTCGGACGAGTGTCCGCTCTTTTGATGATGTTGTTCATGATTTTTCGATTTTAAGGCTAATTTTCGCGGATCAACTTAAATGCCAGTTCACCGTGACGTGCAAAACTGACAGTCATCCGGAAAATAATTCAGTTGAAGCGATGTTGGGAAAGGAAAATTAAAGAGTTGGCCATCGGGTCCCGGCGAGTAGGGAAATGTCAATTTTGCAGAAAACGAAGCGATGGTATACCAATTGCTGGACGGAATTTCGGACCCAAGCGGTTTAAATCGATTCTTGTGAGAACTACTTTTTATGTTATACTTCGATTAAGAACGACCAGGGGATTCGAGGCGTATGGATCGTTCAACCTGGGGAATGACCGGGAATTTGCCTATCGCACCTTCAGTCAGCTGAAGGGTCGGGAATTGCCGCAAGAGACGGATATGCTACACATGGATTTCATGGAAACAAATAAGGGGCTGCCGGTCAACCTCCAGGTATTGAGCTGCACATCGGAGGAAGTCGCGGCAAATGTTAAATGCATTACCCGGGAGATGTTCAAGGTGTTGAACCTGGAATCAAACTAATAACAGATCATTCGCAAAACCCGCTACTCAGGCAAGGACTTCGTCCACCTCGATGTATGAATTCATGAAGAGAAGCAGGTGCAATTTTCGGATCGCCTCTTTACCCCGTAAATTACTTATTTCTATGAAGCCTATCCTTCTCGATCGTCCCTTGGGATCCGAGGTTTCTATTTTTGACGAGATCACTCTTCCAAAGGGAAAGAAAAGCTCGGCCAACTGCTTCTGCGTGGTCATCACGTTCAAATTGCCAATACGTATCTGCATAAAAGGAAGTTTAAGATATGGCATTTATAGGAGGGAACCGATGAGGGGGATGATTTGAAAGATGAAAGACATGGGTAAGGTAACTAAAAATATTGTATTCACCTAATATTTCTGAAAGCCATAAGTGAGCCCATAAATAATTTGGGTGCTTTCCAATTTTAAAGACTACCTTTAGCTCTATTGAGATATACAGCATCAAGTATTCGATTCGCTTCCTTCTTCGCTACATCGTTTCGTTTCCTCTACTTTTTATTGCATTGCTCAGTTAATTTTAATCTATTAATTTTTCTATTATGAACATGTATGTATCGAACCTGGGGTTCCAGGTAACAGAAGCTGAATTGAAATCTATGTTTGGCAAATACGGTGAAGTTACCTCCGCAAAGGTGATCGCCGATAGGGAAACCGGAAAGTCCAGGGGATTTGCATTCGTAGAAATGGCCGATGAGGCCGCAGAAAAGGCGATGAGGGAACTCGATGGAACTCAGGCCGACGGCAGAGCTATTTCCGTCTCCAAAGCCAAGCCCAAATCGGACGGCGGTTCGTTCCAGCGCGACCGGGGAAATCGTTGGTAAGCAAAAAAGTCCGACCAGCACGACAGTGCCAAAATAACAAAGCCTCTGAAACGAAGTTTCGGAGGCTTTTAAATTATCGGTAGTTGTAGATATTAAGACGCATTGTACTCTTCGTTCCGCTTGAATGCATTGAAAGCTGCATGCATTTCGCGAAGCACATCGTCCGGAAGTCCATATACTTTGAGTTGCTCCCAGGAAATTGTTTCCGCCACAAACTGATTAAGACTTTGGTAGTGATTCCTAAGGTAATCGTGTTGTTCGGACGGCCAGCGCGCCTGTCCTTCCCGGAAAAAATCGATAAACTTTTCTTCGACCTGTTCGAAGTTGTTCTTCAAAAGTTCGATGCCCGTAATTTTTTTAATCATGTAAAATCGTATGGTTAAAGATCGATATGTGAGAGAGATTAATAAATAGTCTGATTGTAGCTACTGGAGTTGTTGTAATTCCTTTCTCCCCGGCTGCTAAAATTCCCTTCCGGGTTGGTTTTGGCCTCGTTGATTTTTAGCGGCCGTCCTCCAACCGTAGCTCCGTTCAACTCTGCGATGGCTTTCCTGCCGGACGCATCATCGGCCATCTCAACAAATCCGAAACCACGCGATCTTTCCGTCATCTTATCCATAATAATTCTGGCAGAGTTCACTTCTCCATAAGGAATGAATAACTCTTTAAGATCTTCGTCCTGAAGGTCGAAGTTCAAATTGGCGACATAAATGTTCATTAGAAAATAATTAAAGGAATAAAAAGTAATGAGAAGGCAAGAAGCAGAAACTAGCTAGCATTGCAAATTACGCTTTATTTGGCGGATAACAATAATATGTTTGGGCGTTCTATCAGGACTTAAAATATTCTTCGGAGACCCTTCGCACGATCTCTTCCGTGAGCGGCTTCTCGAAATAATCCAACACATTTTTATAGGAAAACGCTTTTTCTTTGTCTTCCTTTCTGGTTGAACTGGTCAGCATGACCACCCTGGTATTGGGACAGCTTCCCAATTTGTTCAATCGGTCGAGGAAGTTAAAGCCATCCATTTTAGGCATGCGAATATCGAGAAAGATAATATCCGGGCATTTCCCCGGAACCAGCAGGTGGCATGCCTCCAAACCATCTTCGGCAATATCAATTTCTTTGGCCGCGTCCATTTCCCGAAGGATCGTATCGGAATAAAAATTGGATGCTTCGTCGTCGTCAACAAGTAGTATTTTCCGGAACATTGGCATTGGCGAGATAAATTATGAATTTGGTACCTTTTCCTACGACACTTTCCACTTCGATTTTGCCATCATAGGATTCTACGATCGAATGTACGAGATAGAGGCCGATCCCCATTCCCTCCCCGGACAGATGAAAGCGCTGAAAAAGGCGGAAGAGTTTTTCCCGGTAAAGCTCGAGATCGATGCCCATGCCCTGATCCTCGACCTGCAGGATCGTGAAGTGGCTGTTTCGATCGGTTTTAATGTCAATGACAGGTGGATGGTCCCGCTGCGCATATTTTATGGCATTGGAAAGAAGATTCTGAAGAATACTCTCCAGGTGGATCCGGGGAAAGCATACCGTGGGGCATGCGGTAAAGTCATAGCGGATCACCGGTTGGTGAGACCGGATCAATTCATCCAGCGCCTGCCTGGCTTGTTCCAGGGCGTCTTCAAAGTTTATAATCTCTCGCTGGGTAGACAGTGTTTTCTTGAAAGCTATGGTTTCATTGAGAGCCTGGATGGTTTGCTGCATTTTCGATACCGATCGCTTTACCATTTCGAATATTTTCCCATGAGCGGGGTTAACCGCTTGTTTTTGTTCCATGAGCACAAGGAGGCCACGCAGGCTGGCGATGGGAGATTTCATATCGTGGGCGCAGATAAAAGCGAATTCTTCCAATTCTCTGTTCGAGCGTTCGAGCTCATGGGCATAGGTCTCGAGTTTTTGCTTTTGCTCCATCTGGGCCTGGGCAAGGGCCAGTTCCCTGTTCTTCCGGTCCATCCATTCGGCATTCCGGCGGCGTTCGGCGATGGCGCCAAGCATCGAGCGGATCCGGGTAAGGAGTTCTTCGGGGTGAAAGGGTTTAAAGAGATATTCATCCGCACCTGCCTCCCAACCGCGGAGCATGGCGTCCCGATGAGTCTGCGCAGTGAGGAGGATGACAGCGATGCCGGCGGTGTGGGGATCGGACTTAATGGCGGTGCAGAGCTCGATACCATCCATTTCAGGCATCATCACATCGGTGAGCACCAGGTCGGGTGACCAGTCATTAACTCTTTGAAGCCCTTCGCGCCCGTTGGAGGCCAGTTGTATTTCGCAAGGCTCCTGCAGGAGGGTGGCGATGTAGGCAGCCAGTTCGGGATTATCCTCGCAGACCAATACTTTCATCGGGCGGTTGGGTTTCCTACCGTCGTTGTTGGTGGTTCGGTTAGAAGCGGGCAAGGTGTATTCCCTCGTCTTGAGTGTTCCTATTGACTTGCGGGGAACGGCTGGCTGTGCGGAGTCGCCAGCGACCTTCGCCGGCCATTCTACAGTAAAGGTGCTTCCTTTTCCCGGCTGGCTTTCCACGGATACCTGACCTCCCATTAATTCGGCGAATTCCCTAACCATCGCCAGACCCAGGCCTGTTCCCTCGAACCGACGCGTGGATGATGCTTCCACCTGCCTGAACTTCTGAAACAGCAGGGGGATATGCTCCGGAGCCATGCCAATACCGGTGTCTTGTACGTCAAGCCGCAGTTTTTTGTTTTCGACGGTGAGACCTACGGATATCTGACCGCCGGAAGGGGTGAACTTGATGGCATTGGACAATAAATTGAACAGGACACGTTCGGCCAGGTAGTGATCGAGCAGGAGGGGCGGACACTTGTCGTTCATCTGCAAGGACAGGCGGACATCCTTTTGTCGGGCTGCGGGCAGGAAATCATGCACGACGGACCGAACCAGGGCGCCAATATCGAGGGCTTCGGGTTGATCGGTCATTTTGCCGGCCTCGGCCCGGGCGAAGTCGAGCAATCCCGTAACCATCTGCAGGAGGCGGACGGCATTGTTATGAATGGTGCCCATGAGTCCGAGTTGTTCGGGGTTCAACGGTCCATGTTTACCCGATAGCAGGGATTCGGTGGGGGCGAGGATCAGGGAGAGTGGGGTTCGGAGTTCGTGGGAGACATTGGCAAAGAATCCGGATTTTACCCGCTCCGCTTCCCTTAACTTATCGTTGGCTTCCTGGATCTCGCGGGCCCGCTGGAAGATGTCCTGCTCCATTCGCTCTGCGCGGGTTTTCAGTTCTTCGGTGAAGCGATGCTGCTCGGCGCCCTGCTGCTTCAGCCGGATGAATTCGGTGACATCTTCAACCCGGTGAATGATGTATTCCAGGCTCCCATGTGCGTCGCAGACGGGCGTATTGAGGGGACTCCAGTAGCGTTCTTCGAAGCCGCCGCCGGCCGATTCCGGCCGCTGGATATCATACTTCTGGACAGCCATGGCGTCGGGGGTGCGGGTCTTGAGGACCCGAAATAAGGAGGCTTTGAGCATACTGACCCCCGAAGCGGCGGGATCGTCAGGGTTGTCGGGGAAGACGTCGAAGATGTGCCGGCCGGTGATCTGCTCCCGTTTTTGCAGGGTGGCGTGGAGATAGGCGTTGCTCGCCGCCACGATAGTCAGATCGGCGGACAATACCAGGTAGAGGTCCGGGGCGGATTCAAACAGCGCTTGGAATCCTGTGAGCGACAGCTGGTTTGGTAAGCTAGTCATGCCTTGATAGATAAATATAACGAATATTTGTTGTATTGAAGAAGCCCGCTATAAGGTTGGCGGACTTGCCCTATGCTATTCTGGATAGGTTGCCGGAGATATGACAAATCCGGGATCAAATTCCGGATTTGTCAATTACGGAATCTGTCGCAATGCTTATCTGTGTATTGGGCTTCGGGGGTGACTCCACGAGCATTTCCATTCGCTCGATCTTATTGCCGCTCATCAGCTCTTTGTATGTTTGCCGGAAGCCGATCTCCTGGTAAACCCAAATACCAAGGAGTGATACGACAACCACACCACATACGGCCAATGTACCGTTCCACCTCCGAACCTTAGTTATGCTTATTAATTAATGATATGGGATTGACCATGAATCTATAAGACCACCGTAAGACTAGTATTGAAGATGCAGGACGTGCAGCCAGAAATCGCAAATAGCCTTATTAAATGTTTAGGCATGCATGCGTCTTCATTACACGCAGTATCCACGTCCTTTTGTTTGTCGTCAGGCCGCCGTACTTTTTTTCCAGGACGTTCTTGACTGCATCGATTTCCAGGGTGAGATTGGCTACTATCCGTTTGAGGCGGGCATTTTCCTCTTCGAGATCCTTCATCCGCTT
>Ga0105239_10000126_pt1 | contig 107921 bp, 72 predicted proteins | sample KBSC44metaG_FD_92761 | JGI IMG/M metagenome (GOLD analysis project Ga0105239, IMG submission 92761) | Corn rhizosphere microbial communities from Kellogg Biological Station, Michigan, USA - KBS C4-4 metaG | ecosystem: Host-associated > Plants > Roots > Rhizosphere > Soil | place: Michigan, USA... | reverse complement strand
GATCACGGCGGGGGATTATGATGGGGATGGGGTGGCCGATCTGTTGGTGGGGGGTAATTTTTATGAATCGAAGCCGGAGGTGGGGATCTATGATGCGAGCTATGGGTTATTGCTGAAGGGAGACGGGAAGGGTGGATTTGTGCCGGTGCCGGCGGAGCGGAGCGGATTCTTTGTGAAGGGGGCGGTGCGGGATATCGCGCCGTTGCGGGTGGGGGGACAGGCTTGTGTGGCGGTGGCCATCAATAAAGACAGTATTCGATTATTTAAGCACCTAAAAAAATAAACTATGAATAATTATGATGCGATCGTGATCGGCAGCGGGATCAGTGGCGGCTGGGCGGCGAAGGAGCTGACCGAGAAGGGGCTTACGGTGTTGATGCTCGAGCGGGGCCGGCCATTCGAGCATATCAAGGACTATAAGAGCGCCGACAAGAATCCCTGGGACTTTCCGCACCGGGGGAATGCGACGACGGAGATGCAAAAGGACCGGCCGGTGCTGTCGAGGTATTGGGCGGCTTATGGGACGGCGGCACATGAGTTCAATATCGACTATTGGGCCAATGAGAAGGATTGCCCCTATGTCGAGGTGAAGCCGTTCACGTGGTGGCGGGCGTACCAGATGGGCGGACGGTCGATCCTTTGGGGGCGGCAGAGCTATCGATGGAGTGATCTTGATTTTGAGGCTAATGAGAAAGATGGTATCGCGGTAGACTGGCCGATACGATATAAGGACCTGGAGTCCTGGTATACGTATGTCGAGAAGTTTGCTGGGATCAGCGGATCGAAGGAGGGGTTGCCCCAGTTGCCGGATGGACATTATCTTCCGCCGATGGAGTTGAACTGTGTGGAGAAGGAGGTACAGCAGCGGATAAAGGATGCTTATAAGGGGCAGCGGCATTTGTTTATCGGCAGGACGGCGAACCTGACCGCGCCGATCCCGGGCAGGACGGCCTGTCAATTCCGGAACCGGTGTTGGGAGGGTTGTCCTTTTGGCGGATATTTCAGTACGCAATCTTCCACCCTGCCGGCGGCGATGGCAACGGGGAAGCTGACGGTACGGCCGTTCTCGATCGTTACGCGCATCCTTTATGACAAGGACCGTAAGCGGGCGACGGGGGTGGAAGTGTTGGATGCAGAAACGAATAAAACCTACACCTATTCCTCCAAGATCGTATTTTTGAATGCTTCGGCGTTGAACAGCGCGTGGGTGTTGATGAATTCTGCGACGGATGTTTGGCCGGAGGGGCTTGGCAGCAGCAGCGGGGAGCTTGGGCATAACGTAATGGATCATCACTATATGCTGGGTGCGAAAGGTTCGGTAGAGGGGTTCGAGGACAAATATTATTATGGCCGGCGGGCGAACGGGTTTTATATTCCACGCTTTGCGAACCTGTTTGGCGACAAGCGGGATTTTCTTCGTGGTTATGGTTACCAGGGGAGTGCGAGCCGGGAAGGGTGGAGCCGGGATGTGGCGGAGATGAATATCGGCACGGACTATAAGCAGGCATTGACCGAGCCGGGGCCCTGGGAGATCGGTGCAACGGGATTTGGAGAGATCCTGCCTTATCATGAGAACCGGATCTATCTGGACAAAGAGCGTAAGGATAAATGGGGGTTACCGGTGCTTGCGATGGATGCTGAATTGAAGGAGAACGAACTGAAGATGCGGAAGGATATCGTGAAGGACCTGGTGGCGATGTTTGAAGCGGTGGGGGTAAAGAATATCACGACCTGGGATAGCGATAAGTATGCTATCGGTCAGGGCATCCATGAGATGGGAACGGCAAGGATGGGCCGGGACCGGAAGACGTCGGTGTTGAACGGGCATAACCAGGTTTGGGATGCGCCGAATGTCTTTGTGACGGATGGGGCATGTATGACGAGCGCGGCCTGTCAGAACCCCTCGTTGACGTATATGGCGTTGACGGCGCGGGCTGCGGATTTCGCGGTGGGGGAATTAAAGAAAGGGAATATTTGAATTGCGCAGGAGACCTCTATATTTTTTTGTGGTGCTCGTTTTGTTGGCGGGTTGTGGGCAGCGGGGGAAGACGCGCTTCGAACTGTTGTCGCCGGACCGGACGGGCATTCATTTTCAGAATTCCGTGTTGGATACCGACACGTTGAATATCCTGGACTATCTCTACTATTATAATGGCGGGGGGGTGGCCATCGCGGACTTCAACCGGGATGGGTTGCCGGATGTGTTCCTGGTGAGTAACCAGGGGGCGAATGCTTTGTATTTAAACAAGGGCGATTTTCATTTCGAGGATGTGACGGCCCGGGCCGGAGTGCAGGGTTCCGGCAATTGGAAGACGGGGGTGACGGTAGCGGATGTGAATGGGGACGGGTGGCCGGATATTTATGTGTCGGAGGTGGGTGGGTACAAGGGATTTCACGGGAGGAATGAGCTGTTCATTAATAATGGGAATGGAACGTTTACGGAACGGGCTGCGGAGTATGGGCTGGATGTTCTGGGTTTTAATACGCAGGCCGTGTTCTTCGATTATGATCACGACGGCGATGTGGATTGTTTCATCGTCAATCATTCGGTTCATTCCAATGAAAGCTATTCTGATACCAGTGAGCGACGCATTCATAACGACGTTAGTGGGGATAAACTGTTTCGCAATGACTCTGTTGCGGGTGGGAGGCATTTTGTCGAGGTGACGCAGGCTGCGGGCATCTACAGCAGTGTAGTCGGCTATGGGTTGAATGTGTTGGTGGGTGATCTGAACAATGATGGGTGGGACGATATTTATGTGAGTAATGATTTTCATGAGAACGACTATTATTATCTCAATAAGCGGGATGGGACGTTCTCCGAGATCAACCGGCAGGCGTTTGGTCACGAAAGCAGGTTTTCAATGGGCAGTGATATGGCCGATCTGAACAATGACGGCTGGCTCGACCTGGTGACGCTGGATATGTTGCCGCCGCAGGAGGAGGTGTTGAAGAAGAGCGGCGGGGATGATCCGTTGAGCATTTACCGAATGAAGATGAAGTATGGATATCATAACCAGTATTCGCGCAACTGTCTTCAGTTGAATGTCGGCGGCGGGATGCGGTTTTGCGAGATCGGCCTTTACGCGGGGGTTGCGGCGACGGACTGGAGCTGGAGTGCGCTGGCGGCGGACTTCGACAATGACGGCCGGAAGGATCTGTTCGTTTCGAATGGGATCCAGCGGCGCCCCAATGATCTGGACGTGTTGAAATTCATGGCTTCGATGCCGGTGGCTTCTGCGTTGCAGAAGGGGCGGGCGGCGGATCTGGCTACGGTGGAGAAGATGCCGCCGGGGAAGGGGAGTTGTTTTTTGTTCCAGGGAACAGACAGTCTTGTTTTTAGGGACCGGAGTGCGGAGTGGGGGTTTACTCATCCGGCTTTTTCGAATGGGGCGGCGTATGCGGACCTGGATAATGATGGGAATCTTGATCTTGTCGTCAATACGATGAATGAGCCGGCGATGATCTATCGGAATAGCGGCGGCGCCGGGGTGCATTACCTGGATGTGGAGTTGCGGGGGCCGGCGGGGAATTTGTTTGGGATCGGGGCGAAGGTGGCGGTGCGGACGGGGGGGAGGGTGCAATATGGATATTGTTCGGTGACGCGGGGTTTTGAGAGCGGGTCGTTGGGGCCGGTGCATTTTGGGCTTGGGCGGGAGGGGCATGTGGATACCTTGGAGGTGGATTGGCCGGATGGGCGGCAGCAGGTGTTGACCCATGTTGGGGCGGATCGGAGGGTAGTGGTGGATCACCGCGATGCGGTGGTGGGGAGTGGGGGAATGTGGCCGGTGGCTTCGGGTCATGGTTTGCGGGGGGCGGTTAGCGGGTTGCCGGTAGCGCAAAGCTTGTTGGTGGATGTGACGGAAGAGATGGCATTTCCATACCGGCGGGTGGATGATCCTTTTAATGATCTGGATGCGCAGCCGCTGATGCCGCATCAACAGACGACGCGGGGGCCGAAGATGGCTGTCGCGGATATCGATGGGGATGGGCTTGACGATATTTTTATTTGTGGTGGGGTGCGGCAGCCGGGGAGTCTTTTCCGGCAGGAGGCCTCTGGGCGATTTGTGGCGGTGGATACCGCTTTATTCAAGGCGGATGGATTTTGTCCGGATGCGGATGCGGTGTTTGCCGATGTCAACGGCGACGGGCATCCCGACCTGGTGGTGGTGAGTGGAGGGGGTGAACTCCCGACGGGGTCGGCGGGTCTTGTGGACCGGGTGTATCTGAACGATGGGTTCGGGCATTTTCGAAGGGGGCCGTTGTTGCCGGGCCCTTCCGGGAACAAGGCGGTGGTGGTGGCGGCGGATGTCGATCATGACGGGGATGTCGATCTTTTTGTCGGCGGGAGTCCTTATTATGGACGGATCGGGGAGACGCCGGAGTCGTATCTGTTGCTTAATGACGGCAAGGGAAATTTTACCATGAAGGCCGGGATCGGGAAGTTGGGGCGCGTGACGGCGGCGGTCTGGGCCGATCTGGATAAGGATGGATGGGAAGATCTTATTGTCGTTGGGGAGTGGATGCCGGTGACGGTATTTATGAATCATAACGGGCGGTTGGAGAACCGGACGGAGGCGTTTGGGCTTGGGCATACGAGCGGTTGGTGGGAGAGTATTTGTGTGACCGATATGAACGGGGATGGGAAGCCTGATCTGCTCGCGGGCAACTGGGGTCTCAACTCCAAATTGGCGGCTTCGGTGCGGAATCCGTTAAAATTGTATGTGGGGGATTTTGATGCCAACGGTGTGGAGGATCCGGTCCTTGCGGTGGAGAAGGGGGGAAAGTATTATCCCTTTCTTGGCAAGGACGAATTGGAGAAGCATTTTCCGGCGATCGTCCGCAAACGTTGGAACAACTATGCGGGATTTGCGGGCAGGACGATGGAGGATATCTTTGGAGCGGGGTTGGATAAGGCGTTGGAGTTGGATGCGGAATGTCTTTCCTCCATGCTTTTGACCAATACGGGAAGGGGTGGTTTTGTGCTGAGCCTGTTGCCGAAAGAGGCGCAGTGGTCGCCGGTGTTTGCGTTGGTTCCGGGCGACTGGAACGGGGATGGGCAGGAGGATGTGATCGCGGCGGGTAATTTTTATGGGGTATTGCCGTATGAGGGCCGATATGATGCGAGCTATGGGAATCTTTTGATTGGAGAGGGGATCATGAGCGGGCGGACGGGGTTTTGTGGGGATGTGTCGGGGGATTGCCGGCCGGGGTTGCACGCGATGGCGATGAATATTTCGGGGTTGGTGTTGGATGGGGAGGTTAGGGATGGGAAGGTATTGCGAACGTCGCGGGGGGTGTTACTGGCGTTTTCGAGGGTTGGAGGGGGTGTGGTGTTTTATAAAAAACGACCCGGAGGCGATGCCCCCGGGTCTAACCATGAACCGTCCCGATGAATGTCTTTATGGATAATAGATGATCGAAAAACCTTGCCAAGGCGGAAGGGATTGAAAAACGGCGTTTTATAGGCGGGAGGTAGCCCCGATTTGTAGAAAAAATTCCACCAAAGTGGTATTGGCGGGTGAGACCCCGGGGTGTATTTTTGTATACCGTTGCTGACCTAACCTATTCTTTGCTGACCTAACTTATTACGGACGGTTTTCACTTTCAGCCATCGGCGGATCCTCTATTAAAGGGGACCGCCTTTCGCTTTTTCGGGGGGTGCCGGGTGGGGCGTTGTTTGGGCGCGCGTTTAGGGGGAGTGGGTAGAAGAATTAGGGCGGCTGGGTGTTATTGACGGTGGTGGTAGGCGACATATTGTTCGCTTCTTGCGAAATCCGATCTTATATTTTTTACGAGGTGTTCGGTCCAGGCCGGTTTTTTCTCGTTGCGGAAGTGTGCAAAGAGGGCCAGGCCGTAGCCCCATTCCATCTGGGTCATGCGGGCTTTCTTTCCGGTACTATTGATGTTTTGGCTCATGAAAGCTGCATTGGCATTGAAGACGCCGAGGCCGAAGATGAGCGTTGTGAGATCGGTGAGGGGCTCGTCGGGCGCGTCGATGCGGGCTTCCCCCCGTAACTTTATTTTGGCCAGGTCTCGCGCGAGGGTAGCCACGAGCAGCTCTGGGTACTGAAGGCGGGACTTTTTCAGACTGATGGAGTATTTCCCCGCTTCGTTGCGTTCGGGCCAGGGTTCATCAGTGGGTGGTTCGCCTTCGGCGACAACGGTGAGCCTGCTGCCGGTGGGAGAGCCGGTGGAGAGTTGGTTTATCGTATCGTCATAGATGTTCAGGTCGATATTCGCGGGGGCAATCTCCATTTGCGACGATACGATGTCGAGCGTGTCGGTTGCCGTTTGCGGATCACCGTTGTAGCGGATGGGGAAATCGGAATAATGCGGTACCAGGACCTTTCGGTCGAGGATGGCTTGCCTGCCGAAGGCGCCGGTAAGCCATTGAAAGGTGCTTTCGACCCATTGGCGGCGATCGTCCTTCAAGGGGCTCTGTGGAGCGCTGTCTTTTTTGAATAACCCTAGCATCGGGTGGCAAAATACGATGCGTTGCGGAAGCGTGGGCGCAGGGATTATAGATCCAGGGATATACTAAACTTCCAGCATATAAAAAGGCTGCTGGTAGCCTGCTTTGAGCAGTACTGGTCTGGCGACGTTGTAGACGGGGATGTCTGCGGTGAGATGGCCTTCGAGGGTGCCGGCGTGGGCGTGGCCATGAAAGACGGCTTTTACCTGGCGGCGGATGAGGGGATCGGCCAGGCGGGAGGACCCTAAGAACGGGAATATCTGTTCCGGCTCGCCTTTTACGGTATCCTGGAGGGGGGAGTAGTGGAGGATGGCGATCTTTTTAAGCCCTTCGTGCTGTTGATCGAGGCGGGCCAATGCCCGGTCGAGGTTGAGGGCGTCGTTGACGGCTTCCTGTACGAATGCCTTCATGGCGGTCTCGCCGAACATCGAGAGCATGTATTGGTCGAAACCGCCGCCGAAGCCTTTTATCCCGGCGAAGCCGACGTCGCCGATGGCGATGGCTTCCCCGTCGAGGATGTGGATCTGTTCGGTCTGGAGGACCTGGCGGATGGTCTTCTGGCGGCCTTTTTCGTGATCGTGGTTGCCGAGGACGGCGATGACGGGGAGGGAGCAGGCTCGCAGTTCTTCTTTCAACACTTCGGCCTCGGCTTCGTCGCCTGTATTGGTGAGGTCGCCGGCGATGACGAGGACATCCGCCTGTTTGGAGACCTCGCGGAAGAACTCTGTCCACCTATTCCTATCGGTCTCCTGGATATGGATGTCGGCGATGGCGGCGATGCGGGTCTTTCCGTTTTGGGTACTCATGTCAGATGGTTTTTATGGTCGTGACCTTGTATTGCCAGTCGAGGATGTCGGTAGCATATTGGGTTTGATCGATGAGCGGTCCGCGGCAGACCTTTTCCACCGGCGCCGGCAGAAGGTATTGCTGGTCGACCCGTTGTAAGAGCTGGTCGATGATGTGTTTTGGGATGATATCGCGGTATTCCGAAGGGTACACGAACTGGAAAACGAGCAGATGAGCCAGGAGGAGGTGCCAATGGCGATCGAGACGGAAGAGGAGGCGATGCCAATCGAGGGTCTTTCCCTGTTTCAGCAGGAGGTGGGTGATGTCGGCGCCATCAAAGCGTTCGCGGTTTTGGACATAGGTCTTGCACCAAATGAGCTCCTCCACGGGCACGAGGCGGATGGGTATCCCGTCGAAATCGGCGGAGGGGCTATGTTGATACCAGGTGTCGTCGACCGAGCAGATATTGTTCGGGGAATCGAAGATGATATCCATGAAATTGTCTCCTTTGAACACTTTTGCCAGCCAGCGGATGTCGGTCAGCTCTGTCCGGTAGCCGAGGTCGCCGAAGTATTTAAGGATGTCGGCGCATTGGCCGGAGGTGCAGAAGATGTCGAGATCTTTTGTGAAGCGGATGATGCCGGTATAGTGACGGAAGGCGAATCCGCCGCCGACCATGAAGGGGCCGGCGTATTGCTGAAGGTGGAGTAACATTTCCTTATAGAAGGCTTGTCCGTCCTCGTGGATGTTTCCCGTGGTGGCCATGACCTACTACTATAAAAATTGTGCCCGGGTTAATATTCGTCGTTCAGGGCGAAGATCGGCTTACTGTACATCCACTGGCCGCTGGTGAAGTCGGGGAAGGGGACGGTCGCGTTGCCTAGCTCGATGGATTGTTCGCTAAGCGGGGTGATCGCGCTCCAGGCTGCGGCGTCGTAGACGTCCTGGGGTGTCGGGGTTTTCCGCTTGACCGATTCGATGAAGGCGTGGACCACGAAGAAGTCCATGCCGCCGTGGCCTGCGCCTTCCGCTTCATTGGTCCAGCGTCGCCATAACGGGTGATCGTACTTTTCCAGCCAGGTCTTTGCCGCATCCCATTCATCTTCTTTTGACTGGCCTTCCACGTAGACGCCGTTTGCGACATCCATCCACAGCCCGTTGGTGCCCTGGACGCGAAAGCCGAGGGAGTAGGGGCGGGGGAGATTGGTGTCGTGCTGCAGGAGGATCGTTTCGCCGTTGGCGCAATTGATGGAGGTGGTGACGATGTCACCGAGCTTGAACTTCACCTTTGCGCTGGCGTGGTTCTCGCCGCAGTGGCGGACGACATAGTCGTGGAGGCCGCGGGATTTCGTGGAGAAGGAGCAGAGGGTGGTGAAGACGTTGCCGCGGTTGATATCGATATAATGGGCGAGGGGGCCGATCCCGTGGGTCGGATAGAGGTCGCCGTTGCGACGGACGGAATGTTCGGTGCGCCAGCGGGCTTCGGAGAAGGCTTTCTCGCCGAATTCGCAGCCGACGCCGCCATTGGTTTGGCCGTTGTTGAATTTTATTCCTTGCAGGCAGTGCTGATAGCCGCCCTGCAGGTGGACGATCTCGCCGAACAGGCCTTGTCTTACCATATTGAGGACGGCCATGACGTCCCTTCTATAGCAGACGTTCTCCAGCATCATGACGTTGGCATTGTTCTTTTCCGCCGCCTTTACCACATCCCAGTGGTCCTGCAGGGTGATGCCGAGGATGACCTCGGTAGCCACGTATTTTATTCCTGCTTCGAGCGAGCCGATGATCATGTGTTTGTGCCATTCCCAGGGAGTGGCGATCAGGATGGCATCGAGCTGTTCCTTTTTCAGAAGATCCTGCCAGGCGTAGGGGCTGCCGGTATAGACCTGCGGTTGTTTTTTACCGGATTTGGTGACCGCGGCTTTTGCCCTGGAGAGCATGTAGTCGTCGATGTCGCAGATGGCGACGACGTCGACGTCATCCCGACGGAGGAGGAGGCTGAGGTGGCTTTGACCGCGGACGCCGGTGCCGAGGATGGCGAGGCGTACTTTGGGGCCGGCGAAATGGAGGGGAGTGTTTTTGGGGACTGTGAGGGGTTTTGTTTTGCCTGCGTCGATTGCGGGGGCATTTTGTTCGATGGCGTTTGCAGGGGCGCTTGCGGCGAGGGCCAGGGCTGCGAGGCTGCTGTTGCGGAGAAAGGATTTCCTGTTCATTGGCGGGTGTGCGTGTTTGGGTCAAACTTAAAGGATTCGGAAGGGATTTCGATGCGCAAACGGTTGCTTAAAGTTATACCGGGGAGCGCATCTGAAGCAGGTGGGGCTGGAAACCGGCTTTTTCGTAGGCGTGGATGGCGGCTTCGTTGACGACATAGACGTCGAGGCGGAGCTCGGTGATGTTGCGGGTGCGGGCCCATTGGCGGAGGGCGTCGATGATCAGCTGGTTGATCCCTTTGCCCCGGTGGGCGGGGTCGACGTACATGAAGCCGAGGTAAGCGTGGTGGGTGTGTTTGAGATAGAGGCGGCCGGCTTCTATGCGGGCGTAGCCGGAGGCGATAAGGTTGCCGTCGAGCTCGGCGACGAGGAGCTGGATATCGGGGGAGGCGATCATGGCGGGCAGGTCATAGTAGTGGATAGGTCCTTCCTTTATGGTCGGGTCCATGGGGCGCTCGGCGGCGATGACGCCTTGTTCGAACCGGAGAAGTGCGGGAAGATCGGTGGTGGTGGCGGGGCGGATGCGAATGACGGGGGTGGGGTGGGCGGGTTGTGTCATTCCTAAAGATAGGGAGTTATCTTGTGCGCACGAATTTCCAGCGCATCCCGAACTTGTCGGTGAGCTCTCCATAGGTCGAGCCCCAGAAGCCTTGATGCAGCGGCATTTTTACCTGGCCACCGGCGGAGAGTTTGGTAAAGAATTGGGTGATCTCCTCGTCGGTGCTGCATTTGATGCAGAGGACGACCGAATTCCCCTGTTGCGGGCTTTCTCCTATCATATCGGAACCCATCATCAGCAGGACGCCATCTTTGGTGAGGCTGCTTTGGAGGATGTTGCCCCCCGCCTCGGACGGCATCTGCACGGCGAACGGAGATTCCGCAATTTTTTGCAGGGTGAGCTCGCCACCGAGGCATTGCTGGTAAAAGGTCATTGCTTCGCGGCAGCGGCCGTTGAAATTGAGGTAAGCGTTGAGGTGGGTAGACATAATCTTAATTGTTGAACATGGGGACCATGCAGCGGACATCGGTGGTGCTGATGTATTCTTCCACACCTACGGTATTCGGATGAACGCCGGGGGCGTCGACCAATTGACGGAAGGCCTTGCCGATAGAGGGGATATCATTCATGAAATTGTGTACGGTGGTGCTGAGGTATTCGCCTTTTTTGAGAAGATAGGGTTCCATACCCAGCTTTTCTGCCTCGCCCTGGTATTTCTCTTCCACGGCTGCCTTATAGACCATGCTTCCTTTTCCATCGGGCCAGGAGACGCCAAAGAGACGGCGTTGTCCCTGCTGGTCGGGGAAGATATTCATGAGCTGTTGAAAGGCGGCCATTACCCCATCGGGAAAGCTCTTTGCCGGGATGCAAACGAGGCGGATGTCGTGGTCCATGTGGTAGGGTTCCATTTTTATTTGATTTTGTAGTACAAAGCTAGGTTCTCTTTACGGAAATGGAAATGTGGAAATCCGTCAATTAAAGGGGTTGTTTGCGACATCGTTTGGGCCTATCTTTATAGGACCATTAAAATCGAGAACTATGAAGCAGATCGCCATCCTTGTGCCGGAGACCGCCGTTGTTGAAGCCGTCGCTGATCCGCGTTATCTATTTACGGCCGTGAATGAATTCCTGAAGAGCGCCGGTGCGCCTCCGGTATTCAATGTGCAGCTGGTGGGACTGACCCCGGAGGTACGAGTGACGGACGGGCTTTTCTCCATCCATACCGATGCCGTGCTGGCCAATGCGCGGAAGCCCGACCTGATCGTGATCCCGGCCGTCAGTGGTAACCTGGATACGGCGATGCGGCTGAACCGGGACTTCATTCCCTGGATCGTGGATCACTACAAGACCGGGAGCGAGGTGGCGAGTCTTTGTCTTGGGGCTTTTCTGCTGGCGGAGACAGGGTTGCTGAGCGGTAAGCCCTGTTCGACGCATTGGTTGTTCGCCAATGAGTTCCGGAACCGGTTCCCGGATGTGGAGCTCACGGATGACAAGATCGTCACCGATCAGAACGGGCTTTATTCGAGCGGCGGCGCCAACTCCTACTGGAACCTGCTGCTTTACCTTGTCGAGAAGTATACCAGCCGGGAGATGGCGATCCTGGCCTCGAAGTTCTTTGTGCTGGACATCGACCGGAACAGCCAGTCGCCTTTCAGCATCTTCAAGGGACAGAAGGTCCACAACGATCCGGATATCGTCAGGGTGCAGGAATACATCGAATCGAATTTCCAGGACAAGATCACGGTGGATGAGTTGTGTGAGAAGTTCGGGATCGCGCGGCGGACCTTCGAGCGCCGCTTCAAGAAAGCGACTAATAATACCGTGCTGGAATATTGGCAGCGGGTGAAGATCGAGGCCGCGAAGCGGCAGCTGGAGATGAGCCGGAAGACGGTCGGGGAGGTGATGTACGAGGTGGGGTATAATGATACGAAGGCATTCCGGGATATCTTTAAGAAGGTGACGTCGATGTCGCCGGTGGATTATCGGAATAAGTACAATAAGGAGGCTTTGAACTAACGCCAGGGGCTAGGTGAGGATGAAGGGGTCGGCGGGTGGATCGTCCGGGCGGAGGGGACGGTTGTCCATTTCGAGGAGGGCGTTCTCGAGGTTGTGACAGAGGGCGTCGAGGGCGAGGTCGTTTGGGAGGAGGCCGAAGGGATTTTCGAGCTCGTCGGCGATGGCCTCGAGCGCGACGTAGGTGTAGGCGATGAAGACGACGATGATGGGTGTCATCCAGCCCAGGCTGTCGACGAGGCCGAGGGGAAGGAGGAAACAATAGACGTAGACGGTGCGATGTAAGAGAACGCTGTAACTGTAGGGGATCGGTGTGGAGACGATGCGTTCACATCCGCCGAGGATATCGGTTAGTTGATCGAGATTGTTGTCGATCGATTGTTGAGAGATGTTGTCGATGTGGCTTCGGTGCCGGGCCATCTGGACCCAATGGCCCATTTCCCTGATCAGTAATTGCGGTTTGTAGCGGGCGGCCTTTACGCGGATCGCGAGGCTGGCCGGGAGGAGGCGATCCAGCTCGGCTGCGGGATCGGTGCCGCGGAGCTGGTGTTTGAGAGTATAGGCGAGAGCGATGAGATGATTGACAAAGAGGGCGGTGTTGCGGACGTCGGAGACCTTGGTGGGCAGGGTATGTATCTGCCGGGTGAGGTTGCGGGACGTGTTGAGGAGGCTACCCCAGAGCCGGCGGCCTTCCCAGAAACGGTCGTAGCTGGCACTGTTGCGGAAGCCGAGGAAGAGGGCGAGGGCGATACCGAAGAGAGTGAAGGGGGCGGGGTTGAGATGGATATTGTATCTTATCAGGGTGTCTTCCCATAAGACGATACCGATGGAGATCAGCAGCAGGATGCTCAGGCGGGGCAAGAGCTGCGGGATGACGGAGCCCCGCCAGATGAAGAGCATTTTGAACCAGTTCTCTTTTTTGCGAATAATCATGGTCTTTGTGATATTAGTGATGCATGAGTAGCTGCACCGCGGCCTCGATCTGCTGATCTTCCCCGAAGAGGATCTTGTTATAGTCGTCGCTGACGCGGATATCGGGTTCTAACTGGTGGTTCTCCGTCGGGTGATCTTCGCCCGAGCCATAGCTGGCGACCATTGGTATCCCAAAGACGATCCGGGGGTTGATCTGTGTTTCCCACCAGACGGCGGTGCCGGTACCGGCGACGGGCATGCCAACGAGCTTGCCGATCCCCAGGTGTTTGTAAGCAAAGGGGAACATAAAGGCATCCGAGTAGTTGCCTTCGCTCATCACCACGCAGCTGGGTTTTGTCCATTTGTTGAGCGATTCGCCGCCTTTTGTCGGATGGTTTTGCGGATGGAGGGTGAAGTAGAGTTTTCCGCCGAGGAAGGTGACGAGATCGTCATGGAGCCAGCCGCCCCCGTTATACCGGGTGTCTACGATAAGGGCCTCCTTGTCGACATTCTTTCCCAGTACTTTATCGAAGGTGACCCGGAAGCTGGGGTCATCCATGCTTCTTACGTGGACATAGCCGAGGCGTCCGCCAGACAGGCTATCGACGAGGCGTTCCATGCGGTGGGTCCAGCGGTTGTATAATAGGGTGGCCGTTTCGACGCGGGGTTTGATGGGCTTTATGCTTTCCTCGAAAGGGGTATTTGTCTTTGGATCGTGGAAGCTGATGAGCGTGAGCCGGCCTGCCTTGTGATTGAGCAGGGCCGACCAGTCAGCGGACATCGTGACGGGGTTGCCGTCGATCTTGTCGATGATGACCCCGGGCGCCATGTGAGTGCCGTCAATGTCGAAGGGCCCACCGGCGATGATCTCTTTTACGAGGAGGCCGTCCTCTTTTCTTGCCAGGTCGTAGAAAAGACCGAGGGCGGCGGTTTCATCGCCATTGGGGAAGTCGGGGGCATAGCGGCCGCCGGTGTGGCTTGCGTTGAGCTCTCCCAGGAATTCGCTCAGCAGCAGCTGGAAGTCGTAGTTGTTGTTGATATGGGGCAGGAACTGCCGGTAGTTGGTGTGATAGTAATCCCAATCGACGCCCTGCAGTTTGGGATCGAAGAGTTTTTTCTTTACCTGTTTCCAGGCGTGGTCGAAGATATAGGTTCGTTCGGCGGAGGCATTGAGCTCCATTTCGGTGTTGATCTTTACCGGGCTCACCTTGCCGTCTTCGGTATTGACCTTATAGATGGAGCCGCCGGCGAGGACGAAGAGGGATTTTCCGTCGCGGGTCATCTCGATGCGGCCGCCGGTCGCGTCGAGCTTTGCGAGTTGTTTTGTCTCGTGGGTGCGGAGTGTAGCCTGCCAGAGATCATAGCCTTTTTCGTAGGAGGCGAGATAGAACAGTTTTTCGCCGTCCTTCGACAGCTTCGCGCCCGTGAGCATCGAGGAGGTGCTGGTGAGGCGTTGAGTGCGGTCATCGAGGTTCCTGAGATCGAACTCGAGGGGGGCGGTTGGTTTTTTTGTGCTGTCTTTCTTTTCCAGCTCTGTTCTTAGATCGAAGTCTTCTTTTGAGAGTTGGAACCGGTCCCAGGCTTTTGGGTCGAAGAACATGGCATAGACATCGGACTGGCCGCCGCGGCTGAGGTTCTTCATGCCTTGTTTGTTGCTTAGCCAGTACATCATTTTTCCATCGATGCCCCATTGCGGGCGCAGGTCGTCGAAGCCGCTGCCGGTGAGGTTGGTGCGTTTGCCGGAGCCGTCGTCTTTCAGCAGGACCACTTCGCGGGACTGCCAGCCGCCGCCTTCGCCGGATTGGGCGAGCAGCCATTTGCTGTCGGGCGACCAGGCAAAATACTGATCACCGTCCGAATAGGAGTAGTTGACGCCTTCGGGGAGGAGTGTGTTGGTGGCCTTTGTGGCGAGGTCGACCGTTTTGAGGATGTTGCGTTCTTCGAGAAAGGCGATCTTTTTACCATCGGGGGAGTAGACCCCCTGGAATTCGTCTTTGGCGGTGGCCACGACCGGTGTTGTGGTGAGGAGGGTGGCCGCGTAGAAATAGGGTTCGGCCTTTGACGAGATGGTGGTCTGTTCGATGTCCCAGGAGGCCTCGTGTTCGGCGGAGTAGAGGAGGGAGCGGCCATCGGGGCTGAATTCCACCATTCGCTCCTGGTAGGGAGTGTTGGTGATGCGGCGGGTGGTGGCGCCGTCGGCGGAGGTGACGAAGATGTCGCCGCGATAGACAAAGGCCACCTGTTTGCCGTCGGCGGAGATCGCCATTTCGGAGGCTTCTCCTTTGACCGGGATAATGGCGGTCTCATCGCCGCTGAAATCGGCGTCGAGGGTGATGGTGATCTTTTGGGGCTGACTGCCTTCTTTCAGGGTATAGAGGTCGCCATTGTTTGTGAAGGCGAGCAGGCCGTCGGTGCTGCGGGAAAGATTGCGGACGGGATTCTTTTCGAAGGTGGTCAGTTGTTGTGGACCGGCGGGGTTGGCAAGGCTGCCTTTGTATAGATTTTGGTTGCCGTTGCGTTCGCTGAGATAATAGAACTCATCGCCTTTGCCCCAGACGGGTTCGCGGTCTTCGCCTTTGAAGTCGGAGACCTTTGTGTACTCGTGGGACTTGGTGTCATAGACCCAGATATCCCGCGTGACGGCGGAGGTGTGGTGTTTCCGCCAGGGGTCTTCGTAGCCTTTGCGATCCTGGAAGATGAATTTGTCGCCTTTCTCATTGTAGTGGAGGAATTCGGTGCCGGCGCTGTTGATCATGGTGCTTGCGCCGCCTTTGGCGGGGACGCTGAAGAGCTTCATCCAGTAGTTGTCGCCGGGGAAGCGGGCGGAGGTGTAGATATCGTGGCGGTCGGTGCCGAAGAGGACCTGCTGGTCGTCGGGGCTGAAGTCGTAGGGGATATCCTTTGCGGAGTTGGCCGTGAGGCGGGTGGCTTCGCCGCCGGTCGAGTTCATGATGAATATATCGAAGTTGCCGTAGCGGTCGGAGGCGAAGGCGATCTTTTTGCCGTCATGGCTCCAGACGGGGTAGCCGTTGTAGAAGCTGTTGATGGTAAGGGGTGTGGCCGGGCCGCCGGTGGAGGGGGCTTTGAAGAGATTGCCTTTATAGCCGAAGGCGATCCATTTGCCGTCGGGGGAGAGGGCGGGTTGTATGATAAATCGGGGTTGAGATTGGGCGTTTGCGGCGGCGAAGACTGTAATGAGGGTCAAGGTGGCGAGGAGGTTTCTCATGTTTGCAGTTTGTTGTCCCCCAAGTTAGGGAAAAGTTGAACGGGATTGAAATGGATTTGAATAGGGGTTTTGAGGGAGCGGCGGGCATATTTGCCGGAAAAAAGAGATATGAAAAGAATTGTGTTTCTTGGGTTTTTGTTTTTGGGGTTTGCGGCGTTTTCGCAGAAGAGAGTATCCTTGAAGGCGGAAGCGTGGATATTCCGGCCGGGGATCGCGGCGTTTGATGACAGCGCGGGGATGGCGCGGTTGAAGGTCGTCGATGGGCGGGGTTTTGTGGTGTTGAAGGATCTGGATTTTACGGATGGGACGATCGAGTTCGATATTTTCCCGACGAACCGTGATTTTGCCGCGTTCTTTTTCCGCTTCCAGGATACCGCGGAGACCGAAACCTTTTATCTCCGGACGAACTGGGCGGTGAATCATCCGTATGCGATGGAGGCGGTGCAATATACGCCCATCGTCAAGGGGGTGATGTATTGGGATGCCTTGCCGCAGTACCAGACCTTCTCGGATTATACGTTATCGAAGCCGAGTCATGTGAAGATGATCGTGTCGGGAAGGCAGATGAAGGTGTGGGTGAACCACCCGGAGCGGCCGACGTTGGAAGTGCCGCGGCTGGAGGGGGATGTGACCCATGGGACGCTGGCCTTCCAGGGGGAGCAGATGATCACCAACCTGGTCGTGAAGCCGGGGCAGGTAGAGGGGCTTTCGCCGGTGGAGGGGACCGATGTGACGGGATACGATTCACGGTATCTGCGGCATTGGTGGATGACCCCGCCGGATACGGCGAATGAGGATCTGCGAAAGGCCAATCTGCTGGGGATCCGCGGGTTGCCGGGCACCAAGGCGGTATGGAAGCCGATCGATGCCGAGCGGCGGGGATTTGTCAACCTGAGCCGGATCTTTGGGGCGACCGTGCCTTTTGGGGTGCCGCGGATGATGTTCTTAAAGACGACGATCCAGGCCCGGGAGGCGAAGACGGTTCAACTGCGGCTTGGATTTTTAGATGATGTTGCGGTGTTTGTGAATGACCGGTTGATCAAGGTGGACAAGAATAATTTTGGGTTTCCGGCGGTGAAGGTGCCGAATGGGCGGTTGTCGATCGAGAATTCGATGGTGGAGCTGCCGTTAAAGGCGGGGGACAATGTATTGATGCTGGCGTTGGGGGGGAATTTCTTTTCGTGGGGGATCGTGGCGAGGCTGGATGATATGGATGGGTTGGTGATCGAGCGATGAATAAAGGGAGACCGGCGCGCAGCGCCGGTCTTTTTTTTGGGATCAGGCCGGGGAAATGATCTTGTTGTCGACGGCGGTGTAGGTTTTCAGGACGGGACCGCTGTAGAAGCGGTTGGCGACTTTGCCGACGAGTTCGCGGTAGGTTCCGCCGGATTCGTAGGCTTGGGCATCTTCAAGAGAGATCCATTCGGTGAGCGAGATGTATTCATCGTTTTCATCTTTTGGCTCGAGGAGCCAGGCGCCCATGTTCCCTCTTTGTGCACGGATAACGGGAACGATGTCTTCGTTATACGTTTTCTTTAGTTCTTCCGCGTCCTGTGGATGGACACCGAAGAAGGTGAGACGAGCAATCATAGAACCTCCTTTTTTAGGATATTAAAGGTACAGGAAATTGTGTATCGCTCACTGGGCGCCTGCGAGGTGGCGGGCGGTAAGGACCGACCAGGAGACGCGGAAGGCGAGGATGGTGGGGCTGGGGTTGCCGGAGACGAAGGTGTGTTCGTAGCGGAGCCCGAAGTTGAGGGGGAGATTGGGATTTGGGAGGATATAGCCGATGCCGAGCCCTGCGGTGGCGCCGGAGAGCTTTTGATCGACTTCGGAACCGTCGGAGCTATAGACCGGCTGACCCGCGGCGTCGAGTTTGGGGATATCGGTGCCGCCGATGCTATAGCCGGCGAAGGGCTCGAGGTACCAGCGGGTGCCGCTGTGGTCGAGGGTATGGCGATAGCCGAGGAGGAGGGGAACGAAGATCAGGTGGGACTGGTTGGGAGCGAAATAGTAGATGCCGATCTCGCCGCTGATCTCATCGCCTTTTGTAACGGGGAAGCCGACATGAAGATTGGCGCCGATACCGGTAGCGGAGTGTCCTTTTGTGATCAATTGGGCGAGTTCGAGCTGGGCGTGGAGGGTTGCGCTCGCGGTGAGGCAAATAGCAATAAGGAATAGCTTTTTGGGAAGAGTCATAGCATTGATATTGGATAGCCAGTAATCGAAACGAAAAAAATGATTTGTTGTTTTGCTAAAGGAATATTTTGATACATTTAATGCATACTAATATGATGTCATATGAATAAGTTGAGCGCACTGGGCCTGTTGGCCCTGGCCGTTGGTTTTTTGATCGCGGCGAAACCGGAGCCCAAATGGGTCGCTTTGTTCGATGGGAAGACGTTGAACGGATGGAAGGTGGGGGAGAATGCCTCGACCTTTTCGGTGGACAGCGGTTGTATAATAGCGAACGGGAATACGGCGCATTTGTTTTACGAGGGCCCGGTGCACGATCATGATTTCAAGAATTTCGAATTCAAGGCGCGGGTGATGACGCGGCCGGGGAGCAATTCGGGGATCTATATTCATACGCAATACCAGGAAGGTGGTTGGCCGGCGAAGGGGTACGAGGTTCAGGTGAACAATTCGCATACGGACTGGCGCCGGACGGGGAGTCTTTATGGGATCGAGGATGTGAAGGAGGTGTATGTGAAGGACGATGTCTGGTTTACGGAATATGTGAAGGTGGAGGGGAAGCGGATCGTAATCAAGATCAATGACAAGACGGTGGTGGATTATACCGAGCCAGCGGATGTGAAGCGGGAGAAAGGTAGTGAATTACGGGTTTTGTCCAGTGGGACGTTTGCGTTGCAGGGGCATGATCCGAACAGCAAAGTCTATTTTAAGGACATAATGGTGCGACCGCTTGACTAAGCGATGCGGTGTTGGGGTTTTGGGTAGCCGGGCTGAAAACAGTTGTAGGTGATGGTCCGGATATCGCATTGATAGAGCGTGGTCATATCGGCGATGGCGTCTGCGACGATCTGCGTCAGGGTGAGGCGATCGGTTTGCACGCGGGCGTTGATGAGGAGTGTGGCGGGCGTCCGCCAGAATTTCAGGCGGCGGACGGGGTACTTTTCCTTTTCTAATTTATTGTGGATCGCGGTCATCAGGTGGTTGGCGACCTGTTCTGAGTCGACGGCTAATTCCTGGTCGAGCCAGGCGAGGCGGGCTTCGCCTTCGGCATAGATATCATAATCAATTTCGAGAGAGGGCAGGGCCGGGTGCGGCGGCAGCGATCCGAGGGTGTCGAGCCAGCGTTGGATATCGGCCTCCTTGTAGGAATTATGGAAGAGGATGATCTTGCCGGGAAAGCGGGCCCGGACCTCTTTTTCCCATTGTACGGGGAATCCTTCGCTGCGGGTGATCGCGAGGACCTGGGCCTCTTCGAGTTGTTTTTGATAGATGTAGCGGATGGTTGGGTCATGGATGGAGGCGTCGAGCAGTCGGGCGTCGGCGAAGACCGAGATCGTGGGTTGCCATTCGGGGTGCTGGTCGAGGAGGGGTTTTAGCACGGTGGCGATGAGATCGGTGCAGGAACCTACGGCCTCGGCGAAAACGATGGTGGGGCGACTGGCCGTCGTCAGCATGCCGATATTTTCTTCGAGTGTATTATAGTTACAACAGAGACAGCCACCGGAGACCTCGCGGGAGGGGATGCCGAGGTGGAGGAAGCGGTTGCCGTCTACGAGCCGGTCGCCCTGATCGTTTGTGATGACGGCGATGGGGATGTTTTGTTTTTGGAGGTATCGACTGGCCTGTTCGATGGCCGTGGTCTTGCCGGCGCCGAGGAAGCCGCTCAGCAGGTGGATCTTTGTGGGGGTAAGGTAGCGGCCGGCATGGAGTTCGGCAGGCGTTGCATCACGGATGGCGGTGAGGGTGATCTCGAAGGTGAAATCATCGTCGGCGTCTTCGACGCCTTTGGGCAGGGTAATGGTTTGGTGGTGGCCGACGCGCAGTTCTGTCAATTGCGATTGGAGATGGGAAGAGATGGCGTTGGAACCATACAGGAAGGTGGTCCAGGAATCTTCGAGGTTTTCGCCGCGGCTGTTCTTCATGATATATCTAAGCGAAATGATTTTCATGTCATGATCTTTTGCACCGGGATGGAGCCATATTTTACGTTGATAGTTGCTTTGCCGTTGGCGTAAGTGACGGTGCCGAAGCCGGTGGCGGTGGACAGGAAGCACGTGAAGTCGCCGATGTGCGAGTTGACGTGCAGGGTTTTTTCCACGGCGTCGTAGCGCAGGCCGGTCAGGCCCTGGAGGAGGCCATAGCTGGACATCGCGCGGGCATACCAGTGGCCGCACTCGTATTCGTTGAACGGGTTGCGGATGCGACCGTCATAGCGATCGCGGCAGAGGCGGACGATCTCGAGCCCCTGGGCGGTGTTACCGGTCAGCAGGAGATGGGAGGCCACCTGGTATTCGATTCCGGTCCAGACCTCGTCGCTGTAGACGAAGGGCAGGGAGAGGCGGCCGCCTTTTGGCCAGGTGCAGAGCAGGAGGCCGCCTTCGTGGCCGAGCGCGTAGGCGGGGCGTTGGGGGTTGGCGTGCTCGCTGAGATCTTTGCGGAGGTTGTAACGATGGATGGCCAGCAGATGGCTTTTGATCTTATTGGCGTCGATGAAGTCTTCCAGACCAGCCACCTTGCCGATCCACGCGCCGAGGACGCCGTCGCTGAGGCATCCCTTACCGTATTGGTATTTTGGGCCTTCCTTTTGAAGGAGGTCGACGGCTTCCGGCGAATATTCACCGCCGTAAGACTTGGCTTTTGCCGGGTTGGGGGCGTTGAGCCCCTTGTATTCGATCTCCTGGATGAAGTATTCGCCGTCATAGAGGCGGGCCTCCATGTATTGCCGGCCCTTTTCGTAGAGGGATCCATAGGTGGTGATGTCCTGGTTGAGATGTTTGCCCATTTTGGTCATGGCATATAGCGCTCCCAGATAGAAGCTGGTGCACATGCCGTCGGCGCCCCAGAATTCGATATCGTAGGTGTTGTGATGGGGTTCTTCGACGACGCCTTTCCCACGTGGGTCCCAGGTTTTGATACAATAGTCCATGCTCTTTCTGACCTTCGGGTAGATGTCCGAGAGCCAGGTGTCGTCGCCGGCGATGCGCCAGTCGCGGTAGACCTTCATGATGCCGCCCAGCTGGCCGTCCGCGGCCGCGTGGAAGTCATGCTTTACGGGGCTGATGGGGAGATTGGCGCGGAACGTCTGGTGGCCTTCTTCGTTCTGGTCTTCCCCGAATTCCGTTTTGCGGAGGGAGCGTTCGAGGGCGGGGAAGAGATGGGGGATGGCCTGGGCGTAGTTCCATACGTGGGTGCAGGAACCGTGACAGCAGCCGTTCTCATCGGCACAGCCTTCCCAGCTCCATAGCCGGCCATCTTTTTGGCGGAGGACGGTGGGGGATTTGAGGATGGTAAGGTTGGCCGCTACGGCTTCCATGACCTCGGGCGGAAGCGTGCTGGCGTGGAAGGCGTCGTGGAAAGCGGTGGTGTTTTTTTTGAGTTCTGTGTAGTGTTGCCGCCAGTAGCCGATGACTTCTGCGATGTTGGCGAAGCGGCCGGCGTACCAGGGTTGGTAAGTTTCGCTATTTGGGAGGGAGTCGCCGATGTGCAGGGTGGAGTTGGGGACATACCAGGCTGTGAGGACTTTTATCGTTTTTGTCGCGCCGGGGGAGAGCGTGAAGGGGACGAAGAGAGAGGCGCCGGGGGCGTCCTTTTCGACGGGGGCGGTGTTTCGCGTTTTTCCTTCTTTTACGGTGTTCCAGGCCATGGTGAGCGGGTCCCACCAGCCGCCGCGGAACCAGCAGTGGTCGACGATGGCTAAGGGGTCGTCGGTAAAAATGGAAAAGGCTGATTGTAATATGAAGCCACCGGGGGTGGCACTGATGGTACCTGGGGTGTCGTCGCCGGTATGGAGGAAGTTTTTTGTGTTGAAGGAGAAGACGGCGTCTATTGGGGTGCTTCCGGTGTTGACGAAAGTATATTCGAGGGCGCCAACCGGGAGGGAGGAATTGTCTTCGTCGGTGGGGATAAAGGGGCTCCAGCCGGTGAGCGTTGTTTTTATGGGGAGGTCTTCGTCCTGAAGGCGGAGGGTTGCGAAGGGGAAGCGGGCTTCGAAGGAGGCGTGGCGAAAGCGGGGGAGGCCATAGGTGGCGCCTGATTCGCCGTTGCCGGCGCCGCGGGGGCCGAAGTATTTCCAGGTGGGTACGGGGCCTTCGAGGACTTTGGCGCCATTGGGATGTCCTTTGACGTGGATGGCGGCGAAGATGGGTGGTTCGTGGTATACTTCGGGCCGGTGGCGGATGCTCATGTGGGAGAGGGCGCCGGTGCCTTCGAGGCAGAACATGCCGGCGCCGAGACCGCCGATGGGGAAGGCGACGCGGTTGAGGTATTCGCCGGTGTAGGGCGCGTTGTATTGACGGCCTTTTGGGGTTGAGGTGTCGTTGGGCGGTGGGGTCGTGGCTGCTTCGGTTGCGGCTTGGAGGAGGGATGCAGGGGCAGCGGCTGCGCCGAGGCTGCCGATGGTGATCGTTTTTAGGAAAGATCTGCGGTGGTTGGACATATGGGGAAGTTACGAAGATTGTAGCGGCGGCGGACGGAGAGTGTTCGGCGGCGGACGGTCGCGTTTTGGATAGTAATTGAGGATGAGAACGTTGCGATATGGCAGAGGGTTTGAGGTGAGTGGGTATGTTTAAAAACTATTTCCGGACGGCCTGGCGTGGGCTACTGCGCGGCAAGGGTTTTTCCGTCATCAATATCTCGGGTCTTGTCGTCGGCATGGCGGGTGCGGGCCTGATCCTTTTGTGGTTGGTCCATGAGGTGAGCTTTGACCGGTTTCATGCGAAGGGGGATCGGATATACCAGGTGTTTGCGTTGACAGACTATCCGGGGGAGAAGCATAGTGCGATACCCGTAGTGGCACAGCCGCTTGGGCCGGTCCTCCAACAGGACTTCCCGGACGTGGAGGCGGTGTCGCGCGAGGAAGACGTGGCTTTTCTTCTTCGGGCTAATGGAAAGAGCGTAATCCCCAATCATGGGATCATCACGGACTCGAATTTTCTGCGGATCTTTAGTTTTCCCCTGCTGTATGGTAAGCCGGGCGATCAGCTCACTTCCGCTTATTCTATTGTTATTACGGAGACGCTGGCGAAGAAACTTTTCGGGGCTGCCGATGTGGTCGGCAAGACCATCCGAATCGACAGTGTGGATGATTTTATGGTTACGGGCGTGTTGAAGGATCCCCCTGGCAATTCCAGATATCACTATTGTGAATATTGGTTGCCGTGGGAGTATATGAAGAAGTCCGGTCGCGCCAATGACAGCTGGCTTAGCAATAGTATTTATACCTATGCCTTATTGAAACCGGGTGCGGACGTTACGGCCTTCAATGCCAAGATCCGGAACCTGTCGCGGGTGAAGTCGGGTAAGAGCAATATCTGGGTCCATTTTCTTTACCCGATCGCCAAATGGCATTTGTATAATGAATTCGACAATGGGGTTCCCTCGGGTGGAAGGATCGATACGGTGCTGATGTTCGGGTTGATTGCCGGGTTCATTCTGCTGATTGCCTGTATCAATTTTATGAACCTGAGCACGGCGCGGAGTGAGAAGCGAGCGAAGGAGGTGGGTATCCGGAAGGTGGTGGGTGCTGCGAGGTTCCTGCTGATCGGACAGTTTATCACCGAGGCCTTTTTGACCGCGTGTATCGCCGGGGTACTCGCGCTTGGGTTGGCGGAGCTGGCGTTGCCGCCTTTTAATGCGTTGCTGGGAGAGAGCCTTGCGACACCGTTTGGGAGCGTTGGGCTTTGGTTTGCTGTGGCGGGCTTTATCCTTTTTACGAGCCTGCTGGCGGGGAGCTATCCGGCCTTTTATCTTTCTTCATTCCGGCCGGTGAGCATTTTCCGGAAGCGATTCAGGAAGAGTCAATCGGTGTTTTCCCCGAGGCGTGTACTTGTGGTGTTGCAGTTCTGTTTTGCGATCATCCTGATCATCTGTACGCTGATCGTAAGGGATCAGTTGCGGTATATCGAAAGCCGGGATACGGGATATAATAAAAACAACCTGATCTATGTGAATTTTGCGGGGGATATCCCGAAGAATTATGGGGTGATCCGACAGGAGTTATTGGCATCGGGAGTTGCTGCTTCTGTGACGAAGACCTGGATGCCGATCACGTATGGGGGTGGGCATAGCTGGGGATTTCGATGGGCGGGAATGGCGGCCAGTGATACGAGTTCGGCGATTACGATCTTTTCGGAGGACGCTGATCTATCGAAGACGGCTGGCATGAAGATCATCGATGGAAGGGACATCGATATTTATCATTTTCCGACAGATAGCTTTGCCGTGGTGTTGAATGAGACGGCAGTGAAGAAGATGGGGTTTGTGCATCCGATCGGCCAGGTGTTGCGGACGCCGAGCGGCAAGAGATGGCATGTGGTAGGGGTTGTAAAGGATTATGTGGACGCGGTGCCCTGGGAGGAAACGCCGCCGGTGGTGATCGAGGGGCCGGCTTCGGATTTCCGGGCAGTTCATATTCAGTTCTCTCCCGGCCTTACTACGAAGCAGGGGTTGGCGAAGACGGAGGGAGTGTTCAAGAAATACAATCCAACCTATCCATTCGAGTATACTTTTGTCGACCAGGAATATGCTATGAATTTCGACAATAACCAGCGGACTGGGGAGATGGTGGGGCTTTTTGCCGGGCTGGCGATATTTATTTCCTGTTTGGGGTTGCTGGGGTTGTCGGCGTATGTAGCGGAGAGCCGCGTGAAGGAGATTGGGGTGCGAAAGGTGTTGGGGGCGTCTGTGGTGGGAATTGCGCGGTTGTTGTCGATGGAGTTTCTGTGGTTGGTGGTGATGTCCCTGGTGATCGCAGCGCCGGTGGCGTGGTATGCGATGAACCGGTGGTTGGGGGATTATGCGTACCGGATCAGTATCGGTTGGGGGGTGTTTGTTGGGGCGGGAGTGCTGGCGGTGGTGATTGCGCTGTTGACGGTGAGTTTCCAGGCGGTTAGAGCCGCGAGGGCGAATCCGGTCAAGTCACTAAGGAGTGAGTAGGATTTATTAATTCAATGGGGAGAGTGTCTGGAGCTGGGTATTCAGCTCCTTTTCCATTTTTTGGGCCTTTGGAATGAGGACTTCCTCTTCGATGTGTGCGTGGACGCTGAGGTCGTGTTCGAAGACCTGGAGCTGCAGCAGGAGGATGCGATAGAGGGATTCGTTGGTTGCCGGCGGTTCGTAGAGACGGATCGTCTGGCGGATATCCTTCAGCTCGTCCTCGGTGTCGTGGTGATCGCTCAGGAACCGCCCGACGGAGTATTCCTGGCGATGGAGCAGGAAGCGGGAGAAGCGGTGGGGGGAATGGCCGGCCTCACAGAGGTTATTGATGTAAGGCAGGAGCAAGGTTTCTTCGGCCTGGATGTGTTCGGAGAGGTCCTTTACATAGCGATGGAAGAAGTTGCGGAGGGCGGCGAGGATCGGGTGTTGCGCCTCGTATTGGCCGGACAGCAAAAAGATGCTTTGCTCTATTTCCGGTAGCTTTTTCTCCAGGTAATATACATGGGTCCGTTGGATATAATCCACGATGAGCTCTACGGGAAAGGAGTCAAAATCCCTGGCGTTGAACACTTTCTCTTCGAAAACGCGCAACAGCGCATGGATGAAATCAGACTGTTCTCCAGGTGGTGGCTGGGTTTGGTAACGTTGCATCACCTGGGGATAGAAATCGCTGTTTTCGGGCATAGCCTTCCTTCATTTACAACTACGGGACAAATTTAAGGCAAAAACGGATAAAATGAAAAACCGGCTAATCGCCGGTTTTTCTGCTATTTGTATAGCTGGTTGAAGAGGAACTTAAAAGTGCCGTGGGTTTGGGCCCGGAAGGTGATTTCGGGCCCAAATACGTCGAGTTTGCCCTGGCCGACGGTGGCTTCGAAGGCGGCGACGCCGTCGCGGAGGTAGGACTGGCCCCAGGCCCAGCCGCTGCGGAGGGTCTTATCGGAGGCGAACCAGGCGATGGGCCGGACGGACCCGTTGGCCGTTGCCTCCGGGTTGATGTGGAAGACGGGGCTTTGCTCGAAATAGACATCGGCCTGTGAACCAAGGCCCCAGTTGGGCTGGATCGTGGTGTCGACGGTGATCTGCATGACGCTGCCGGGGATATAGAACTTTTCGTTCGGCAGTCTTTTTTCTTTACCGTTCACCATTTCCACGAGGGCGTCGTGCACGGGAAGATCCAGCTGGAAGGCCAGGTTGGCGCTGCTGCCAATGGTGACGATATGGCCGCCGGCCTGGAGGAATTCTTTTAGCTGGGGGATGGACTTTTGTGCGGTGATGCGGCCAAGGTGGCTGCGGTATTCGGCGGGGATGCTATCGGGTTTGGGTTGTTCGAACCGGCCTCCGAAGCCGCGGCCGCCGCCCTCACCCGCTACTGCGGGAATGGCACCGCCGACGAAGACGATGACGTCATATTTGTCTTTCAGGTGTCCTGCGTCGATGTCGGCGGGGTAGATGATGTCGACGGGGAAATGGTATTGTTCCATGATATAGCGTATCCAGCCCGAGGGCATGGAGCCGCCATAGGTATCCCAGAGCGCTATGCGGGCGGGGGTGATCTTGACGGTGTTGCGGGGTTGGTGACCTGCGACATAGAAATTGCCGTTGGCGGTGCTGCGATAGACCGGTTTGCCGGCTTTGAGGAGGTCGTTCACGGCGGTGAAGGAAGCGTTGCTGCGGGCGTCGAGCCAGGAGTCTTTTGGAGCCGGTGGCGTCGCTGTTTGCAACTGGCCGTAGGGGATGTGTTCGAAGGGGCCGTCGAAGGGTTCGAGGAGGCGATCGAATTTTATGCCCATGGTGTAGGCGAGGGTCCAGCCCGCGGCGTCGTAGGGTGCGATAGGGGGCCCGCCGGGATAGGCGAAGTCGTTTGGATGGTCCTGGGGTTCGAACATGTCGAGGACGTGGGGGCGGAAGGCCTGATCGGTTTTGACGACATAAGAACCAGCGGGGTAGGTCTTGCCGGCGACGGTGAAGGACGCGGTAGCCTTTTCTACTCTTATGCCTGTGCTGATGAGGGCGTTGATGAAGCGCGTCGCAGTGGGGAAATCGGGTTGGTCCGCCGTTACGATGTAACCGCGGGGGTCGCGGAGGGTCGGATCTTTCAGGACGCTGTCATAGAATCGAGCCGGGATGGAGTCGCGGCGGCCAGCGAGCTGGTAGATGGCGTCGGCGCGTTTTGGGGAGAGCGTCCAATAATCTTTTTGGCCGCGTTCGATGGAGTTGCGGCCCATCTTATAGATGTTGTACAGCAGCTCGTCGCGGTAGCGCATGGCATAGTCGAGGACGGCGTAGTTGAGCGAGACGGAATAGTCGATGGACTGGCGGAAATACCATTTGCGGGGGGTGACGGGAAAGGGGGTGGAACCGCTTGGGATCAGCCGGTTCGGGACGAGGGGCACGTCCTGTGGCGTGGGGCTGCCGATGATCTCGGTCAGGAGGCCGATCATGTTATGGAAATACGTTGTCGTGCGGAGGCCGCCGTTGTACCAGGTGGAGTAGACGCTTCCGGCGCGTTCGGTGTAGCCGGGTTTTCCTTCGACGTTGAGGCGGTTGACCATGGCGGCGCCGACGGCGTCGAGGCTGGTCATTACGAGGGGGTCGAAGACATAGTTAAACGGATCGCGATAGGGCGGGCCGGCGAGGATCGAGCCGGGAGGGCCCGCCTGGTGATGGTTGTACATGATCTGCGGGATCCATTCGACGAACAGCTGGCGGCCAATGTTCTGGGTCTCCTTCAGGTTGAGCATGTAGAAGTCGCGGTTGTTATCGTGCCCGGCATATTTTTCCCAGAGACGGGGGACACCATCGAGGGAGCGGCTTTCGGGGCGTGGGTTGCGCATGTACCAGCCGCAGACCAACTCCTGGCCGTCGGGGTTGGCGTGCGTCATCAATATGATGACCTTGTCGAGGATGTTTACCGTTTCGGCATCGGTGCGGCTGAGGAGCTGGTAGGCCGTCTCGATGAGTTGGTGAGCGCCGACGACTTCGGTGGCATGGAGCCCGCCGTCGATCCAGACGATCGACTTGCCTTCGGCCGCCAGGGCGCGGGCCTGTTCGTCGGTGAGGCCTTCGGCGTGGGCCAGCCGTTGGGAGATGGCTTTATAGCGATCGAGGTTCTTTATGGTCTCCGGCGAGGAGACGATGAGCATGAACTGGTCACGGCCTTCTTCGGTCTTGCCGATGACGGTGAACTTTGCCCGGTCGGAGGCCGCGGCCATTTTTTCGAAATAAGCTTTTGTCTGGGTATAGGTGGTGAGCTGGTAATTATCGCCGACATTAAAGCCGAAGAAGCTTTTTGGGGTGGGGATGTTTGGGTTGGTTTGCTGGCTGCGAGCGTTGCTCGCCATCAGGAGGATCAGGCAGATTAGGTAGGTGGTTCTTCTCATGATACCTGAAAATATGGATATTTGGGGTTTTGACCTAAGAAATACATGAATGGGCGAATGGGGCTTTGGTGATTTCCGTAATTTTCCTTTCTCTCAAATTAAAAGCCATGATTCATTTAACCAAGACTATTGCCTTTTTGTGTTTGATAGATTCCACGGGAAAGGATACTACCAAATACACGAGTTTTAAGGACCTGCCGCTAAAACCGCAGCGGACCATCAGCTTCACTACCGCCGAAGGAACCTGGACCTCGCTGGATGTCAGCCCGGACGGGAAGACGATCGTTTTCGATATGATGGGGGACCTTTTTACGGTTCCCATTGCGGGTGGGAAGGCGACTGCGGTGACGCAGGGTATTGCCTTCGATTCGCATCCCCGGTGGAGCCCGGACGGAAAGAAGATCCTTTTTTCTTCGGACCGGAGCGGGGCCGAGAATCTCTGGTGGATCGACCTGGAGAAGAAAGATACCTTCCAGGTGACCAAGGAGCGGGATCAGAACTTCCCCAGCGCCGCGTGGACGCCGGACGGGGATTATATCGTGTATTCAAAGGGGAAAATGAACGTGCAGCTGTACCTGGTGCATAAGGATGGCGGAGCGGGTACGCAGCTGATCTCGACGCCTGCGAACCTGAAGACCATCGATCCGGCGGTAAGCGCGGATGGGCGGTATGTCTATTTCTCGCGCCGGATCGGGCCGTGGTCGTACAATGCGGACCTGCCGCAGTACCAGGTTGGGATCTATGACCGGGAGAGCAGCAAGCTGAGCACGATCACCGATAGATACGGCAGCGGATTTACCCCGGTGTTGTCAAAGGATGGGCAGTGGCTTGTCTATGGCAGCAGGTTTGAGGACAAGACCGGGCTTGTTTTACGGAACCTGGCCACGGGCGATGAGAAATGGCTTGCTTACCCGGTGCAACGGGATGACCAGGAATCTATCGCCACGATGGGGGTATTGCCCGGGATGGCCTTTACTCCCGACAGCAAGGCGGTGGTTGCGGCGTATGGCGGGAAGATCCACCGGATCCCGCTGGACGGCAGTGCGCCGGCCGAGATCCCGTTCAGTGTGGATCTGCGGCTGGAGTTGGGGCCGAGACTCGAATTCAAGTATCCCGTTTCGGATTCGGGGTACGGGCTGGCTACGCAGATCAGGGATGCCGTGCCATCGCCGGATGGAAAGAGACTGGCGTTTACGGTGCTGGACAGACTTTACGTAATGGATTATGAGTCTCATAAGGGGGGGGCAGCGAAACGGCTGACGACGAATAATTTTACGGAGGCACAGCCGGCCTGGAGCCGGGATGGGAAGTCGATAGTATTTGTGAGCTGGACGCCGCAGGGTGGGCAGCTGTACAAGGTGGCCGCGACGGGTGGGCCGGTGCAACAGCTGACGAAGGCGCCGGCGTTGTATCAGAACCCTGCCTTTGACAACAGCGGCAACCGCATCGTCTTTTTACGCAGCCAGGCGCAGAAATACAAGGATGCCGTTGAGAGCGGGTATGATGACGGGGAGGAGGAGCTGTGCTGGATCGGGGCCGGCGGCGGGGAGATCACGAAGATCGAGATGGCGCGTGGACGCGCCAATCCGCATTTCGTGCGGGGTGAGGACCGGATCTATCTGAATAACGGGAATGGGGACCTCCTGTCGATCAGGTGGGATGGAACGGATGAGAAGACCGTGGCGCATATTACGGGGATCACGACCTATGGGATCAGCATTTATAAGCATGGGCGGCCTGAAATGGGGGACAATTGTATGTTGAGCGAGAAGGCAGCCGAGGCCGCGGAGGTACAGCAGCCGACCCCGGCGGCGGTGATCACGATCTCACCGGAAGGGAAGCGGGTGATCGCGCAGATCAATAACGAAATTTATATGGCGACCATCCCGATGACGGGCAAGACGGTGACGATCTCGGTCGCCGACGCGGCGAATGCGGCCTTCCCGGCGAGGAAGCTGACCAAGCTGGGTGGGGAATTTCCCGGCTGGGAGGCCGACGGGAAGAAGGTGCATTGGAGTCTTGGGAATGCGCATTTTGTCTATGATGTGGAGGCCGCGCAGGTTTTTGACGACAGTGTGAAGAAAGCGAAGAAGGCCGAGGCGGATAGTTTGGCGAAGGTGAAACCAGACACTACGAAGGCTAAGACCGACAGCGCCAAGGCTAAGGCCGACAGTACGGCCAAGAAGTCGGGTCCGAAGAAAGAGCCGGCTTATGAGGCGATCGAGACGGCTGTCAAGGTGTATTACCAGCGGGATATGCCTCATGGAACGGTGTTGTTGAAGGGGGCGAGGATCATTACCATGGAGGGGGATCAGGTGATCGATAATGGCGATATTCTCATTGAGAATAACCGGATCAAGGGCGTCGGGGCATCGGGAACGTTGACGGTACCGGCGGGCGCCAAGGTGGTCGATGTGGGGGGTAAGACGATCGTTCCCGGTTTTGTGGATACGCATTCGCATATGTGGCCGCAGTGGGGGCTCCATAAGAGCCAGGTCTGGAAATACGCGATGAACCTTGTCTATGGTGTCACCACGACGCGCGACCCGCAGACGGCGACGACGGATGTGCTGACCTATGGCGACGAGGTGGATGCGGGGATGGTCGAGGGGCCGAGGATCTATAGCACGGGTCCGGGGGTGGGCTTCTGGGATTATAACGTGAAGGATTCCGCGCAGGCCGAAGACATCTTACGCCAGTACAGCAAGTACTACAACACCCACTATATCAAAATGTACCTGACGGGTAACCGGCAGCAGCGCGAGTGGATCATCATGGCGGCGCGGAATCAGAAGCTGATGCCGACGACGGAAGGCGGGTTGAACACGAAGCTGAACATCACTAATCTTTTAGACGGGTATCCGGGGCATGAGCATGCCATACCGATCTATCCTTTGTATACCGATTTTGTGAAGGCGATCGCCGTTTCGCAGATGTGCGTCACGCCGACCCTGATCGTTGCCTATGGCGGACCGTTTGCGGAGAATTATTGGTGGGAGACCGAGAATCCCTATCATGATGCGAAGGTTCAGTACTTCATGCCTTACCAGGAACTGGCGTCCAAGACCCGGCGGGACAAGGCGGGTTGGTTCATGCCAGAGGAGCAGGTGTTCCCCAAGCATGCCAGGTCGATGAAGGCGATGGTCGAGGCGGGGGCGCTTGCGGGTATCGGCAGTCATGGCGAGTTCAACGGGATCGGTTATCACTGGGAGATGTGGGCGATGGGTTCCGGCGGGATGAAGCCGATGGATGTGTTGCGTACGGCTACCATCCTCGGGGCGACGGGGCTTGGGCTTGACCAGGACCTGGGTAGTCTGAAGGCCGGCAAGCTGGCCGACCTGGTGATCCTCGACAAGAATCCGCTGGAGGATCTTCGCAACACCAATACCGTAAAGTATGTGATGAAGAACGGCCGGTTGTACGATGGGAATAACGGGGGCGAGATCTATCCGGCTCAGCGTCCGTTGGACCGGACTGAGTGGATGTTTGCGAAACCCAGTAATACTACGGGCGTCGGGGAATAGGCCGCAACCCGGCCAGAATTGGTCCAGAATTCTCTTTTTGGGAATAAAGTATTTTGAATAATTATAATAAAACACTTATTGTCAAGTAGATAGGAAATTGGAATAATAATAGATGCCCAGGTAGGAGCTAAAAATTCAAATCCGATGAAAGGAATTGTACTTGCCTTCTGTCTGGGCATTGTCGTGCATGCCCATTCCCAAACTTCCTATACCTGGAAGGGAACGGTTTCCAACAACTGGGGCGTAGCCGGTAACTGGCTTCCGAGCGGTGTGCCGGGAGCGGCGGACAATGTTACGATCGTAACGGGCAGCAATATCTGCGTTCTTCCCGCGGCGACCAGCATCAACAATCTTACGGTGACGAGCGGCGTGCTCGATCTTGGCGGCGTTCAGCTGACGGTCAGCGGCGCCACTGCCAGCTTTGGCGGCGGTACTGTCCAGAACGGCCGGCTATGGATGCAGGGAGTAGGCTATACGAACTTCGGGAGTGGTGCGACTACGTTGAATTGCAAAGTGTATATCTATTCCTCGATAGTGACTGTGCGGAATGCCACGTTCCAGGATTCGCTGGTGCTGACCAAGACCGGGACCAGTAATGACTGGAGCGCCGGCGGTAATGTATTCAACGGGCCGGTGGTGATGACCAATACGGGCGCAGGTTATCTTTTGATGGGTAACGGCACGCCCGATCACTTCAATGCCAGTGCCCAATTCACCGATTCGGGAGCCGCCAATCTTTATGTCGCTTATAACAGCAGCAACAATGTCTTTGCAGGACCTGTCACGTTCAATAGCTATTCATCCGGTACCGGTGGCGTTTTTGTCGGCTCCAACTCTACGGGCACCAGCTTTGCGGGTAATATCACCGTAAACAGTAATGCCGGGCAGGGCGTCCAGTTCTGTACGGGAAATACGACGGCGACGGCGACGCTGGCAGCGGGGATGACCTTGACCGTGGGCGCCGGTGGTTTTTCCGCGGGGTATCTGGTTTTGCGGCAATTCACCCAGACCGGTGCTACCGCGCAGAATTTCCCGCTGACGGGTACCGCCTCCCTGTACTTCGGTCCTTCGTCTTCTTTTGACGGGAATATCGTGAGTTCGAGCCCGGCGCTGATCCTCAACGGATGTACGTTCAACGGTACGACCGATCTGACCAAGACCGGTTCCAGCGGGGACTGGGGACAGGGCGGGAACGTGTACAACGGCGTGTGCAGCATTACCAATTCCGGCAGCAACTACCTTGTGATGGGTAATACCAACCCCGACATCTGGAATAGCGATGTGACCTTTACCGATAACGGGTCCGAGCGGGTATTGCCCGGTTGGGGAAGTGCCGGTAACCAATTCAACGGAAACATCTATATCAATACTTCGGGCAGCGCCCAGGGCGTCCAGTTCTGCGGCGGCAACGCGACCGCCAGCGCGACACTCGCGACCGGCAAGACCATTCAGGCCGGTGGCACGGGGATCACGGCGGGCTATCTTTACCTGAAGCAGTTCACCCAGGTGGGGGCTATGCCGGTATCGCTGACGGGTAGTGGCAGCAGCAGTATCTATCTGGGTCCCTCGAGCAGCTTTGACGGTGCGGTCACGGTGACGGCCCCCAATATCTGGGTGCAGGGAGCGACCTATAACAGTCCCGTGGTGTTTACCAAGACGGGCGGCGGCAGCAATCACAACAATCAAAACCAGAATATCTTCAACGCGAGTTGCACGATCAACCAGCAGAGCAGTACCGGGTATTTTATGCTGGGGTACAATTCGAACGACCTTTTTAACGACAATATCATCGTGAGTTCGACCGGTGCCGGCGGTGTCTATCTTGGATGGACGTCGGGTACGGGAACGCCGACCCTGGCGGCGGGCAAGACCATCAGTGTGGGTGCGGCGGGTTTCAGCTCGGGGTTTCTCCAGCTGAACACGTTTACGCAGCTGGGGAATGTGCCGATGAACTTCCCGTTCACGGGTACGAATACTTCGATCACGTTTGCCCGGGCGTCTGTGATCGGTGGGGATGTGACGGTGAGCTCGCCGGACATCCTGCTGAGCGGCTGTACGTTCAACGGGGCGTTGACGGCTACCAAGACGGGTGCGGGTGGAGATTGGGGTCAGGGTGGGAATGTGTTCAACGGCGTTTGTAACCTGACCAATTCCGGTGCAGGCTATTTCTTGTTGGGCAGCACCAACCCCGACACCTGGAACAATGACGTGACCTTTACCGACAACGGATCCGAGCGGTTGTTGCCTTGCTGGTCCAGTACGGGAAATCAATTCAACGGTAATATCTATGTGAATACTTCGGGCAGTGCGACGGGTGTCCAATTCTGCGGTGGTAACACCACGGCTACGGCATCGCTGGCGGCGGGCATGACCATCCAGGCGGGGAGCGGCGGGCTTAGCGCCGGGTATCTGTACCTGAAGCAGTTCATCCAGGCGGGGAGTGCGCCTATAACGTTGACGGCGACGGGCAGCAGTTCGGTGTACCTGGGACCTTTCAGCAACTTTGGCGGTGCGGTCACGGTGACGGCCCCCAATATCTGGGCGCAGGGCGCAACCTACAACAGCCCCGTCGTGTTTACGAAGACGGGCGGCGGCAACAATCACAACAATCAATATCAAAATATCTTCAACGGGACCTGTACGATCAACCAGCAGAGCAGTTCCGGTTATTTTATGGTGGGGTATAATTCGAATGATCTTTTTAACGATGATATCGTTCTGACCTCGACCGGTACCGGCGGCATCTACCTCGGGTGGGTCTCGGGTACCGGAACGCCAACGCTGGCAGCGGGTAAGACCATTAGCGTCGGTGCCGCGGGTTTCGGCTCGGGTTTCCTTCAGTTCAACACTTTTACCCAGTTGGGGAATGCGCCGATGAACCTCCTGTTCACGGGTACGAACACGTCGATGACGTTTGCCCGGGCTTCGGTGTTTGGGGGGGATGTCACGGTGAGCACGCCCGACATCTATCTGAACGGCGCCACGTTCAACGGGCAGTTCAGTGCGACCAAGACCGGCGCGAACGGCAATTACAGCCAGGGTGGGAATGTCTTCAACGGCGTCGCTTACCTGACGAATTCGGGAAGCAGCTACTTCCTGTTGGGGAACAACAGCCCGGATATCTGGAACAATGATGTGCTCTTTACGGACAATGGGTCGGAACGGCTGTTGCCCTGCTGGGGAAGCGCCGGTAACCAATTCAATGGGAATATCTTTGTCAATACCGGAGGCAGTGCGCAGGGCATCCAGTTCTGCGGCGGCAATGGTACGGCCACGGCGACGCTGGCGGCGGGTAAGACGATCCAGGCCGGGGCGACGGGGTTGAATGCCGGGTATCTGATCCTGCGGCAGTTCACTTCCCTGGGCACGGCCGCCATCAACCTGACATTGGCCTCGACGGCCACTTATCTCCAGTATGGGCCGGCTTCGAGTTTTGGCGGCAATGTGACCAGTTCGAGCCCGGGTTTGTATTTCAACGGCAGCACCTTTGGCGGTACGGTGAATTGTATCAAGACGGGTGCATCGAGTGATGCGTCGGTGGGTAATAACGTCTTTAACGGCGTAACCACCCTTACGAACAATGGCGCGGGTAATTTCTTTATGGGCAACGGCAATCTCGATCAGTTCAATGCCGATGCGACCTTTACCAATACCGGCGGAGCGAATATCTATGTGGCGTACAACAGCGCGAACAATGTATTTGGCGGAACGACGACCTTTAACAATCTGCCCACGGGCAATACCGGCATCTATGTGAGCCACTATTCGGCCGGTACCAGCTTTACGGGGAACATCGTTGTCAACAGTTCCGGCGGCCAGGGCGTTCAGTTTTGCGCGGGTAATTCCACGGCTACGGCGACCCTGGGCAGTGGCATGACGATCGCTGCCGGTTCCGCGGGCTTTAGCGGGGGCACCCTTTTGTTGCGGCATTTTACGCAGACGAGTGCGACGGCTCAGAACCTCATGCTGACGGGGAATGGCAATCTGACCATCGGCCCTTCCTCTTCTTTTGATGGAGATGTTACCGGTTCGAGCCCTGCGTTGTACCTGAACGGTGTCACCTTCAATGGGATAAGCAATTTTACCAAGACCGGTGCGACGGGTGACCAGAGCCAGGGCGGGAATGTGTTCAACGGCGTGAGTAGCGTGACCAACTCCGGTTCGGGTTACCTGCTGCTGGGCGCCAGTCTCCCGGACATCTGGAACAACGATGTGACGTTTACCGACAATGGATCCGAGCGGTTGTTACCCGGTTGGTCGACTACGGGTAATCAATTTAACGGTAATGTCTATGTCAATACTTCGGGTAGTGCGCAGGGCATCCAATTCTGTGGTGGGAACAATACGGCGACGGCGTTGCTGGCAGCGGGCAAGACCATCCTGACGGGTGGCGTGGGGCTGACCGCGGGCTATCTGCAATTGCGTCAGATCATCCAGGCGGGGAGTACGCCGATCAATCTTACGATGGCGGGCTCCGGCTCTTATATTCAATATGGACCTTTGTCCACATTCGGTGGGAATATCGTATCGAGCAGTCCCGGTTTGTATTTTGTCAGCAGTACGTTCAATGGATCCGTGAACAGTACCAAGACGGGGAACAGCAATGACAATAGTAGTGGCGGGAACGTCTTTAACGGCGCGTTGACGCTGACCAACAGCGGGAGTGGTTATTTATTGCTGGCGAACACGGCGGGCGATGCGTATAACAATAGTGTGCGGCTGGTCAAGACCAGCTCCGGGTCGCTTTTTCCGAACTACAATACCTCCTGTACCTATGCCGGCAATCTCAGCGTCAGCTCGGCTTCGACCGTTACCTTCGGCAGCGCCTTGAACGGGGTGGCCAGCTTTACCGGCAGCGGCGCGCAGAGCATCAGCACCGATCCCGGGACGCCCGCGCCTGTGTTTACCCGGCTGGTTATCGCCAATACGGGGAGCGGTGTCACGTTGAACAACCCGGTGAATGTTTCCAGCCTGATGACGCTGACCTCGGGGCTGTTGAATACCAGCACGACCGGCCTGATCACCCTGTTGAACGGGGCCAATACGGCGGCGGGGACGGCTTTGTCGACGAGCTATGTCAATGGGCCGATGTGTTTCCAGAAATCCACTTCGGGGGTAACGACCCTCAATTTCCCCGTTGGATCGGCGCCCGACTGCCGGCCTGTGGTGCTGACGGTGAACCATTCCAACGGCACCCTGTACAACTATACGGTGCAGGTGTACAATATTGCGCCTGTGACCCTGGGATATACCAAGCCGCCGACGATCTTCACCCTTCCGACGGCACACTATTATACCATTAGCCGGACCAATGGAGCCGGTACGAGCCAGCCCAATCAAAACCTGAGCGGCAATCAAACCGTGCAGCTGTTCTTTGGGACTAACGACAATATCCTCGATGGAACGGGGGTGTCGGTGATAAAAAATACCTATACCGCTACTACTGCGTGGATCGATATCGGCGGGAGCGGTGGGCCGAGCTATGGCGGTGGCTCCCCCGTGACGGGCAGCATTACGTCCACCTCTGCGCCGAGCGCCTTCAATTCCTTTTCGACTTTTGCGCTGGGCACCACCCACATGTATCTTTTGCCGACGAAGCTATTGTACTTCAAGGCCCAGCCGGCGGGCGGCAAGGTGGACCTGAGCTGGTCGACGTCGATGGAGGCCAATTGCAGCGGGTTTACGGTCGAGAAGAGCCGGAACGGGGCGGATTTTGCGCCGCTGACCTGGGTGCCGACGCAGGCCGATGGTGGGAACAGTTCCGTTCCCCTGGACTATTCGGCGGTCGATCCCTCGCCCTATGCCGGGGTTACCTATTACCGGCTTGCGCAGACCGATCGTGACGGGAAGGTCAACTATTCGCCCGTCGTGGCCGTGCATTTCGATGGAACGGAAGCTATTTCGGTGTATCCCAATCCTTCACGTGGGACCTTGTGGATCAGCGGGCTGGAAAGCAGCGTGTCCACTGTGGCCATCACCCTTTATGACCTGGGTGGTAAGCCTGTGCTGGAAACCAGTGCGGCGGTGCAGGGCGGGATGGTGCGACTGGACACCCGGTTGAACAATGGGGTGTATGTGCTAAGATTGCAGTATGCGGGCGGTGCGCCGGTTGTGCGAAATATCGTTATTTTGCGGTAGCTGCTGCTATTTGCGATGGCTTTCGCCTGCGAACTTTTGCGGTAGTCCCTGCTTGCGATGAGAATAATTGTGCTGTTGTGCCTGCTGATGGCGGCCCGGATGGCGGCTGCGCAGACCTGTACCGGTGGGTTGGGTGATGCGATCGTAAATATTACGTTTGGCCAGGGATATGATATCGGACCGGAACTGCCCAGCGGGACGACGACGCTTGCGTTTACGACCCATGCCTGTCCGAATGACGGCCAATATACGATCGTGAGCTATTCCCCTGCCTGTTTTGGGGCTACCTGGCTGCCGCTGGGAGCGGACCATACGGGCAATCAGGCGGGCAAATACATGCTGATCAATGCCGGTTACCAGCCGAGCGATTTTTGGGTACAGAAAGTCGACGGCCTTTGCCCGGGTACGAGCTATCAGTTCGCGGCCTGGATCCTCAACTTATCGACCTATCCCGGGCTGATCCTGCCCAATATTACTTTCCAGATCGAGAAGACCGATGGTACCGTGCTGGCGAGCTTTACGACCGGGGATGTTCCGCATGCCAATCCTTACAAGTGGGATCAATACGCCTTCTATTTCACCACCCCGCCGGGTGTCAGCACGGTCGTGCTCCGGATGCGAAATAATGCGCCGGGGGGCAATGGGAATGATTTTGCGCTGGATGATATCACGTTCCGGGCCGCGGGGCCGTTGGTGCGGATGGAGGTGGCGGGTTTCCCGACGGACACCGTGGCCGTCTGCAATTACAACCAGACCGTCATGACCCTGAATGCCATCGTCGAGAGCTGTTATATCAGCCAGCAATTGCAATGGCAGCAGAGTACGGACAGCGGCAGGCATTGGAGCGATCTCGCCGGCGCTACCACGCTCTCCTATCAACGGCCAAAGACGGCACCGGGCTACTATCTTTATCGGCTTGTCATTGCGCAGACGGGCAATCTTGGTACGACCAGCTGCGAGGTGTTCTCGCCGCCGGTTGCGATCACGGTCGTCAGGGATGCGCTGCCGGCCGTGACCATCGCCTCGAAATATCCGGCCGTTTGTCTCGGGCTGCCCACCACGTTTACCGCGTCGGCGACGGATGGGGGTAGAACACCGCATTACCAGTGGTTTGTCAATGGGACCCCGGCGGGCGGGGACACGGCCGTTTTTACGAGTCCCGCCTTACTGGGTGGCGAGTCGGTGAGCTGTATACTGACCAGCGATGCCGTTTGTGCGGTGAGTCCGACCGCCAACAGCAATATCCTGTCGTTGCCGGGCGTGGCCGTGCCCGTGCAGCATGTGGGTATCGATGCTTCGGCCACTTCTATTTGTGCCGATAGCCTTGTGACATTCACGGCTGCGCCCGATAATGGCGGAGCTACGCCGGCGTACCAGTGGCAGTTGAATGGAGTGGATGTGGGGCAGAGCGGACCCGTGTATACCGATGCGGGGTTGAAGAACGGGGATGTCGTCAATTGCATCATGACCGGCAGTCTTGTTTGTAGTCAGCCGGTCGGGGCGGACCCGACCGTGACGATGACGGTGTACCCGTTGCCGGTCATCCAACTGGATTCGTTGGTGGTCATCGAGGGTGGATCGGGGATTCGTTTGCAGCCTGTGGTTACAGGGGATATTCAGAATTTTTCCTGGAGTCCTGCTGCGGGACTTGATAATCCTTTTGTCGCTGCGCCTTTTGCGAGTCCGGGGGTGACGACGACCTATCGGCTGTATGTGGTGACTTCTGACGGGTGTCATGCGGAGGCATCGGAGCGGGTGGAATTGTATTATCCGTTGCGGATGCCGGGTGCGTTCACGCCGAATGGGGATGGGAGGAATGATGTATTCCGGGTGCCGGCGATTTCGCCCGTGACCATCCGGTCGCTGGCAGTTTTCAACCGGCATGGGGAGCGGGTGTTCTATACGACGGACGTGGGAACGGGGTGGGATGGAAAGGTTGGCGGGGTTGCACAGCCGGCGGGTACGTATGTGTGGGAGCTGGCGTTTGTCAACCCGGTGACGCATAAGATGGAGGATAGAAAGGGGACGGTCATTCTAGTCAGGTAATCTCAGGTTTTCGATGGGGTTTTGGCGGGCGGCTTTTATGACGCGGGCGGCGACGGTCAGGCCGGTGATGCCCAGCAGGGTCACAGCGGCAAGGGCGAAGATGGATACCGAGAGGGTTGTTCGATAGGCGTAGTTCTCCAGCCATCGGTGGAGGGCGTAGGCCGCAAGGGGTGTGGCGATGCCGAAGGCGATGGTCAACAGGAGGACAAATTCTTTTGTCAGCAGCAGCATAATATTGGATATCCCGGCGCCGAGTACTTTGCGGATGGCGATCTCTTTTTTTCGTTGTTCGGCGGTGAAGGCGGCGAGGCCGATCAATCCTATACAGGATATGAAGATGGCGATGGCGGTGGCGGCTTGTACGAGCCAGCCCAGTCGTTGGTCCTGTTGGTAGAGTTTTGCGATGGACGCGTCGAGGAAGGTGTAGTCAAAGGATTGGTCCGGGACGATCGTTTTCCAGATGGGTTCCAGGCGGGGCAGGGTTTGGGGGATGTTGGCGAGGCGGAGGGCGACGGTGTTCTCGAAAGTGGACCAATGGCCGATGAGCAGGGGGATGATGGCGTCGTGGAGGGAATTCTCGTGGTAATCGGCGATCACGCCGACGATGGGCCAGGTGGGTTGATCGACGATGTTCAGGGAGTGACCGATGGCGTCGGCGGGGTGTTTGAAGCCGAGGCCGCGGCAATAAGTGGCGTTGATGAGGAATCCGTTGAGGCTGTCGCCGGGAGAGAGATTGCGCCCGGCGAGGAGTTTCAGGTGATAGAAGGGGACGAAGTTCTCGTCGGCGCCCTGGAGGCGGACGAACATATTTGTCTTTTCCTGGCCGTCGAGGCGGACCGGGCGTTCGACGGTGGCGGATCCGGCGGGCGCATAGCTTTGAAGGGTATATTCCGTTACGCCCGGGAGTTGCCGGGCTTTTTGGGCAAACTGGTGGAGCTGGCCTGGGGTTGCGTTGAAGGCGTTTACGGTGATGACCGCGTCGGTAGCGAAGCCCATGTCGGCGTCGAGCATGAAGTGGATCTGGCGGCTTGCGGTGATGGAGCCGATGATAAAGATCCCGGAGATGGCGAACTGGAATACGATGAGCCCTTTCCGGACGGCTCCATGCCGGTCTTTTGGGTTGTTCTTCAGGGTCGTGGCCGGGTTGTAGGAGGCGAGGACGCGCGCGGGGTAGAAGCCGGCCAATAGGGTGGTGATGACGATGACTGTAACGGTGAAGAGCAGGGTTGGGATTGACAGGGGATGAAACTGGATGCCTTCGAAGAGGTACGACCGGAAGAGGTGGAGGACGGGTCGAACCAGCGCCATTCCCAGCAGGGCGGCGAGGGTTGTGGTGAGGGCCGTTTCCGTGAGGAATCGGAACGTCAATTGGTTTTTGCTGCCGCCGAGGACCTTGCGAACGCCGATCTCTTTTGCGCGGCGGAGGGAATGGGCGGTGGAGAGATTGATAAAATTTACGATCGCCAGCAGCAGGATGAAGGCAGCGATGCCCATGAGCCCATAGAGGGCGGGGCGGTGCGCTTTTCTCAATCCGTCGTGGGAATAGGCTTCGTTGAAATGGATATCGGCCAGGGGTTGTAGGACCAGGTCGAGCCGGATGACGTTGCTCAGCCCGCCGGCGGCGCTTTTGTCATGGCGGTCCCTGATCCCAGCAACCTGTTTTGCTATTTGTGCCGGATCGCTGTGGGGACCTATTTTGATCAGGGTCCAGGGCCAGGGGTTGTTCGGGTTGGGCGCCCAGTCATCGGGATGGATCTGGTTACGGAGAAAGGTATGGGCGATGGTGGAGTAGGAGATGAATTGGGTCTTTGTGAAATCGGTGTTGCCTGTCCAGTCCTTTACGATGCCGGTGACCTGCAGATGGAGCGAGTCGTCGAGGGTCAGGGGTTGGCCAATTATGGCGTCTGGGGAAAGCTTACCAAAGCGTTTCCGAGCCTGGGACGCGGTGAGGACGATGGAGCCTGGATTTTTGAGAGCGGTCTTTTTGTTGCCGGCGAGCCAGTCATATGGAAGGACGTCGAAGTAGTCGTTGGTGGTGATGATGGCTGTATCGTTGTAGCGATAGAGGGGGGCGACGGTCTCGACACCGGGGATATCGGTGCGGATATGGCCGGGGGCCGGCGGCGGGATGGTTTCGACGTAAAATTCCGATGCGAACTGCTGGGTGCCGAAGTTTTCGGAGACCTTTGCGCCGACGCGGTAGATGCGGTCTTTGTCCGGATGGAAGTCGTCGAAGCTGAACTCGTAGCGGGTTATCGTATAGATCGCGATGCAGGCGCAGAGGCCCAGGGCGAGACCGAGGACGTTGATGGCCGTGGTGGCCGGGTGGCGGTTGAGGGTCCGCCAGGCGAATCGGAGATGATTTTTACCCATTTGTTTTTTGGGATGCAGGACCGGGGAGATTCCATAAAAAATTGTAGATTGGCTACCATGAAAAAGATAACCCTACCTGCTGTTTTGTTCTTCCTTTTATTTGTGGCCGGCTTTGGCAGGGGCGCCCTGGCGCAGACCGGCGGGCTGCGGGTGGCGGCGGGAGTGCGGTTGCTCGCAGGGGATTCCGCGCTTGTTGACGGCTTGCGTGGATGGCTGGGAGCGATGAGGGGACCGGATAGTCTTAACCCGTATGTGGCCGAAGGAGACCGGCCGGCGATGGCGGTGTTGATGGAGCAGATCCGGAGGTTAAAGGGAGATTGCTGGCTGGGCGGGGTGACGCCGTTGGACAGCGGGCACTGGCAGATCCAGCTGAATTATATGAGTATTCAAAAGGATACGCCTTCTTTGCAGGCCTGTTGTACGGTGCTGGCGCGGCGGGAGGGGGACCGGTGCTTTGTCTCGTCGCCGCTGGCGGAGCATACGGCGAGCTGGAAGCAAAAGACGATCGGTTGCTGCACTTTTCATTACCCGTCGACGATCAATTTCCGGGGGGCTGCCGAGTTCGAGCGTTTGGTGGCGTCGTATGATCAGCGGCTGAAGATCGCGAAGCCGGTGATCGATTTTTATTGTTGCGGGAACCTTATGGAGGCGGCCAAGTTGGTGGGGATCGATTATATGGCCAGCTTTGGCGGGTTTGGGTATGCGGATCTTTCCAACGATTACGGGTTGCACCAGGTGATCGTTTGCGGGAACGAGTGGAAGGATGGGTTTTCTACGATCAGCATGCATGATATGTGGCATGGGGAGTTGCATCGTGCGGTGTCGACGAAGGTGATCAACCGGCCGGTGGACGAGGGGATGGCGTATTTGTATGGCGGGAGCTGGATCACTTATAGCTGGAAGGATATTTTACGCCTTATGGGGGATTACCGGGCTTCTCATCTTGATGCGGACTGGCTGGCCTTGTATAAGGACGGGACCAATGTGGTCCCGCCGCCGAAGATCATTAAGATCTCCTATATCATCAATGCCCTGATCGTGCAGCGGCTGGAAAAGGAACATGGATTTGCGGCCTCACTTCCCCTATTGTGCTGTGGGCCGAAGGAGACGGGGGACGCCAATTATTTTGCTGCACTGCGGACGGTCACCGGTGTCGATGAGGCGCATTTCAACGCCTACATCGACGGTTTGGTCAGGGATGCTTTGTATTGACGTTCCAATTGGTCTATTTGTAGCAGCAGCTGGTAGCTGGACAGGATATCCTGCGCGAATTCGACCTGTTTGTCCGATAAATTATTTTGTTTTCCCTGTAGCGCCTGTTGGGCATTGATGGCCAGCTGTTCGTCTGTCATGCTTTCCCCTCTTGACTGGTAGTATTGCATTTGCTGCTGCAAATCCTTTTTGATCGATGCGGCGACCTTTGCGGCGAGTGTTGCATCGTCGGCGGCGTAGCAGGTTTGGAGGAAGTACAGCGAGTAGGAATTGTCCAGGTTTCCCGAGTTGCTGGTCATGCCGTAGGGGAAATTCCTACTATCTACATTGTGGTCATAATGTTCGAGCACGCGACGGGCCTCTTCTTTTCGCCCGGCGGCGGCGAGGCTGCCGGCGATCTCGGCGTGGGTCAGCTTGATCAGGTTGAGCTCGCGGCGGTTGTCGCCGTCGAAATAGACGCCGGGGGTGCCTGCATGCCCGTATTGGAAATTCGTCATGATATGTTTGAAGGCGACGTCGTTGTCGACGCGGCTATTCTCCACCGGGGTCAGCTCGTAGGCGAGGCCGCGGTTGCGGACATATTTGCCGAGGCCGAGGGCGTTGATGTCACCGGGGCTGGTAAAGCAGATGGGCCGTTGCCAGCGGTTGGCGGCGATGATCGCCAGCATGGTCAACTCGTTCTTGAGCAGGTAGTTCTTTTGCGGAGAGACATCGAGATGCAGCTCCGGGGCGATTGGTTCGCCCGGGTGGGCGGCGCCGTTGGCCAGTGCGAGGCGGGCGTCGACGGGAACCGAGAATTTGCGGGTGGGCAGGGTGTTCAGCTGCATGCCGCTTTCCGCGGACACCATGTAACGGGGGTCGTCGTTTGCGAGGACCGTTTTGAAAGTATCGAAGAGATCGTAGTATTTGTCTTTGTTGAACCCGGGATCGCGATCGGTGAAATATACGATCTCCTTTTTTGAACCCGCGATCTGGCCGGAGGTGAAGAGCGGGTCGACGGGCGCCGCGTTGTTGATCTTATACCGTAGGGAGTTGATCAGCCAGTCGGTGCCGGAAAGCGTGTTGATGATCACGCGCACGTCGGGGCGGACGTGTTCCACCTCCTGCGCGTACCAGATGGGATAGGTATCATTGTCCGCGAAGGAAAAGAGGATGGCGTTGGGCGGGCAGGACTCCAGGTAGTCGACGGCGAGGTCGCGGGCGAGAGTCTTTTTGCTGCGGTCGTGGTCATCCCATTCCTGGGAGGCCATGAGGACGGGAACGGCCAGCAGGCAGAGGGCTGCCGCCGACCAAGCCGCTGCCGTGTGGGGGAGACGGGTTGCGTATCTTTTGATCAACTGCTGGATGCCGATGACGCCGAGGCCGATCCACATCGCGAAGACATAGCAGCTGCCGGCGAAGGCGTAGTCCCGTTCGCGGGGCTGGAGGCCGGCCTGGTTGAGGTAGAGGACGACGGCCCAGCCGGTGAAGAAGAAGAGGAGGCCGGTGACGACGGCGTCGCGGCGGTTGCGGCGATATTGAACGACGAGGCCGAGGAATCCCAGCAGGAGGGGCAATAGAAAGAGCCGGTTGTAGGACTTGTTGTTCTTATGGATGGAGTCGGGCATCTTGCTTTGGTCGCCGTAGAGCAGGTTGTCGACGAAGCCGATGCCGCTGACCCAGTTGCTGTCGCGCGCGTTGCCGTAGCCCTGGACGTCGTTCTGCTTACCGGCGAAGTTCCACATAAAATAGCGGAGATACATCCAGTTCGTCTGGTAGCTGAGGAAGTATTTGATATTATCCGCCATGGTCGGGTTGTCGCCGTCGCTCATGCCGGAGAAACGTTTGTAGGTATCGACCTCGTTGCGGGTATTGTCGCTGCTGTACATGCGCGGGAAGAAATGAGCGTTTGGGGCGTGGGACCAGTCCTGGGCATATTTCTTGCCGGCGATGTCGTATTTGTGCTCTCCTTTTACATATAAGTTACCGGCCTCCACGGTGGGGGCGGGGTCGGTGAAGTCGGGGCCATAGAGAATGGGCCAGTCGCCATAGCTTTCCCGGCCGAGGTAGCCGGCGAGGGCGATGGGGTTGTCGATATTGTACATGTCGACGGGGGTGTCGGCGTTGCTGCGGATCATGGTGGTGAGATAGGTGGAATAGCCGAGCAGCATGAAGGCGACGCCCCAGAGGCCTATTTTCAGGTAGTATTTGTTTTTGCGGACTGCCCAGCGGATGCCGAATACGATGGCCGCGGCGAGGAGGATGAAGAAGGTCGTGAAGCCGCTGAAGAAGGGCAGGTTGAGCGAGTTGACGAAGAAGACGTCGAAGGCACCGGCGCCTTTGACGGTATATTGGATGACGAATACCTGGACGAAGCCGGTGATGACACAGCCGGTGAGAACGGCGGCGATGGTGCCCCAGCCGGTGGGCCGGTAGCGTTTGAAATAGTAGACCATGACGATGGCGGGGATGGTCAGGAGATTGAGCAGGTGGACGCCGATGGAGAGGCCCATCATGTAGAAGATGAAAATAAGCCATTTGTCGGCGCCTTTCTTTTCCGCGTTTTGCTCCCATTTGAGGATGGCCCAGAAGACGATGGCGGTGAAGAAGGCGGAGGAGGCGTATACTTCGCCTTCGACGGCGCTGTACCAGAACGAGTCGCAGAAGATGTAGGCGAGGGCGCCGATGGCGCCGGCGCTGAGGATGGTGATGGTATTTGAAGATATTTTTCTTGCGAAGTGGGTGATGGTCCAGAAGAGGAACATGATGGAGAGGCCGCTGGCGAGTGCGCTCATGCAGTTGACCGCGCGGGCGGCGGTGTGGGGGTTATCGCCGAAGAGGATGATAAAGAAGCGGCCCATGAGGATGAAGAGGGGGGCGCCGGGCGGGTGGGGGATCTCGAGCCGGTTGCAGCTGGTGATGAACTCGCCGCAGTCCCAGAGGCTGCCGGTGGGTTCCATGGTGAGGATGAATACGGTGCAGGCAATAAGACCGACGATCCAGCCGGTGATGAGGTTGAGCCGCTGGAAGTTGCTGTTGGCGATAAATCCCTTCATAAGAATGTGTTGTGCGGAGATTTGCACCAAAGAAAGTGCCGGATGCCATGCAGTGGAAGATCAAGTCGTTAGGGTGCGCGCGATATTGCCGGTGTCCGGTTTTGATACAACGGTTGTATTGAATTCCTACAGGGGATCAGTAAGCGAATTTGACGATGTTGCTGGCTTTGGAGAGGTTGGGGTAGACGTATTTGCCGGTGAGCGGGTCCATGTAGTAGCTGCTGAGGCCGAGGTCGGACCAGGACTGGCTTGCACCGTTTGCGGTTCCGACATTACGATTGTAGGTGAATGCCGTAGCGTAGAGCGTATCTCCTGTTGTCAGCGGGATTGGCGCTTGAGATTTGTAAACATTCGCGGTATAGCCGCCGTTACCGTCGGGGAAGATATAGGTGTTCAGGAGGAAATCGTAATCATAGGGGCTTGCTATCCTGTTCTTGCCGATGCAAACCAGGATGTCGGCGCTCAATTCGGTGTATTGGAGGGAGGTGGTATCCAGGCGTAGATCCAATACGGCGGAACTGGAATTATTGGAAACCAGGGTAAGGGATTCGGGGGCTGTTTTCACGGGCATCTGCAGAAGAAAAACGGTCGTTGCCTGTGTGGGCATCGTGCCGCCGGCGAAATGGGACAGGCCGAATAGTTTCATTGTGCCGTAGCTCGTTTTTTGGAAACTGAGATCGTACGTGCCCGTGGGCATTCCCTTAAAGGTGTATTGGCCTGTGGCGTCTGTTGTGGCGCTATGTTGATTTGAGCCGCTGCTAAGGGTAACCGTGACCCCGGAAAGATCTGTCTGGGCATTGAATTCATTATATACGATCAGTTTTCCCGTAATGGCGGCTGTGTCGGCCGAGCCCTTGCCGTTAGTGCCGGCGGGACCTTGTGGGCCGGCGGGGCCTGGGACGCCTTGTTCTTTTGTACAGGAAACGAGGGCAAGGAGCAGGATCCAATTTATTATGTTCTTTTTCATTTCTCGGGGGTTATGGCATTTTAAACCAGGTTACGGCGGAGTCTCCTACATAGGGATAGGATAAATAGCGATCGGTGGAATAGTCATAGTAGTAACTACGGCTGTCAAACGGGTGTTGTTCGATGGTTTTGACGTATACCGTGTCGCCCGAGCGGAACTTGTTCTGCGCGTTTTGGGTAAGATTGACCAGCAGCAATTGCAGCGTGAACTGATTGCCGATAGAGGTTTGTCCTGAATACCAGCTATAGTCGGCGTTTTGGGAAGAAAAGCCGGCTGTGTGAGAAAAAAAGAATTCAAATTCCTTGTCAAAGGCGCCGGCAGGAAGGGGCGCGGCGAGGTTTGTCGTAAGATAGAGGGTGTTATTGTTGTAAATATCGGTCTGGAAGTAGTAGGTCTGGCTGGAAATTTTTGTGGTGAGGGTTTGGAACATCTTTGTTCCGCCGATGAATTTGGCTTCATCGCCGCCGCTGTGTTGAACGAATATCTTTAGGGAGTCGAAGCCGTTCTTTTTCACGTCGATGCTGTAGGTGCCGGGGGAAAGGGGGCCGAGGCTGAACTTACCGGTGTTATCCGTAATAGTCGTCACGAGCGAGTCGCCCTGTTTTACGGAGAGGGTGACACCCGGGGCGGAAGTCAGCGGGTTGTTATATGGGTCAACGAGGTCGATATAGCCGGTGATGGGGCTGGGTTTGACTGCTGCACCGTTTGCGCCGGCCTGGCCGGCGGGTCCTGTTGGTCCGGGGATCCCGTCCGCGTGCTTGGTGCAGCCGGCGCCGGCGACCGACAATAGGGCAAAGGCGAGAAGTTTCGCGAAATGGTTACGGAGCATATCAGTATATATGTTGAGAGTTGTTTAGGATAACTTCCGGCGCCGGCTTTGCGACACTTGGGCTGATGAAATTGCCTTGTTCGTCGTGGTAGCCGGTGCCATACCAATTGTCGATCGCGGCGGATAGATAGATATTGTTGGCTTTTGTCAGCGAGGGGACAAATTGACCCAATTGGATCGAAAAGGGCCCGGAGGTTGCCGTGGAATCGTTCAGTTGGTACCAGCCGAAATTAAGGGAAGATTTGTTGTGGGTAGGTCCGACGCCTGTGGAGTCGCTGAAATAGATCACGAGGGAAGCGTGGGACAAGAGCCGGGGGTGTGCCAGAATTGCTATGAAGTTCAGGTTGGGCTTATTGCTGGAGTCGATCCGGAGGGATTTGAGGTCGAAGCTGGAAGGCATTTGTTGCGTCAACAATAGGGTGCCGGCCCGTGAAGGAGATTGGCCGCCGGTGTTTATAATATTGAAAAACCGCATGGTTCCAAAGCCTTGCTTTTGAATGGAGAGGGAATAAAACCCGTTGTTGAGCGAGTCAAATGCAAAGCTGCCGTCGGTGCCGGTAGTAATTTTGACCAAGGGGGAGGTGTTTTCGAGGGAGACCAACGCGCCGCTATTATCGGCCAGGAGGGTGCCGGAGGTATCGTACAGTTGTACTTTTCCCTGGAGGCGGCCTGTGAGATTATTGACGCCGTTGGCCCCTGCGGGCCCCTGGGGGCCGGCGGGACCGGGGACATTTTTTTTGGTACAGGATAAGGCGAGCAGGATCAGACAGCCCAGGGATAACCGGAAAAGGGTCATAAGGTGTTTGGTTAGGGTTTTACACTGGGAAGTTACGGAGAAGGGCGTAATGGAAGGGGGAGATTGATTAATCGTGTCAATTAGCGGATATCCGTGTTGTTAACGGGTAAGATCGTGAAGTTGGAAGACGGGGCTGAGGTCGGCGAAATTTGTCTCTTTCAGGATGTGGGTGATGGTTTCGAAGGGGTGTTGGTTGTCGGCGAGGTTGGAGAAGAAGACGATGCCGAGTTCGTCGGCGGGGAACTGGATGACGAAGGTGGAGAAGCCGCAGGTGCTGCCGGAGTGGAAGAGAAGGGTGGGCGGGGTCGGTTCTTCGAACCAACCCGCTGCATAGAAGATATTCGGGGCGATGGGGAAGCGGAGGCGTTTAAGGGTAGCGGGGAGGTTGATGAGTTGATTTTTTTGGAGGGCCCGGGTCCATTTTGCATAGTCGCTGAGCGAGGTATAGACACCGCCATCGCCTTTTGTGGCGCTGGTGACGCTTTGGTCGTTGGGGTAACCCATGGCGCGGCCGGGGATGTGGGCGCCGGGGATGTAGACGGCGCTGCTGTCCATGTGGAGGGGGAGAAAAATATTTGTGGTGATATAGTTTGCGAAGGTGTCATGCACTACGCGTTCGACGATGAGGGCCAGGAGGCAGAAGCCCGAGTTGCTGTAGCGGAAGCGGCTGCCGGGCGGGAAGAGCGTGGAGTCGTGGGTGGAAAGCAGGCGGAGGACATCGGCGTCGAGGACCTGGGTTGTTTGGGTTGCGGGGATGAGATCTTCATAGTCGAGCAGCCCGGAGGAATGGGTCAGGAGGTGGCGAATGAGGATGGTCTTGCCGACGCGGGCGGGGAGTTCGGGGAGCCATTTGATCAGGGGATCATCGAGGCTGAGGGAGCCCTTCTTTTCCAGCAGGAGGATGGCCATGGCGGTGAATTGTTTGGACACGGAGGCCATACGGAAGTTAGTCGTAGAGTCGAGGCCTTGCCCCGTTGTATTATAATAGACAGGTTGGCCGTGTTTTTCGATGGACAGGACGAACCCGGGCTGAGTGGGGGACTGTTGGTGGAAAAACGAATCCAGCCGGCTTATGAGGGCCGGCTGGGGGTATGCAAAATGTGTCGTAAGTAAGAGGATGAGGGCCAAAACGGTTCTCATCCTCTGAAGATAGTACTATTTACAACGCTTCGATCGAGAGGCGGGTAGTTTTTTCTTTTTTATTGAATTCGTAGACCATCACATAACCTTCTTTTGCCGGGAAGACGGTGACCATATTGTTCCCTTCTTTATGGGGGATCGTGCGCGCCACTTTTTTCTGGTTGATATTATAGATGTCGATATCCTTTGCCTTATCGATGATGAGGTATTGAGTGCGGGTGTCGGAGTTCTTTACCGTGTAGTAGCTGTTCGGGTCGTAGGCGGAAACGGGTGAGATGGCGTAGCCGTAGCTGCTGCGGGGAGCGGGGACGGTCGTTGTCAGGTCGAGCTTTCCGGCGGCATCCTGTTTAAAGAGCAGGACATCGCGTGTAGCGTATCTATTCGTCCCTCCATAGAGAAAGGCGGGTGCGCCATAAATGGTCCACACGGTGAGCACCGCGCCTGCAATCGAACCCCAACGGACCTGGCTTTTCAGGCCGCAGGCGGCAAAGATCGTATTACCCTGGTAGTCCTTAAAGGCCCTTTCGATATAGGCATATTCATGGGCCTGCGGAAGGTAGCCCGTTTTGTCGATGAAGGATTGGGAGCCATCGTTCCAATAGGAGAAAGAGGCCTGGATATCTTTTTTTGTATGGCCATTGAGACTGATCGAGAAGACTCCGGTGTAGGGGCCGTGTTTGACGGCGCGGCCGTAGCCATAGTGGTTGCCCCGCTGGGGATCGATCACGAGGCCGGCCAGGTAGGGCTTGCCGCTGACGGGGTCATTGTCGAACGCCAGCACCTTGAGAGCATTCCCTTTCTTATCCTTCAGCAGGAATTTGGGATAGGCGGTGGAGTCAATGGCGTTGTAGCTAAGGACCTGGAACCCGCCCTCTTTCATTTCTTCCTTCATTTTTACGAGCAAAGCAATCTCGGTCCCGGAGGTGAGCATGGTGAAGTCATCGGCACTCTCCTTTACCTGTTTTTGCCACAGGAGCTTGCCGGCGGCGCTGAAGACGAGCAGGTCGTTCTTATTGTCGTCACCATAGAAGCAGGCGAAGCCTTTACCGGTGATGTTGCGAAGCTGGATATTGTGCTTCAGCCGGCCGTTTCCGATCACTTTGCGGTTGCTGGTCGGGGCATATGCGAAATCCGGCTCGATATTCATCGGCGTGCTGATGGAGCTGAGGATCTTGCCGTTGAGACCGAGGAACTGGCTGAAGAGGGATGCTTTGCAACTATTCCTGAAGTTGCGGAACTCCTTTTCATTCTTGAATTCCTTGCCGACGAAATTCGTCTTTACATAGGCCAGGAAAAGAACGTCCTGGTCGAAGGAGACGGCTTTGAGGTTGAGCTTCTCTTCGCGGAATTTGACCGAGCCGATGTCGTTGAGATTCTCGTCCATGATCTCGATGCGGTAGTTGAAGGAGTCGGCGCTGGCCCGTTCCAGCTGGGTGAAGACGAGATAACCGACGAGATTTCCGTCCTGCATGATGGATTCGAAGTCCTGGGCCATGTCGTCCGTGACGGCTTTGAACACTTTTGTCTGGGCCTGTGCGGCCGTGGTGGTCAGCAGGACCAGGGCCAGGATGCGGAGTAAGGGGTTCATAGTTATTTCTTTTCGAAGTTTTGAGCGAGCTCGTTGTACATGCTGTTGGCGTTGCCGCTGGTGAAGAGACGGGCGGCGCGCGCCTTGTTCTTGTCCGAGTCATCGGGGTCGAGGGCGAGAGTGAACACAAAAGACTTCAGGTTTTTCTCGACGACGGGCATATTCTTCCAGAATCCGCCGTCCTGCAGCGTCTGGCAGGCCTGTTTCAGGTTGTCGCGGGGGATCTGCTCGAGCAGGGTCTGAAGGGCATAATATTGTTTCGAGATGACCTCTTTGGGAACGACGCCGATGGCGTTGAAGCGATTGAGCATGCGATCGGAGTAATAGAGGCCGGCGAAGATATTGCTGAGCATGAAGTCGTACCAGAGGTCGGTATTGCCCTGATCCTTTATCAGCAGGATGCGGTAGAGGCAGGGGGTGAGATCGACGTTCGAGTACATATTCCACAGGAGCATTTTGTTGGCCTTATCCTGGATATTGGCCGGGATGGCGGTGAAATGCGCGTTGGGGGTGGTCAGGCTTTTCGTTTTTGCGTAGCGATCGACGCACTCGGGGTGTGTTTTCAGGGAGTCCGCGAGTTTGCTGGTGTCCGAGAAGGAATAGGCCTTTGTGGAGAGGCCATGGCTCCGCTTCTGCGTCCAGGCATCCTCATAGGGAAGATGATAGGCCGTGAAGAAGGCCGAGATGGAATGTTTCAGCGGCTGCTGGTATTCGAGGTCGGCGCTGTCGAGGTGGAGGAAATAGCCGGCCTGGAAAGCGATGTTGCTTTTCTTCAGCAGGATGATCGCCAGGGAATCGGCCTCGCCTTCGTGGTAGCGCTGGTGGCGGCTGCGGCTGAAGGTATAGCCTTCGAGGACCTTCTTCAGGCGGGACAGGCGTTCGTATTTCGAATCCAGGACCGCGTTGAGCGACTGTTTGTATTCGTCGGAGCTGAGCCATTCCGCCTTTTGGTACATTGCGTTCTCAACGTGGTGGAGGATGTTATGGGACATCTCATGGGCGATAGCGAGCGCCAGTTCTTCGCGGCTGGCCGAGAAGGTGATCAGGCCGAGGTTGACGGCGAGGAGGTTGCCGCCCACGGCGTAGGCGTTGACCGAATAGCTGCGATCGATCAGGAGAAAGGGTTTTTCCGGAACTAGCTGGCGGTTGGCCTCGGTGATCTGGCGGACGATGGCGTCGACGTAGTCATACACCTCATTATCATGTACGTAATCGTCGCCGTTGATGGCGCCGGTGATGCCGTCGGTCCTGGTATCCCAGATCTCCTTGTATTTTTTCTGGGCGGCTTTGTCCTTGAAGGAGGAGGGGCATACCCAGGCCTTTTTCAGGGAGTCGCGTTGTTTGCTGTAATAGAAATGGGAGAGATCCTGATAGGAGTACAGGGATTGGGAATGGGCGCCGATGGCCAGCAGCAGGGTGATGGCGCAGGCGGATAGGTGGATTTTGGCGCGGAACATCGAGTTTACAAATAGGTTGGATGGATAACGGCGAAATGCGGAAAATATTGAGTGTTGCTGCGGGAGGGGCTTTCCCGGGCAGGTTTCTGCTTACTTTTGATCACAGGAATGATCTCCTGCAAGAAAAATTTGCGCTCATCTTCAAGTCTATGGGAAGATTTTCGGGTAGTGCATTAATATTCGTGTTGTTGCTTACCGGGCAGTGGGCCAGTGGTCAGGGGCTGGAGGCTGCCGTCGCGGGTGGTTTTCGGGCGATGAACCTGCATTGGTCCATTGCCGGCAACAGCGCCGGGCAGTCGCCGAATGTATATTCCGAACTGAAGTGGCGGCGGGTCGGCGGATTTTCTGCCGATGCGGCGGTGCGGTATAGGTTGGGGCGGCGATGGGTGTTCTTTGGGGAAGGGACCCGGTTGTTCCCTTCAACGGGGCGGGTTTCCGACAGGGATTATTCGGCGGACAACCGGAGCGGTGTCCTCTATTCCGGGGACTTTTCGGGAAGTGGGGGATATGGTTATTCGGTTGGGGCCGGGGCTGGTTACCGGTTGTGGCCGGGTTCGCGATTAGAGGTTGTTCCTGCGGCGGGCTACGCCATTAGCGGCCAGCGTCTGACCATTACCGATCCTGGTGGATTGTACGATTTTTTGAACAGTTATTATCAGACGTCCTGGTATGGACCATTTGTCCGGGCGTCGGTGTTGTGGAGGTCCGGCCGGTGGCGGGTGTCGGGGATGGTTACGTATCACCAGGTGAGCTACCGGGCGAAGGCTGATTGGAACCTGATCGCGGATTTTGATCATCCCGTCAGTTTCCGGCACCGGGCGGATGGATTTGGCATCGAGGGGGAGTTTCGTGCCGGTTACCGGGTTTGTCAAGGGTTGGAGGTGGTTGCTGCGATGAGCGGGAATGTGTGGGAGACGGGAGCGGGGATCGATGAATTATATCGATCGGGCGGGGCGATTCAACAGACGCGATTGAATGAGGTGATCATGACGGGGTTTGGGCTTCACGCCGGTGTGCGCGTTGGGCTTGCTTCCATTGCTGGTAAAGAGGTTTTTGGTCGGCGGTAAGGAGGGCATTTATCTTTTGATCGGCGTCCTGGTTGATCCTGCGGCGGGCGCGGCCATCGGAGCGGCGGTCGCCGGAGGGGTAATTGCGGATGCTGTCGAGGGCGACATCGCGTTGGATGAGGATCACCTGCATTTGAGTGACCTGGTCTTCGGTGAGGTTCAGCTGTTGCTGCAATGTTTTCAATTGGTGGACGGCTTGTTTGGTGGGATTGGGCTTTTTAGGTTGCGTTCCGGTGGTGTCGGTGGACTGGGCGTGGAGGGTCAGGCCGAGGCTTAGCGTGAAGATGAGAAGGCTGAGCGATCGCTTCATGTGTATTGTTGGGTTTGGTCTTGGACTTTAATAGGGTGAAAAGGTTTAATGGGTGTTTATTAAACCTTTCGATCCGGGAGGCTTCCAACCGGAAATTCCTTGTATGAAAGTTGTGGTAAAAGTGATCGCCGTCGCTCTTGTGGTGATGGGGGGATGGGCATTTGTCGGGCCGGGGGTCGCGCCGGCGACTCAATTTGTGGGTAAGGATCTCGGGGAATCGCGCCGGTTTCCATGGGCGAAGGCGCATCTTACGGAGCGGCAGGCGGCGGCGCACCTGATCAGCCGGTTTACGTATGGATCGACGCCGGGGCAGGTGGACGCAGTGGTGCGGATGGGATTGGAGAACTGGTTTGCGAAGCAGCTGGAGGGTCTTTCGCCGGATGACTCGCTGGTGGTGAGACTCAGCCGGTATGACGCGCTGGAGCTGAGTAACGAGCAGGTAGCCAATACCTATCCGCGGAATGGGCAGGTTGTGAAGATGGCGATCCAGGATGGGGTGATCAACAAGGACTCGGTCAAACCGGACCGCAAGGAATACCGGGAGATGTTGCAGGCTTATATGGTGCAGAAGGGATTGAAGCAGGAGCAGGACCTGTTCCGGCAGCTATTTTGCCAGAAGGTGCTACGGGCGGCTTATTCGGAGAACCAGCTGCGGGAGGTGATGACGGACTTTTGGTTCAATCATTTCAATGTTTCCATTACAAAAAATGATTGTTCCCCCTTCATCCCGGCGTATGAGCGGGATGTGATCAGGCCGAATGCGTTGGGGCGATTTACCGAGTTATTGTTGAAGACGGCGAAGTCGCCCGCGATGCTTTACTACCTGGATAATTTTCAAAGCAGCGTCAGTCGGACAGGCGCCCAAGACAGCGGGGCGCCGGCGGTCCGACGGGTGGCCATCCCACGGGGCCCGAACGAGAACTATGCGCGGGAGGTGATGGAGCTGCATACGCTTGGCGTGGACGGGGGCTATACTCAGCAGGATGTGACGGAGGCGGCGAGGGTGTTGACGGGTTGGGGTGTTTACCCGATGGGGCAATTTGCACGGGGTGGTGGCGGGGCGCAGCTGGCAAAGTTCACGGATGCCCAGATCGCGCAGCGGGGTTTTGTGCATGAGGGGGATTTCTTTTTCAACAGCAACCGGCATGATAAGGGCGGGAAGACGGTGTTGGGACAGGTTTTTCCTGCAGGCGGGGGGTATGAAGAAGGGGTGACCCTGTTGGGGTTGCTGGCGCATCAGCCGGCGACGGCAAAGTTTGTGTGCCGGAAGATCGCGGTGCGGTTCGTGAGCGATGATCCGCCGGCTTCGCTTGTCGAGAAGATGGCCAAGACCTTTTTGGAAAAGAACGGGGATATCCGGCAGGTGCTGCTAACGATGGTGCAAGCGCCGGAGTTCTGGAGTCCCGAGGCGTTGCGGGAGAAGACCAAGTCGCCCTTTGAACTGGCTATCGGCGCGGTGCGGGCATTGAACGGGGATATCCAGCAGCCGTTGCCGTTGTTCAACTGGGTGACGCGGATGGGCGAGAAAAAATATTATTACCAGGCGCCGACCGGATTCCCGGACCGGGGAACCTATTGGATCAATACGGGGTCGTTGTTGAACCGGATGAATTTTGGATTGGCGTTGGCTGCGGGGAGGGTCGCGGGGGTGCAGATCGATCTTTTGGCGTTGAATAACGGGCATGAGCCGGAGAGTGCGATCGCGGCTTTGCGGATTTATGGTCAACTGTTGTTGCCCGAGCGGGATCTGGCGGCGACGGAGAAGCGGTTGATACCGTTGTTGACCGATCCGGGGCTTGCGAAGAAGGTGAGTGATGCGGCTGGGGATGGGCAGGCGAAGCCCGTTGCTGCGGCGATGGCGCCGGGGGAGGATCGTGCAATGCTCGCGCAGGCGGTTGGAATTATTATTGGGTCACCTGAATTTCAAAGGAGGTAACATATGGTTTCGAGAAGAGGTTTTTTGAAGGGGGGCGGGCTTGCGCTGTTTGGCGTGGGCCTGATGGGGGGTATCCCGGCCTTTATGGCGGAGGCCGCGGCGAGCGAGAAGCTGAGCCTGCCGTATACCCGCAAGCGGGTGCTGGTATGTATCTTCCAGCGTGGGGCGATGGATGGGCTGATGGCCGTCACCCCCTTTACGGACGAGCATCTGCAAGCTGCGCGGCCGAATCTTTTAGTGCCGGCTGTTGCGAGCGGGAAGGGAAGTGTGCTGATCGACCTCGACGGGCGGTGGGGTTTGCATCCCAATATGAAGGCCTTCGAGCCGTTGTTCCGGGACGGGAGACTGGCGGTGGTGCATGGCATAGGAAGTCCCAACAATACCCGCAGTCATTTTGATGCACAGGACTATATGGAATCGGGTACCCCTTTTAGTAAGGGAACGGCCAGCGGTTGGCTAAACAGGGCCGTCGGGTTGCTTGGGCATGATGCCGCCACGCCTTTCACCGCGGTGAGTCTTACCTCCGCGTTGCCGCGGTCTTTCTATGGGGATCATCCGTCGATCGCGATCAGCAATCTGCAGGATTTCGCGATCGAGCTGCGGGGCAATCCGGCCGCGGCTAATACGGCGGCGAAGAGTTTCGAGGAATTGTATGACCAGACCTCGGCGGGCTTGCTGCATGATACGGGCAAGGAGAGCTTCGAGGCGATGAAAGTATTGCAGCAGGCGGATCTCAAGGGCTACCGGCCTGCGGGCGGAGCCGTCTATCCCGGGAGCCCGCTTGGCAATTCACTGCGGCAGATCGCGCAGCTGATCAAGATGGATGTCGGGCTGGAGGTAGCGTTCACCGAGTCGAATGGCTGGGACACGCATTTCAACCAGGGTACGGACAACGGTATTTTTGCGCGCAATGTCGCCGACCTGAGCAACAGTATTGCGGCCTTTTGGAACGACCTGGATGCTTACCAGGACGATGTAACGGTGATGACGATGACCGAGTTTGGGCGGACGGTGCATCAGAATGGGACGGGTGGGACGGACCATGGGCGGGGAAGTTGTAACTTTATCCTTGGGAATAACGTACTAGGGGGGAAGGTGCATGGAAATGTGGCCGAGCTGGCGGTGGAGAACCTGGAGGATGGGCGGGATCTGCCTGTGACGACGGATTTTCGGGGGGTGTTCAGTGCGGTGGCGGATGGGCATTTGAGGATCTCCGACGATAAGACCCTTTTCCCGGAGTGGATAGGGAAAAGAGCTGCGGTGATGAAAATTTAATCTCGATATGTTCCAAAACTATCTCAAAACGGCTCTCCGGAACCTCCGGATGAACACCAAATTTTCCGCGATCAATATTGTGGGTCTTTCGCTTGGCATGGCTTGCAGCCTGCTGATGATGCTTTGGGTGCTGGACGAGTGGAACCGGGATGTGCCGCCGGCGAATGCGGACCGGTTGTATGCGGCAGTGCTCCGGGTGACGGCCAACGGGAAGACCGACGCCGGTTATTCGACGCAGGGATTGCTGGCGGAGGAGATCAGGCGCAAGGTCCCCGATGTGGAGGCTACCAGCAGCTATTTCTGGACGATGCCGCAAACTTTTTCGGCCGGGGACAAGGTCCGGAAGATGCCTGCCAATTATGCGGGGGCGGATTATTTCCGGATGTTCGGCTATCCTTTGCTGGAAGGCAGTGTCGCGGGGGCGCTCTCGGGGCCGTTGAACCTGGCGATCTCGCGGAAGATGGCGGTGGAATTCTTTGGGAGCCCGGCTGCCGCGATGGGCAAGACCGTGCGGGTAGATAACCGGAAGGACCTGCAGGTAAGTGCGGTCTTTGCCGATCTGCCGGCCAATGTCACCGATCGTTTCGAGTGCCTGATGAATTGGGATGGTTTTTTGGCGGAGAACGATTGGCTCCGGCGTTGGGGGAATTCGACCCCGGTCACGCTGGTGTTGTTGCGGAAGGGCGCGGATGTCACCAGAGTGGATCGTCAGCTGACTCATTTCCTGGAGGCTTATATCCCATCCAGTCCCGACCTCAAGCGGGAACTGGGCTTACAGCTGCAGCGTAACCGGTATCTGTATTCCCGTTTCGAAAACGGCGCGCCTACGGGCGGGAGGATCGAATATGTGCGGCTGTTCAGCCTGGTGGCCGCCTTTATCCTGTTGATCGCCTGTATCAATTTTATGAATTTGTCGACGGCGCGGTCCGCGCGGCGGGCCAAGGAGATCGGGGTGCGCAAGGTGCTTGGAGCTGAGCGCCGGTCGCTGGTCTTCCAGTTCATCGGGGAGTCGGTACTCATGGCCGGTATGGCCGGGGTGCTGGCCCTGGCGATGGTTTTTGTTGCGCTGCCGGCGTTCAACGGGCTTACGGGTAAGGAGATCCATCTGCCTTTGCAGCAATTTTATTTCTGGGTGACGGCCGGTGGGCTGATCCTTGTCACGGGGGTGATCAGCGGCAGCTATCCGGCCTTATTTCTATCCGGGTTTCAGCCGATCCGGGTGCTTAAGGGGATACTCCCGTCGGGAGTGGGAACCGGTTGGTTACGGAAGGGGCTTGTCGTTTTCCAGTTCACGCTTTCGATCATGCTGATCCTTGGAACCTTCCTTATCTCCCAGCAGGTGAATTATGTTCTTCATAAGAACCTTGGTTACGACCGGGAAAATCTGCTGTATGTTCAGCTGGAGGGTGATCTCCCCGCCAAATATGCGGTTTTCAAGACCGCGGCGTTGAATATGCCGGGGATCTCGGCCGTCAGCGAGTTATCCGAACCTTTCACCAACCTGGGGAACGATTCACGGGACCTGGACTGGGAAGGAAAGGCGCCCGGAGTATCTGTTCCCATTGCCGTGGAGAACGTTGGGCTGGACCTTGTCCGGACGATGAAGCTGCAAATGGCGATGGGGAGGGATTTCTCCGCCGATTTTCCCTCCGACAGCAATGCCTTCGTCCTTAATGAGGCGGCGGTGGAGAAGATCGGTTTTAAGGACCCGATCGGAAAGACCCTGTCGTTCTGGGGAAAGAAGGGGCCGATCATCGGGGTCATGAAGGATTTTCATTTTCAGTCGCTGCATGAGGCGATCCGGCCGATCATCCTCCGGCGGGATGTTGCCGACGCGTATGCGGTGGCGGTGATCCGGACCCGGCCGGGAAAGACCGCCGAAGCGCTTTCGGGGCTCGAGAAACTTTGTAAACAGCTAAACCCGAAATTCCCTTTTTCCTATCAGTTCCCGGATGAAGAGTATGCGAAACTATATAAGAGCGAGCAGACGACGGGAAAGCTTGGGCTGCTTTTTGCATTGCTGGCGGTGGTTATTTCCTGTCTTGGATTGCTTGGACTTTCGATGTTTGCTTTGGAGCAGCGGATCAAGGAAGTCGGTATCCGGAAGGTGCTTGGGGCGGAGCTGGGGTCTTTATTCTTACTTTTGTCGAGGGAATTGATGCTGTTGGTGGGTGTTGCTTTTGTGATCGCGGCGCCGTTGGGGCGGTGGGTCATGCAGTACTGGCGGGATCAGTTTGCGTATAAGGCGCCGGTTCCGTGGTGGGTTTTTGTGGCGACGGGGATACTGGTGTTGGCGGTGAGTCTGCTGACGATCGGCTGGCAGGTGGGGCGGGTCGTGCGGGCCAATCCCGCGATATCTCTGCGTAGCGAATAAGCCGCTCCGTGGCTTTGGGCTGCGGAGTGAGTGAGGCGGGCTTTGTGCGGGGAGAGAATGTGGCGGGGGCCTTGTTGTGGGAGAGAATGTGGCGGGGGCCTTGTTGTGGGAGAGAATGTGGCGGGGGCCTTGTGCGCGGAAGGAAGATGACAAAAGAATTGCTATATGAGCGGATGCGGACGCATCGGCTGGGGGTGTTGGCGACGGTGGCCGATGCGGTGACGGGGCAGCCTGAGGCTGCGGTGGTGGGGATCGCCGTTACGCCGGATTGTGAAATCGTCTTTGATACGGTGCGGTCTGCCCGTAAATACCGAAATCTCGTGGAGCGGCCGAGGGTTGCGCTGGTGATCGGCTGGAAGCTGGAGACCACCGTCCAGTATGAGGGTGTGGCCCGGGAACTGGCGGGGCCGGAGGATGACCGCTACCGGGAGGCCTATTATGCCGTCTTCCCCGAGGGACGCGAGCGGACCGCCCGCTGGGAGGGACTGGTGCATTTTGTCGTCAAGCCTACCTGGGTCCGGTACAGCAACTACAATGAGCCTGTAGAGATCTCCGAGTTGCGTTTTTAGTTGAGCTTGCCCTGTTGTTTGTAATGTTCCTGGCGTTGTTCCTTCTCATCGTCCATATCGGGTCCTTTCTCTATTTTCCGCCAGTCGATCGTCTTATTATACCGTTTCATGGCCATCTGCGGGTCGAAGACCTCTACGGAGGGGAAGACCAGGTCGTAGGGGCGGAAGTCCGGTTTGTCCGTAAAGAAGTCCTGTAAGAGGCTGGCCGTTGCGTCATATTGGTTGACGTACGGGACATCGAGGATCGTATAGATCGTTTTCAGGATGGAGCCGAAATTCGCGTGGACGTGCGAGGTATAACCGTGTTTTACATAGGGGCCTGCCATCAACAGGATGCTGCGATGTGCGTCGATATGGTCCACGCCGCCCTGGGGATCGTCCTCGGTGATGATCACCAGCATCTTTTTCCAGTAGGGTGTCCGGGAGAGGAAGTGGAGGATGCGGCCGATGGCGATATCGTTGTCGGCGACGTAGGAGTGGATGAACGGATATCCGTCCGCGGGCCGGGGATGGGCGGTATGATCGTTCGGCACCTGCATTGTGATGAGGTGCGGCATCTTATGCTTCCCGTCGAGCCACATTTTTTTGAACTCCGATTCGAACTGTTCCATACGGAACTGGTCGGGGACGTTGGTGTTGAAACCCGCGTAGTTGTGACTTGTGCGGGGCCAGAGCGCTTTTTGCATCGGCACCATCACCGCGTGAGATGCGCCGGTGGCTGTATCCATCCATTCTTCGCGAACGTGCGCAGTTTCGTTCGCTTCCCCGAAATTATAAAAAGAGACATGGCTGCGTTCGAAGGCTTCCCAGAGCCCGCCGCGTTCTGCATAGTCTTCCGGGTCCATGCTGCCGGTGGAGCCGGGGAAGCGGCGGCCGGAGGCTTTGGAGAAGATCTTTGCCGTTTTGTCGACGCTGGAGTTGGTCTCCACCCATTCGTTGGGGATCACCCCGAGCATCCAGTGGTGACCGTGGATGGAGGCGTCGCTGTCGCAGTAATAATTATCGGAGTAGCTGAACTGGCCTGCCACTTTGAGATGGTTGGGGGCGATGTTCATATGAACCAGCGTCTTGTCCTTTGCGATGAGGTTGACCCCGACACCGAACCGGGCCAGTGTCGAGTCGCCTTTGCCCGTGGGCATCTGGCCAAGTACCTCGTCATAGGTACGGTTCTCCTTTGTGATATAGACGATGTATTCGATGGGGCTTTTGCGGACGCGTTGAAGGGGCGGGAGGGGATTGCGGCCGTCGTCGGTGACGGTGGTCGTGGTGAAGGTATTGGCGATGGCTTTTTGCGTATACGCCGCCAGTTGGGCCGCGTCGGGTACCAGGACCTTCTGGAAGGTGCCCAACTGGATATCGCCGATGTAGGTTCCCTGGATGGGGGGGACGAAGTGTGCGCCGCCGTTAGGACCTGCGCCGTAGCCACGGCAGGAGATGACATAGAGATCGCGTTCGTCCTTTCCGAGGACGACCCGGGAGGGGCCCCAGCCGGTCGGGATCAGGCCGGCCGTCCTGCCGGCAGGCAGATCGATAACGGCGATGGCGTTGAAACCTAACAGCGCCACATAGAGCGTCTTTTCATCTTTACTTAGCGTCAGGCCGAAGGGCAGCAGGCCGCGGTACCGGTCGATCGCCGGATCGACGTGGATGGGGATCGTGTTGACGATATGATGGCTGCGATAGTCGATGACCGAGATATTATCGTTCGTGGCGTTTGTGACATAGGCGTATTGGCTGCCTACCGCCAGCGAGTTGGGGCTCGCGCCGCCCACTACTTCGGCGCCTTCGACCATTTGGCCGATCTGGTGGCCCGGCTTGTAGCGATCCGTGACGGTATTTGTGGACAGGTCGATCGCATATACGCTCATTGCTTCGGGGGCGAGCGGATCGCCGACGCCGGGGATCTTCCGGCCGTTGAGGATATAACCCGTTTTTGAATGCGGCGTATTATCGCCGTAGGGGTGGAAGGGGATCAACTTGCTGTTGTAGTTTGCCGGCGTGATATCGGGAAGGAGGGGATAATCATACAACCCCACGTTGGCTTCGAAAACGGTTTTGTGATCGGGGCTGATGGCGAGGCCGAAGGGTTGGCGGCCGGTGCGGATGGAGGCGGTGAGCTTTTTTGTCGCCAGGTCGATGCGAACCAGGCGGAAATTGCCCCTGTCGAGGACCAGCAGCTCGTTCTTGTAGCCATTGTAGAGCAGGTCTGAAGTAAAGCTATCCTGGTAGTCGACGGTATCGGAGGGGTTGTGGCCGTCGAGAGAGATGGAATCGATGCGCTGGAGGGTGGCGATATCATAGCCGATGACCGCGCCATTGTCGCCGCCGCTGAGGTAGACCGTTTTTGAATCGGGGAGAAAGGCGACGCCGAGGAAGGAGCCTTTCGAGAGGGGAGAGCGGATGGCGCCATCGTAGGAGGGGACGCGGGTGGTGGTGAGGGTCTTGTTATCGATGATGGTGAATACCCCGTCGTGGAGCGTTACGGTGGTTGCGCCGTCGGGGGAGACCGCCATGCCGAAGGGGTCGTGGGTGATCGTGATGGTCCGGCCTGCCGGTGTGCAGAAGCGGCCGCTGGGTAGGACGCTGGCGCCCGAGGCGTCGATATGGGTGTAGTCGGCGGTGCCGGGTACCGAGAGGACGGGATAGGCGTGCTGACCAAGGGTGGTGAGCGTGAAGAAGAGAGCGATCGGTGTGAACAGTCGGGTGAACATGGTAGTAGGTTTGCTGGTTAAAAGTACTGTACAATTATTACCTTAGGATTAAATCGAAAAAATGCCCGGGGTCTGGGAGGTATTGATCGACAATTTTACGGTGCTCCGAAAGCGGGACATGCGGGTGTATCTCACCGGCAACGGCGTCAGCCTTATCGGGGACTGGATGCAGCAGACCGCCCAGGCGTGGGTGGTCTGGCAACTTACGCATAGCGCCACCGCATTGGGTGTCGTCGCTTTTTTCTCACAGATCCCCTTTTTTCTTTTTGGGCCCTGGGTGGGGGTCGTTTCCGACCGGTATGACCGGCGGCGGATCTTGCTGGTGACGCAGGTGCTGATCATGGCGTGTGCCTTCATCCTTGCTTTTTTGGTGGAGAGCTCGTTGCTGCGGCTTTGGCATGTCTACGCTTTGGCTTTTTTTCTCGGGGTCGTATCCGCATTCGACGTGACGGCCGAGCAGGCCTTTATTGCGGATATTGCCGGGGAGGGGAATATCCGGAAGGCGATCGCGCTGAACAATTCGCTGACCCAGCTGACCCGGTTGGTGGGGCCGGCCCTGTCGGGTTACCTGATCGCGACCATCGGGGTGGCGACCTCGTTCTGGCTCAATGGGGTCAGTCTTATCGTCTGTATCATCTGCCTGCTGGCGGTGCATTCCAAGGCGGCAAAGGAGCCGGTGACGGGGAAGGGGTTGCAGCAATTCAGGGAAGGATGGAAATTCTTTACCCGGCATCTTTTTTTGCGGTTGATCGTCCTCTTCGCGGCGGTTCAGGCCTTTTTCGGACTTTCCACGATCCAGTTGTTACCCGCTATCGCGACGGTGGTGCTAAAGGGCGATGCGAATACCCTTGGGCGGCTGTTGGGAGCGGCGGGGGGCGGGGCGTTGATCGGTATCTTAGTCGTGCTGCCTTTTCTGCAACGGATGAAGCGCTCGTGTATCGCTATCGGAAGTGCGCTGATCTGGAGCGGCGCCTGGTATGCCGCTTTCTCCTTTACGCATACCCTGTGGGTGGCGATGGTTTGTCAATGTATGACCAGTCTTGGGGCGGCGAATGTGGTGACTTTATCCATCGGGCTCGCGCAGGAGATGACCCCGCCGGGCATGCGGGCGCGGATCGTGAGCGTCTTCCTGATGATCATATTCGGGTTGCAGCCCGTGGCCTCTTACCTGATCGGCGCCGCGGCCGACCGGATCGGTCTGCAGACCGTGATCCTGATCAATGGGGTGCTGATGGTGGCGATCCCGGCGCTGTTGTTAGCCGTTCCCCGGTTACGGCAATACCGGCGTGGGGCCAGTGATGCCTCGATTAAGGACCATTGTGTGGGTTTTTAGGGGAAATTGTCCTAAATTTTCGGCTAAAAAGATGCGGGAGCGGATCGAGCTCATTCTCAAGTTCTTCCTTCTTGTTTTCCTGATAGCCTTTCTTGTTCTTATCTGGGAGAGCCTGCCTATCATCAGCGGTTATGCGGCGAAGGTAGCCTGTTCGGCAGTCTTTGCCGCGGGGCGCCCCGCTAACCAGGTGTTGCGGCAGGACCTTGGGAGTTTTCCCGTGAATCTCGCTTCCTGTACGATCGACGCGCAGGACAGCAGCGTCACGGCTTCCGTGCTTGGGCTAGCCAGCCGGAAGGCGATCTACCGGTGGAAGCTGGGGGCCACGCTGGTGACGGGAGATATCAGCGAGGAGGCGTTGCGGGAGCAGCATATTCCGCGGTGGGCTCCGCCGGCGATCGATCCCGACACCGTGGACTGGCCTATGGGGGACCGGATGACGGTGTGGGATGGCATAAGAGGGATCCGGGCGACGGGGATCCGGGCGCGGTCGGCGACGGAGCCGAATGATGTGGATACGGTGAAGCTGCGCACGGCGCTTGGATTTGCGTTTGGCGAGGGTGGTGCGCCGGTGACGGGGACGAGGGCTGTGGTGATCGTTTATCATGGGCGCTTGCTTGCCGAAGAATATGCCCCGGGTTTTGACCGGCATACCCGGTTGACCGGCTGGTCGATGACGAAGGGGATCACCAGCGCATTGGCCGGCATCCTTGTCGGGCAGAAGAAGCTTGTGCCCGATGCGCCGGCGCCGGTTGCGGGCTGGGCCCATGACGACCGGCGTGCGATCACGCCGGCCGAGCTGATGCACATGAACAGCGGGTTGCGGTGGTGGGAATTCTATGCCGGTCCGAGCGATGCCACGCGGATGCTTTTCAAGGAGTCCAATATGGGAGAGTATGCGATGCGGAGCAGTCTGCGGAATGCGCCGGGCGCGGTCTTCAATTATTCCAGCGGAACGACGAATATCCTTTCGGTCCTCATCCGGAAGGCGGTGGGCGATGAGGAATACTATCATTTCCCTTATCAGCAGCTGTTCGAGCCGGTGGGGATGTATAGCGCTTTGATGGAATTGGACGGATCGGGGACCTATGTGGGATCGTCGTATTGTTATGCGAACGCCAGGGACTGGGCGCGGTTTGGCCTGCTGTACCTGCATGACGGGGTTTGGAACGGGCGGCGGGTGTTGCCGGAGGGCTGGGTGCGATGGACGACGACGGGGGAGAGTTATGGGGGGATGTGGTGGTTGAATCATGGTATATCCGGGAAAAGAAGACATCCTGAGTTGCCGGAGGACTGTTTTGCCTGCGAGGGGTATGAGGGGCAATATCTTTGGGTTATTCCTTCAAAGGACGTTGTAATAGTAAGGCTGGCTTGTGAAAATGGGAGTAAGCTGAACCCGGATACTTTTGTTCCTGAAGTACTTAGAGCTCTGCATTAGACAAAAAAACCGACCAGGACAACACCCGGAGATCGTCCGGAGTATCCCAGCCGGTATGGGTCGGGGTAAAATACGTTGGGTTAGACCCTGGGGTCCAGGGATAGAGGAAGCGATAAGAATAATAAGGAAAAAACACTTATTCGAGCGGACGTACTAAGATAGCCTTTTTTTTGCAATGCGAACTTATCGGGATGAATTTTAATGTAATTCGATGCGGCGGCCTTCTTTGGCGGATTGCGAGGCCGCTTCCAGGATACGAACTACGATGAGGTTGTTGGGCAGTGAGGAGAGGTCATTGCCCGGGTCGGTCTTGCCGGCGAGGACGTCGGCGAGGTAGGGAATATTATCTCTATAAAGTGCGGGGTGGACGGCAACGCTGTCGTAGACATTCTTTTCTCTTTTCATCAGCTGGCGGCCATTCAACGCATGAAGGTAGCCGGTAGTTCCGAACACTTCCCAGTCTTTTATGCCGAAGGGCCAGTTCCAGGAGGCTTCGATGATGCCGGTGGCGTCGGCGTATTCCAGCAGGATGGTCGCGTCGTCATCGACTTTTGGATAGACGGAGGGTTTTATGTGGTGAGTGACGGCGGTGACGGCGATGGGGGCTTTGCCGTGCATAAGCCAGGTCATGAGGTTGGCGCCGTAGCAGCCGAAGTCACGGATGGCTCCGCCGCCGTTCTTTACCGGGTCGGTGAGCCAATGCAGGAAGTCGGGGCTGCAGCCGATCTCTTTGGGCCCTTCGTGTCCATCGTGGACGATCATTTTACGGGTGGCGCCGATGGTGCCCTGGTTGACCATTTCGAAGATCTGCTGGTTGGTGTCGTACCAGGTGGTCTCGTAGTTGACGAGCACCTGGATGTGATATTGCGCGGCGAGAGCGGCGATGCGATCGGCGTCCTTTACGGTTGTGGCCAGCGGCTTCTCCACCATGACGGGGATGTGTTTCGGGGCGCAGCCTTCGACGACGCCGAGGTGTTCGGAGATGGCGTTGTAGGCGAGCACCGCATCGGGGTGTGTATGGCTGAGGAGGGTTTGGAGATCGGGATAGAAGAGGGAATCGGGCAGCAGATAGGATTTTTTATAACGGGCGATGAGTTGCGGATCGGATTCGGCGATGCCGGCGATGATGACTTGTCCGTTCTTGAATTGATGCATTATGTTATGAACATGATCATGCGTAAGACCGACTACTCCTACATGTAGAACTTTTTGCCCATGGACGGTAAACGTTGTGAGTATTAACATAAGGTTTACAACGTAATACGAATACTTCTTCATGTCTGGCTGTGTTATTGTACTATTTATAATGGTCCAAAATTAAATATATGAAAAAGACCATTCTATCACTCACTTTATTGTTAGCTGTTGGTTTGATGGCTACGCAAGTACATGCACAAGTAAGTGTCGGCATATCTGTTCGAATCGCTCCTCCTGCCATTCCTGTTTATGTACAACCACCTTGTCCGGTGGAAGGATATCTCTGGATACCGGGTTATTGGGCCTGGGATGAGGATGCCGGTGACTATTATTGGGTGCCGGGTTATTGGTCGGCGCCTCCGTCGGTTGGATTGTATTGGACGCCCGGCTACTGGGGTTGGGGTGGCGGCGTCTATTCCTGGCATGTGGGTTATTGGGGGCCGCATGTGGGATATTACGGCGGCATTAATTACGGCTGCGGGTATGGGGGTACAGGATACTACGGTGGGGAATGGTATGGCGGTCGCTTCCGGTATAATACGGCGGTGACGCGTGTGAATACAACGGTGATCCATAATACTTATGTCAACCGGACGGTTGTGAACAACGTGACGGTGAATCGGGTGAGCTATAACGGTGGTCCGGGTGGAGTGAATTACCGGCCGAGTTCGCGGGAGCAGGCGGCGATGAACGAGCGGCATGTGGAGCGGACGCCTGTACAGGTGCAGCATCAGCAGGCGGCGATGCGTGATCGGGGTGGGTTTGCGAGTTTGAATCATGGGAGGCCGGCTACGCCGGCGGTGAGCAGGCCGGTTGTGAATCGGCCGAATAATCCGAATCCGGGTTTTAACCGGCCTGGGGCTTCGCCCAACAGGCCGACGGTGAACAGGCCGAATCCGGCCCCGGTGAACAGGCCGAATCCGCAATTGAATCGGCCTCAGCCCCGGATGGAAAGACCGCAGCCACAGTTGAATCGGCCACAGCCTCAGATGAACCGGCCACAGCCGCATCAAATGCAACAGCGGCCGATGCCGCAGCAGGCGCGGCCGATGCCGCAACAGCATCAGCCGCAGCCTCGTCCGATGCCGCAGGGGCGGCCGGCCGGACCGCCTAATGGAGGAGGTGAGCGGGAACATCATCATCGTTAAATGAAAGACGCCTGGCAATAAGCTTAAATTATCTTATATTCGAAGGGTCCGCTTTGCGGACCCTTTTTTTATGCTTGACAGAAGAAGATTTATACGCAATACGGGGCTGGGGGTGGTAGCCCTGGGGGTGCCTCCGGGTTTGCCCGCGGCTGCGCCGGCGTTGCCGCTAAAGCTCGGGATCGCGGGGTATAGCTTTCTGCATGTGCCAATGGACCAGGGGATTGCGATGATGAAGCGGGTGGGGATCGAGGCCTTGTCGATCAAGGATTTTTATTTGCCGCTGGATAGTTCCGCCGATGCGATCAAGGGAGTGGCGGACAAATTTTCGGCGGCGGGCATCCGCATTTATGCCGCGGGCGTTATTTATATGAAGACCCAGGCTCAGGTAGACAGGGCGTTCGAATATGCGAAGATGTTGGGAGTCGATCTGATCGTGGGGGTGCCGAACCCCGAGCTGCTGGCGTACACCGAGGAGAAGGTGAAGACCTATAATATCCGGGTGGCGATCCATAATCATGGGCCGGACGACCTTTTTCCGACGCCGGCGGAGGTGTATGAGCATATCAAGGGGCTCGATCCGCGGATCGGGCTTTGTGTGGATATCGGGCATACGGCCCGGGCGGGCGGCGACCCGGTGAAGATGGTGCGGGATTATTCGACCCGGGTGCTCGATCTGCATATGAAGGACCTGTCGGTGATCGCGAAGGAGGAGCATGCGATCGACCTGGGGATGGGCGTATTGGACATCGTCGGACTGATAAAAGCACTGATGCATATCCGGTATAGCGGATATTGCAGTATCGAGCACGAGCTGGATATGAACGACCCGTTGCCAGGGATCGCCGAGTCGGCGGGGTATTTCCGGGGTGTGACCCGGGCGTTGCCGTAGGCTTGGTGCGGGCTGTCTGGAAAGTAGCCCGCGGGCCTACCTCTGCTATTGGGCCTTCGGCCACCCGGCCTGTGGCCGGTCTTAATGGAAATGGTGATTGTATTCTGACAGTTGCGGTACAGGCAACTGCTTTCAAGGAAGTTCCGTTTGTTTTTTGTTTCCCCACCGTAGAATGGGCCGGCCGGCCAATTGACTGACTATCGCTACCGCGCGAAGGGGTTCTTCGTGTATCAAATCCATTCTAACATCAAAAATTGCTGATTATGAAAATCTTTCAAGGATTGCTGATCTTAACACTGCTGTTTGGGATCGCTTGTCATAAGAGGGTGATCGACAAAGACGACCTGCGGGATTTTCAGCAGGTGAATCTCGTTGCCAATAAGGCTATGTACGGGCCGAAGCTGGTGGACATGACCTTGCAAAACGCCTGGGGACTGGCCTGGTCGCCGACGGGAATTGCCTGGGTGAACTCCAATGGGTATCATGTCAGTGAGTTGTATACTGCCGAAGGGGCCATTGTCCGGGCCCCGGTGCGCATCCCATCGCCTTCCGATACAATGGGCGGTGAGCCGACCGGGATCGTTTTCAGCGGCGGTAAGGGTTTTACGCTGGCCAATCACCAAGGGGCCGCTTTCCTGTTTGTCGGTGAGGATGGGGTATTATCGGGGTGGAATGGCGCGGCGGGCAATAACGCCTTACGGATCTGGGAGGATTCGGCAAATGCTATTTACAAGGGGCTGGCATTGGCGTCGACGGGCGGGGCCAACTTTATCTATGCCGCCAATTTCAAGACCGGCATGATCGATGTGTGGGATACCACTTTTACTCCGGTGTCGATGCCGTTCCATGACCCCGGGATACCGTCGGGGTATGCTCCCTTCAATATCCAGGCGATCGGGAGTTGGTTGTTCGTGAGTTTTGCCAAGCAGGGGCAGGATGGGGATGAAGCGGATGGTCCGGGCCTTGGTTTTGTGGATATTTTCAACCCGGATGGTTCCTTTGTCAGGCGGTTTGCGTCCCGTGGGACTTTGAACGCGCCCTGGGGTATGGCGATGGCGCCGGCGGGGTTCCTGGAAGAGAACGATATGAGTGATGACTCCGGCAAGGGGAATATGGCCAAGGGTGAAGGAAAGGATGATGTGTCCGCGCCGGTGATCCTGATCGGAAATTTTGGGGATGGGCGGATCAATGTGTTTGCGCAGGATGGGCAGTATCTGGGGCAGTTGAAGAGCCATAACAAGACCATTGCTATCGAAGGGCTGTGGGCGATCGGGTTTGCGCCGACGACGGCGACGGCTGTCGATCCGAAGCGGCTGTATTTTACTGCGGGGCCTGCGGATGAATCGGACGGTTTGTTTGGGTATCTGATTAAGCAATAAGGGCATTGAGGGCCGCTCTGCGGCCCATTTTTTTATTGCGCCAATGGCGGGTTAGCGAAACGGTTCGAGGAAGGTACTTTTTACCTGGCCTGATTTGAGGACATAGGTGACGCAGATGGCGGCATAGAGGATGGTGCGGATGAAATGAGCCGTCAGCTCGTAGCGGTAGGTGTTCAGGACCGAGGGGACGGGAATGAAGGTATAGAGGAGGATGAGAAGGAGGCGGCCGGAAAGCAGGATGCCGATGTACCAGAGGAACATGCGGGGGAAGATATCCCGTTTTTTGATGAACCAGAACAGCACCACGGCGCCGCCGGCGATAAAGGTGAGGTGAAGGGCCAGTTCCGAGAGGAAAAGATATTGTAGATTGAGTCCGCCGGTGTTTCCGAACAGGGCCCAATTGTCATTGCTGTAGTAGTTTTCGCGGAAGAGGTTAAGCCCTTCGATGAAGAGGTTGATACCGATGCTGATCCCGAGCAGGACGATCCAGCCGCCCAGGGGGTAGCCGGTGCCGGGGGCATAGAGGGTATCTTCGGTGCGGCCGTTAAGCCAGGCGAAGAGGCGGAAGAAGAACAGGGAGAAGAAGAAAGTAAGCCACACAGCGGGCCAGCCAACCTTCCAGGTACGGGAGACGGTCGCCGTCGCAGCGGTTTCCTTTTGCGTGGACGTCTCTTCGGAGGCGGAGCCATCGGGGGTGATGTTCTTGTATAACTGGAAGGAAATCTTGGCCAGCATATTCTTATAATCCTCTTTATACTGTCCGATGGCGGCTGCAGGGATATTGTCTTTGAAGGTCCTGAGGGTGTAGGTGAGAGTCATCTCATTGCCTTTGACGACCGGCGTGAAATCGAATTGGTAAGAGTCGTTCTTTATGTGAAGATCGCCGCCGCCGAAATCCCAGTCTTCGGGAAGTGTCAGGTGAAGCGTGTATTGTACATTATAGGGGTAGTCCAGCGCAAGGGGTTCGCCTTCGCCGGCATCGGCGGGATCCGGGAGGGCCTGATCCAGTATCCTGGCGGAAAATTCAAAATATTTCTTACCCTTTTTATCGGTATTCCAGAGCTGCGGGATCGCATACTGCTTGTGGACTGAAAACCTGTTCCTGGTACTATCGTCATCGTAGGTGATGGGCCTGGTTTGGCGAATGCCTTCGAAAAGGGATGCATAATATTTGCGGTATCTGTCTTCGATATCCTTGAGACTGTTCTCCGCATAGGAGCCGCGAACATCGTCGGCGGCTCCGCCGGTGTAGACGGAAGTGACGTCGAACCGCGAGGTATCATAGTATTTTGCAACCAGGCGTTCGGAAATAGTATAGTCGTTGATCCGGCCCGGGGAAACGGGTTCGAGGCCGGTCTCGCCGTCTTCCAGTACGAGAGCGTAGCCGTAGGCAGGGATGAAGAGGTCGGCAAGCTCCCCGCGCTGGCCCGAGTTTGTCGGATCGATATAGGTATATACCCCTTTTGCCCGGCGGATGGCGACGATGGCGTGATCGAAGTCGCGGGGTGAGGGGGCGACATCGGCGAGCTTGTTGCGGGTGTCGGTGCTGACGAGGGCAACGGAGGCGGGGATGCCTTCCTGCCGGAGGATCGAGGTGAGGAGGAAGGCCTTATCCTTACAGTCCCCAAAACGCTGGTTGAATACATCGGCCGGATCGTGGGGCTGGTGGGTATTTACACCGATCTCCATGGCGAGGTAGCGAATCTCGTTCTGTACGAACCGGTTGGCGATATTGGCAAAGAGGTCTTTGTCGCCCTTTGCCTGTCCGCGCCAGGCGTCTATTTTTTGGTGAAGGGGGGCGGGGAGGGAGAACTGATAATTCTTGAATGTTTTGATGCCCCAATCGATGACTTCTGCCCAATTTTTGTACTCTGTAATATAGATCGTCGGCGACTTATCAAACCAGGAGGGAACGTCCGCGTCGGTATCGTAGGACCGGAGCGAAGGGTTGGTCCAGGCGTAAGAGATGGTATTCCCCTGGCGCTGTTCGGTGGGTGCGGGGGCGTTGTTCACCGGCAGGACGCGAAGGGGGCGGTCCACGGTGGTGAGAATGGTCTTGTAATAATTACAAACGGCGGTGGCTGCGCTGAACGAAAAGTCGTCGGAATACTTGTTCCCAAAAACGGGGTTGAAGCCAATAACCGAATAAGCCACATCGATCCGGTCTCCCTTGCGAACGTCTTTCAGGGTAAGGAACGCCCTTTTTAATCCGTTGTATTCAAATTCGTCCGATCCTTTTTCTTCTTCGATGACCTTGATGCGGGAAAGGTTCAGTTGATCGAGCATGGCCCCATCGCGGATAATGGTGATGCGGTGGAAAACGACGTGCTGGAATTCGGGAGCAAAGGTAACGGAGACTTCGGCTGCATTCTGGACGCCGGATTCATTGGCGATATTTATAATATAGTGGGTATACCTGGTCTTGTTGGGGAGGTTGGTTTGGAGATCGAGAAGCTGATAATAATAACCGTCGCTGATCTCATCGGAAGCCGGAGCCTTGCCGAGGTCGGGATGAATCGTGTATAGCCATGTGGGGAGTGCGCCGGACTTAACTGCGGGCAGGGCGGATAAACGAAGAGAGAAGAACAAGCTTAGGATGATGGACAATGCGATACGCATCATGTAAAATAACAAAAAAGAGGGGCAATAAAAAAGGGCCAGGATAGAAATCCAGCCCCGTTTTTAAATCCAATATCCTATGAAAAACCGAAGTATATAAGGCAACCGGCGTGCCGGAAGGCGTACCAGGGCCCCGGGTTTGAAAAAGTTTTTCACCAGATTGATTTTTAGTTATTTATGAGTTCGATTTCATCCTTATGCGAAATCGTAAAAATTAAATGATGACTGTTTTTCTCCCAGGAAAGGAATTTTTTTCCCATTGCAGGAATGGTGCTTGGCATATTAAAATTATTGTTAACTTCAAAAAGAAGGAGTTGGTATGAGATGGCGGATGACGATAACACTACACACGTATTTCTTACTGAGCTGTCTTTCACTTTCTGCACAGACGGTGTCGTATTGTGAGCCTTACAGTGACCGGTTCACCCTTCGACAGGAGATGCTGGGAAAGATAGGGGATTACTATTGGGTGTCGGCGATCAATCGCAAGAAGGCGGTGCGTCATACGGATGCGTTCACGAGTACGGAAGAACGGGATTTCGTGGTCTATGACTCGAAGATGGGGATGAGGAGCATGATCGAGGACCCGCTGTATACCGTGAATTCCGTGCGGGAATACCTTGTCGTGGCCGATGAGCATTTCGACCGGCTCAACCTGTTGAGGAACGGGAGGGAGACCGAGGTGCGGCTTCAGCGATACGAGCCGACCGGCGAAGCGCCGGAGCCGGATCATACGATCGGCGTCTTCCCTTTTGCCGAACCGGGGACGAGCTTTATGCTGGTTCGCAGCCTGGACCGGCGACGGAGTCTCCTGCTGGGTTTTGAATTCCTGCCGTCGGGTTCGCCGCGGCTGCATGCCTTTTTATATGACCAGGACTGGCGGCTTCTTTCCAAGCGGGTCTACCGTCATCCTTACCTGACGCAGCCGATCATCCAGGACGACTATTCCACTTATCCGCTGGAGGATTTTACGAAGGCGCCGATCAAGTTGGCCGATGACGGGCAATGGCTGATGTTGAGTCCATCGCGGGTGAACAGTAATTTCCTGCTTTTTCATTTCTCTACCGTGGATACGGCCGTTGCCTGCCGGGAGGTGATGCTTCCGGGAACGGCGCTGATGGAAGATGTCTGTCTGTCGATCGACAATTCCAGCGGCGAAGCGGTCGGCGGGATCCTGTCGACCTTTCATTATTCGCCGTTGAAGAATGTGCAGGTGGTGCATTATTCGATGCGGACAAGGACCTTCAGCTTCGATTCGTCGTACCGGTTGAATACTCTTGGCGGGCGCCGTATCCGGAACGATAACCTGGTAAAGGAGAATTTTGTCGCGGTGCCGGGCCGGGGATTCTTGCTGATGAAAGAATATGGCCGGGCGTACGAGCCCGAAAGCGACGACCTGAACTTTGATGAGGGGTGGGATCCGGCTTTTCTTTTTGCTTCCAACGATATTCCCGAGGCCAGTGCGACTGGGCCTTCGGCCGTGCGGGTGCGGCTGCCGGCGCCGAAGTACGGTTATGCACGATACCGGGAGCGGAACAGCCCGGAGTATCATGACCGGGGCGACCTGAGTCTTTATTATTTCCCGGGCAGCCGCAGAGATAGCTGCTGGAGCGGGATGATCAGCCAGCAGCAGGTGACCGAGTTGAACTCGCCGAACCTTTCCTATATGTTCCTGCCGATGCAGGACCGGATCGTGTTCCTGTACAACAGTTTCGTGCACGGCGAAAAGGTGTATGCCTCCACTACCGTGATCGATCCGCGCGGCGAGCAGGTGACCAACGAGGGTATCCTTTTCTGGGGATTGAGGAATACCCTGGATTTCCAGAATTCGCGACAGATCGCTCCCGACCAGGTGGTTATTCCGTATGACATCTATGTCAACGGGAATGCAAACGGGAAGGTTGGCTTTGCCGTCGTGCTATTTCGATGACGGCTCGCTGGCTGCCAGCAATTCCTTCAGGTAATCCCCCCAGATGGTGGGGTTGGAGTGTGTGCCGTGACCGGAGGTCTTTTCGGTGATCGGCAGCAGGATATATTTTCCTTTTGGTACTTTTTTGATCGCGGGCTCCATGATGTTCATTTCGGGCGGATTGCATTCATCGTCCGCGGAGTTGACGGCATAGAAGACGCATTTTATCTTTTCCAGATCGGGTTCGGGATTATAGAAACGCGAGGCGTCGAAGGCATAGATCATGTCGTTTGCGTCCTGGTGTTTGATAAAGTTCTCCGAGGCGAAGGTGTATGCCCGTTCGGCCTGTTCGCGGGTCGCGGAGCGGCGTTGCATCTGCCAGGGGCTGCTTGTCATCCACATCATGGAGGTGTAGGCGCCGCGGAGGCCGGCGGCGGGTGGTTCGGTATATTCGCCGCCTTTCCAGGCAGGGTCCGATTCAACGCATTGGATGGCCGCATAGCGGGACATGCGGTTGCGGCCGCCGATCTCGACGGGTTCGCTTGCGTTTGCCATACAGGCATCCATGAAGCCGGGATAGGTCTCGGCCCATATCCAGCAATGCATGGCGCCCATGGATGTCCCGAGGATGAGGCGGAGATGGTTTACGCCCATCTGTTCGGTGAGGACGGTGTAGTCCGCCCTGATCATATCGTCGTAGGTATATTTTGGGAATTTCATGTGCAGGCCGTCGCTGGGCTTGCTGGACTTGCCGTGGCCGATGCCGTCGGGAAGGATGATGAAATATTTTGAGGCATCGAGGAGCTGACCGGCCTGGAAAAGATTGCCGGAGAAGAGGCGGTTGGTGAAGTTGTGGCTGTTGCCGGTGGTTCCGTGCATGATATAGACGGCGTTGATGACCTGTCCTTTGGCGTTCTTAACGGGTTTGCCGAAGGTGGTATAGTGCAGTTTTAGTACGGGCATTGTTTCCCCGCTGACAAATTTGAAATTTTTCAGTTCGTGATCGACCTCGGTTGAGTCGGGGAGTTGCGCCCGTAGGCGGGCGGTGCCGACGAGTGTCAGCACTAAGAGAGGCAGGAGCTTTTTCATGTAGTGAATGTAGGATTTTTATTAAATTCAAGTTTTCTACGCGGTTGCCTGATCTTGATGGATGATTATCGGATTTTACCCTCCTTCCTTTACTACGTAAAAAATGAGTCTTATGAGATATTGCTTTATTACTCTGCTGGTCTTGTTTTGCTTTAGTCGCTGCGTGGCGCCGGCGGATAACCCGGCGGGCTATTTTGCGAAACAGGACTCGGGGGTGCAGACCGGGAACATCAAAATGGTGGAGGTGAGCACCCCGACGGGAACTTTTCACGTATGGACCAAGCGTTTCGGGAACAACCCGAAGATAAAGGTCTTGTTACTGCATGGCGGTCCGGGTGCGACGCATGAGTATTTCGAGTGTTTCGAGAACTTTCTGCCGAAGGAAGGCATCGAATTCATTTATTATGACCAGCTGGACTCCTATTATAGCGATCAGCCGGGCGACAGCAGTTTGTGGACGACGGATCATTTTGTGGAGGAAGTGGAGCAGGTGCGGCAGGCGCTGGGGCTGAACAAGGAAAATTTCTATCTTTTGGGGCATAGCTGGGGTGGGATCCTTGCCATGGAATATGCGTTGAAATACCAGGCCAACCTGAAGGGGCTGATCATTTCGAATATGATGGCCAGCATGCCGGAGTATGAGATGTACAACGGCACGCTGCGTTCGAAGATGCGAAAGTCGCTGGTAGATTCGCTGAAGGGGTATGAGGACAGGGGATTGTATAAGGACAGCGTCTACCAGTCGCTGGTCTTCAGCGAATATTACAAGCAGCATCTGTGCCGGCTGCCGGAGTGGCCGGATCCCGTGAACCGGGCTTTCAAGCATCTGAGCGAAGGGATCTATGTGACGATGCAGGGGCCGAGCGAGTTCAAGACCGGCGGGAGGCTGATCACCTGGGACCGGAGCAAGGACCTGGGCCGGATCACGGTGCCGACGCTGACGATCGGCGGGGAGTTCGATACCATGGATCCCAAGTATATGGAGTGGATGAGCAAGCAGGTGAAGAAGGGGTCGTATGTGTATTGCCCGGAGGGGAGTCATATGGACATGTGGGATGATCAGGCGCATTATTTTCCCGGACTTATAAAATTTTTGAAAGATGGCGATCAAACCAACTAAGACCACTCTTGCGGCCCTGCTGCTTATCTCTTTATCGGGCGAAGCCCAATCTACACAGAAACCGCCGTTGCATGGCAATCACTGGATGGCCGTCACGGGTAAGCCGTTGGCGGCGGAGGCGGGGGCGCAAATCTTCCAGAAGGGTGGGAATGCGATCGATGCCGCGTGTGGAATGCTTGGGGCGGTGTGTACCATGTGGGATGTGCTGAGTTGGGGTGGGGAGACGCAGGCCTTGATCTATAACCCCAGGACGGGGAAGGTTATCGCTATCGATGCGCTGGGTTGGGCGCCAACGGGGGCGACGCCGGCCTTCTTCCGGAGCAAGGGATATAATTTCCCGCCGGAGTATGGTCCGCTGGCGGCCGTTACGCCGGGTACGCCGGGCGGCCTTTGCTATATGCTGGCAAAGTATGGAACGATGAGCCTGAAGGAGGTGCTTGCGCCTGCGATGGAGATGGCGAGGGGGTATGCGATCGAGGCGCAGACCGCGAATAGCTTCGAGGTGCAGAAGCGGCGGCTGAAGGAGTGGCCGTACAGCAAGGCGTTGTTCCTGCCGCATTTGGGGGAGAAGCGGGAAGCGCCCGAGGCCGGGGAGGTGTTTGTGCAGAAGGACCTGCTCGAGACCCTTACGAAGATGGTCGAGACCGAGCAGGATGCGCTGAAACATAAGAAGACGAGGGAAGAGGCCATTATGGCGGCCTGTGACCGGTTTTACAAGGGGGATATCGCCAAAGAGTTCGTGCGGGGTTGCCAGGAGCAGGGCGGGCTGATCACGATGGAGGACCTGGCCGCGTGGAAGCCGATGGAAGAAGAGCCGATGCATGTGAACTATAAAGGGATCGAAGTCTACAAGCTGCAGCAGTGGACCCAGGGCCCGGCGATGTTGCAGGCGTTGAATATCCTCGAGAATTTCGATCTGAAGGGGATGGGATATAACAGCAGCAAGTATATTCATACGGTATACCAGTCGATGAACCTGGCTTTTGCGGACCGGGATTTTTATTATGGCGATCCGTATTGTTCGACGGGACAGCCTATGAAGGGTTTGCTGAGTAAGGAGTATGCGAAGGAGCGGGCGAAGCTGATCAATTTCGAGCACAATGACGCGACGGTGGGGCCGGGCGATCCGTATCCTTTTGAGGGGAGGGCGAATCCTTTTACTGAGTTGTTGAAGGAGAGGGCCAGGTTAACCGGGCCTACCCGCGGGGCGTCGGGGGCCAGCGGCAGCATGAATGAAACTGCGGCGAGGGGCGCCGCGGGGAATGAAACCGCGATGGTTGACGAGGAATTGTATCACGACCGGCTTTGGCGGGGAACGACGAGCATCGAGGCTGCGGACAAGGATGGCTGGGTGATCTCCGTGACGCCGAGCGGGGGTTGGAACCCGGCTTGCGTCGCGGGGCATACGGGGGTGGGGATGAGTCAGCGGATGCAGAGCTTTGTGCTGGATTCCATTATCGATCCGTTCAATGTCGTCAAGCCGCATCAGCGGCCGAGGGTAACGCTGACGCCCAGCCTGGCGTTGAAGGAAAATAAGCCTTATCTCTGTTTCAGCGTGCAGGGTGGGGATACGCAGGATCAGAACCTGTTGCAGTTCTTCCTCGATATGGTGGAATTCGGGATGACGGTGCAGGAGGCGACAGAGGCGCCGAATATCAATTCCGATCAGCTGTGGCTGTCGCTTGGCGGGGAGCGGATGGAGGACCGGCGGCCGAGACCGGGGCGAATCCTGCTGGGGAATGTGACGCCGCCATATGTGCGGCAGGAGTTGAGGAAGATGGGATACATCACCACTTACGGCGACCGGACGAGCGGACCCACCAATGCGATCATGCTGGATCTCAAGCATGGTACGTTTTGGGGCGGCAGCAGTAATAACGGGGAGGATTATGGCATCGGATGGTAGCGACGAGGGGATCAACGGGCTGGTGCGGGGACGGATCTTACGGTGAATCGCTTGTAGGTGACGCCCGCGCGACCATCGGCGGAGAGCCCCTGGACGACGACCAGGTATTCCCCGGGGAGGTCTGACGTATAAAATTCGACCGGCGTGGGTTTTCCCCCGGCGCGTACATCGGGCGACCAGTATAAGACATTTCTGAAATCCGGCAGGCGGCTTTGCGTCTGCCGGTTTGTATTATATACGGGGGCATAGAACTCCCGGTGATATTGCAGGCCTTCATATTCCAGCTGGAGGGAGCTGGAATCCAGTTCGAGTCCTTCGAAGTCTCCTTTGAAGGTGGTGAAGCTGGCGATGCCGCTGAAATGCGAGGGGCCGAGGATGTATTCGCGGGGGATGACCTCCAGCCGTTTTACTTTCAGGGGATCATAGTTGAAGATGCGGTCGTTCGGCACGGGCACCCCATCGAGGAGCACGAGGGTGTTGTCGTCGTTGAATACCGTGTGTCTCGGTTCGTCGAGCATGACGATGTGCTGGTGGCCCTGTTTGCGGGTAATATTTATCTCGCGAACGTATTCCCGGAGCACCTCTTCGATGCTGGTAAAGCGGACGTAGTTGTCCAGCTGGTAGACATAGTCCCCGTGGTTGAAAAAGGGCGTGGTGTCGACGCGGGGGAGACCGAAGCGTTTAAGACTATCGCCGGCATAAATGTTCTCCACCTGCATGCCGATGTTGTGGCGCATGAGGAGCGGTAGCTGCGAGGGGCGGAGCTTAAAAGCCGGGAGAGGATAGTTGCGTGCATATTGTTCCGAGAAGGGCGTAAATACTTCCACTTTGTAGGGAACTCCTTCGGTGCCGGTGTGGATCACGATGCCGTCCTGGCCATAGAAATCTTTTATATCGAAGAGGAATTTCCCGGCGGTGTCGGTCTGGGTGGCTGCGAACTGGAAGGCCAGGCCGGGTGTGGAGAGCCAGGTGGTGATGTCTTTTGCGGGTGCGCCGGAATGGGGATCGGTCAGGCGGCCGGTGATCAGCTGGCCGCGAAGTTCGGGGGGATAGAGATGCGGACCGGTGGGATGGGTGAGTACATCGGACCAGAGGAATCTCGACCAGCCGTGAGTGAGAGTATAGAGGTTGACGAGGGTTGGATCCTCGAATACCCGGTTGCCGGGAATGCGGCCGGTCCATTCGGAGGAAGCCCAAAGATAGCGGACGATATCCGTGACCGGTTCGCCTTGCAGGGAATCGAGGCGATAGACGGCGACGGAGAGATGGGCGCTTGTGTCGGCGGCGCTGATGTCGAGCTGCGCCTTCTCCCGGACGGCGTATTCGGGTTTGTTGGTGGCCGCGGTGATGGCCAGTGTTTTGTGGGGCGGGAGGAAGAAGAGGCGTTCCGCCTGCGGGCGGCCGGCGAAGTCAAAGAGCGTGAAGCGGGTGTTGCCCTCCTGCAATTGTTGACTGGGAATGATAAAGGTTACCGAGTCGCCGGCGGGCGAGGGCGTCTGGGTGGAGAAAGCCGATCCTGTGCGCGAGTGGATAAAGAGCCGCGTATCCTGCAGGGCCAGATCCTGGCTTGCGTGGACGACGAGAGAAAGGTCGCCGCCTTTGTCTTTATCGACGAGGTGGATGGTGTATCCCCTGGGCAGGACGCCCGGCATCGGGAAGGTTTGAGTGATGTTGTCGGGGCTCCGGAGAACGGCTTTATAGGTTTGCCCCGGGATTGGGGTGAAGGCGAAGGTGCCCAATCCTTCGTTTTGGGTGTGGAAGGTGATGACCGTGTCATTGTTGCCGCTTAGGATGGCTCCGGCGGCATCGACCGGGCGGCCGGTGGCGGTGTTCAATGCTTCGAAGGCGACGGTGGAGGGCAGGCCCGCGACCAGGTCGCCACCTTCGGGGAAGAGGCGCAGACTATATTTCACAACGGAATCGGGCCGGGTGAGGCCGGCCGTGTCGACACCTTTGATGGTATTGACGATGGTAACGGGGGATTCGAAAAAGGTCTGGGGGCCGAAGTTCTTCATCCAGTTGGTATAGGCGCGGAGGCGGTAGACGCCGGTGTTGATGCCGGGCGGGATATAAAAGGAGCCTTCCCCGAAGCCTTTGTCGAGGGCGATCTTTCCCTGGAGCACCGACTTGTTGTCGGCGTCGAGGAACTCGACATAGGCCAGTTTGCTGAGGTCCTGGGGCCGGTGGGTCCCGCCGTCGACGCAATAGACCCGGCACCGGCAGATCTCGCCGGAGAGATAGAAGGGTTTGTCGGTATGGACAAAGACCTTCTCCTGGAGTACGACGCCGTTCCAGGAGTTTACGCGGGTCTGTATGGCGGTAAAGGCATCGGATTGCGCCCCGGCGTGGAGGACGGAGAGACAGCAGCAAAAGAAGGCGATGTATTTCATTGTTGTCATTGCTATCGGATTACCAGAATGAGGGGCGGACATCGGTGCCGGTCAACCTGCAATCGACGCAGGTCTTGTATTCATAGTGGACCAGACCCGAGGGAGTCTCCTGCAGCCAGGGAAGATAACCCTGCACCCAGTAGTTATAAAACGCCGTCGGGGATACGGTCGCATCCTCGCAGTCGGTTTTATAGTCCCAGGGTTTGATCTGATCGTTTGTGATAAAGATGCGTTGGGTCTGGGTGTTCCCGCCGCCGACGAACCCCAGTACCTGCTCGCTGGTATCGGTGAGGCAACGGATATTGCCGGGATTTGCGGAGGGTTGGACGCCGAAGATGGAGCCGATCTGTTCGGTATTCTTTTGCAGGGTCTGCCACCAGGTGAAAGCGTCTTTTGTCAGACCATGTTGTTTGACCAGGACGCTGTAGCGGACGGTGAGCTTTTGGGACCCGTTGGGGATGAAGACGACGGGTACTTTGTAAGCTACGTCCGAGTTGAGCTGGGTGGTGGAGGTCAGAACGATGTCGGTGGAGTTATTATTCTGCCAGCAGACATAGCCGAGGCCCGGGAGGATCGTGTAGATGGACCTTGAGTTGGGATCGAATTGTACGGTGGCTTCGACGGCGGAATGGAACTCCCAGGTCTCCTGGTATTGCCAGCGATAGTAGTGGGTCCTGTTCTGCGGGTCATGCGAGCTGGCGTAGATCTGGACGCCATTGTTCGCTTCGGTCTGTTGCCGGACGAAATTGACGCTGTCGAGGGGTGGGCTGGATACGAGGGGGACGTAGGCCGAGGCGTAATCCTTCCCGCCGGCGGTGATGCGGAGACGGTAGCTGGTATTGGGGTTGAAGGCGAATGGGGGGTAGCTATACGTTCCGGGTTGGGTCTGCTGGAGCGGATAGCTATTTTGTCCGGAATCTTCGAGGACGACGGTGGCGCCGGTTTCGGGCGTATAGGCGTTGCTGTCGAGCTTGACCGTGCGTGACAGGGTGAAGATGGTCGAATCGGAGCCGTTCGTTTCGATCCATCCTTCCACGACGAGGTTGTTCGGGGGATGGGAGATCGCCGGCGGATCATAGGTCTGTTTGCAGGCGAGGGCCGGAAGGAGAAGGAAGGGGATATAGTAAAAACGTGTACTCATTGCCAGAAGGATGGTTGTTTGTTGGTGCCGGAAAGGGTGCAGTTGACGCAATAATTGTGGGCGGCATCGTATAGTCCGCTGCCATTGCCATCTGGCTTGTAAAGCAGGTAGCCGTCGTGTATTAATCGCGGGATACCGCTTAGACCGACTATGACGTAAGGACAGTCGTCGTCATAGGTCCAGGGCTGAACCTGGTCGTTGGAAATAAAAATGCGCTGTTTTTGGGTGTTGCCGCCGCCGATAAAGCCGATGACCAGTTGGCTGGTATCATTGAGGCAATGGATATTGCCTGGATTGGCCGAAGGCTGTGCTCCGAAAATGGTGCCGATGTTCTCGGTGTTCTTTTGCAGGATCTGCCACCAGTTGAAGGCATCTTTTGTCAACGCATATTGTCGTACCAGCACGCTATATTTCATTTGCAGTTTCTGGGAGTTGAGCGGGATCAGCTGGAGGGGGGCCTGGTAGATCAGGTCCTGGGCCAATTGGGTAGAGGAAGCCAGAAAGATGCTATTGCTGCTGTCGGACCGCCAGCAGACATAGAAGGTATCGATGAAGAAGGCGACCGCATTGTTGACATAGGTGATATTCGCATTATATTTTACGTGGAACTGCCAGGTCTCGTCGCAGGACCAGCGGTAGTAGTGGGTGTTGTTTTGCGGGTCGTGGGTGCTGGCATAGAGGGTAACGCCCAGGTGCAGGGGATCGTCGCTTCTTTTCCAGCTGATGCTGTCGATGGGCGGGTTGCTGACGAGTGGGACATAATCAGAGGCGTATTCGTCACGGGTGCCGGTGAGGATGTGCAGCCGGTATTTTGTGTTCTTGTTGAACGTGAAGGGAGGGTAGTAGTATATGCCGGGTTTGGTTTCGTAGAGAGAATAGATGTTGCTGCTGGAATCTTCGATGGTGACCCTGGCTCCGCGTTCGGGGGAATAAGCGGAGGTATCGCTGAGGGCGGTGGTGCGGGTGAGAGTAAAAAAGGTGGTATCCTCGCCATTGTTCTCGATAAGGCCTTCGACGACGAGATAGTTGGGGGGGTGGGCGATGACCGGCGGGGCATAGGATTGGCGGCAGCCTATCGTGGCCGTGATGATAAGGATGAATATGACCGGCGTCTGTCTCATCAGAATCGGATATTGAAGTTGACGAATGGGATAGCGCTGCCGAAAATGGACAGTTTGTAACCGTTGACCACGCCATTTTCGGATACGAAATAGACGTTGTAGGGATTATGCCTTCCGGTGAGGTTGTATACCCCGATGGTCCAGGAGTCATGGGTCTTCTGGTGGACCTTGTAGTTGCCGTCGATGTTCATGGAGAAATCGGCGCGGAAGTAATCCGGGATGCGATAGGCGTTGCGGTCGGAGTAGAGCACCCTTGCCGAGTTGGCGTAGTAGTATTCGGCGATGGGAAGAGTGATGGGTCTGCCGGTGTAGTAGAGGACGTTGCCCGAGAGGCTGAACCGGTGGTTGATCTTGTAGTTGACCACGGCGGTGACGTCATTGGGGATATCGAAGTCGGCGGGGTACCAGTTCCCGTGGTTGACCACCTCGCCGGCGGTGGGGTCGTCGGTTTTGAGGAAGGTTCGCGACCAGGTATAGGAGATCCATCCGTTGAGCTTACCGGCTTGTTTTCGTACCATCAGTTCGACGCCGTAGGCTTTTCCCTTCGAGTTGAGAACGTCGGTCTCGAGATGCGGATTGAGGATGAGGGTGGCCCCGGAGCGGTAGTCGAGGTAGTCGTGGAGATGCTTATAGTACACTTCGACGGAGGTTTCGATGGTGTTTGCCGCGAAGTTCTTATAGAGACCGAGGGACACCTGATCGCCGAGCTGGGGACGGATATAGGGATCGCTAAGCTTCCAGATGTCCGTGGGCGCCATCGAGGTTGTATTCGAGAGCATATGGGTATACTGGCGGAGGGAGTTGTAACCGGCCTTTACCGAGAAAGAATTGGTCAGGGACCAGCGGGCGGAGATGCGGTATTCGGGTCCCTGGTAGGTCTTTATGATCTTTCCGCTTGGGTAGAAGGTTGTGCCGGCTTGATCCAATACGGTCTTTGGCTGGCCTTCGGGGTAGGTGTATTCGCTGTGGGGGCCCAGGTAGTTGAAAAGGGAATAACGGAACCCGGCGACGAGCGAGAGCGTTGGCGTTATCGTAAAGCGATCCGAGAGATAGGCGGCGGATTCCTGGCCATATTCCGGGGCCATTTTATTGGGTGTGACGAGGGAGCGTTTGTCATAGGGTTCGTAGTCGCCGGGGTGGAGGATGTAGCGGATGCTGCTCAGACCGAAATCCAAACTATGTTTTGTGTTGATGTACCAGGTGTGGTCGGCTTTGAAGTCGAGCTGGTTGATGTCGAAGTCGAGTTTGAAACCATTGACGTAATTGCCGTCCGAGGAAATGTTATACTGGTAGCGGTCGTATCCCAGGAGGTAAGTGCCGGTGACCTTGTTGCTGTAGGTATGTTTCCATTTTATGTCCAGGTTGCGATTGCCGTATTTGTAGAAGGTATCGCTGTTGAGATTGAAGCGGTCGTTGCTGATATAGCCGCTGAAATAAAGGTTGTTCTTCTCGTTGAAGCTGTGGCTGATCAACAGGTTCACATCGTTGAAGGACCCCTTGCTGTGTTTGTATTGGTCGGGAAGCAGGCCGAGGAGCCAGTCGGCGTAGGTGGCGCGGCCGCCGAGGATGAAGGATGTTTTGCCTTTGTCGATGGGGCCTTCGATGGTAACGCGGCTGGTGAGGAGGCCGATGCCGGCGGAGCCGGTATATTCTTTTTTATTGCCTTCGCGGGCGGTGATGTCGAGGACGGAGGCAACGCGGCCGCCGTACTGGGCGGGGATGCTGCTTTTGAAGAGTTCGACCCCTTTTACCACTTCGGGGTTGAAGGCGGAGAAGAAGCCGAAGAAGTGAGAGGGGTTGTAGATCGTGGCGTCGTTGAAGAGGATCAGGTTTTGGTCGGCGGAGCTGCCGCGGACGTTGAGCCCGGTGCTCGCCTCGCCAACGCTTTTAACGCCGGGAAGGGTGAGGACGACGCGAAGGATATCGGCTTCGCCCATAACGGTGGGCACTTGTTTTATCTGTTGGATGTTCAGCTGTTCGACGCCGAGCTGAACGCGGGAGATGTTCTGGGCTTTTTGGGAGGAAACGATCACGGTCCGCAGGGTGGTCACCTGTTCGCGGAGGTCTATATCCATTTTGCCGTCGCTATAGAGCATGATCTGGAAGTGGCCGTCGCGGAGGCCGAGGCCCTGGAAGGTGAGGAGGTGGTGGCCGCGGGGCAGGGAGAGAACGTAGTTGCCATAGCGGTCGGTGACGGTAGAGATGCCGGGGATCTCGGGGATAACGACGGCGCCGGCCACGGGCTCGCCCGAGCGCGCGTTTCGGAGCGTGCCGGAAACGAGCGCATTGCCTGGGGCAAGGGTGTTGGTGCGGGGGCCGATGGTGTATAATTTGTTTTCGATGCTGCCTTTACTACGGGCATTCTTGTCGTCGGCGAAGCGGATGGTGGTGCGGGAGCCGGTGTCGGTTGGGTTTGTCGTCACCGGTGTGAGGCCGGTCTGGATCAACCATCCTTTTGTGAGGAAGACGTCGCCTGTGTCGTCGATGGCGTAGTGCCAGGTGGATTTATTGAACAGCTGGTCAAGGACCTGTTCCAGGGGGGCGTTTGTCACGTTGATATCGACGTCGAGACTATCGAACTGGGCAGGGTCATAGAAGAAGTGGACGGGCAGTTGGGCTTCGATGCGGGCGGCGAGGCTGTCGATGCGGACATGGCTGAGATGTAAGGTGAGGCCTTTCCGGGGCTGGGCCGGGGTTTGCCGGGCAAGGGCCGGGGAGCCCGCGAGGAAAAGGATGAGGAGGAAGATCGGGAAGGACAGGCGCATGGTCTAATGGGGTAGTTGGTTATAGTGGTCGACAATGGCCTGCATGGCTGCCGCGGGGTCTTTTTTGAAACGGATGTGCTGCGCATGCTGGAACTGCCGGAGCTCTTTCTTTTTGTCGGAGAGCAGGGTGAGCAGGTGTTTCCCGGATGTTATCGGATAATAATGATCCTGTCTGAAAAGGATGTATTCATCGTGAGCGGTGATGCTGCGGAACAGCTGGGCCATTTCCACTTTTTCTTCGATGGTTTTTGTGTGGCGGACATAGAGGGAGGCGTAGCCGGATGAGAGGCGTTCATAGAACCCTGGGGTCTTGTCTACCGGCTGATAAATGAAGGTGTGGTCTTCGAGGGTGAACTGTTGTACCTTATCCCGGGCTAGGACAAGGGGTTGGCCTTTTGGGTCGGTGATGACCAGGTTGTCCTGGACCAGGTCGTACAATAGCGGTATGTGGGCATAGGTCAGGCCTTCATAGACGAGGGTTCCTGTAACGAGGTTGGGCGTCTGGAAATAGGGGAAGCCCTGGATGCCGCGGTAGTTTGGCTGATAGGCGATGCCGTTATAGATGGCTGCGTCGCGGCCGATATAGGATTGGTAGAAGATGGCAGCCCTTGCGGCGGGGATGCTGTCGGCCGGGGTGGGCTGGGCGAGGGTGGATAAGGATACCCATAGACATAGGAATGTCTGCGCGAGGCAGTTAGTTTGAATGGTCGGCATGGATTAAATATAACAAAAAAAGGAGGCGGTGCCTCCTTTTTTTTGTTATGATTTGAAGTTGAATGCGCTCTTGTTGGCCGTTTTGAAGCGGAGCCAATCGGGGATGGAGACATGCTCCACGTAGGGATTTTCGGGATGGTTCTTTATGTATTCCTGATGGTAGGGTTCGGCGGGGTAGAAGCCGTTGAAGGGGAGTACCTGGGTGACGATCTTGCCGGAGTACTTCTTCGAAGCGCTGAGCCGTGCGATCTCGTCGTCGATGACCTTCTTTTCCTGATCGTTGCGGTAGAACGCGATGGAGCGGTACTGGGTGCCTTCATCGGGGCCTTGCCGATTAAGCTCAGTGGGATCCATGCTGGCGAAGAAGGCAGCCACGAGTGTGGAATACGAGATCTTCGAAGGATCGTAGAACACCTGTACCGACTCGGCATGTCCCGTGGCGCCGGTACAGACCTTTTCGTAGTCGGGGTGTTTGTCGGTGCCGCCGGCATAACCGGAGACTGCGTCGCGAACGCCTACGAGGCTTTGGAAGACGATCTCCGCATGCCAGAAGCAGCCTTCCGCGAAATAGGCAACGGCTTCATTGGGCGAGGGCTTTGCCTGTTCTTTTACCGGGATGTTGACCGGTTGTGTGTTCCCGCAGGCTGCCAGAAGGAAGAGGGCGCCGAAGGTTATAAAGAGTCTTTTCATTTTAGTGTGATTTTGTTGGTGCGGGTTGACCGTCGGGCACGAAGATGAGTGCCGCGGAATTCATGCAATATCTTTTTCCGGTGGGAGCGGGGCCGTCATCGAAGACGTGGCCGAGGTGGGAGCCGCTTTTGCTATCGACCACTTCCCATCTGTCCATGCCGTCGCTGCCGTCGTGTACGAGGCGGACCGCATCGGGGTTTATCGGGGCGTAGAAGCTGGGCCAGCCGGTATGGGAATCGAATTTCGTATCCGAACTGAAGACCGGTTGGAGGGAGGCTGCCGAGTAATAGGTCCCTTTTTGATAGAAGTGATCATATTTCCCGGTAAAGGCGCGTTCGGTGCCTTGTTCGCGGAGAATGTAATACTGGTCGGCCGTCAGGCGGGTCTTCCATTCGGCATCGGAGAGCTTCATGGGCCAGGTGGCTTTTGGCCCGACCGTTGGGGGATCGGGGTATTTCTTCGATTGCGCCGCGGCGGGCAGGGCTCCCAGGAAAGCTACGGCCAGCGTGAGAATAGTCAGTTTCATGATCATTTGTTTTGTATGTCTAAATAACGAAGGAAAGGGCAGGAGGGTTTGTTAAAACGGGAAAAGTGAGGATTTTGTTAGAATTGCTGCAACATTTTGCAACCCATGCCCGTCCTATTGGAAAACCATGGGTCCATGTTTACCAACTATTTAAAAGTCGCCTTGCGCAACCTCTGGAAGAACAAGGGGTTTTCCATTATCAATATCACCGGTCTGGCGGTAGGGATGGCCAGCGCCATTTTGATCCTGTTGTGGATCCAGAATGAGCTGAGCTATGATGGTTTTCATGAGAAGAAGGCGCGGATCTATGAGGCCTGGAACCGGGCGGAATTCAGCGGGGAGCTGCATTGCTGGAATACGACGCCAAGGGTGCTGGCCGCCGCCATGCAAAAGGATTTTCCCGAGGTGGAGCATGCCTGCCGGGTAGACTGGCAGCGCCGGCTGCTTTTTACCTTCGGGGATAAGCGACTGATGATCAAGGGAAATGTTGTGGACTCTATCTTTTTACAGGTGTTTACCTTTCCGATGGTGGAGGGGGATCCGAAGACGGCCCTGAACGATGGGCACAGCCTGGTGGTGACCCAGTCGATGGCCAAAACGCTTTTTGGGAATGCGGATGCGATGGGGAAGGTGGTGCGGATCGATAATAAAGACAATTTTACGGTGACGGGTGTGTTAAAGGACCTGCCCAATAATACGCGCTTCAATTTCGACTACCTGCTACCCTGGCCCTATAATCGCCGGGAGGGGAACGATGACCCCAATTGGGGGAATAACTCGACCCGAACCTATGTTCTGCTGAAGGAGAATGCCAGTCTTGCGTCGATAGCGCCCAAGATGAATGTGATCAAGACGCGCTATGACAGTACGGAAAAGAAGTGGGAGATGTTCTTATACCCGATCAGCCGGTGGAGGTTGTATTCGAAGTTCAAGGGCGCCGCGGAAGATGGCGGGCTGATCGAATTCGTGCGGTTGTTCGCGATCATCGCGAGCTTTATCCTGCTTATTGCGTGTATCAATTTTATGAACCTAAGCACGGCGAGGAGCGAGAAGCGGGCGAAGGAGGTCGGTATCCGGAAGGTGGTGGGAGCGCCGCGGGGAATATTGATCGGCCAGTTCATCGGGGAGTCGGTATTGCTTTCGTTGTTCTCGGCATTGGTTGCGATCGGGGTCGTGCTGGTGAGCCTGCCGGGCTTCAACCATCTCACCCAAAAGCACCTCTTTGTTCCCTTTGACAGCGTATGGTTCTGGGTCTCGGGGATCGGGTTCATTTTGTTCACCGGGCTGTTGGCCGGAAGCTATCCCGCGTTCTTCCTATCTTCTTTCCAGCCGGTGAAAGTGTTGAAAGGGACGTTCAAGGCGGCGAATGCCCTGGTGACGCCGAGGAAGGTACTCGTCGTGCTGCAATTTACCTTTGCCATCATCCTGATCATCTGTACGATCATCGTCACGCAGCAGATCAATTACGGCAAGGACCGGGAGGTAGGTTATGAGCGGGCCAACCTCGTGTATCATTTCATGACCGGGGATATCGAGAAGAACTATCCCCTGATCCGGCACGAGTTGCTGTCGTCGGGGGTAGCCGTGTCGGTGTGCCGGACCAACAGCCCGTGGACGCAGCGGTATAGCGATACCTGGGGATTCTTGTGGGCGGGGAAAGACCCCAATGACAAGACCGATTTTATCCATGAGAATGCCGATGAGAACCTGGTGGCTACCACGGGCGTGAAGCTTGTGGCGGGACGGGACCTGGACCTTGAGCATTATCCTACGGACAGCCTGGGCATCCTGTTGAACGAGTCGGCGGCGAAGGCCATGCATTTCAAGGATGCGATCGGCAAGGAGATCAAGGACGACGATGTTTCCTTTCACGTCGTGGGAGTGATCAAGGACTTTGTCATCGAGTCGCCTTATACGCCGATCAACCCGATGGTGATCACGGGGGCGAAGGAGCACTGGTTCAATGTCATCAATGTGCGGCTCAACAACAAGAATTCGGCGGAGGCCAACCTGAAGAAGATGGAGGCTATTTTCCGGAGATATAATCCGCAATATCCGTTCGAGTACCAGTTCGTCGATGAGGAATACAACCGGAAATTCGAGGATACCCGGCGGATCGGTACGCTGGCGGGACTTTTTGCCGTGTTGACCATCTTTATCTCCTGTCTTGGGTTGTTTGGGTTGGCGACGTATATGGCGGAGAACCGGGTGAAGGAGATCGGGGTGAGGAAGGTGCTTGGGGCGTCGGTTGCGGGGATCACGGCATTGTTGTCGAAGGATTTTTTGAAGCTGGTGGCGGTGTCGTTTGTGGTGGCGGCGCCGATCGCGTGGTTTGCGATGTATAAGTGGTTGCAGGATTATCCCTACCGGGTGGCGATCGAGTGGTGGGTATTTGCGTTGGCGGCGGGGCTTTCGCTGGCGATCGCGTTGTTTACGGTGAGTTTTCAGGCGATCCGCGCGGGGATGGCGAATCCGGCGAGGTCTCTGAGGAGTGAATAAACCGCTTCGCGGTTTATTCACTTGGTTGACCAACGGAAGTAGCGGATACCGAAGAGTGTGAAGACAGCGGTGTAGCCAAGGCAGGCGAGGAGGTACATGTTGGTTTGGTTTACCCAGGCGCCGGGGGTGAAGGCCGCTGCGAGAATATTTTTTGTGGTGCCGTAGGGTGACCAGTCGGCGATGGCCGTGATCTCGGGGCCAGAGGCGCCGAAGGAGGCAAACTGGCCGATCATAATAAAGAGGAAGAAGACCAGGCGGGTCGTGACGTTGACCGTTTCCGGAGTTTTTACGAGACCGACGATCATCTGGCCGAGGCTCAGATAGACGGCGCCGCCGACGATGGCCGTGAGGAAACCGAGGGCATAGCTGGAGGCCTTCAGGGTGATGTGATCGAACTGGTAGCCGATGACGAAAAGAAGCACCGTTGTGATGAGGATCATAACGAGCTGGACCGCCAGGCGGCTGGCGATGATCGTCCAGCGGGGGGCGGGTGTGACGCGGAGGCGTTGGAAGATGCCTTTGTCGCGATCGCGGGCGATGGCGTTTGTGTAGCCCATGAGGCCGATCGCATTGAGGCCGATGGCGATGCAATTCGAGAGCGCGAATGCTCCGCCTTTGAAGGCGACGATGCTTTTCCAGGAAATGAGAATGATGGAGGGGATCAGCATGACCATGATGGTTGCGCGCCGGTTGCGCCATTGGGCCGTAAGATCGGCCTTGAGGAGGCTGGAAAAGACCGTTTTGGCGGAGGGAAGGGTATACGCAGGGCGGCTTTGCTGGGTGAGGGGGGCTGTGGTTGTTATCGTGGATGACATGTATTGCGCTTTTGCGGGTGAGTTAAGAGCGGATGGCGGTGCCGGTGAGGCCGATGAAAACGTCTTCGAGGGTAATGCGGCCTTTTCGGGAGGCGTGGATGACCTCGGGTTTGTCGCGGTTATCGGCGATGATGGCCTGTGGAGTATCGATCGTGATGATCTGGCCATGGTCGATGATGGCGATGCGGTCACAGACCGACTCGGCTTCTTCCATCGAGTGGGTGGTCAGGAGGATCGCGTGGCCTTTGTTGCGCATGGCTTCGATGCGTTCCCAAAGCTGGCGGCGGGATTGGGGGTCGAGCCCGGTTGTGGGCTCGTCCATCAGGACCAGGGGGGGCTGGTGGATGGTGGCGATCACCAGGGATACGCGCTGTTGCTGGCCGCCGGACAGCTGGCCGAAGCGTTTGGATGCGCTGTCCTCGAGCTTGATATCGGCGAGGATGGCAGCGGTGCGTTCGTTGGAGAGCTCGATGCCATGAATGCCGGCGAAGAGACGGATGATCTCGGAAATGGTCAGTTCGGGTTGGAAACTGGTGGATTGTAGCTGGACTCCCATGGAGGCCCGGGCGTGGAGGGGTTGTTCGCGGGTGTCGTGGCCGGAAATGCGGATCGAACCGCCGTTCGGTTTTAGCAGTCCTTCGATGGCGCTGAGGCTGCTGGTCTTACCGGCGCCGTTCGGACCGAGGAGACCGAAGATCTCGCCGGGTTGGACCTCGAAGGACACTCCCTTGACGGCCTGGAAGTTGCCATAGCGGACGACAAGGTTCTCCACTTCGAGGACAGGTTGGTTTGTTGGCTTGTTCATACCACTAAGATAACGCGCGCGGGGCGGCGGGCCAAGAGGAGGGCGGCGGTGACGGGGGGAATTGCCGGTGAAATAGATGGATTTCACGGCGAAGGCCGTTGTTTCGGCGATAAATGACCTGGATGGGATGTATCCCTGTACGGCCGGGGAGGGTGTTTACCGGGTGAGTATCGAGGGGGATTATCTGAACTTTATCATGGTCGCTGACCCGTGTAATCAGCGGGCGGATGCGCTGAATGGAGTGAAGTTCCTGCGAACTACAGAGGTTAAAAAATAAAAGAGGCCGGGTCAAGCCCGGCCTCTTTTATTTATGGTTTCTTAGAGCTGTGTTGCGACAGTGTTCTCGGTTACGGTCTTGCTCACCTGGAACTGACGAACGATCTCGGTGTTACCGGCGGTGCGGATAACGAAGGTCGGGTGGATGTCGGAATCCGCGTCAGCGATGAAGACGTTCTTGGAGAAGTGAGCGTCGCTGAACTGCTGGTGGTAAACGATGTCCCCGTTGTCATTCTTGATGATGAGGGAGAATTTTTCGCCGGTGGGGTTGTCGAATTCAACCTTAAAAGCGATGGCGTTGTTGCTGGTGCCCTGATATTTTACGGTTACCTGTTGTTCGGTGGCTGCCTTCTTGTTCTCACCGCCGTTTGCGAGGGTGGTCAAAGGATTGCTGGCGACGATTACTGCTGCAGTGAATGCTACTGCTACGATCTTTGCTACTGCTTTCATACTATTGTTATTTTATTCTTTACAAAATTGTTAACAAAAAATTTGTTTGGCAGGCAATAGTCTTGAAGTGGATGGCGGGAGACAATCGGGTGAGCAATCTTCCTGTTTGAGGGCGGCTGGGTGCCGTTTTTGCTCTTTTGTTACACGAATGTAGCGCGAATGTGGGGCGCGTGGAAACCGTATTTGGTCTCCGTTTATTATGCCAACGGGGTAGGGTATTCGATTAATACATTGAAAGTTAGATAGTTGTAGGTTTGCTTTGAATGATAACCAACCCTGTTTGAGGCTTCGAAAAAGGTTGGTATATTGTGTGCTATAGAGAGAATATCAACCTTACCATTTCTGTGGTCCCTATGAGTATTGAACGTATTCCTTTAGTACCCCCCACTATTGCTCCGGTAGGCACCGGGGTCAGGCGTCCATTGTTCTCGGTCATGATACCGACCTATAATTGCACAAACTATTTACGGGAGGCTTTACTGAGCGTACTTGCGCAGGATCCGGGTCCTGAAAGGATGCAGATCGAGGTTGTGGACGATTGCAGCACCGATGCGGATGTGCGGGCGTTGGTCGCCGAGCTGGGGAAGGGGAGGGTTGGTTATTTCCGGCAGGAAAGGAATGTGGGTAGCTTGCGGAACTTCGAAACCTGTCTGAACCGGAGCAAGGGCGAGTGGGTGCATCTTTTACATGGGGATGACCTGGTGAAGCCGGGGTTCTATAATGAGATAGAAGCGCTTTTCCATCAATACCCGGAGGCGGGGGCCGCCTTTACCGGCTACCTGCATGTCGACGAGCTGACGGATGTATTGTATCCCAATGATCCGTTATCGGACCGGCCCTGTATCATCGAGGACTGGCTGAGCGTGATCGCTTCGAGTCAGCGGGTGCAGCCGCCGGCGATGGTGGTAAAGCGGTATGTCTACGAGCGTCTGGGCAGCTTTTTTGCCTTTCACTATGGCGAGGACTGGGAGATGTGGGTGCGGATCGCTGCGTACTACCCGGTGGCGCATTCTCCGAGGCATCTGGCCAAATACCGGGTCCACAAGAAGAATATCACGAGCGACTATTTTTGCAGCGGGCAGAATATCCGGGATATCGAGCGGGCGATAGAGATCGTGCAGGAGTATTTACCGGAGGATAAGCGGGCCGTGTTGTACGAGCGGGCGAAGCGGCATTATTCGCTGTATTTTGCCCGGACCTCGGACATGGTCTATCATGGCTATCATCATCCGCAGCAGGCGCTTGCGCAGGCGAAGAGAGCCTTTCATATGGATGCGAATCCCACGACGGTCTATTTTGTGTGCAAGATGTATATGAAACTGCTGTTCCGTTACCGGTTCAAGGATATGCGACAGCCTGCCTTTTCGTAGTTTTCCTCTTCTTAAACTTTGTGGGGGGCATTGATGAGGTGACCCCATTTTTTCAGCATGATCACCAACTGGTCGAGATCGACTGGTTTGCTGATGTAATCATTCATGCCTTCGGCCAGGCAATCGTCCCGGTCCTGCCGGGTGGCGTTGGCTGTCATGGCGATGATGACGGGTTGGTGGCCTTCGCCGCGGCGGATGAGGCGGGTGGCTTCGAGACCGTCCATTTCCGGCATCTGGATATCCATCAGAATGAGGTCGAAGGGGGCCTTTTCGAGATGGTTCAGCACTTCTTTTCCATTAACGGCCATCATCGGGTTATAGCCCATTTTTGTCAGAATGATCAGGGCCAGCTGCTGGTTGATGGGATTATCCTCGGCCAGCAGGATGCAGAGTGGATATTTATTGGCGAGAACGGGGATGGACGCGTTATCGGGAAGGGGTTTTATTTCGACGGGGTGGGCGAGGATGGTAAACGTAAAGGTCGAGCCGGCGCCGGGGGTGCTATCGATCGCGATATGGCCATTCATCAGCTGGACCAGTCTTTCGGAGATGGGCAGTCCGAGGCCGGCGCCGCCGTATTTGCGGCTGACGGAGGAGTCGGCCTGCGCGAAGGATTGGAAGAGATGGCTGAACTGATCGGGCTCGATCCCGATGCCAGTGTCTTTTATCTCGAAGCCGACCTGGATATAACCGGGCGGGGTATCGGGCGGGAGGGGCCAGGAGGGAAGGAAGAGGCGGATGCAGATCTCCCCCTGTTCGGTGAATTTCATGGCGTTGCCAACGAGGTTGAGCAGCACCTGCCGGAGGCGGGCGGTGTCGGTGATAATGCGGGCAGGGACGTCTTCTTCGACCTGGCTGTGGAGGAGGATGCCTGCGTTGATGGCTCTGCCCATGAAGACCTCCAATACCTCGTCAACGCAGCGGCGGAGATCGGTCTCTTTTTCTTCCAGGATGATCTTCCCGGATTCCATGGTCGAGAAGTCGAGGATGTTATTGATCACGGTGAGCAGGGTATCGCTGCAGCTGCGGATGACTTCGACGTAGCCGTATTGTTCTCTTGTGAGATTGGTCTGGCAGAGGAGAGAGGACATGCCGGTGATACCGTTCATGGGCGTACGGATCTCGTGGCTCATATTGGCAAGGAAGAGGCTTTTGGTACGCATTGCTTCTTCGGCCAGTCGGGTTTGCTGGTCCGCCAGGAACTGCAGCTGTCTGGCTCTTTTTTTCAGCCTGCGGATGATGATCAGGCAGCATGCCAGACAGGACGACAGGAGGCAGGCCAGTACTGTGATCTTAACGGTTAATGACAGCATCGGCTTGGGTTTCAGGGCTAAATAATATAGGATAGGGACCCGAGGGTCTATGTTTAACGGTGTCTAAGGGGATGTATTTTGGGCTTTCGGCCCTATTTGGCCGCCATAAGGGTTTTCGCTTAGTTGCATCACTTTGGCGGTCATAAAAACTGACGGTTAGGGCTACATGCTCACTAAGGGTTAATTCTAAACTCCGCGACGGTGCTACCGGCTTTCCCGTCCGCGGTGATGCCCTGGAAGATCACCGAGTAACGGCCAGGCATATCTGAAGAATAGAAGCTGAGCCGTTGTTGGCCCTGCGGGCCGGTGAGGATATCGCCGGACCAGTAAAGGACGTTGCGGAGGTCGGGGATGCGGGAGTTCTGCCTGTCTTTGGAATCGTATACCGGGGAGTAGAATTCCCGGTGGAGCTGCCAGCCGTCATAGTCGACGGTATAGGCGTTTGCGTCGAGGGGGAAGCCGGAGATATCGCCCTGATAGGTATTATAGCTGACGATGCCGTCGTAGAGCAGGCCGCCGACGTAATAACGTTTTGTGACCACTTCGATCTTTTGCATTTTCAGGGGATCGAACCGGACGATGTTGTTGGTGTTTGTCGTGGGTACTCCGTCCACGAGGACGAGGGGGATCTCGTCGAAGAAGAGCTGGTTGGCCTGGTCGGATTGCACGTGGAGCTCGAAATCTCCTTTCCTGGTATTGAGACGGACCTCTTTTACGTATTCGCGGATGACCTCTTCCATCGAGGTGAAGCGGGTGTAGTCGTCGAGCCGGTAGCGGTGGTCGGAATGACCGTAGAAGGCGCTGGTATCGGTCTGGGCGGGGCGGTTGAAGTGTTGGCGAAGGGCGGCCTGGTAGGCATTCTGGGCCTGGGCGCCGATGCTATGCTGGAGCAACTGGGCCGATGAGGGTTGGGGTAGCGGGAGGCGGGCGAAGGCGGGCTTTGTCGCGGCATCGGCATCCGGGACCGCTCTTGTGGGGTCCGCGAACGATGAGGTGATCTCGATGTGGTAGTTGCTATCGGTGACGGCAGGCTGGACGACCAGCTCGCGGGCTCCATAGAGGTCGCCCATGTCCCAGACGATATTGCCGTTCCCATCGCTGACGGAGCGGGCGAGCTGGTAGTGTTTGCCGGGGGCGCTTAGCCACGCCGGGATATTTGGGGCGGGTGCACCGGTCCGGCGATCGGTGATATGTCCTGAGATGAGGAGGCCGGCATATTCGGGAATATAACGGTTTTGCGCCGGGGCGATCGTTTGCGTCTGGGTGACTTTCAGGCGTCGCCAGCCCTGGGTCATCAGGAGGAGGGAGGCTATTTCTTCGCGGTCGGTGTTTTGGGGCGAGAAGTAATAGCCGGGGGATTCGACCTGTCCCTTGCAGTCGGCGGCCAGACCGAGATAGTTGACGATGTTCCGGTCGCCGGCGGACTGGACGTCGTCCTGAAGGACAACGGCAATGGAGCCGTTAAGTCTGAGCGGGGCATTGCCGGCGTCGAGCGCCGAGAGATCGAGGGTGACCTTTTCCCTTTTATTATAGACGGGTTGATCGGAGGTGACCGCGAGGTGGAGCGGGGTGGGGGTCTTGAACCAACCGCGTTCGCATACCGGGATCATCGATCCGGTGTTTGTGGTACCCAATACCGTGAGCCAGGTGACGCCTTCGGGGAGGCTGTCCTTTGGGATAAGGAAGAACGCGGCTGAATTGATCAGACTTGTTTCGCGGGTGGTGATGGGGTGAAGGGTGTGGGCGAGCAGCCGGAGGGGGGTGTTTGGCGTTTGGCCGCCTGCGTGGATGTCGATCCGGAGGTTGCCATTGCCCGCATCGGCGATGTGCATGGCATAGCCGGTGGGTTCGGCCGGTGGCAGTGGGTGCAGGCTTGGAGACTCGTTGTGGGTACGGATCTGGACGGTATAGCGGGTGTTTTCGGCGGGGGTGAGGGTAAACTCGCCCATACCGAAGCGTTTTGTCTGGAAGCGGGTGATAGTGTCGCCGGTGTTGCTGATGACGGCGCCTTCTGCGCCGATGCCTTTGCCGGTGCTGTCGACGATGCGAAAGGCGATGTGATTAAGGGTACCGGCGATGAGGTTGCCGCCTTCGGGGAAGAATTGAATATCGTAGGGGGGTGCGGCGGCGGTCGGGGCCGGGGATATGGGGTTGTTCCGGAGGGTATTGAGGATGACCAGGTGTTTTTCGAACCAGGTGTCGGCCGGGGAATTCTTCATCCAGTTGGTGTAAGCACGGAGCCAATAGTTGCCGGAGTGCAGTGAGAAGGGCAGCTGGAAGGAGCCGTTGCCGGTACCGCTGTCCAGGGCAATGCGGGCCTGGAGCACGGGCTTTTGTTCGTCGGAGAGGATCTCGACGAAGGCGGAGCGGCTGAGCGTCCCGGGGCGCCGGGTGGCGGCGTCGACGACATAGAGCTTCATCCAAAGGATCTCGCCCGCGAGGTAGGTTTCTTTGTCCGAGTGGACGAAGAGCTTTTCCAGCGGTTGGGAGCGGCTGAGCAAGGAGCTGAGGAGGAGGCCGATGATATAGAAAAAGCGGTTCATTTTCGATGCGTTGTTATGGCCAGAAAGAAGGTTTTTGAAGTGTTCCGCCTTGTAACCGGCAGTCGAGACAGTCCCGTTTGGTCAGGTAGAGCACGGGGCCCGAGAAATAATAGGGTCCCCAGAGGGTATCGGGGTAGTTATAGTTATGGAAGTTATTCTGATCCCAGGCCGTTTGCCGGAGGGGGCAGTCCATCGTGAGGGTATCCCAGTTGTGGACCTGTGTGTTGTCGATGAATAGCCGCTGTTGGGCAATGGAGCTGGCGCTGAGAAATCCTATGACGGGTTCTTTTGGGTTGGTCAGGCAGTGGATGTTCCCAGCCAGCTGGGAGGGTTGCGGATCGAAGAGGGTGCCGAGGTTTTGCGTATTCTTTTGGAGGATCAGCCAATATTGATAAGCATCCGGTGTGAGGACATACTGGCTGGCGAGCATACTGTATTTGACGCTGATCTTTTGAGCGCCCCGGGGGACTATTCCAATGGGCTGCTGGCTGACGCGATCCTGGCCGAGGATTGTGGTATTTCCGAGCACGATATCGGTGGAAATGGCCGAGCGCCAGCAATAGTAGATGAGGAATTGCTGGGTGAGGGAGTCGATGGCGTAGTAGATCTGACCGTTGATCAGCTGGAGTTCGGCCTGCAGGGGGGCGTGGTATTCCCAGGTCTCGGAATAGAACCAGCGGTAGTAGTGGCTGTTATTGGCCGGGTCGTGCGTATTGACGCTGACGATGACGTTGCCCGAGCTATCGTCCTGTCGCCAGGTCAGACTGTCGATGGATGGGGCGATCCTTGTGGAGACTGTGTCGGACTCGTATTGACTGCCGTTGCGGGTGGTGATCTTCAGCCGGTATTTCTGGGCGGGGTCGAGGGAGAGCTGCGAGGAACTATAGGTGCCGTTGCCCAACTCCTGCAGCGCGTAGCTATTCCCGTTTCCGGCGAGGATCGTGACCGCCGCCTGTAGTTCGGGTGTATAAGCACCCAGGCTATCGCCGAGCTTTTGTGTCCGGGAGAGATTGAAGGCGGTGGTCGAGTTGGCGCCCATGTTGATGAAGCCGTCGACGACCAGGAAATTGGGATTTGTCTGGAGGACAGGCGGGGTATAGTCCCGTTTGCACCGGGTGGCGATGAGCAGGATGAGCAGGAGCGGTATGGTCAGTGCCTTTTTACGCATGGTCAGAATCTGATGTTATAGGAAAGGAAGGGGATGGCGGTGCCGAAGATGGACAGCTGGTAACCTTTTATCACGCCGTTCGCTTCCGTGAAATAGACCGAATAGGGATTCTTGCGGGCCGTCAGGTTATAGACGCCGAAGGACCAGGAATTATGGAAGCGCTGGTGGACCTTTGCGTTACCCTCCATGTTGAAGGAGATATCGGTCCGGAAATAGTCGGGTATCCGGTATTGATTCCGGTCGGAGTAGTACACCCGCTGGCCGCCGCCGAGGTCGAAGGTGGCGATGGGCAGTGTAATGGGCCGGCCGGTGGTATAGATACCGGTGAGGGACAGGCTGTAGCGGTGCGAGAACCGATAGTTACCGACGAAGTTGACATTATTGGGCCGGTCGAAGTTGGCGGGATACCAGGCGCCGTTGTTGATCAATTGACCGGCGAGGGGATCATCCTGTTTCAGGAGAGTTCGCGACCAGGTGTAGCTGAGCCAGCCGTTGAGCTTGCCGGTCGTCTTTCTTATCAGTAATTCGGCGCCGTAGGCTTTGCCGCGTGCGTTGAAGACATCCGTCTCGATATGCGGATTCAGCAGGAGGGTGGCCCCGCTTTTATAATCGAGGTAGTGTTCGATCGTTTTATAATACACCTCGAGGGAGGTTTCGAGCGTGTTGGACCGGAAGTTCCGGTAGAAGCCGAGGCTGATCTGCTTACCCAGCTGCGGCTGCAGGTGGGTGTCGCTCAGCTTCCAGATATCGGCCGGCGAGATGGCGGTGGTATTGGAGAGCAGGTGGATATATTGCCGCAGGGTGTTAAAGCTAAGCTTTACCGAGGTGTTGCCGTCGAGCGTGTAGCGGAGGCCGAAGCGGTATTCCGGTCCGCCATAGGTCTTTATATTTTTCCCCGATGCGTAGTGGACGGTATCGAGAATGGTCGAGGTCTCTTTTGGCAGGCCGGGTTCGTAATTGTAGACATCGTGAGGCCCCAGGTAGTTGTAGAGGGAGTAGCGCAGGCCGATGTCCAGCGCCAGTTTGTCGGTGATGGCGTAGCGATCGCCGGCATAGATCGCCGATTCCAACGCCTGTTCTTTTGGAACGATGTTGCGGGTGACGATGGATTGTTCACCGGATGGCTGCATGGAGCCGGGCTGGAAGGCGTAGCGGCTGGAGCTGACGCCGAAGTCGATCGCGTGTTTTGCCGAGGCGTTGTAGCTGAAGTCGATGCGGGCCGAGGCCTGGTCGAGCTTGTAGGCGAAGTTGTAGGCATTTACCGGGTTCCTGTCCGAGGACTGGGAATACTGATAATGATCCAGCCCTGCGGTGATGACACTATAGAAGCTGTTGCTGAAGTTGTGCTTCCATTTGATGTTCGCGTTGCGGTTGCCGTATTTATAGGTCGTATCGCTGTTGAGGCGGAACTTGTCGTTGCTGAGATAGCCGGTGAGGTAGAGGCTGTTCTTTGTGTTCAGCGTATGGGCGATGTGCAGGCTGAGATCGTTGAAGGAGGCGCTGCTGTTGTTGTATTCCTTTTCGGGCAACGTTTTCAGGATCCAGTCCGAATAGGTTGTCCGGCCGCTGACGATGAAGGTCGTCTTATCCTTTACGAGCGGTCCTTCGAGAGTCAGTTTGCTGGTGAGCGGGCCGATGCCGGCGTTGCCGGAGAATTGTTTGCTGTTGCCGTCCCTTGTCGTTACGTCGAGGACGGAGGAGAGGCGGCCGCCGTATTTTTCGGGGATGGAGCTTTTGTACAATTCGACCCCTTTGATGATATCGGCGTTGAAGGCGGAGAAGAAGCCGAAGAGATGCGAGGGGTTGTAAATGGTGGCGTCATTGAAGAGGATCAGGTTTTGATCGGCGGATCCGCCGCGAACGTTAAATCCCGTGCTGGCCTCGCCAACCGTCGTGACTCCCGGGAGGGTGATCACGGCGCGGAGGACGTCTGATTCGCCGAGGACGGCGGGCATTTGTTTTATGGAGCGGATGTTGATCCTTGCCACGCCCATCTGGAGCGCCTTTATATTGGACTGTTTTTCGGCGACGACCGTGGCGGTCAGGAGGCTGGGGATGAACTCTTCCATCTCGATGTTCAGCTTGCCGTCGGAGTGAAGCAGGATCTGGCGGTGGGTGCTTTTCATCCCTGCGCTGCTTATTTGCAGGATGTGCCGGCCGACAGGCATCTGGAGGGAGAAATAGCCAAATTGGTCGGTGATGACCCCGATGGCCGGTTTGTCGAGGTATACCGCGGCGCCGACGATGGCCTCGCCGTTGCGGACGTCCCGGACGTAGCCGACGAGGGTGGCGTTGCCCTGGCGCGTACGGCCGGTGACCGAGCCGATCTCGAAGAGCTTATTTTCGAGGGAGGTGCGTAACGCCCTTGCGGCGGTGGCTTTTTCCGCCGGCCATTCGGTGGTGTCCGAGATCAGACTGTCGCGGGCGCCGGGGGCGCCGAGGGTAGTTTTGATAGCATTGAGGCGGGTGATATAGACGTTGTTCTGATCGATGCCATAGTGGAAGACCGTATTCTTGAAGGCCGCGTCGAGGATTTCCGGGAGGAGGGCGTGGCGGGCTTTGAGGTTGACGATGAGCGTGTCGACCTCTTCGGGATCGAAGAAGAAATGGTAGTGGGTGATCGATTCGATCTGGCGGACGAATTCGGGAAAGGGTTTGTCATTGAAGTCGGCGTCGATGCGGGTGGGCTCCTGGGAGAGGGCATGATGGGAGACCAGGAAGGCGATAAGGAGGGGTAACAGGCGACGAAATCCCATGCGGTGTTAGTTATTTGATTGGCTAAGCAATTCCGCGGCGGTGGTGAGCGCTGCGGCCGGATCCTTTTTAAAGCTGATGTTTTTTGAATGGAGGATGTTTCGAAGTCCTTTGTCCCCGGCGCCGAAGGCCTTCAGGAGGCTCTTCTGGCTATGGATGGAAAGATAGCGGTTGTTCATTTCGAGATACCAGCTTTCGTATTGCCGGTAGATGGTCAGGTTCTCTTCGGCCTTGCCGTTATTCTGCACCTGTTTCCAGTGTTTGGCGAGTGCACGGGCCTTGCCGTTGTACAGGAGCTGGTAGTATCCTGCCGTGGGCTGGTTTGCGGCAGTGCTGTCTGCCGGGAGGTAGATGAAGCGATCGGGGCCGAGGCTGAAGGCGGAGAGCTTCTCGGTAAGGAGCTGGAGGTAGGCGGACTTTTGTTTGTCGGGGATGATGACGATGTCCTTTACCAGGTCATAGGAGAGGGTGAGGGAGGGATAGAAGACGCCGTCGTATTCCGCCGAGCCGGTTAGCCCGGCATCTGATTGGAAGAAGGGGTGACCCTGGGCGTGATGGTCATAGCCGAGATAGAGGGGGCCGTTGTAAAGGCGCCAGTCGGCGGCGGGGCTGCCCGTGTAGGCAAGGATGGCCTCGGTGGCTTGCGCGCCTGGGGCAGCCGGCAGGGTGGAGACTTGCTGGGCGGTTGCCGGAGGGTGGGAAAGGATAAAGCCTGTGAGGATCGTAGGGCAAAGCAGTCGTTTTGGGTTCATCGTCATATCTCGTCCAGGTTGAATGGCAGTTTTCGAATACGCTTGTTTGTCAGGTCAAAAATTGCATTGCATAGGGCAGGAGCGAGGGGCGGGAGGCCGGGTTCACCGACGCCGCCGGCTTTTTCGTCGTTGTCGACGATATGGACTTCAATTTCGGGAATTTCGTTTATACGCGGCATTTGGTAGGTGTCGAAATTATGTTGCACCGCCATGCCGTCTTTGAATTGGATATCGTGTTTTGTCGCGGCGCCGAGGGCCATGATGATGCTGCCTTCCACCTGCTGGCGGATGATGTCGGGGTTGACGTACCAGCCGCAGTCCATCAGGGCGATGACCTTGTCGACCTTTATCTTCCCATCGGGTTTACGGGATACCTTTACCGCTTCGCCCACGATGCTGCTGAAGCATTCGGTGATGGCCACTCCCCAGCCCTGGTTCTTTCCGCGGTTCTTCCAGTCCGTGAGCGTGATCAGCTGATCGATCAGGGCCTGGTAGCGATCGTTGTCCAGGTGTTGGCGGCGGAATTCCAGCGGATCCTTGCCGGCGGCATGGGCCATCTCATCGATAAAGGACTCATAGGCGAAGCCGTTTGTGGAGGCGTATACGGAGCGCCACCACATGACGGGGATGGGCGACGCGGTGGGGATATCGGAGAAGCTATAGTTGCTGAAGGAATCGTAGTAGGGTTTGCAGAAGCCGTCGAGGGTGTCGCCGTTGTAGGCGTGGAGGTCGGCGCCGGGATTTTGAAGGCCCATGTTCTGTGTGGCCGTTTTTGTCTGGAAGGCTTCGACATGGCCTTCCTTGCTGAGGCCGCCTTTGCAGGCGTAGACGGCGCCGGGGCGGAAGGGGCCCTGGGTGATATCGTCCTCGCGGGTCCAAACCACCTTGACGGGGGCTTTGATGGCTTTCGAGATGACGGCCGCTTCATGGGGGTAGTCGAGGAAGGCTTTGCGCCCGAAGCCACCGCCGAGGAAGGTCATATTGACGGTGACCTTGTCGATGGGCACGTTCATGCGCTGGCTCAGGTCGGCCTGGATCCAGTCGGGGCCCTGGATCGGTCCCCATATCGTAATCGAATCGTCCTTTACGTCGGCGATACAGTTGAGGGGCTCCATGCAGGCGTGGGCCTGGTAGGGAGCTTCGTATACGGCTTCGACCTTTGAGGCCGCATGCTGGAAGGCTCTTTCGAAGTCGCCACCGGTGCGGTCGTTGAGGCCGGGTTTTTTCAGGTCTTCGTGCATGCGGGCGAAGAGCTGTTCGGTGCTGACGTGCTCGAAGCCGGCGTCGTCCCATTGCACTTTCAGTAGTTTGCGGCCTTCCATGGCGGCCCAGAGGTTGTCGGCGACGACGGCGACCCCTTCGAACAGGTTGTCGAAGACGGTGCGTTTGACGGCGATGACGTGCCGGACGCCGGGGATGGTCTTAGCCTGGCTGTCGTCGAAGCTTTTTACTTTGCCGCGGATGCGGGGGCTGCGTTCGACAACGGCATAGAGCATGCCGGGAATCTTTTTGTCGATGCCGAAGACGGCTTCGCCGTTTGTCTTTAAAGGGACATCGCGGCGGGGGAGGGGTTTGCCGACGAGCTTATAGTTCTTTCTTGCTTTTAGCGTTACTTCTTTTGGCGGCTCGAGCTTTGCGGCATCTTCGACGAGATCGCCGTAGGTGAACGATCTGCCGGAGGGTTTATGGAAGACCTTGCCGTTTTCGGCATAGCAGTCGGCTTGTTGTACTCCCCATTTCTTTGCGGCGGATTCGATGAGCATTTCGCGGGCGGAGGCGCCGATGCGAAGAAGATGTTTATAGGAGCCGCGGACGGTGGAGCTCCCGCCGGTGATCTGGCTGCCGTATTTCTTTTGGTTGCCGGGGGCGAAGACGATGTTGATCTGGTCCATGGTGACCTCGAGCTCTTCGGCGATCATTTGCGGGACGACCTGCCAGGCGCCCTGACCCATTTCGGAGCGGTGGTTGAGGATGGTGATCTTGCCGGTCTTGTCGATGGATATCCAGGTCATCAGTTCGATGGCCTGCGGGATCGCTCCCGTGGCGGCATTAATGACCTTTTGATCGGCGCCGGGGTTGCAACCCGGCAGGTAGGCGCCGAGGACGAGTGCGAGGCCGGAGAGGCCGGTGTCTTTTATGAATTGACGGCGGGACCGTGAAATAGTCGATTGCATGGCTGTTTAGTTGAGTGTGGAGGCGGGTTTGGCCGCGGTGGAGGCCGTTTTTATCGCTTTGCGGATGCGGGGATAGCAGCCGCAGCGGCAAATGTTGCCGGACATTGCCGCGTCGATGTCCTGGTCGTTGGGATGCGGGTTCTTGTTGAGGAGGGCGGCGGCGGCGAGGATCTGGCCGCTCTGGCAGTAGCCGCATTGGGGCACCTGTTCGGCGATCCATGCTTTTTGCACCGGGTGGGAATTGTCGGTGGAGAGGCCTTCGATGGTGGTGATGGGCTGGTTGACGACGGCGGATGCGGGGATGGAGCAGGAGCGGATCGGATTGCCGTTCAGCAGGACGGTGCAGGCGCCGCATTGGGCGATGCCGCAGCCGAATTTTGTGCCGGTGAGGCCGATGATGTCCCGGATGACCCAAAGAAGCGGCATTTTTTCGTCGACTTCGACGGTAGTAGGTTTGCCGTTTATGTTGAGCGTGTATTTAGCCATAGCAATGGTGGTTTTGGTGCGTTCAGAAAGGTACCGAAATTCCAGAAGGCAGGGAAATATTTTACGGGAACGGTTGTTCCGGATCGAAGAGTGAGCGCGTCGGGGGCCGCTTTAACAAATCTTTACGTTATTAATTGGTTATAGGTTATTTATGCCAATAAACCTTGTACCCTTTTTGCCGTCTTACAGAAGATTCAAGAACGAAAAATTAAAAGCTATGAAAAGGATATTTGTAATGCTGTTCTCGCTTGGCCTGGCCTATGGCGCTTCGGCCCAGCATTCAGTCCGCCCGGGGGGCGGATGGTATCATGGCGGCGGTCACGTCGTGGTTGTTCCCCGTACTTATGTGGGCGTTGGATTCGGCTTTGGATATCCCTGGGGTTATCCTTATGGCTGGTATGGCCCCTGGGGTGCGCCCTATCCGCCGTACTATTACGGCTATGGCGCCATGCCTTCGCAGCTGGAGCTGCAGGTGCGGGACATCCGCGAGGATTATGATCAGCAGATCAAGGATGTAAAGCACGACAAGTCGCTTACCAAGCAGGAAAGAAGGGCCAAGGTCGATCAGCTGAAAAAGGAGAAGGAGGACGCTATCGTTCAGGCCCGGCACGATTATTTTGACCGGAGCCGGAGGAACTATAATCCTCAGCCGAACAATAATCAGCCGAATAACAACCCGGCGCCGAAGAGCGGCAACGGCAGCTCGTCCAGCGATGGGCCGGAGTACCAGAGCAATAGCTCCGATACGGGTGTAAAGTAATACTTAGGTTTGTTGATAAAATATAGGGCCACCTTGCGGTGGCCTTATTATTTTTATAATATGAAAGTCGTTTGGATTACCGGCGCATCCTCGGGGATCGGGGAGTCGCTTGCTTACGCTTTTTCGGCAGAGGGGGCAATGGTGCTGATATCTGCGAGGAGAACGGAGGAGTTGGAACGGGTAAAGGCGTGCTGTGCCAATCCTGGTTTGGTGAGGGTTTTGCCCATGGATCTGCTCGATATGGCCTCGTTTGGGGAGAGAGTGAAGGAGGCGATCGGCGCCTTTGGGCAGGTGGATATCCTGGTGCACAACGGCGGGGTCACGCAACGCGGGTATGTGCTGGATACCGAGCTGGCGGTGCAGCGGCAGGTGATGGAGCTGGACTATTTCAGCTATGTCGCCTTG